>Ga0302314_10019336_pt1 | contig 11319 bp, 11 predicted proteins | sample III_Palsa_N2_3_FD_200533 | JGI IMG/M metagenome (GOLD analysis project Ga0302314, IMG submission 200533) | Peat permafrost microbial communities from Stordalen Mire near Abisko, Sweden - III_Palsa_N2_3 | ecosystem: Environmental > Terrestrial > Soil > Palsa > Peat permafrost | place: Sweden... | reverse complement strand
CGATGAACATGGCAGCCGGCCTCGGCCTCGCCGGCACCGAGTTCTATCCCGGTCTGTTCGAGCCATGGGGAAATCTACCCGACCACTGCCACGTCGGCGACGGCTACCTCACGCTGCCGGAAACACCTGGTACAGGCTTTGAAGCCAACAACGAACTATTCGCACGCCTTAGATCGGCGACCGAGTAGCCCAAAGAAAAGGGCGCCTACTCGGCGCCCTTTGGTTTACGCAGCTGACTCGATCGATGGTTCCGCCGCTGGTTCCGGCTCAGGCGGAGTAACGACCTTCGGCTTACGGCCACGCTTCTTCGGTAGCGGCGCCGCGGCTGTTTCCGCCACAGGTTCCGCTACGGTCGGCGTTTCCACGGGTTCGAGTTTCGCGCGGGGCTTGCGGCCAGGCGTTTTCTTCACCGCCTTCACCGGCTTTTTGGCGACCGCCTTGGTGGCTTTGGGCGCCTTCGCCAGCTTCTTGGTGGCAACTGCTTTGGTCGCGGTCTTGCGCGTCGCGGTTTTTGGCGCGGCTTTTTTGCCGGTCACTTTTTTCGCGGCCGCTTTCGCCGCTACCGGCTTCTTCGCGATGGTTTTCTTCGCCGCAACCTTCTTCGCGGCAACAGGCTTCTTCGCCACGACCTTCTTGGCAACCGGTTTCTTGACGGCGGTCTTCTTGGCGGCAGCGGGTTTCTTCGCCGTCACTTTCTTGGCAGCCACTTTCTTTGCGGCAACCGGCTTCTTGGCGGCGGTCTTCTTGGCGGCAGCGGGTTTCTTCGCCGCCACCTTTTTTGCTGACGCGGTCGTTTTGGCTGCGACCTTCTTTGCCACCGGCTTTTTGGCCACAGCCTTTTTAGCTGCGGTTTTCTTCACTGGAGCAGCGGCGGCTGCGGCATCCTTGCGCGGACGCCCGACTTTGCGCTTCACCGGCACCGCTTGCGCTGCGGCCTTTTTCTTCGCCGGCGCTTTCGCAGTGGACGCCTTCACAGCGGGCGCTTTGATGGCGGACTTGGCAACACGCGTCTTGCGCGTTGCGGCGGGACGCCCGGTACCGCCACGGCGCGTTGTGGCGCGAGCGGTGGCAGCGGCTTTCGCGCGCGGCTTTTTGGGTTTGCTATCGTCAGTCATTAGAACAGGGCTCCTTGGTTGGCCTAATCACGTGGAATTTTCGTCATCAGTGCAACATCTCGTTCGCGCCGTTGCGGCTCACGTTCCGGCACGATACCGAAGGGTCCAGTGCTGTCCACTACTCAACACTGCCATCACCCAGCACCGTCATCACAATGCGCTGCTTTCGATCACCGAACGAGGAAACCAGCTCGCGACGTATGTTGACCAACGAGAGAGACTGACTAATGGCAGAATCCAACGGCACTCAACGTCTGACGAGAGCGAATTATTCAGCAAGCGAATCGGCAGCGGAAGTCTAGAATCGCTATTGTGCCTTGTGCGCGATAAAGTCAATCAAAAGACAACAGGACAGACGAATTTTTGCGCTTTTTTTGCATTTTTTGTCTGATCGACGTTTCGTCGGTCGCAATCGTGCTTTGGCGGCGTGCCGATTCCGCTCCGGTGAGGTTCTTTGCCGCAGCACTTGCGGCGCTGAAAACACGCGTCAACACCAAGTGGGCACATTGTCTAACTCCAGCGCGGAACAACCGCATTATCATCTTGGGTGCTTACGAGCCCGGTTACGCCAGCTCCGGCACGTCAGCTAAGCGGCTTAACTCAGCCCCGCGGCCAGACGCAAACGAAGTGCTGCGACAACCTCTCGGACCGGAGAACTCCAGTCGCGGTCGTGGCTTTGACGAAACAGCCGCATGCTGTCGTACCAAGGCGTGTCGGCGCGGCATGCGAGCCAGCGCCAATCAGGTGTGAACGGCAGCATGGTCCATACGCATCTTCCCATCGCGCCCGCGAGATGCCCGACAGCGGTATCGACAGTGATCACGAGATCGAGATTGGCGATGCACGCGGCGGTCTCGGCAAAGTCCCCAAGGTGTGGCGCGGCATTGAATATCCGCCCCTTCCATTCGAGCGGCACGGGCCGCCCCGCTTGCACGCTAATCAGGGAAATGCCAGATATATCCAGTAACTCTTCCAGATCTGCGGGTGGGATGGAGCGCCTGCGATCGTTCGAGTGCAGTGGGTTCCCGCCCCATACCAACCCCACCTTCACGCCGTCCGGCAGCAACCCGCGCCAACGTAGAACGCGCACCGGGTCGGCCGATATATAGCCCGCTGCGCCCGGAATATTCTCCGGCAGCGTTCGGAACAGGCCCGGCAACGACATTTGATCGACCCATAAATCAGCGTCAGGCAGGGGGTCGGTGCGATCGAGCACCACGCTCAATTGCGGAAAATTCACGAATAGGGGGACGAGCGGACGCGCGCAGGACAGGATCAATTCGGCACCGCGCTCTGCCAGCATGGGAATATAACGTGCCAACTGGATCGCATCGCCCAAGCCTTGTTCGGCGCAGATGGTTAGGGTCCGGCCCGCGAGCTCGCCGCCCTTCCATTCTTCTCCGCGCGGGATGTGAAAATGTGCTGCGTATAATTCGGGACATTTACGCCACTCATATTGCCGCCAGCCTTCGCTCCAGTCTCCGGCGAGCAGCGAAGCAATGCCCAGATTCCAATGCGCGTAGGCGTGCTGCGGCGATAGTTCCAGCGCGCGCCGGCACGCCAGTATCGCCTGATCGAGCCGGCCGAGGCGCGTATAAATATAACCAAGACTGGCGTAAGCCTCGACCAGACCTGGATCGATCGCGAGTGCCAGGCGGCAATATTCCTCCGCCTCGAGGGTGCGATCGAGATCGGCCAGCGCGTTGCCCAAATTCAGATGCGCCGCCGCGTGGTTCGGCTTCAGCGCGATGGCGCAATATTGCGCGTCCAGCGCCTCTGCTGATCGGCCTTCCATATTAAGTGCAGTGCCACGCAAAAAATGTGCTTCGGCGAGATCGGGTTCGTACTCGATGGTGCGATCCAGCAATACCAGCGCCGTGGCGGCGGCGCGATCATGCAGCGCACCCGCAGCCAGCGCGAGCAGCAGACGCGGGTGTTCGGGGTGATGAGCCAGCGCATCGAGTGCCACATCCCGCATCGCCGCAGGTTCGTTTCGATGGCGCAGTAAGGAAATCAGATTGAGCGCCGCACCCAGATGAGCCGGCGCCCGCGCGAGTAAGGTGCGGTATTGATCCGCGGCTTTGTCGTAGCGCCCGGCGGCTACACAACCATTGGCAAAGGCGAAACTGGTTTCGTCATGCTCCGGCACCAATTCCGCTGCACGTTCAAGATGATGAAGCCCTGCGTCCAGCTCGCCCGCGGCAATTTGCAATTGGCCCAACAGCCCCAAAATTCGCGGGTGATCGGGAGACTCCGCTAACGCGGCGCCATAACAGGTGATCGCCTCGGCCGTCCGCTCGGCGCGGTGATGCTCCAGGCCCGCCGCCAAATTTCCGCCGATCAAAGTTAAGAAAGGCATTTTGCCGCGATCCAACATCGTTGTCCGTGATTTGATACGAAGATCCCGAGACTTGCTCGCGGATGGTCAATTTCTGGTGAACTTTCGGAAGCGCGTACCAAGGCGCGCCGTCCACGCGAACATTCCGCGTGCGGGCCTTGCGGCCGGCTGGCCTAGATGTCACTGCTGCCTAGGCCGAAACGCAATGAAGTTCCTCTATGTTCGCGGCGCGAACCTGTCTATGTTGCGGTGCAATGAATATCGATCAGCACAGGAAAGCAATTTCACCGGACGACTTCGATCGGACCTTGGGGCGTCTGATTTGGCGGCCAAGGCCGGTGATGCCGGATTTATGGCCGGCGATACGCCGCGGCATCGCAGGTCGCTGTCCGGTATGCGGCTGCGGTCCTTTGTTCACGGGCTATCTCCGCGTAACGCCATTCTGCCGGCACTGCTACACTTCGCTCGGCACCGTGCCGGCCGATGATGCACCGCCCTATTTTACGATCCTGCTGGTCGGCCACATCATTGTGCCTCTCTTGGTGCTGATGGAAATGGTCGTGAAACCGCCGATGTGGCTGGAAGCCGCGATTTTTCTGCCATTCACCGCGGCGCTCTCGCTTGCGCTGCTGCGCCCGATCAAGGGCGCCACGCTGGCTTTCCTGCTCCACCATGACTACGAGACCGACATCGCGCCGCAAAAGGATGGGCCCCAATGGGACGGGCCCAAATGATATCAGCGCCCCCATGTCTTGACCGCTTGCCACGAGCCAAAACTTCGGGCGGCTGCTATGACTGAGCCTGCCGATCCAACCGACCGGCTGGCGCGGGTAACGCTTGACGGCATGTCGCTCACGCGCCTATCGCCCGAGCTGGAAGCCGACCGCGCCCAGGCCGTGGCCGATCTCACCCACGAGAGCAACTTCGCGCCCCCAGGGTTCAAAGGCCCGTTTGTCTTGCATCTGGCGATCGTCGAAGGCCGTCTGGTCTTCGACATCAGGAATGAGAAGGACGAAAAACTGATCGCCCACGCTCTGGCCCTGGGTCCTTTCCGGGGCCTGATCAAGGACTACCAGATGCTGGTGGACAGCCACATCAGCTCCGTCCACGAAGGCCGCGAGGACCGCATCCAGGCGATCGACATGGGACGCCGCGGCTTGCACAACGAAGGCGCTGAGATGATGACCGCGCGGCTGGCCGAAAAAATAAATATCGACTTTCCGACCGCTCGCCGTCTTTTCACACTGGTATGTGTGCTGCATCAGCGCATTTGAAGTAAAGTTCGTCCAGGGAGAGCCCCCGCCTCGCCTTCCCTGAAGCGAATGCCCCCACTCCAGGAGCAGTGCATGAAGGTCGACGGCGTTTCCTATCGTAGTGTTTGGGTAGATCCGTCCGATGGTTGGTCGGTACGGATCTTCGACCAAACCAAGCTGCCCTGGGCGCTAGAGATCCTGCGCCTGACGGAACCCGCCCAGGTGGCCCATGCCATCCGCTCGATGCAAGTGCGTGGCGCCCCCCTGATCGGGGCCGTGGCGGCCTACGGTTTGGGTCTCGCGGTCAGGCGTGACGCCTCCGACGATGCGATGGAGCGTGACGCCGCCACTCTCGCCGCCGCCCGTCCCACCGCGATCAATCTGCGCTGGGCGATCGATCGCCTGTTAACCAAGCTGCGGCCGCTCGCCCCCGCCGATCGCCCGCGCGCGGCATATGACGAGGCACAATCGATCTGCGACGAAGATGCTGCACAGAACGAGGCTATCGGCGACTATGGCGCGGGCCTCATCCATACACTTGTTAAGACAAGGCACTGTTTCGCTGGAAAGAGCGGCGAGGTGATCAATATTCTCACTCATTGCAATGCCGGCTGGCTTGCTACCGTCGACTGGGGCACCGCGCTCGCGCCGATCTACAAGGCTCATGATATCGGCCTCAATCTCCACGTGTGGGTCGACGAGACCAGGCCGCGCAACCAGGGTGCCTCGCTCACAGCCTGGGAGTTAGGCAAGCACGGTGTACCGCACACCGTGATCGCCGACAACGCCGGCGGCCACCTGATGCAGCACGGCCAAGTTGACTTGGTGCTGGTCGGCACCGACCGCGTTACACGTCGGGGCGATGTCGCCAACAAGATCGGCACCTACCTCAAGGCGCTTGCCGCCGGCGACAACGGTGTGCCGTTCTATGTCGGTTTGCCCAGCAGTACAATCGACTGGACCGTGAGCGACGGCCTGCGCGAAATCCCGATCGAGGAGCGCGCCGCCACCGAGCTTACCACCATCACCGGCCGAGCCATGGATGGTTCGATCGCGACCGTACGTATTACCCCAGGCGGCTCCCCCGCGGCCAACCCGGCCTTCGACGTCACGCCCTCTCGTCTGGTGACGGGGCTGATCACCGAGCGTGGGATTTGCGCCGCGACTGAAACCGGGTTGTTGGCGTTGTTCCCGGAACGTGCTTGATCTTTGCGTGCTTACTTCAGAAAAAGAAGAAGGCATCATCTTTTTTGAAAAAAAGAAGCAAAAAACTCCTGTTAATAAGGGAGTTCCTGCTCGACCAACTTGCTCCAGAACGCCGACCCGATCGGCAACGCCGCATCATTAAAATCATACGTCGGCTGATGCAGCGACGCCGTATGCGTCGCATCACGCTGACCGATGCGCACGAAGCACGCCGGCACATGCTCGCCGTAATACGCGAAATCCTCGGCCCCCAGGCTGGCAGCGCTTTCCTGATGAACTGCGTCCGACCCCAGTAGCGCGATCGCCGCCCTTGCCGCCCGCGCCGTGGGACCCACAGCGTTGATCACCGGCGGGTAGCCCCTATCAATCGTAACCTCCGCTCGCGCGCCGTGGGCGGCGGCGATACCGGAAGCCAGCCGAACCAGTGCCGCCTGAGCCTGCGAACGCGACGCCGGATCAAGACAGCGCAGCGTGCCCGCCAGTTCCACCTGATCGGGGATCACATTGGTAGCGCTGCCGCCTGCAAATCGTGTAATCGAGAGCACTGTAGGCCGCTGCGCGTCGATCTGCCTGGACACTATGCTTTGTGCCGCCACCACGATCTCGGCGCCAACCAGAATCGGATCCACCCCCAGGTGCGGGCGCGCCGCGTGGCCCCCCTTGCCATAAACCCGGATACAAAGATCGTCTTGCGCCGCGCTGATCGCACCCGCCACGACCGCCATTTCACCCACCGGAAGCATGGGCTCGTTGTGCGCGCCATAGATCGCACTGACCGGAAAGCGCTCGAACAAACCATCGCGCAACATCGCCTCGGCGCCGCCGCCCTTTTCTTCCGCGGGCTGAAACACAAACTGCACCGTGCCACAAAACCGTTTGGTTCTCGCCAAATACAGCGCCGCCCCCAGCAGCATCATGACGTGTCCATCATGGCCGCAGCCGTGCATGAATCCAGGATGGGCGGAGCGATGGGCGAACAGATTCGCCTCGTCCATCTCGAGCGCGTCCATATCAGCCCTGATCGCGATCGCGGGACCTTCACCGTTGGCAAGCGTGCCTACCAGCCCGGTGCCGCCGATCCCGCGCGTGACCACGATCCCCGCGCCCGCGAGCTGCTCCGCGATAAAATCCGCGGTGCGGAATTCGGCAAATGAGCCTTCAGGAAACGCGTGCAGGTCTCGCCGCCAGGTGGAGAGCTGCGGGATCAACGCCGCGAGTGCGGAAGGTAGAGTGTCCATCCGAGCACCCTAAACCATCGTGGCACCGGGGGGAAACCCTGCTCCCGGCCTAACCATCAAATTCATGGGAACATTTTTCGCAAATTATGGTTTCGGCAACGAGATTTTCGCAGAGAATTCTGCGCTGCGGCAGAGGTTTGCTTGACGTTGACCAAGCGCTCTGGCAGCTTTGGTACCGGACACCCGGCGCGTCGGGTGCTTGTCGGGGCGCCCGACAAACAGGCCGGCAAAAAGGCGGGGGCAGATGACCAAGTCGGAGCTGATTGCGACACTGGCGGCCTCGAACGGGCATCTCACCGCCCGCGACGTCGAACTGATTGTCGGTACTGTGTTTGACGAAATTACCAATGCGCTATCGCGTGGTGACCGCGTCGAGTTGCGCGGTTTCGGCGCATTCACCATCAAGCATCGCGGTGCCCGCACCGGCCGCAATCCACGCACCGGAACTTCGGTTGCGGTCGAAGAAAAATCTGTGCCGTTTTTCAAACCAGGCAAGGAATTGCGCGAGCGGGTTGATCGCGGCAAAACTCCAATCAAGGTGAAATCCTGATCTTCCAATGGGTTATGTACGCCTAACCCTGATCTTTCTGTTATTGCTTTTTGCGGTATTGTTTATTCTATCGAATCCGGGCGAAGTGCAGCTATCCTTGTCCCTGGTTCCATATAAGACTCCCCATATACATCTTTGGCTGGTGGTGCTGGGTGCCATGTTAGTGGGCTTTTTCGCGGGAGTGCTGTCGCGTCTGCCATCCGGCTACATGCTCCGCCGCCGTCTAAGGCGCGCCGAGAAGGAAATCGAAATATTGAAAGCCCAGCTACTTACCGCTAGCCAACAAGTGACGATGGCTCGAGAACCCGCCCCGCCGCCCGCGATTCTGCCGCCCGCTGACACCCAACCGCCGCCTAATGCATAAGCGTTATCCGAATCGGCTAATCGCGGCAATCGATACGGGCGATTTGGCGCGAGCGCGCGATTTGGCGGTATTGCTTGGTCCCAGCTGCGGCATGCTCAAATTCGGGCTCGAATTTTTCCTCGCCCACGGCCCCGACGCGGTGGCCGACCTTGTTGGGGATCATCCGTTCTTCCTTGATCTCAAGCTGCACGACATCCCGAACACCGTGGCGGGCGCGGTGCGATCGGTGTCGCGGCTGCGACCCACCATGCTTACTCTACACGCGAGCGGCGGCACGGCGATGATTGAAGCTGCCCGCAATGCAAGCGAAGGCTCGCCCTCACGCACTATATTACTTGCCGTGACGGTGCTGACCAGCTTCGACGACCATGCGCTCGCCGTGGCCGGCGTTGCAGGGGGCGTTCGCGCGCAGGCGTTGCGGTTAGGCGCGCTTGCGATCGAGGCTGGCGCCGACGGGCTGGTTTGCAGCGCGCATGAGGTGGCACCGTTGCGTGATCTGCTCGGCCCCGGCCCGGTGCTGGTGGTGCCCGGTATCAGGCCGGCGGGAAGCCCCACCTACGATCAGGCTCGCACCATGACCGCCGCCGAGGCGATGGTAGCCGGCGCCGACTATGTGGTGGTGGGCCGCCCGATCACTCATGCGCCCGACCCTGAAGCGGCTGCTCAGGCCATCGCCACGGAAATCGGCCGATGAGAAGGGAGCATGTTTTTTGAAGAAAAGAAGCAAAAAACTTATGTCAGATCAGGTACACCGTCCGTCGATCGGTGCGCCCCTAATTGACAAAGTTTTTTCGCTTCTTTTTGTTCACAAGAAGAAGATTCTTCCTCTCACTTATTATTCTCTCCTACGGCCGTCATGAGGGTCAAGATCTGCGGCATCAACGCGCCCAAAGCCTTCGACGCGGCGGTGCGGGCCGGGGCGGATTACGTCGGCTTCGTGTTCTACGAAGATTCGCCGCGGGCGGTCACCGCCAAGCAGGCCGCTGCTTTATCGGCTCGCGCCTTCGGTGGGCCGAAGCGCGTAGGGCTATTTGTCTCCCCCGACCCGCAATCGATCTCCGATGCGCTGGAGCAACTCCACCTGGACGTGCTGCAAATTCACGGTGTCGCCGACGTAAGCGATTTCCGCCGTTTCTATTTGCCGATCTGGCACGCGGTCGGGGTGACCGGGCAAGGCGACCTGCCGGACGACCTGAAGGGCGCGGACGAGTTCCTGCTCGACGCCAAGCCGCCGACAGGGGCCACCCGCCCCGGCGGCAACGCTGCCAGCTTCGACTGGCAAATCCTCGCGGACTGGGTCAGTCCCGCGCCATGGTGGCTCGCCGGCGGACTTACGCCGGATAATGTCGCCGAGGCGATCCGCGTTAGCGGCGCCGGGGCGGTGGATGTTTCGTCGGGGGTGGAATCCGAACTCGGGGTGAAGGACCCGGACCTGATCGAGGCGTTTGTCGCCAACGCAAGGTCCGGGATTCTGATCGTAGGTTGAAGCAAAGGGAGAACCATCTTTTTTGAAAAAAAGAAGCAAAAAACTTTTATTCAATAAGGATTGGAACACAAAGCACCCGACCGGTACGTCCCATTCTAATTGACAAAGTTTTTTTGCTTCTTTTTGTTCACAAAAAGAAGATGCTTCCTTATTTCTTTACTCGCTGGGGCTCAACTTCCCGGCAGCATACGCTGAATTTCGGGCTCCTTGTCGATGAACTGATGTTTCAGGGCGCCTGCCACGTGGGCTGCGAGCAGCACGTAAAGTGCGTAGCCGAACAAGGTATGCGCGGTACCCAGGTAACCATGCCAGGCCAGTTTCGCCGCGGGCGGCAGGTTGGCGATGAACCAGATATTCGGCGCGTGGAACAGTCCGTACCAATTGTACGGATAATTTCCCGCCGAATCGTGGGCCCAGCCGGACAGCGGCAATCCCAGCGCCACCACATAGATCAGGGCATGCACGACGTGCGAAAGGTTCGCTTCCCACGGATGATAAGTCGCAGGCAAGGCGGGCGGCGTGTGGGTCGTACGCCAAGCCAGGCGCAGCAGTACCAGTACGAGTACCATCATACCGGTCGATTTATGAAAAGTGATCATCGGCCGGATGTCATCCGCCGGGGCCCAGCCATAAGTAAAGGACAAACCCAGCCCCACGTTGAGCAGGATCAGGATAGCAATGGCCCAGTGAAGCAGCATCGCGGTGCGAGTGTAACGCGCGATTTCGGTCATACGATTCCCCTATTTTGTAACCTTGCATACAAAGCCGCATCGCACCGCGGCCGTCAATTCATGTTGCAACTTGTTACGCGGTGACCGGTCCCGCAACGTTTTTTGCCAGGCACCCAAGCGCCATTTGCGTAACATGACGCGCCGACAAGCCCGCCTCGTCGATTTGAGCGGGTTGGGTATTATGGTCGATCAGCCGGTCGGGCAGCGTCATCGGGCGGAATTTCAACCCGTGATCGAGCAAGCCCGCGAGCGCGAGATGCTGCGCTACCGACGCGCCGAACCCACCCGAGCTGCCCTCTTCGATCGTGATCAGCACTTCGTGGCTGCGGGCCAGCCGGTCGATCAGCTCGGTGTCGATCGGCTTGGCAAAGCGCGCGTCGGCAACGGTGACCTTGAGCCCGCGCGCCAGCAGCTCGTCGGCAGCCTTGAGCGCGTCGGCAAGCCGCGTGCCCAGGCTCAACAGCGCGATGGTCGAGCCTTCCCGGATCACGCGGCCGCGCCCGATCGGCAGCACTTCGCCCTGCGCAGGCAGCGCGAGCCCTACCCCGTCGCCACGCGGATACCGGATCGCCGACGGCCCGGCGTCATGCAGCGCCGCGGTGGCGACCATGTGTGCGAGCTCAACTTCGTCGGCGGGTGCCATCACCACCATGCCCGGAAGGCAGCACAAATATGCCAGATCGAAGCTCCCGGCGTGGGTCGCGCCATCGGCGCCGACCACTCCCGCACGGTCAATCGCGAACCGCACCGGCAGTTTTTGCAGCACCACGTCGTGCACCACCTGGTCATAGGCGCGCTGCAGGAAGGTGGAATAGATCGCGCAGAACGGCCGCATGCCCTCGGCGGCGAGCGCGGCTGCGAAGGTCACCGCGTGCTGCTCGGCGATGCCGACATCGAAGCAACGTTTGGGAAATTTCTGCTGGAATTTGTCGAGCCCGGTGCCCGAAGGCATCGCGGCGGTGATCGCGACCACGCGAGGGTCGGCTTCGGCGGCCTTGATCAAGTAATCCGCGAACACCTTGGTGTAGGAAGGCGGAC
>Ga0302314_10019333_pt1 | contig 11320 bp, 11 predicted proteins | sample III_Palsa_N2_3_FD_200533 | JGI IMG/M metagenome (GOLD analysis project Ga0302314, IMG submission 200533) | Peat permafrost microbial communities from Stordalen Mire near Abisko, Sweden - III_Palsa_N2_3 | ecosystem: Environmental > Terrestrial > Soil > Palsa > Peat permafrost | place: Sweden... | reverse complement strand
AACCCCGCCGATACAGCCATTCGCGGCGATTGGTGGACGATCTACCAGGATACGGAGTTGAACGACCTCGAGCGGCGGTGCGCCAAGGCGAACCAAAGTATCGAGGCTGCGTTGCATGCCTACGAGCAGGCGCATGATCTGGTACGGGAAAATAAGTCATCGCTGTACCCAACGGTTTCGATCGGCGGCGGCGCGTCGAGGAATCGCATCTCCGACACCAAGCCGCTGCACACCCCTGGCTTGCCGACGAACTATTGGGACTTCCTCATCCCGCTGAACGTCTCCTGGGAGCCAGATTTCTGGGGTGGAATTCGCCGGCAGATCGAGTCGAGTGCGGCGAGCGCGCAAGCCTCGGCAGCCGACCTCGCCAACACCCGTCTTAGTCTGCAGGGGATGCTTGCCGTTACCTTCCTCCAGTTGCGCGGCATCGATCTGCAGGCACAACTGCTCCGGTCGACGCTCGATTCTTACGAGCAGACGCTTAAGCTGACGCAGGATCGCCTGAGTGGGGGCCTGGCTTCGCAGAGCGATGTGGAGCAGGCGCAAACCCAGCTGGAACAAACACGGGCACAGTTGATCGACCTCGGTGTGCAGCGCGCGCAACAGGAGCATGCCATTGCCGTGCTGGTCGGAGAGCCGGCGACAAACTTCCATATCGCGGAGAAGCCGTTGGCTGGAGATCCTCCGAGCGTGCCCACCGGCATTCCATCCCAGTTGCTGCAGCGGCGCCCGGACATTGCTATCGCGGAGCGGCGGGTCGCATCTGCCAATGCGCTGATCGGCGTCGCGAAGGCCGCCTATTATCCAAACATAACGCTGGGAGCGGGCGGTGGCATTGAAAGCGATCTGATCGGCCAGCTATTCAGCGCGAGCAGTGGCACATGGAACGCGGGACCGGCTGCGAACGAGGTCATCTACGACGCTGGCAGAAGGAAGGCGCAGGTCGACCTGGCGCTGGCGCAGCGTGAGCAGGCAACGGCGCTCTACCGGCAGCAGGTACTTTCGGCGTTTCGCGATGTCGAGGATCAGCTCTCATCACTGAGAGTGCTTGAGGAAGAAGCGACGGTGACTGGACGGGCGGTGGCCTCGGCGCAACGCAGTACAGAGCTCTCTACCCTGCGCTACAAGCGCGGCCTGGCAACGTATCTCGAGGTGCTCACGAACCAGACGATTGAGTTGGCCAATGAGCGCGCCGCAGCTTCGCTTGTGACAGAACGCATCGTGGCAAGCGCGCAGCTTCAAATAGCGCTTGGCGGCGGGTGGAACTCTGCCCAACTACCTCGTAATTAGCGCAGTTCTCATCTACGATTACGCCGTGCGCGCGAAGTATTCTTCGGAGTAACACCTTCGTGCTATTCGTGGCGACCAAGGATGCAATGTAACTGCCATCAAGCGGTATGACCAAAGTAATTGCGAGGCGCGTGGCTAACTACAGATTTCTGTGGCAACTCGGCAACGCTCCAACTAACCTAGACGCTGTTAGTTGTGAATATATTATGAAGAGCCGACCCACCGCCAACATGACCAAGGCACACGAAGGACTTCTCAAGTCCTCCTCCGGTCAAAGCCTGTTGGAGGTCGCCGTGATTATTCCTTTGCTGCTCGCCCTGGTGGGATACGCCGTCGACTTCGGCTATTTCTTCATTGCTGCGGCGAATATTACGTCTGCCACCCGCAACGCGGCCCAGTATTCCGTGCTGGGATATGAGGCGCCTGATCAGGGACCATTGCCTCCGGCTGGCCCATCGAGCGCGGGAACCTCAGTTGCAGAGGAAGCACTCGGCGACATGGCGAGTCTAATCAACTCGTCAACGACCGCGACGGTCGAAGTGTGCTCGAAGTCTCTCGGGACGACGGGCAATCTGACCAAATGCAGCAGCTATGGGCCGGCGGTTACGACCTATACGCCTGCCCAGGATCCTGAAGCGCCGCGCTTCATGCTTCAGCGGGTGGACGTGACTTACACCGTGCAGCCGCCGATACCGATGTCTTTCTTTAAAGTGTCACTGTTGCCCACGATGCAGTTTCATCGGCAGGTATCCATGCGGGCGATGGACTGATGTGGATTACCTGCGCAATGGCGAGATCACAGCGACGGCTTTGCGATGCGCGGTCCGAGTCTCTGAAATCCGGCGAGTCGGGTTCCGCGATCGTCGAGACGGCTCTCTCTTACATGATGATGATGACCTGCGTTTTGGGGATCGTCGGATTTACCATCATGGCCTACACCTATAGCGTCTACCAGGAAGCGGCACGGGATGGCGTCCGCTACGCCACCATTCACGGAGCCGACAGTTCAAATTGCAGTGGCCCGAGCACGGGCTGCGGCGATCCGACCGCCGGGCACGTCGGCGACGCAGTTAGAAACTATGCGCGTCCGTATACAGCGCCGATTTCGGGGATGACTGTAGCCGTCAGTTATCCGGATGCGGCCGGGTGTGCGCCGCCGTCGCGGGTCATCGTTACCGTTACTTACACCTATACGCCGCTCTTCAATGTTCTTCCGCCGGGCCTGGTGTTTCAAACCAGTTCGCAGGGGAGAATCATCTACTAACCACGAGCTTCGGAGAATTTGCCATGACCCAAGAGCCTTTCCCACAAATTGAGGCAAACGATTCCGGCCAGGCTGCCATCTCTATCGCCATGATGTTGAGCCTTTTTCTGCTGGCGGTGCTCGGCTTCTCGGTCGATCTGACCAATGTGTGGTTCCATCGCCAGGCTGCACAGGCGGCGGCGGATGCAGCCTGTGAAGCCGGCGCTTCCGACATGCTTGCTATGAACAGCGGCTTGAGCCTTACATCGACGGGGTTTACGGCCGGCACCGCAAGCAATTGCACTCTCAATACATCGGCGACCATGTGCGCCTATGCTGGCTTCAACGGCTACAACGGCGCCGGGTTGAGCTCGACTGCGGCGTCAAATTCCGTGTCCTGGACCTTCCCAGCGACGGTAACGGGTGTAACGCCTGGTGTGGGCACTAATCCGTTCATGACACTTACCATCTCGGAGAACGTCAAGACCTATCTGATGTCTCTGCTGACGGCTTCACACTACCAGAACATCAATGTGTCGAGTACATGTGGAATCGGAATGGTAAATTCGGCCGCCCCGATGGTGGTGCTAAATCCGACCATATCGGGTGCGTTTACATACTCCGGTGGTGGGACCCTGAATATCGTTGGTGGCCCTGGCCGGGGGTTGCAGGTGAACTCCAGCAGTTCTACAGGCATCGCATGGTCGGCTTCAGGGATGATCAACCTCAGCAAAGGCGGGGCTAATCAGACTGGTTCCGATTCCGCCGTTGTTGGGGGCCCGACCACTGTGCCAACCAACGGGTCGTCATCTGGCTTTAACGGCGGTACCACCGGCACATGGAGGAGCAACGTATTGCCTGTGCCCGATCCATTCGGCAGTGTCCCATCCCCCGCAAGCATCAAGAGCCTGGTCCCAACTACGACGACAAGCGGCAAATGGGTAGCCTACAAAACCGATGGCTGCCCCGACCATAGCAACAGTACCGGAAATTCCGCGGATGCGTGCAAGGAGTTCGGCCCCGGCTACTATCCGTCAGGAATTAACATTCCAAGCGTAATGAATAACTACTCCACGGCGATATTCCTGCCCGGCATCTACTATTTGAATGGGTCGCTAACCGCCAGCGGAAGTAACACGTTGAGAATTGCGAAGCCCTCTGGCTATCAGCAGACGGACGGAGTTATGTTTTATTTTCTAACCGGTTCGATCAACCTTTCAGGATGCGCTGGCTGCCAGAACAGTGGAGTCGACAATGCAAATGCAACCGACCTTACCTGCGATGGCTCTTCTCCTTTAAGCGCGCTTGGCATGAGTACAACCGTCTACGGCAATGTGCTGTATGGACAGTGCACTACGAATGGAACCTACTGGGATTCCGGCGGAGACACGACCGATTCTCGCGGAACTCCCGGAAGCAGGGGCATTTTCATCTTTCAGGATCATGGCAACACAACGCAGCCCACTTTTTCCGGATCGGGTGCGCTGGCCTTTTCAGGTGCCGCGTATTTCCATTCCACGAGCTACACCGACATTCTCAATCTAAGCGGTGGATCGAGCAGCGGTACATTCATCCTGGGGGAGATCATATCCGATCAGGTGAATTTGTCTGGGAGTGGAACCATCAATCTTGCGCTCAATCCAGCTGCAACTACAGCGATGTCGAAAGTCGCGATTTTCAACTAGCGAAGTCCGCTTTTCCACACCTCATGCACGGTGTCCTGCGAAGTACTTCAGGACACGTGCATGCTTTTCATTGGTGGTATTCCCCTTGCCGATAGTGTTACATCGACGCTCCGCGCGGGTGATTACTTCCGTGTGGAAGAAACGAGTACCCCATGTTTGGATTGCCCGGTTGCAAGCTAGTCTGGGTTCACGCAAGCGCAGAATGGGTTGCAACAAATCCCTTCTGCATATGAAATCCCAAAGGAGAACCACAAATGAAAACTCTGCTCAAGAATCTCATGCAGGACGAATCGGGTCAGGACCTTATTGAGTACGCTCTGGTCGCTGGTCTCGTCGGTCTTGGTGCCGTAACCGCAATGTCCAGCCTCTCCGGAAAGATCAGCTCCACCTTCACCTCCATCGGCACGACCCTCACCAGCAGCGTTTAGTTGCTCGCAGACCGGCTTCTGGAGGCGGTGGAAACACACAAGTGTCCTATCGCCTTCTCGAGACGAATGTTGCAGCGGCAAATTGACGGGGTAGAAGCAATGGCAAGATCTGTTGAACTGGATTATCTGGGCACGGCGGTGGCCGCCGCGGGCGGTACCGCCGTGCATGACCTACAAACCAACAATATTCCCAACTGGATTCCAGGCCCCGGAATCGTCCATGGGACGATGTCACATCTCGACAGCTTTTATTTGACTGGCGGCACCCAATGAACTTCCGCCGCTTAGCTATCGCAATGGCAATTGGACTCTTTGTCTCCGGAACATGCACATGGTTCCTGAGCCGGAGAATCTCCGCTCATGTAACCGAGCGCCCGTCGCAACAGAAATACGTCGCGCCCGCCAGAGCCCTGAAGGCCGGTGAGGCACTCAAGGCCGACAATATTGAACTGGTTCCGTGGCCCATCGGCTCACCGATTGCGGATGCCTTCACCAGGCCCGAAGCCGTGATTGGGCGAAGTGTCATGTATCCCATCGCCAAAGGTCAGCCTATTACCGAGCAGTTCCTCACCGCAGCTGGCTCGGGTGCTGGACTGGCTGGAAAGATTCCCGAGGGCATGCGGGCGATTGCCCTGCGAACGGACGAGGTCGTTGGAGTGGCGGGATTCCTTCTGCCGGATTCTCACGTGGATGTGCTGGCTACTGTCCACACCGACAAGTCGCCCGAACCGACGACTTTTACCGTGCTGCAGAATGTGCAGGTTCTCGCGGCAGGCCATCAGCTTGAGCCTGATCCTGAAGGAAAGCCTGCTACCGTAACCGTCGTCACCCTCCTGTTGAGCCCAGCTGAAAGCGAGAGAGCCGTGCTGGCCAGCCTACAGGGGACGATCCACTTCGTGCTGCGCAGCGGCTCAGACAAAGAGACGCCCTCGGCCCCGCCATTAGACCTCGGACAATTGGTTGGGGGCCCGGGTAAGCCTGCCGTTACCAGGACCCTCCGTGGGCCGGTCGCAACTCAGGCGGTTCGTCAGATCCCAACCGAAATTTCGGTAGAGACGGTCGCCGGCGACAAAAAGACAACGGCAACGTTCCGGGTAGATCACCAATGAGGAAGCTACACAGCAACGAATTTGCTGTCGCATCTCTGGTTCTCGCGCTAGGCACCATCGCCGCCAGCGGGCAAGCGATGGTGCCTCGTTCGGCTTTGGCGCCAGATTCTCCTACCGCCGCGACAGCCAGAGCGCATCTGGCGATCCAGAGTACCGCAGCTACAACGAAGGACACTCTCCATGTCTTCGTCGGCCAGTCGACGATACTGCGCGGCGTCAGCCAAATGCGAAAGATCTATGTGGGCAATCCCGCCGTGCTGGAGACATACACCTCCGGCCCGGATGAAGTCGTCGTGACGGGGAAAGCTCCGGGCGTGAGCAGTCTGGTTCTGTGGGACACCGTAGGCGCCTCGTGTCTCTATACCGTCTCGATCGATATCGATCCCGGCGATCTGCGTACGTCGTTGGATTCGGCCTATCCCAATAATGTGATCGAGGTCCAGGGCAGGCAGGATCGGCTCATGCTGTCCGGCATTGTGGGCTCTCCGGAGGTATCGGAAGGCGCGGTAAAGCTCGCCTCCGCATATACGAAAGACGTCGTAAACTCGCTGCGAGTGGTCCCGATTCATGGCAAGCAGGTGCAGTTAAAGCTGCGCATCGCAGAGGCGGATCGCAGCAAGCTGGCCCAGTTCGGTATCAACCTCTTTCGAAGCGTGGGAAATACAGTTGGCAGTGCTGGCACCGGACAGTTCCCCTCCTCGATTGCCACTACTCCACCGACCGCAACCACTCCGGCTACGGCTCTAGCCACCAATCCGCTCAACCTGTTTCTGTACAGCTTCTCCAAGGGAACTGGGATCACCCTGCAGGATCTTGAGCAGAAGCAGGTTCTGCAGATCCTCGCTGAACCCACGCTCACAACGCTTAGTGGACTTCCTGCACGCTTTTTGTCTGGAGGCGAGTTCCCATTTCCAGTCCCGCAGGGCAATGCCGGCGTCACGGCAATTACCATTCAGTTCAAACCGTATGGGGTAAAGGTTGACTTCACGCCAACTGTCAACGCGGACGGCTCGATTCGGCTCAAGATCAGTCCCGAGGTGAGCACCCTCGACTACACGAACGCACTCACCATTTCTGGCTTCACAGTACCCGCGCTCTCGACGCGCCGTGCGGAGACGGAAGTCGAGTTGAAGGACGGCCAGAGTTTCATGCTATCGGGGTTGCTCGATCGCAGGGTCACCGCTAACATGTCGGCGATGCCCGGCTTTTCGAATATTCCGATCCTGGGTCAGCTCTTTCACTCGAAGAACAACAACCATACGGTCACCGACCTGATCATTATGGTCACGGTAACGGTGGTCGACCCGTTGACTGCGCCGGCTTCGCAAGCTGAGCCGAATTGGGCACTTCCGAACCTGGATACCGATAAGTTCGACAAACAAATCAAGAAGGCGCCGAAGACTGGCGACTCAAACTAGCTGGAACGCTCCAACGACCCAAGACCATGCAGACTAAGACACCCCAATCCGAAGAAGTCGTGCAAGCGGTATTCAGCGTGTGCATCCCGAACGAAGTGATTTCGCGCATGACCGATGCCATCGGTGCGGCTTCCGGGTCCGAATTCATCGGCCAGTTTCAGGAGTACATTACGGGCGACAAGCGGCCACAGTTTCCGGACGTTATGAAGGATGCCGTGGGTTGTGTCGGACTGATCGGATGCGATCTCGATCCGGAGCTTGCGTTAGAGACAATGGATCGCCTGCGTCAGACCTTCCAGCACAAGCTTAGCCTCGTCGCAGTATCGTCAAAGACGGATAGCGAATTCCTGGTGCGTGCGATGCGCTCGGGATGCGACGACTTTCTAATCCAGCCCGTTGATGTCAATCTTCTTCAAGCTGCGCTCAAGCGATTTCAGAAGGGCAGTCTCAACCCGGCGGCAAGCAAGCGGGGAAATGGAAAGATAATTTCGCTCTACGGCGTAAAAGGCGGAGTTGGCACAACTACCTTGGCAGTCCATCTGGCCATGCATCTGGTGCGCAAGCATCGCAAGAAGGTCTTGCTGATCGATCACAAGCATGAATTGGGCCACGTCGCACTACACCTCGGCATCAAGGAGAGCGTGTACCACTTCGACGAACTGCTGCGTAACGCCGATCGCCTGGACTCCGACCTGCTGGCCGGATTCGTAACCCGTCACAGCAGCGGCCTGGAGGTCATCCCATCGCCCGATTCTTGTGGCCCGCTGGAGGAACCCTCAGCAGACGCGATCGCACGCGTGATGGAGGACTTGCGTACTCGGTACGACTACATCCTGCTGGACAGCTCGCTACAATATGTCCCTCAGTTAGCCCCTATGATGGAGGCGAGCGATGAGGTGGCGCTGATTTGCACACCAGACGTCGCGGCCGTGCGAGATCTGGCCCGTCGCATCGAACACCTGAACGCGGTCGCCGGATTCGCCAACAAGCTCCGTATCGTGATTAATCGCTCCACCTCCGACGATGCTGTTACTTCCGCCGACATTCAGGATGCGGTGCATTTCCCGATATCGGCAGCGGTGCCCAATAACTACTCCGAACTGATGCGAGCCATCAATGCCGGTGAACCAGTGCCTCCGCAACAGCGCGGAGGGTTCACGCAGGCGATAGCGCAGTGGGCCAACCGGCTTGCATCCGATGAACCTTTAAGAACAACTTCCGTCGCCGCCGAGCCGAAGAGACGATTCCTCTTCGGCTTCTAGCCGCACGATAGCGAACCAACATGGGTGTCCCGATGACTGACGTATCGCTCTTTATGACAGGTCCAGCACGCCCGTTCTCGGCGTCCGAGATTCGTAACAATCTCACTCTTGGGCCTGAAGCACGGCATCAATTGAAGACCGCGGTTCATCACGAACTGATCAAGCGCGTCGATCTGGAACAACTTTCGTCCATTCAAAATGACGCGAGCGGAAGACTCAAGCTGCTCGTGACGATTGCGCAGTTGCTGGGCGAACAGAACGTGCCGCTCAGCGCAAACGATCGCGATCTCCTCTCGAAAGAGGTGATGGACGAAGTCTTTGGCCTTGGTCCGCTTGAGCCACTGCTCCATGATCCGACCGTCAGCGACATACTCGTCAACACCCACAACCTTGTCTTTGTGGAGCGCCGCGGTGTCATTGAGGAGACGAATATAGTCTTCCGCGATAACGCCCACCTGATGCACATCATCGACAAAATCGTCTCGGCCGTTGGACGGCGCATTGACGAATCGTCGCCCATGGTCGACGCTCGGCTGCTCGATGGATCGCGCGTCAACATCGTGATTCCACCGCTTGCAGTTGACGGCCCGCTCATGTCGATTCGACGCTTCGGCAGTACGCCGCTGTGCGCTGAAGATCTTCTGCGGCATCGGGCACTCACACCCTCCATGCTCGAAGTGCTGAAATGCGCGGTAAGGGCGAGACTGAACATCGTTGTCTCGGGCGGCACCGGCGCCGGCAAAACAACCCTGCTCAATGTTCTCTCCGGCTTTATCTCCAATACCGAACGGATTGTGACCATTGAGGATTCAGCCGAATTGCAGATCAAGCAACGGCACGTAGCTCGGCTGGAATGCAGGCCTCCGAACGTCGAAGGAAAAGGTGCCATCCGTCAACGCGAGTTGGTTATCAATGCGCTGCGAATGCGACCTGACCGAATTATCCTCGGCGAAATCCGAGGCGAAGAAGCGCTCGATATGTTGCAGGCCATGAACACCGGACATGACGGCTCCATCACAACGGTTCACGCGAACAATCCTCGCGATGCAATCTCTCGCTTGGAGACGATGTCCATGATGGGCAGCGTAGCGCTTCCCGAGAAGGCGATCCGGGCTCAGATCGCATCCGCCGTTCACCTCCTCGTTCAAGTTTCGCGCATGAGCGACGGCAGCCGCAGAATCACCCACATCACTGAAATTACGGGAACATCAGGCGACGTCGTCAGCATGCAGGATCTGTTTGTCTTCGAGAAACTTGGGCTTGGGCCCGGCGGCAAGGTCAAGGGTCGTTTCTACGCCACCGGAATCGTACCCAAGTTCGCCGAGAAGCTAAGGGCCGCCGGCATTCCGCTCGCCCTCAATATGCTGGATGAGTCGGTGGAGGTGTAACTGTCATGATCGTCCCCTTCTTTTTCCTCATGCTTTCGGGTTGTGTTGCTGTGGCTCTATTTGCGAGCCGGGAAACGGCTTCGAAGAAGACCGTCAATGCGCGCCTCGCTACGATCAACACCCGAGCAGGCGACGATGGCAACGACCAGATCGCCCTGATCGAGAAGAGCAAGCAACGACTCAGCGATCGCATAGGGGAACGCTTCAAGAGCTACCACCTCGGAGAGTCTCTTGAACGATTGATAGTCCATGCAGGAAGCGGCATGTCAGTCGGCGAAGTCTTGATGGTAAGTGCCGGCGTTGCGCTCGTCTGCGGCACCACTGTTCAGTTGCTGGCAGGGTTATTGTTGGTGACGCTTCTGGCGGCAGCCATCTCGGCACTTGTTCCATATTGCTATCTATTGTTTCTGCGAATGCGACGCGTTGGAAAATTCAATGCGGCTCTGGCGGATTCGATCGATTTGATGGCACGTGCACTCAGGGCAGGCCATTCGATGGCCTCATCGATCGAGGTCATCGCTCAGCAGTCGCCTGAGCCACTCGCCAGCGAGTTCGCAGTCTGTTTCCAACAGCAAAAATTCGGGATACCATTCCGCGATGCCCTCCTGGCCATGGGAGAACGCGTTCCATCGGACGATCTGCAATTCCTCATCACGGCCGTGCTCGTCCAAAAGGAGACCGGCGGAGATCTGACGGACATCCTCGATCGAACCACCGCAGTCATTCGAGATCGTGTCCGCATTCAGGGGGAAGTTTCCACGCGCACCGCACAGGGACGCATGACGGGCTGGATTCTCAGTGCGCTCCCAATCATTTTGATGGTCGTGATCAATATCATTACGCCCGGTTATACGACGGTTCTGTTCCACGATCCGCTCGGACAAAAAATGCTCATCGCCGGCGGCGTCTTCATCATGATCGGCGCCTTCATCATCAGCAAGATTGTCGACATCAAAGTATGAGGACAAACCAGTGAATCTCTTGTTTTATGCGATGGTCACAACGACGGGTTTCTGCGGGATGGGCATGCTGGCATGCCTGATGCTCAACCGAACAGCTCGCGCAACATCCAGACGCGTCGCGGTGATGATCGATCGAAATCATCAGGCGCAGGTCGCCGCACCGCAATCCGGAGAGTTACGTAACAATATCCTTAAGGTATTCACCTGGATCAGAGAGCGTTTGCCGATCCCCGACGACCCGCAACTCGCGCAACGCTTCGAGCAGGCAGGACTGTTTGCCACTTCGTATCGCGATGTCTATCTGGCTGCCAGAGTGGCCGGGCCGATACTGGCGCTCGCCTTCGGGTCGTGCATTGCGTACAAACGTTCCTTCTGGATGATGTCGCTCTCCGGGATCGCTTACCTTCTACCTGACATATGCCTGACTCGCCTCATCAAGCGGAGGCGCGAGAAGATTCGCCTCAGTGTCCCCGACGCAATCGACCTGCTCGTCATCTGTGTCGATGCCGGCCTCGGAATGGACCAGGCGATGCTC
>Ga0302314_10019332_pt1 | contig 11320 bp, 9 predicted proteins | sample III_Palsa_N2_3_FD_200533 | JGI IMG/M metagenome (GOLD analysis project Ga0302314, IMG submission 200533) | Peat permafrost microbial communities from Stordalen Mire near Abisko, Sweden - III_Palsa_N2_3 | ecosystem: Environmental > Terrestrial > Soil > Palsa > Peat permafrost | place: Sweden... | reverse complement strand
CGATTTTGCGACGGATACGACGTTTTTCGCCACGGTTCGACACCCCAGTGTACACATAGAGGACACGAAAGTGGGCGCGCTCGTGAGGTTGCCGTCCGGTTCCTGGCGCGCCGTGGCCCGGCGCAAGCGCAGGTATATTAGTGAGACCTTCAAGCGCAAGGAGGACGCGCGAACCTGGGCGCTCGAGGCCGAGCGTCAAATCGACCAAGGCGTCTCCCCCACAGGCTCACGCGTGAAGGAGGTGAAGACCTTTGGCCAACTGATCGACCTGCACATCGCCGACATGAAGGAGGTCGGCAAGGCGCCCGGCCGTTCCAAGTCCGCCACCCTCGCAATGCTCAAGCACGAACTAGGCAAGCGGCCGATGGTCGACATGGATCGCGAGCGCCTGATCAGGTTCGGTCGTGATCGCGCCGCTCAAGGGGCCGGTCCCGTGACGGTGAGCATGGATATCGGCGTGATCAAGCTGGTGATCTCGCACGCCGCCGCGGTCCACGGGGTCCGCGTCAGCATGGAGCAGGTTGATCTGGCGCGCATCGCACTGAAGCGCCTGGGCATTGTCGGCAAGAGCAACGAGCGCAATCGGCGTCCGACAGAAGAAGAACTCCGGAAGCTCTTCGAGCACTTCGACGGCGTCAGACAGCCGAGCATCCCCATGAGCCGGGTCATGCGCTTCGCCATCGCGACGGCGATGCGCCAGGACGAGATCTTCCGCGTGACCTGGGACGACTACGACCGACGCACCAAAATGCTCCTGATCCGGGACCGCAAGGACCCGAGGGAGAAGAAGGGTAACCACCAGCGCATCCCGTGCTCGACCTTTCCGGCTACGACGCCGTGGCTCTGATCGAAGAGCAGCGCGCGATCCGCAAGAACGACGATGATCGAATCTTCCCGCATAACCACAAGTCGGCGGGGACTGCCTTCACGCGGGCCTGCGCCGTCCTTGGTATCGTCGATCTGCATTTCCACGACCTACGCCATGAAGGGACAAGCCGCCTGTTCGAGGCCGAATTGCAAATCCAGCAGGCCGCCCTAGTGACCGGCCACAAGGATTGGAAGATGCTAAAGCGCTACACGCACATCAGGCCAGAGTCGCTGCACGACATCATCGCAAGGCGAGAGCCGCTTTCCCGACGAATCGGAAATTAGTGTGACCGCCCGGCGGTTCTCCGACGTCGATGCGTGACTTGGTCCCCATGAAGTATCGGCTTGGTTTCCACAACGGAAAGCCGACTTCACACCTTTGGAAACGTAAAAGCCGGAGGTCGCTATATCTGCGTAGGCCCTCAGGCTATTGCCGTTTAGGGATCACCGAGTGCCATCACCACCCGTCACCGGACTATTTGCGCGAATTGGCTTGCGGAAGACCGTAGAGCAGGTCCAACGAGAAGGTCGGACGAGCGAACTTAAAAGAACTTTGGGGGCGTGGAATCTTATCTTCCTCGGCATCGGCTGCATCATCGGCGCCGGGATTTTTGTGCGAACGGGCAATGCGGCAGCATTGCATGCCGGTCCAGCTGTCGTTCTATCCTTCCTCGTCGCTGGGGCGGTCTGTTCGCTGGCTGGGCTTTGCTACGCTGAACTCTCGTCCACGCTCCCGGTGTCGGGATCTGCCTACACCTACAGCTATACGACCGTGGGTGAGTTTGCAGCGTGGACCATGGGCGCCCTGCTGCTGCTTGAGTATGGGCTCGCCGCATCGGTCGTCGCGGTCGGATGGTCAGGATATGTGGTCAGCCTGCTCGGCGACTACGGCATAACCATTCCACCAAAGCTAACCGGCCCCTACGGCTACCCACTGCTGAAAAATGGCATTCAGGCGATGTCTAACGGCTCCCCCGTGACGACGATCCTCAACCTCCCAGCCTTCTTAATCTGCACGATTCTGGCTGGGCTGCTGGTGGTCGGAGTTTCCGAAAGCGCGAAGTTCAACAACGTAATCGTAGCCATCAAGATGACTGTGATCTTGGCTTTCATCGGCATCGTTGGTTGGTTTGTCATCGAACACTTCGGCGCCCTCAAGGCGAACTGGCGCCCCTTCATACCGCCCGCGACTGGGGTGAAGGGTGAGTTCGGTTGGGGCGGCATCTTCCGAGCCGCGTCCATCGTGTTCTTCGCCTATATCGGCTTTGAAGCCGTCTCCACCGCTGGCCAAGAGGCCGTGAATCCCAAACGCGATCTACCTATTGGAATCATCGGCTCGCTGCTGGTTTGCACCGTCCTCTACATCCTCGTCTCAATCGTGATGACGTTGATCGTGAACTACAAGATGCTGAACGTCGCCGACCCAGTCGCCGTCGCCGTGGATGCCCTCGGTCCGCAATGGGCCTGGTTCGCGCAGATCGTAAAGGCCGGCGCCATCATCGGCCTCACCTCAGTCGTGCTGGTCCTGATGTACGCCCAGACGAGAATCTTCTACACGATGGCGCGGGACGGCCTCCTGCCGCGGGTCTTCGCCACCGTCCATCCCAAGTTCAAAACCCCTTGGGTAAACACCCTGCTGGTTGGCCTTATCACTGCTGTCGCAGCCGCCTTCTTTGACATTAACACGCTTGGCGACATGACCTCAGTCGGCACGCTGCTGGCGTTCGCAATCGTCTGCTTGTCAGTGGTTTGGCTACGACGCACCCATCCGAGCCTTCCGCGTGGCTTCAAGGTTCCGCTTTATCCAATCCTGCCTCTGCTTGGTATCGGCGCCTGCATCGCGCTCATATTCACAGTTGAAACGCGAGTTTTGATCTTCTTTTCCTGGTATATATTGGCTGCGACAATCATGTATTTCGCCTACGGCATCCACCACAGCCGGCTTTCTAAGGGACTCGACGAGATGGGAGGTCCCGACATGACGGAGTTACCAGGCCCATTAGACAAGTGACATTGCGGCGGCTGCGGATGCTCGCGACTGCCTATTCTTGCGAGCTCAAATTCTGCGATGAATGGCCTGAGCGATGCACCTCTTGGACCGCCTTCGCCAGCTTGACGAAGGCCGAAACGAGCGGGAAGGATTGGGCATCCTCGGGATAAAGCATGCGAATGTTCGTGACCTTGCGGAAGTGGCCGGGCATGAGCTGGCGCATCCTGCCGGCCTCGACCAAAGACTCGGCGTAATGCTGCGGCAGGAAACCCACGAAATTGCCGGTCAGGACCAGCATCGCGATGGCTTCGGTGAACTGGCCGCTCGCACTGGGGCTGAGGCGGGTATTGTACTCGCCACGCAGTTCGGCCTCGGAATAGGCATGCTGGGCGAAACGCTGCGCGCTCAGCATGTCGACGGTCAGGTCCGCCTCGTCGAAGCCGAACAACGGGTGGCGGTCGGAGCAGTACAAAAAGCTGGTCTCGGAAAACAGCGGCAGGGAAGTCGCACCCATGACCTTGCCACGGTCGGTGCAAAACCCGATTTGCAGGCGTCGGCTGGCGACGGACTGGTCGATCTCGGCTCCCGAGGCGGTGATCATCTTCAATTCTACCTTGGGAAAATCACACGAAAACTGCGTCAGGATATCGATGATTTTTGCGCTATCGCTGGTCATCAACGTATCGATGCAGCCAATGAACAGCGTGCCGACGGGCTGGCGCTTCAGCGCGTTCAGTTCAGCACGGAAGCCGTCGATCTCGCCGAAGAGCCGCGTACTCGCCTTGTAGACGGCCTGTCCCTCGGTGGTGAGCGCGAAGCCGGATCGTCCACGTCGGCAAAGCTGCACGCCAAGCCGTGTCTCCAGATCCGAGATCTGCTTGCTAATCGCGGATTTCGTCATTCTCTGCTCGACCTCGGCCAGGGAAAAGCCGCCGCAGTCCGCAACCGCCCGAAAGGTGCGGATCAGTCTGAGATCGAAATCGGAAATCTGGCTCGAGAAGATTCGTGTGGCGACCGACATACAGTTTTCCACCTCAGAGAAACTGAGGATAGATCACTTGCGGCCCCAGGAAACTTAAAAGCGCGGTGACGACGCCTTTTGGCTCGTCAGTCTCGCTTTTTGCGCAAGGATGCGCGAATCTGAAAGCGTCGCCATGATGCGCGCACCCGGTTTCCTGTCGGCTTGTCTGTCGTTGGCGGCTTACAGCGCGGCCTTGATCGCCGCGAGACCCTTATCAATGTCGTCGATGTTGTTGTAGTAGTGCGGTGAGAACCGGATGAAATCGCGACGCAGCGATGCGATGACGTTGGCCTCTTTGAGGGTCCGGGCGAACTCTCGGCTGTTCCGGCCGGGAAAGCGCGCCGCAACGGTCGCCGACCGATCGACCTTGTCCTTCGGGCCCAGCACCTCGGCGCCAAGCGCGTTCAGCCCGTCGATCAGGTGGTCGGAAATCTTGCGATTGTGCGTCGCGATCTGGTCGACGCCAGTCTCTAGGATGTGGCGCACGGATTCGGTCGCGCCGTAGGCGGTGCCATAGGCCATGGTGCCGAATTCGTAGCGCTTGGCGTTGTCAGGCAGCTCGAGCCGGTCGGGCTGGAAATCCCACATGTCTTTGTGGCTGCGCCAGCCCAGGATGCCCGGATTCAGCTTTTGCAGTGCCGGCGAGACGTACATCATGCCGGTGCCGAAGGGCCCGCAGAGCCATTTGTAGGTCGAGGTGGCGACCGCATCGACGCCGGTCGCAACGTCAATGGGCACTTGCCCGGCGGATTGAGTCGCGTCGACGACAAGCAGCGCGCCATGGCGGTGCGCCGCGTCAGCGAAGCGTTTAAGGTCGTAGAGCTGCCCGGTGCTCCACTCGACATGGCTGAGCACCACGACCGCGGTATCGTCGTCGATCATGTCCTCGAGCGCGTCTGGGTCGATCGTCAGCCCTTCGCCTGCGCGCGTCCAGCGCAACTCGGCCCCGGTGTGATCACAGACGCGCTTCCAAGGATAGATCGCGGAAGGATGCGTGATGTCCGTCGCCACGATCCGTCGGCCCGCCCCGGGCATAACCGCCCAGGCCAGCGACTGCATCAGCACAGTCTCGCTCGAGGCTATCGCGATATCGTCCGGGGTGGCGTTGAACAGGCCGGCGGCGGCTGCGTTCAGGTTGTCGAGGCACTCGACCTCCGCCTGTTCGTCAAAGGCGATGGTCCCTTCCTCGGCCAACGCGTTCTGCCAGCGCGAGATTGCCGCCGCCCCGCCCTTGTGGCTTAGGCCGACCGAGGCGGCGTCGAGATAGACATGACGATCTGCCGGCGGAAATTGCTCCAGGCTGCCGAGACGGAACGAGTTGCTGGCGGACATGGCGGACCTGCGGGAAGATGGGGGGCCGATGACGCCCGGTCGGTATGACGTATTGCGAATGCTCGGCGGCTGTCGTTATCGGGATCGGAAACCGAACATGGCGGGGCGGAAACCATGAAAGGAGGCGCGCAGCGGCGCGACCTGGCAGCGATTCGCCCCCATGAGTGCGGCGGGGCGGAGGTTACAGCATTGCCTGGCTCCTCGAGAACGGTTTCCAATCTAGGTAACTAAGCAGGCCGAGATGCTGGCTAGAAGGAGCAGAGCCACCGAGTTGATCAGCAGGGCGCTTGAGGAGATTGGAATTGACGAAGGTCGTGCCCCTCGATCAAATTCTCAAGGCGCTTCCGGATATCGACCTCATCGGCGAGATCGAGCGCGGCTTCGTCGCTCTGTCTGAGGGAAAGGTTGACGTTCCGCCTGTAGGCGAACTGCTGTTCCCCGAGGAAAACGGCGAGCTTCACATCAAATACGGCGCCGTGCGCGGCGATCAAGTGTTCGTCGTGAAACTCGCGACGGGCTTCTTCAACAATCCGAAACTGGGGCTACCGCCTTTCTCTGGCTGCATGCTGGTTCTCTCCGCGAAGACCGGTAAGGTCCTCTATATTCTCCTAGAGGAGGGAGAACTCACCAATCACAGGACCGCCGCGGCTGGCGCGGTAGTGGCGCGCCATATGGCGCCGCAGCGGCTCGAGGCGATCGGTATTTGCGGCTCCGGCGTGCAGGCGCGCCTGCAGGCCGACTATCTGCGCCGCGTCACACCCTGCCGCACCCTCGTTTTGTGGGCGCGCGACGCCGATCGGGCAGCACAGGCTGTGCGCGACATCGCGTGCATGGGCTACAGCGCGCGCCTAGCGGCAAGCGCGGAAGAGGTAGCCTCTTCGGCGCAGCTGATCGTCACGACAACGGCAGCTCACGAACCCTATATGCTCGCCCGCTACATCCAGCCCGGCACGCACATCACGGCGATGGGCTCGGATACGCCCAAGAAGAACGAGATCGATCCGGCGATCCTGGGGCGCGCCGCCCTGGTGGTCGCCGACAGCATCCCCCAATGCCTGCTGCGCGGAGAGCTCCGCGCGTCGATCACGGCGGGGACCCTGAGGCGTGAGGACGTCGTCGAGCTCGGAAATGTCATTGCCGGAAAGGCGCGCCGGCGCTCACCTGACGACATCACGGTGGCTGATCTGACCGGGGTGGCCGTCCAGGACATCATGATCGCCAAAGCTGTGGTCGCACGGACCGATTGAGAGCTTCCGAATGCAAGTGCCCGCTTTCATCCTCGAACGAAGCCCGGTCGATGGCTCAAATGCGCCTTAACCGTGCGCTCCTGCAGGAACGCCGATGATCCCAAGGCGGTGAACGCCGGCGGCAAAGTGCGGCGACGCAGGGAGCGGTAGATGTCGACGTTCAAAATCCGTCCGGTGACGCGCGAAGAGGGTCCCGCCTGGCGCCTCTTACGGGCAGAGGCCCTCAAGAACCATCCGACCGCTTTCGCCTCAAGCTACAAAGACTTCATCCGCCTCGACGACGCGGCCGTGGCGGCGCAGATACCGCCGACGGGCGGCTCGGACGTCCTGTTCGGAGCCTATGCCGATGGGGTGCTGTCGGGCTGCGCCGGCTTCTTGGTCGAGCCTGGCCCGAACGAGCGACACAAGGGCTTCATGTGGGGCGTCTACGCCGGCTCCGCGCTTCGGGGCGCCGGAGCGGGGGAGGCGCTGGTCGCGGCCGTGATCGACCACGCCTCGCGCCACGTCGATCTGCTCCGCTGCGTCGTCAACGCCGCCAATCTGCATGCCCGCGCCCTCTACCTGCGGCTGGGCTTCCGCACCTATGGCGTTGAGCCTCGCGCCCTGCGGGTGGACGGCGTCGACTATGACGACGAACTGCTGGTGATGAGCTTCGACGATAAGCGGCCGTGACGGTCCCTTGCGACCCTTGCACCACACGACCTCCCAAGGACTCGCGGTCCTGCGCAACAAGACGGCCCCATCGGTTTCGCTGATGCTGTCGCCGGAGACGGCGTCGGTGAACTTCAGTGTCATCGGGGACGGGATGGCGATGCGCTGAACCTCCCCTCTTGAGTGTGTCAGGAATTGATGTCACTTAATGACATCAGATTGACACCGAATTCGGATAGGGACCAAACCGTGAGCCAGCAACAGCAAGACGTAGAGTTTGCTTCAGGGACCATCCTCGTTCGCGGCTGGCTGCGCTTGCCGACCGGCTCGGGACCATATCCCTTGGTCGTGCTTGCCCACGGCATGGGCGGGCTCAAAGAATGGACTATTCCCGAGGTGGCGACGGCCCTTGTTGATGCCGGTATCGCCGCCCTCGCTTTCGACTACCGCAATTTCGGCGATAGCGAGGGGATGCCTCGCGAAGAGATCGACCACTGCGGCCAGATCGAAGACTTTCGAAGCGCCATCAGCTTCGCGACCACCCTCGCCGAGATCGATCCCGAGCGCATCGGCATCTGGGGCACCAGCCTTGGCGGCCGAAATGTTCTAGCGGTGGCGGCGCTGGATCGGCGGGTGAAGTGCGTGCTGTCCCAGGTTCCCGCGCTTTTCAACGTCACGCCGGCGATGCGGGCGTTGATGGCAATCGGCAGCCCGGACGTGGAAGAGTTTAACCGGCTTCTGGCGCAGGATCGTCGCGATCGCGCCCTGGGCAAGGCGCCGATCTACCTGCCGATCGACGCGCACAATGGCGACCACGCCGCCTATTGGTCCACCTTCGGCGAGGCCGAACGGCGCAACTTCAATCTCCGAATGACGCTTCGCTCATTCGAGCCGACGCCCGCCGACGACATCACCGGCCTGGTCAAGATCATCTCGCCGACCCCGCTTCGGATGATCCTCACCGACCGGGATACGATGTGCAACACCAACTACCAGCTCGAGGTCTTCGCGACGGCCCTGGAGCCGAAGTCGTTGATGGTCCTGCCTGGTAACCACTACGCCCTCTACCTCGACGGCAAGGAGGCTTCGATCGCGGCGGCTCGGGAATGGTTCGTGACCCACCTGAAGCCTGAGACGGCGATTGCGGCCTGATCGCAAGGCGCGACGGGCTCCGCCCGCGGACGCCCTGCGCGCTAATCTTAACCCCCGGGGCGCTGCGGCGCTCGACCGTTTGGGACCTGCAAGACATGGTTGACGTTTGGATATTGGGCGCGGCTGGCCGCATCGGCAGCGCGGTGGCGGGCGACCTTGCGGCGGCCGGCGCCTCCGTGGTGCTGGTCGGGCGCAATGGCGCGAGCCTGAAGGCGTTGGCGGAAAGGATCGGCGGCAAATCCCGGATCGTCACCACAACCTCGTTCGAAGGGCTGAAAGCCGAACTGGCGCGCGCGGGTCCGATCGTTGTGGCCAACCTCATCGGGCCCTTCTCGGAAACCGCCGTTCCCACCGCGATGGCGACGGCGCCGGGCAGTTCTTATCTTGACCTCTCTAATGAGCTGCCGGCGATCATCGGCATTCTCAATCTCGACCAGACCGCGATGGCGACCAACCGTTGCTTCGTCAGCGGCGCCGGCTGGGGCGTGTTGGCCGCCGAAGCCGCCGTTCTGAAGCTCTGCAAGGACAAGCCGCCGGCCAGCCGTGTACGGGTCGACGTCGCCCCCTTCATCGACGCACCCGGCCTGCTGGGGCCCACGGTCGCGGCCACGGTGGTCGATGGGATTCCCGCCGGCGCGGCCATCTATGCCGGCGGCCGGCTGGTGCGGACCGGCATCGGCAGCCATCGCGAAATCCTCACCGCGCCGGATGGCTCGAAGATCGGTACGGGCGCGGTTTCGACCGGAGACCTCGAAGCCGCCCGGCGGGCCAGCGGCGCGCCTTTCGTCGTCGCCGCGTCGACCATGGCCCCGAGTTCCTCCTTGGTGCGGGCAATGATGCCCTTGGTCACAGCGCTGTTCGGTTTCAAGGGCGTGCGGGACTTCGCCAAGAAGCGCGTGGCCAACATCAATGTGCCCCCCGCCAAAGGTCCGCCCAAACCCTCCTGGGCCCACGCCCGGGTCGAATGGGACGATGGGACGGTCGGCGAGGCTTGGCTGAAGGCAGGCGAAGGCATGGCCTTCACCGCAAAGATCGCGGCCGAGGTCGCGCTGCGCCTGTCGCGCGATGAAGGCCGACCGGGCGCCTTCACGCCAGGAACCCTGTTTGGGGCCGAGCTTGCGGAATCCGCCGGGGCGGAATTCATCATCCAATAGATCGCAGGGCGGCAATCCGGCTTGCCGGACGCCGCTCAGGCGACCTTCGGTCGCTGACGGGTGAGGACGGGCGCGGGTGCGGCTTCCTCCGTAACGACCGATTTAAGGTCAGTGAACACACCGCGAAGCGCGCCCTCGAGACTCTCTGATGCTCCGACAATCCAGCGTTGGTAGCCAAGCTTGAAGATCAAGGTTCCAATCTCTGCGGCGACCTCGGCTTTGGAGGCGTCGATGCCAGCCTGCCGAAGCGAGTCCGAAATCACCGTCGCAAGAGAAGCGAGTTTCTGAAGTTCGCGTTCGCGAAGCTCGCCGTTCGCGGCGATGATCGCGCTACGCTTCACGGACAACGGCGTTTTCGCGGGGAAGTGGGATGCGGCCATCGAAAGGCCGTCGATCACCGTTTCGATCGGGTCATCGACGTTGATCTGGCTTTGGATCCAGTCGGCCAGGAATTCTTGCAGCAAATCCTGTCCGGAGAAGAGCACCTCGCGCTTGTCGGCAAAATGCCTGAAGTAGGTCCTCTGCGTTACGCCAGCCAGCGCCGCAATGTCGGCGACCGTTGTCTGCTCGAAGCCACGCTCGGCGTAGAGCTCCAACGCGGCCGCCTGGAGCCGGCCGGCGGCATCCGGAGCCCATCGCGCCATCGTCAGTCCTTCCACTCGGCAGGTTTGTGGAGACTGTCAGTTGGGCGTGAACGAAAAGCGCCTGGGCCGGCTCTTGCTTCCACCGATGGCATCAATCCGATCCCCCCGACAGGCGCAGCCACTGCGGTCCGATGGCGACCGGAGAATAATATGCCAAGTCAACAAGCATCAAGGACACGATGAGCCGAATAGGGCCTCGTGCCAATAGCAGACCACGCGGCATGAAGCCGGACAAATCGAGGGCAGCCGCTCTCGGTCCAAAGCACCCCGAGTGCCTGGTCGGCGCTCTCAGGACGCCGGTTTCACCACGACCAATGCCAATTCGCGGCTGAGGCTCGACAACCGCCGTCGGGCCAGCCGGTCCAGCCTCGTCCGCGGACGGCTTGGCCGGACCTCACGGCCGTCACCTCGCCGTCCTTAAAGGCAAGGCCGCCGTTTACGAACACCTCGTCGACGCCGGTCGCCAGCTGGCGCGGGTTCTCATAGGTCGCGTGATCCTGGATCTTGTCTGGCTCAAAGACGACGATGTCGGCGAAATATCCCGATTTCAGCAGCCCGCGTCCTCTCAGGGACAGATTGGCGGCCGGCAGACCGCTCATTCTGTGGACGGCGTCCTGGAGCGTGATCTCCTTTTCGTCGCGAACGTAACGGGCCAAAATCCGAGCGAATGTCCCATAGGCTCTGGGATGAGGAATCGACTTCAGGAAGACGCCTTCCGGCGCCTCCCCAGCCTCGTCCGACCCGAACGACATAAACGGCAAGGCGACCTCCCGGCGCACGTTGTCATCGGACATCAATGTGTAGGCGACCGAGACGCGGCTGCCGTCCTCAATGATGAGATCGATCATAGTCTCCTCGGGGCTCTCGCCGCGCAGCTTGGCGACCTCAGCCAGCGTCTTGCCCGCCAGCGGCTTGAGTTTTTCGTTATTGAACCCGAGAAGCAGGGTTCCTTCGGGACCGGCCGCGACAAGCGCACTCTCGAAGTCTGGATGCTGCAGCTCCCGCACCAGGCGCGCCCGGACGGCAGGTTCCTTCATGCGTGCGATCCAGGCCTCCAGGCCGCCATCGAGGACCCAATGCGGCATGGAGGCGTCAAACCCCGTGGCGACCGCGGTGTACGGGTACATGTTGGTGGTGATACGGACGCCGGACGCTCGCGCCGCTTGGATTTTCCCGATGGCCGCCTCCAGTTTCGGCCAGTTGGCTTGGCCGGCCGCCTTAAGGTGATAGATTTCTGCCGGCGCCCCCGACGCTTGAGCAAT
>Ga0302314_10019331_pt1 | contig 11320 bp, 11 predicted proteins | sample III_Palsa_N2_3_FD_200533 | JGI IMG/M metagenome (GOLD analysis project Ga0302314, IMG submission 200533) | Peat permafrost microbial communities from Stordalen Mire near Abisko, Sweden - III_Palsa_N2_3 | ecosystem: Environmental > Terrestrial > Soil > Palsa > Peat permafrost | place: Sweden... | reverse complement strand
CGTCACGTACGTACCCGAGGCGGACGGGTCCAAGCGGTCCGCCTCTGACTACGTGTACGGGTATGGCCCGGCGCTTGCCGACGGCGTTGTCCGGCCGGTGATCTTCCTCGCGTATTCGGGCGAGATGCACTGGCGGACCCGGGCGGGCGACGAGATTACCGCGACGCTCGGCACGCCGATGACCAAGGACCAGATCGCGCAGGCCTGGCGCACCGCGCTCGACCCGTCCGGTGAGTGGATACAGCGGGTGATCGAGGCCGCGGACAAGCGGCTGACCGAGGTCCGCCGGGCCATGCCCGACGCCGGCGGGCTCATCATCGCCGGCGACCACGAGACGGCGCGGGCCTATGCGGGGCTCATTCGGCGGTTCTCCGGTTCACGGCCCGTTGTCGTGCTGTCCGATGACCCGACCGCGTCGAAGAAGATCTCGGCGTTCGCGGCGTCCAACGACAAGTGGATGGTCGCGGTGCGGATGGTGTCCGAAGGCGTGGACGTGCCCCGGCTTGCGGTCGGGGTGTACGCCACCTCCGTGTCGACGCCGCTGTTCTTCGCCCAGGCGGTCGGCCGGTTCGTCCGGGCGCGGCAGCGCGGAGAGACCGCATCGGTGTTCGTGCCCTCGGTGCCCGTGTTGCTCGGGTTCGCCGCCGAACTCGAGGCCGAGCGGGACCACGTGGTGCACTTCGCCGATCGTGACCCGGAGGCGGAGCTCGAGGCGGCGCAGCGGGAGCGGAAGACCGACGATTTCGAGATCGGGGGACGGTCGTTCGAGGCGCTGAAGGCGTCGGCGACGTTCGACCGGGTGCTGTTCGACGGCGGCGAGTTCGGCACCGCGACCGACACGGGGTCGCCCGAGGAGGACGACTACCTGGGGCTGCCCGGGCTCCTTGAGCCCGGTCAGGTGGCGTCGCTGCTGCGCAAGCGGCAGGCGGCGCAGCTTGCCGCGCGCTCGTCCGCTTCAGCCGCTTCAGCCGCTTCAGCGACGGCCGCGACTACTGCGCCCGCCGCTGCGCCGACCACGCCTGTCGGGCCTGCCGCGCCGACCGTGAGCCGTGCGGCGCTTGCCGGGCTACGCAAGGAACTGAACGGTCTTGTCGGCGCGTGGAGCCACCGGACCGGGCAGCCGCACGGGGTGATCCACGCGGAGCTGCGGCGCGCATGCGGCGGGCCGGCGCTCGCGCAGGCGTCGGCCGAGCAGATCCGGGCCCGCATGGAGAAGATCAGGCAGTGGGCGCTTTCTCGCCGCTGATACAGCAATGGCAGGACCGGAGTCGGCCGCGTCCGTTCGGGATAATCGAATGTGGCTTTGCTACGCGGCGGTTACGTCGACGCCGGCGCCGCGCAGGCCCTCGATCGCCTCGGCGGTGGTGCCTGGATCGACGCCCGCGGTCAGGCCGAGCAGGACGCGGGTATCGAAGCCGTTCTTGGCCGCGTCGGCGGCGGTGGCGCGGACGCAGTAGTCGGTGGCGATGCCCGCCACGTCGACCCGATCCACACCGCGCTCGTGCAGCCAGGCGGCGAGCGGCGTGCCATCGTCGGCGGCGCCCTCGAAGCCGCTGTAGGCGGCCGCGTGTGCGCCCTTGCGGAATACCGCCTCGATCGGTCCGGTGGCCAGGTCGGGGTGGAACTGCGAACCCGGTGAGCCCGCCACGCAGTGCACCGGCCAGGAGTGCGCGTAGTCCGGCTCGTCGGCGAAGTGCGCGCCAGGGTCGATGTGGTAGTCCTTGGTCGCCACCACGTGGTCGTAGCCGTGGTCTGGGCGGGCAAGCAGGGAGCTGATCTCGCGGGCCACCGCGCCGCCGCCGGCGACCGCGAGCGAGCCGCCTTCGCAGAAGTCGTTCTGGACGTCAACGATGATGAGAGCGCGCACGATGTCCACCGTATCGCGCGAACGGTACGGCACCTAAGTTCATGGCGGGGTCATCGGGGTACGTGGCGAGGAAGGCTAGGTCGCCGCCCTGGCGACGCAGGACGTGGCGCCACAGCAGCTCGGGCTCGGCGGCGAAGACGTCGAGCGGCTGGGCCGCGAGCACATACCACGCGCCCTCGTCGATCTCCGCCTCAAGCTGACCAGGCGACCAGCCCGCGTAACCCGCGTAGACGCGCAGCGATGTGATGGCGGGGGCGAGCAGCCGAGGCGGCGTGTCCAGATCGAGCAGGCCAAGCCGGGCAAGTGCCGGGGCGCCATCGAGCGGGTGCCAGCCGACCGGCTCGTCGATGCCGGGGATCAGCGCGAGCGCGAGCGCGCTGTCCGGCGCGACGGGGCCGCCGCGGAATACCACGGAGGGCTCGGTGGCCAGGTCCGTCCACTGCTCAAGCACCTGGCCTACGCCGATCGTGGATGGCCGGTTCAGCACGACGCCGAGCGTCCCCTGCACGTCCTCGTGCTCCACGATGAGCACCACCGTGCGCCGGAAGTTCGGGTCCCCAAGCAGCGGAGTCGCGACGAGCAGCCGACCGGCCTTCGCATCCGAACCCATGGGATCCATGTAACCACCATTGCCAGGCTGCGCGGTGCGCGGCACGGGCCTGGCTTACGCGTCGGCGAGCGCCGCTTCGCGGACGGCGGCGGCCACTCCGGAGGCAACGTCGGGGTGGAAAACCGACGGGACGATGTAGTCGGGGCCGAGTTCCTCCCCAGGCACCACGTCGGCGAGCGCCCGCGCGGCCGCCACGAGCATCGCGCTGGTGATCTTGGTGGACTGCGCGTCGAGCAGGCCACGGAACACGCCGGGGAAGGCGAGCACGTTGTTGATCTGGTTCGGGTAGTCGCTGCGTCCGGTGGCGACCACGGCCGCGTACTCCCGGGCGTCGTCCGGGTCAACCTCGGGGTCGGGGTTGGCGAGCGCGAACACGATCGCGTCGTGGTTCATCGACTTGATGTCCTCGCCGACCAGCAGGTTCGGGGCGGACACGCCAATGAAAACGTCCGCACCCGCCACGGCGCCCGCCAGGTTGCCCTGGTATCCGGCGGCGTTCGTGTGCTCGGCGATCCAGTCGAGGTTTTCGTTCATGTCCGGACGGCCGCAGTACACCGCGCCGCTGATGTCGCAGGAGATCACGTGCCTCGCGCCGGCGTTGAGCAGCAGCTTGAGCACGGCGGTGCCCGCCGCGCCCGCGCCAGCCATCACGATCTTCACGTCGGGCAGTTCCTTGCCGACCACCCGCAGCGCGTTGGTGAGGGCGGCGAGCACGACGATCGCGGTGCCGTGCTGATCGTCGTGGAACACGGGGATGTCAAGCATGGCGCGGAGTCTTTTCTCGACCTCGAAGCACCTCGGCGCGGAGATGTCCTCCAGGTTGATCCCGCCGAAGCCGGGGGCGATGGCGGCGACCGTCGCGACGATCTGGTCGACGTCCTGCGTGTCCAGGCAGATCGGCCAGGCGTCGATGTTGGCGAAGCGTTTGAACAGCGCGGCCTTGCCCTCCATCACCGGCAGCGCGGCGTACGGGCCGACGTTGCCGAGGCCGAGCACGGCGGAACCGTCGGTCACGACGGCGACGCTGTTGCGCTTGATCGTGAGACGGCGGGCGTCCTCCGGCTTGGCCGCCAGCGCGAGCGAGACGCGCGCGACCCCCGGCGTGTACGCCATGGACAGGTCGTCGCGGTTGCGCAGCGGCACCTTGGAGCGCATCTCGATCTTGCCGCCGAGGTGCAGAAGGAACGTGCGGTCGCTGACCTTGTGCACGGATACGCCGGGGATGGCGGCCATCGCGGCCACCAGCGACTCCGCGTGCGCCGTGTCGGTCGCGGCGCAGGTCACGTCCACCCGGAGCTTCCCGTGGGTGCCCGAGTTCACGTCGAGAGCGGTCACCACGCCGCCCGCGTGCTCCACGACTCGGGTAATCTCGCTCACCGTGCGGCCGTGCGAGGCTACTTCGAGCCGGGCGGTGATGGAATACGACACGCTCGGCGCCATGCTCACGTTAGTTTCCGCCTTTCATGGACGACACTGTCCAAGAGTGAATGACCACCCAGGGCTCACTAGTAGCCAGCGTATCTCGGGCTACTCCGGGTGAAGGTATGAGGTCCGCGCAACACCGCGTAATCTTCATGCATGGCGCGGGAATCAACGATAAGCCCGTCGACCGCCGGCCTGAGCGTAGTAGGCGCGGAAAGCGGCGTGATCGATGTAACACGATTGCGCGTCGCCCTTGCCCGGCTGTCCAGGCGGCTGCGCGGCCACCAACTGGCCGGGCTGACCCCGACGCAGCTTGCCGCGCTGTCCACGGTAGAGCGCGTCGGCCCGCTCCGCCTCGGCGACCTGGCGGCTGTGGAGGGAATCGCGCCGTCCACGCTGACCCGGCTTGTCGCCGCGCTCGAAGAACTCGGCTACGTGCGCCGCGACGCCGACCCGAAGGACGCGAGGGCATTCACGCTCGCGATCACCGCCAAGGGACACGACACGCTTGAACGGCTGCGCGAGGAGAACTCCGCCCTGCTCGTTCAGCGGCTGATGCTGCTCACCCCCGAGCAGCGCGCCGCGCTCGCGACGGCGCTGCCCGCGCTTGAGGCGCTGGCCGACCCCGACCCCGTGGCGCCGCGTCCGTCGCGCGCCTAGGACGGCTAGCGCCAAGGTCAGCTAGCGCCAAGGTCAGCTAGCGCCAGGGACGGCTAGAACAGCAAGAGGGTCAGCTGGGTGCGGGCCTTCTTCACCCGGTTGTCATCGGGCGGAAGGATCTCGAACAGGTCGAGCAGGTGCAGGCGCGCCTTGTTCCGATCAGGACCGGAGGTCCGCTTGATCACCGCGAGAACCCGATCGAACGCCTTCTCCGCGTCTCCGCCGGCCATATCGAAGTCGGCCACCCGGAGCTGCGCGTCAACGTCCTCTGGGTGACCGGCCGCCTCCCGGCTCACGGCCGTCGGGTCAACGGAGGACACCCGCCGCATCAGGTTCACCTGGGCGAGCCAGCTCTTCGCGAGCGGGTCGGACGGCACATCCCCTAGCGCCTTCTCAAGCGCCCTCGCCGCGGCGTCAAGGTCACCGCTTTCCATGGCGTCCCTGGCCGCCGCGAGGGCGGGCGGCAGGTCGTCCGCGGCCTCTTCGCCTGGCTCACCTGGCGCGGCACCGGCGGGCGCCGCGACCTGGACGCCGAGCTGATCCGCCACGGCGAGCACCTGGGTGAGCCACTGCCTGATCTGGGACTCGGGCATCGCGCCAAGGAACGCGTCCACCATCTGGCCGCCGATGATCGCGACGACCATCGGGATGGACTGCGCCTGGAAGGCCTGGGCCAGCCTCGGGTTGGCGTCAACATCGATCTTGGCGAGCACCCAGGAGCCGGCCGCCTCGACCGCCAGCTTCTCGAGAACCGGGCTTAGCTGCTTGCACGGACCGCACCACTCGGCCCAGAGATCCACGATCACCGGCGTGGTCCTCGAGCGGAGCGCGACCTCGGTATTGAAGGTCTCTTCCGTCACTTCGAACACGAAGTCCGATGCCGACCCGGCATCGGACCCGCCGGCACCGGCGGCGGTGTCGGAATTACGGGCCGCCTGCTGCCTGCGCTGCGCGGCGGACTGCCGCGCGCCAAGGTCAACGGCCCCATGGAGGGAGAAATCCCGCGGCTGCTGCATATCTCTATCCTGCCCCAAGTTCTGGATGCGTTGGCAACGGGTTGCGCTTATTTACAGCCAGTGTAGCATTTCATGTGCTACAGTTCCCGCATGGCACAGAAGGGCGACAGGAGACGGGGCAAGCCGCTCAACCCGGATCTCGGATACTCGGGCGATCCGGTGCACCACGCGCCGTCTCATCAGCAGCCACAGCGGATCGGCATCAGGGAGCTGCGCCAGCACGCCAGCGTCTATGTCGACCTAGTGGAACGCGGTTACACGGTAGACATCACCAACCGCGGGCGGCTCGTCGCCCAGATGGTTCCGGTGCGCGACCCGGAGAGCCCGCTTGAGCGCTGGATCGCCAAGGGGATCATCGAGCGAGCCGAGGATGACGGCAGCGTCCTTGAGATCGAGACCTATCCGGGCACCTCGGCCGGACAGGCCACCGCGAGCCAGGCCCTTGAGCGGCTCCGCGCCAGCGAGGCGGAGGAAAGGCCATGATCTACCTCGATTCCTCCGCCCTGGTCAAGCTGGCGGTCGCCGAGCCAGAGTCGGGCGCGCTCACCAGTTACCTGGCCAAGCGGACCGGTCAGTCCCTCGTCTCAAGCACCCTGCACCGCGCCGAGGTGCTCCGCGCGATCTGGCAGGCCGAACCGGGCGCGCTCCCCCGCGCCCAGCGGATCATCCGCCGGATCTCGCTGGTCTCGCTGACCCACGACCTGCTCGACAACGCGGCGACCCTGCCACCAGGCGGGCTCTGCACTACGGCGGCGATCCACCTCGCCTCGGCACTGGCCATCAAGCGGGATCTGACCGCGTTCGTCTGCTACGACAAGCAGTTGCTCGACGCCGCGGAGGCGGCGGGCCTGCCGGTCGCCAGCCCCGCTTAACGGCCGCCCCCGCCACCCGGAGAACGGCTCGTTCGGAAAATACCCGCACTGATGACGGCACCCCAGGCGAGCGCCCGTTACGGGTGATTTGTCCCGCGATGGCGCTATTTGGTCGGCCCGCCGAGCGTTTTGATCGTGAGCCACGCGCCGCAACGGGCCTCGTCGCTGCCGAAAATCGATAACGCTGAAGATCTAACCGGCTATGGGCGGTCAAATGCTCAGCACTGGTTTGATCTTGGTGTATATATCGGGACAAATCCGGCAGTGGGGGCGGGGCGGGAGGCGCGGGAGGCGCTCATCGGGCCGTACGTCAAAAAATACTCCAACCGGACGAACGGCAACTGCGTCACAAGAGGGTGTCGGGTGAATAAGGGCCCAGCCGCTGCCGTGCGAAGGTGTGGTAACCATTGATGAACTCCACGAACACCCTTACTCTGGCAGCGCGCACCCATGGAGGCCTGGTGGGCACGGACGCGGGCGCGGAGACCGGCCCCTATGCCACAGCCGCCGGTCACGCGGGCACCTCTGGCACCGCCGCGCGGCAGGTGCTCGCCGAGCAACTCTTCGCGGCCAACTACCCGAAACTGGCCGGCTGGGTCAGGCGGCTCGTAGACGACGACGACACAGCGCACGAGATCGCCTCAGAGGCGTTCGTCCGGCTGCTGTCGAAGTGGGCGAGCATTGACAAGCTGGATAGCCCGCAGGGCTATCTCTACATGATCGCGACCAACCTGGTCCGCGACCACTGGCGCAAGACCGAGCGCGAGCGCCGTGCGATGCGGAACGTATCCGCGGGCGCCGACCCCGAGCCGTACTCCGACCCGGCGCAGGACGTGGACGTGCGCGAACTCCTCTCCACGCTGCCCGCTAGGCTGCGTGACCCGTTCCTGCTGCACTACTTCGCAGGTTTCGGCATCCGCGAGATCGGGGTGATGCTCAAGCGGCCCGACGGCACGATCAAGGCGGACCTGTACCATGCCAGGGCGCGGCTGAAGGAAGCGATCGGGGGGAGGGACAATGCCCGCTGAAGACGAGCACGACTCGCTCGATCGCTGGCTGAACCAGCAGGTAAGGCCGCTGCCGCCGCCTCCTGGCACGTTCGAGATGATCAAGATGAGGGCCCGCCGCCGCAAGCTGCGCAAGCTGGCGGTCACCGTGGTCTCGGCCGCCGCCGTGGCCGCGGGGGTGGCCGTCGCGGTGCCGAACGTGATGGCGCTGCGCCTGTCGCCGTCCTCGACGACCGGATCCTCGGTCGCGGACGGCGGGGAGTCAAAGTCAACGAGCGGCTCGGGGGAGTCGCCCGATAGCACGGGAAACCGCTACATCCCGCCGTCGCCGACCATCACGCCAAGCACGCCGTCGGCCGAAGCCACGGGCGGCCCCGTGCCCGCCAACTTCCAGCCGTCGTCGGTCACGTTCGTCAGCCAGGCAATCGGCTGGGTCATCGGGCAGGCGGGCACGCCCGGGCACTGCGCCAACAAGACCAACCCCTACATCTGCACGTCGATCGCGCGCACCGACGACGCGGGCAAGACCTGGCAGGGCGGACCGGCACCGACCACCACGGGACCGAACGGGCCGACCGGGGTCAGCGGCATCAGGTTCCTCAACACCACGACCGGCTGGGCCTTCGGTCCCGAGCTGTGGTCCACCCACGATGGCGGCAACACCTGGACGAAGGTCGACGCGTTCGGGCAGCGGGTCACCGACCTCGAGACGGTCGACGGCCAGGCGTACGCGCTGTTCGCCACCTGCTCGGGCACGAGCGCGGCCGGCTTCGCGGCCAACTGCACCAGCTTCACGCTGATGACGGCCGCCGCCGACGGCGATGCCTGGGTGCGGGTCGGCACGTCGACAACCGATCTCGGCAACGGCGGCGGCGCCACGTCGGCGGTGCTCGCGCTCAGCGGTTCCAACGGCTACCTGCTCGCACCGGACGGCACGATCTACTCCGGACCCATCGGCGGCAGCTGGCAGTCGGCGGGGACCGCGCCCTGCCGACCGGGAACGCCGCAGGCCAGCGGGCTACCCGGGGCCGCCTGGCTGGCGCTGGTGAACTCGACCCAGCTGGCCATCGCCTGCGAGGGGACGGCGGTCACGTCGCCGCCCGAGGTCTCCACGTCAAACGACGGCGGCCTGTCCTGGACCCGGTCGACGGCCGGCTGGAACATCTCGGACTTCGGCACCATGACCACGCTCACCGCCGCGCCGAACGGGACGCTCGTGCTCGCGACCACGGCCGGGCTCTACGTCCTGCCGGTCGGCAGCACGCAGTGGCAGTCGACAAGCGCGACCGGATCGCAGGCGCCGCAGAACGGGTTCAGCTACGTCGGCATGACGACGGACGCCCAGGGCGTCGCGGTCCCGGCCGACATGGAGCTGCATGAGGTCTGGATGACCTTCGACGGCGGCCTGACGTGGACACCGGCCAAATCGATCACGCCTGGAAATTAGCCGCTCACGCTCGGCTCGCACTGGTTCAAAGTGAGAACACGCACGCTCGTGGCCCGGCGTACGGATGTGTAAACCCGTATTAAGCGCTCCCACGGTGGGCGCTCGGTACGGCTCTACACGAAGGAGTCAAGCGATGAGCGCTGACGCATCCACCGCCGGAACCCTGACCTCGCAGCCGCCACCCGCCCCCACCCCTGCCCCCCTGCTTGGCGACCCCGGGGCGCTCGGACTGCCCTGCTTCATCGCCGGCTCGGTCTCGCTCGGCCTGGCGCTTGTCGGCGTGGTGCCGGCCGCCGCCATCGGCGCGGCACTGCCGATCATCCTCACGGCGACGTCCATCGGCCTGTTCATCGCGACGATCTGGGCCGCCTCCCTCGGCCAGAGCGCGGTGGCGAGCGTGTTCGGGATCTTCGCCGGTTTCTGGCTCAGCTACGCGGTGCTCGTCATCGGGCTCACGCACGGCTGGTTCGGCATCGCGCCGGCCTCCGCGCAGGCGGCACAGGAACTGTTCCTTGTGGCCTGGCTGGTCGTGATGGTCATGCTCACGCTGGCGACGCTGCGGCTGCCGATGGCCTACACCGCCGTGTTCTTCCTCGTCGACGTGGCGCTGCTGCTTGTGTTCCTCGGGGTCAACGAGACGTCGACCGGGTTGCTCAAGGCGGCCGGGTACGTGGCGCTCGCGTTCGCCGCCATCGGCGTGTACCTGTACTTCAGCACCGCTTCCGTGGCCACAGGCGGGCGTCCGCTGCCGCTCGGGCGGGCCGCGCTGCACGGCTAATCCCGGCTACTCGGCGGCACCTACTCCGCGGTGAAATCACCGGCCTCCGCGGTGAAATCACCGGCGGTCAGGCGGAGGCTCCGCAGCAGCGCGAACAGTTCGGCGCGCTCGTCCGCGGAGTACTCCGCCAGGCCGAAGTCGGCCGCCATCAGGTCGCGGGTCGCCACCCGGACCGCGTCCCTGCCGCGCTCGGTGATCTCGGCGAGGCGTCCCCGCCCGTCGGCCGGGTTCGGCCGCCGCACCACCATGCCCTGCGCGGCGAGCCGGTCGACCGTGTTCGTCACCGAGGTCGGGTGCACCATCAGCCGCTCCCCCATCACCCGCAGCGGCAGCGCCCCGGCACGGCTGAAGGACAGCAGGACAAGCGCCTCATAGCGGGCGAAGGTCAGCCCGTACGGGCGCAGGATCGCGTCAAGCTCGGCGAGCAGGATCTGCTGGGCGCGCATGATCGAGATGACCGCCGCCATCGCCGACGACGGCCCGAACCTGCGCTCCCAGATCCGCGCCGCGCGGTCGATCGGGTCGAAGGGCAGGCCAAGCTCATGGGGCACACCGGACACCTTATGGGGCTAGGATCCGTTTTCAGCGGGGGCTCGCAGCAGGAGCGCGGAACCTTGGCCGCCGCCGCCGCACAGCGCCGCGGCGCCGAGCCCACCACCGCGGCGGCGCAGCTCATAGGCGAGGGTGAGCGCGATCCGCGCGCCCGACGCGCCTAGCGGGTGGCCGACCGCGATCGCGCCGCCGTTCACGTTCACGATGTCGGGCGAGACGCCGAGCGCGCCCATGGACGCGATGCCGACCGCGGCGAACGCCTCGTTGATCTCGATGAGATCCAGGTCGCTGACGGTCAGGCCCGCCTTGCCCAGGGCCTTGCTTATCGCGTTCGACGGCTGGAAGTGCAGGCCGTTGTCCGGTCCCGCGACGGTGCCGAAGGCGCCGACCTCGGCGAGTATGTCGGCGTTGAGCTCGACGGCCGTTGCCCGGCTGGTCACGACGAGCGCGGCGGCGCCGTCGGAGATCTGCGAGGCGGTCCCCGCGGTGATCGTGCCCTCCTTGCCGAAGGCGGGCCTGAGCTTCGCGAGCGACTCGACCGTCGTGTCGCTGCGGATGCCCTCGTCTGTGTCGAAGGTAACAGCGTCCCGCTTGGTCTTTACCTCGATGGGCACGATCTCCTCGGCGGCCAGGCCGTCCTTCGCCGCCCTGGCCGCGCGCTGCTGCGATCTGGCGGCGAACTCGTCCTGCTGCGCGCGGGAGATGCCGAGCTTGGCGTTGTGCAGCTCGGTGGACTCGCCCATGGAGAGACCGTCGAACGCGTCGGTCAGGCCGTCGAGCGCCATCGAGTCGAGCATCTCGACCGCGCCGTACTTGTAGCCCTTTCTTGAGTCCTTAAGCACGTGCGGCGCGTTTGTCATCGACTCCATGCCACCGGCCACGATGACGTCGAACTGGCCGAGCCTGATCAGGTCGGCGGCCTGGGCGATCGCGTCGAGTCCTGACAGGCAGACCTTGTTGACCGTGGTCGCCGGTGTGGTCATCGGGATGCCCGCCTTGACCGCCGCCTGCCGCGCGGTGATCTGCCCGGCGCCGGCCTGCAGCACGTGGCCCATGATCACGTACTCGACGTTCTCCGGTGCTATCCCG
>Ga0302314_10019330_pt1 | contig 11321 bp, 9 predicted proteins | sample III_Palsa_N2_3_FD_200533 | JGI IMG/M metagenome (GOLD analysis project Ga0302314, IMG submission 200533) | Peat permafrost microbial communities from Stordalen Mire near Abisko, Sweden - III_Palsa_N2_3 | ecosystem: Environmental > Terrestrial > Soil > Palsa > Peat permafrost | place: Sweden... | reverse complement strand
GCTCCCTGTGGGGGCGCCCCCGCCGGTGGTCCGCCGGTATCGGCGCCCGGGCGCCGGTGGTGCCTGCCCCCGCGAACAGGGGAGCGTGCCTCCTTGCCGGGTCGGCGCAGGCCGAGGAGACTGCCCCCGTGGCTAACCGCGTGGCTGGGGCCCCCGGCGCGAACGGCTCGAACGGCTCGCCCGTATTTGGCGGCACGACGCTCGACGCCAGCACCCGCCCGCCCCCGACCTTCTCCGCCGGATTCGTCCGGCGCCCGAAGCTGGTCGCGCGCCTGGCGCAGGCACGCGAAGCCTCGCTGGCGCTCATCGCCGCGCCACCTGGATATGGCAAGACGAGTCTGCTGGCCGAATGGGCCGAGGATGATGGGCGTCCGTTCGTCTGGGTGACCGTCGACGAGCGCGACGACGAGCCGGCCCGGCTGGCGGCGTCGATCGTGCGGGCGTTCGTCGCGAACGGGTTGGCGGCGGCGCCAGACGACGGAGCGGACGCTGGCGAGCGCCTGCAGCGGATGATGCGCGCCAGTGGCCTTCCGGACTTCGTCCTCGTCCTGGACGGCGCCGAGGCGGTGAGCCCTCCGGTGCTGCGTGAGGTCGCCGGTGGCCTGCTGGCCGAGCTACCTCGGGGCTCGCAGTTGGCCGTGGCTTCGCGAATCGAGCCGACACTGTCGATCGGGGCGCTTCGCGCCCGTCGGGCGCTGGTCGAGCTGCGCACCAGCGATCTCGCCATGATCAGCGCCGACGCCGACACCCTCCTGCGCCGGTCGGGCTTGGCTCTGGACGAGGGTGCGGTAGCCACGCTGGTCCGCCGCACCGAGGGTTGGCCGGCCGGACTGTATCTGGCCGCGCTGTCGCTGCGCGACCGGCCCGAGGCCGGCGAGAGCGTCTCCGATTTCGCGGGCGACGATCATCTCGTCGTGGAGTACCTGCGTGACGAGATCATGGACGGGCTGTCGCCGCAGACCGTCACCTTCCTGACCCACTCGTCGGTGCTCGATGAGCTCTGCGGTCCACTCTGCGACACGGTGCTGGGACAGGAGGGCTCAGGGGTCATCCTCGGCGAGCTCACGCGGCGCAACCTGCTGCTCGTGCCGCTCGACTCCCGACACGAGTGCTACCGCGTGCACACCCTGTTCCGGGACATGTTGCGAGGCGACCTGCGGCGCTCCGAGCCGGCGCTCGAGCGGACTCTCCACCTGCGCGCCAGCAGCTGGTTCGCCGCGAGCCACGATGTCGAGCGGGCGATCGAGCACGCGGTGGCGGCAGCCGATCCCGAGCGGACCGGCGACCTGCTGTGGACGAACATCCTCGACCTCACCGGGGCGGGTCGCAACGACGCGGTCCAACGGTGGTTGGCCCACTTCAGCCCCGCCGACATCTCCGACCATGCGCCGCTCGCGCTGGCGGCCACCCACAGCTGCCTCATTCGCGGCGACGTCGCGCTGGCCGAGCGCTGGGCCCGGGCCGCCGCCTCAGCGCCCCGCGGTCGAGCCGTCCTCACCCCGAAGTCCCGAGCGGCCGGGCTGGCTGTCGTCGAGTCCGCGTGTGCCCGAAACGGGCCGGCCCGCATGCGCGAGGACGCCGGGCGCGCCTGCGCCTCCGAGCCGCGGGACAGCGCGTGGCGGCCAATCTGTCTGCTGCTGCAGGGCGTGGCCGACCACCTGAGCGGAGACCGCGAGGCGGCCGAAGTGCAGCTCGAAGCGGCGTTCCATCACAGCGCGGTGACGGCCCCCCATGTCGCGGCGCTGTGCGCGGCTCAACTGGCGATCATCGCCATCGAACGCGAGGACTGGGAGACCGCCGCCGAACTGGCCGATCGGGCGGTGGCACTGGTTGATCGCCACCGCCTGGGCGCCTACCCGACCATGGCCCTCGTGTTCGCGGCCTGCGCGGCCGCGCGTGCGCACGAGCGGCGGGTGGATGAAGCCAAGCGCGATCTGCTGCGCTGCGCGCAGCTGCTCTCGATGCTGGGCGACTTCATTCCCTGGTACGAGGTGCAAACCCGGGTCCTGCTCGCCCGCGCGGCCCTGCAGTTGGCCGACCTGGTGCGGGCCCGCACGCTGCTGGCCGAGGCGTCGCGGTTCGCCCGGCGGGCCCGGGAGGTGGTCATCTTCCGCGAGTGGTTCGACGCGGCCTGGGGCCACATCGACGCCCACGCGGAGATCTCGCTGATCGGACCGTCGTCCCTGACCACCGCCGAGCTGCGGATCCTGCGCTTCCTGCCGACCCATCTGTCCTTTCGCGAGATCGCCAAACGCCTTCACGTGTCTGCCAACACCGTGAAGTCCCAGGCGCACGCGGTCTATCGCAAACTGGATGCATCATCTCGCTCGGAGGCGGTCGCGCGGGCCTCGGAGGCTGGGCTGCTCGGACCGTAGGCGGGTCGGCGGCACGCGATGACCAATCAGGTTGGCGGCCGGCTCATGATGGTCGCCTTCTCCGCCGCGAACTCCTCGTCGCTCAGGACGCCGCGATCGTGCAGCGCGGACAGGCGTTCCAGCTCTGCCAGGCGCGAGTTGGCTGCGCCGTGGGCCACGACGGCCGGATCGGCATGGATGTTCGGGGCACCATGACGCCGGTCGTGCCGATCCGCCCACCAGGCTCGGAGATGACGAGTGGTGTCGCCGAGCTGAGTGTCCGGGAACTCCTCGGCGGTCTGGCGCCTGAGCAGCTCCAGGCCCAGGATCAGCAGCACGATGATGCCGATGATCGGCGCCAACTGGCGGAACGCTGGAGTTGGCCCCCAGATGAGGAGCAGCAGGAACGCGCCGCCGGCCCAGCTGTAGACCGCCACCGGATGCACGCGCAGCTCGGGGGCGAGCGCTCGCCGTACCGCCAGCGCGGGGCGCGTGCCGCCGGCCAGCCACGCCGCGATCACCAGCACCAGCCCGTAGACGATCACCGCCAGCGCGATGTCGTACAGCAGGCTGGTGGCGATCCGCCAGGCGTCGAGCGCCGCCGGCCGATTCGCCGGAACCGCCACCAGCTTGCTGACGATCTGATTCCCGATCACCCGCCGCAGCAGCACCACGAGTACCCCCAGGCCGACAAAGCACCAGCCGACCGAACGCAGGGCGACCCGCCGCCAGCCGCGGGCCAGCCACACCGCCAGCGCGAACAGCGCCAACGTGATCACGGTGAGCCAGACCGCCAGACCGCGGATCGCGGACGCGATGTCCTGGGCTGTCTTGAGGTTGTTGGACTTGAGAATCACCAACTGCCCGATGTTCGTCGGCACGGTGATGCCGAGCTTCTGCTGGGCCTGCGACTGGATCGAAGCGCCGGTTCCGCCCGACAGCTTGGCGCGAGCCGCGGCCAGCTGAGCCTGGAAGCCGAGCTGCTGGGCCAGCTGATCGATGATCGTGTTGAGGTTGAGGGTGACCTCGCCGTTCTTGGTGCCGACCGTTTTGCCACCGCCGTTGAGGATGTTGAGCAGCTCACGGTGGGCGACGGTGTTGGCCTGCGTCCACGCGTTCTGCACCACGGAGCTGGCCAGCAGCTGGGGAGCCACCTGGTCGGCGACCTCCCGCAGTCCGCCGGCGGCCGGCCCGGCCAGGCCGGACAGGTTCTTGGGCAGCAACCCCTGGAGATCGCCGGACACGTTCACGTTGGCGAACAGCTGCGCGACCAGGTAATTGCCCAGCGCGGTCTCGATCTTCGGGTCGGCGATCAGGCGGGTGCTCGTCGACGTCCAGTTCTTCGTGTTCAGCGCCTGGCGATTGGCCCAGATGGAGAACATCGACACCAGCCCGCACAGGGTCGCCAGGGCGAGCAGGGAGGTCACGAGGATCCGGTGCGCGTGATGAGCGTGTGGATGCCGCGCCGTCGGCGCCCCGTTCGCCGGTGGCGGAGTGACCTCGGCGGCCACCGTCGCGTCGGGGCGCTCGCCGGTCGCGATCGGCGTCGTCGGCGGGTCGAGGGCCATCACATCTCCTTGCGGCGGGTCGAGGAAGCCCGAATCATCGCCCCATTGGAGCCCAAAGCGCGTGCGATCGCATCCCCCCGAACGGGTGAAGTCAACACTCGTGCTCGGAGAGGAAGATCAGGGCAGCCATCACCCGACGGCTGACGTATTGGGCGTCGGGCAGGCCGAGCTTGAAGAAGATCGAGTTGACGTGCTTTTCCACCGCGCGCTTGGTCAATACCAGCAGCTCGGCGATGGCCGGATTGCTCTTGCCCTGGGCGATCAGGGCCAGCAGCTCGAGCTCCCGCGCCGTGAGACCCGCCAGTGGCGAGGTTTCCGCGCGGCCGCGCGTCTCGATGAGCAGTTCGACGATCGTCGGGTCGATCACCGAGCCGCCCGACGCGACCGCCTCGATGGCCTGCAGCAGCTCCCCGCGGTGGCTGAGCCGCTCCTTCAGCAGGTAGGCCCGCCGGCTGGTGCCGGACTGCAACAGCGCCACCGCGTAGGCCGGTTCCGCGTACTGGCTGAGCACCACCACGCCGATCTCGGGGTGGGTCTCACGCAGGCGCGCCGCGGCCTGGATCCCCTCTTCGCCGCCACTGGGAGGCATCCGGATGTCGGTCATCACGACGTCGGGCCGACACTCCTCGATGGCCGTCTCCAGCGCCTGGCCGTCGCTGCAGACGCCGACGATCGCGGCGCGGTCCTGGTCTGCGAAGGCGTGGCGCAACGACTCACGAATGAGATACGAGTCGTCCGCGACGACGAGGCGAATCGGCCGACGCCGCGGCTGTGGTGGCGCCCAGGCGGCTACCGACGAAACGGCGGACCCGGGACCCGCTCCAGACTGCAGCTGCGTCTCCGACACTGCGTCGCCCCTTCCCACGCAACGGGCTCGGGATCACCGGGCTCCACCGTCCCACCCCGCTTTTGGTCAGCCAGTCGATACTACAGAAGGCGCCGAGGCTGGCGGTCGCGGTCTGAACGGGCGCGACTCACGTCGGCCCGCCGGGCCGAGGGCCACCACCGTCGACTCCGGTAGCTCGTCCCAGGCGCCGGAGAGATCCGCCAGCGGCTCGGACACGATGATCCGGTCTTCGTCGCGAAGCCGCTGAACGCGCTCGTTGTCCGGATAGAGCATGCGCAGCGCGTGCGCATCGGCAGAGGCGAACAACGTCCGGGATCGACCCTCGGTGGAATAGCGCACGACCCACAGACCCTGGCCGTTGCTCACTCCGAGGCTCGCCTGTATGGCCTTCGCGACGCCATGCTGGCGGGCGGTCTCCTCCACCAGGCCGATCGCCTGCTCGAGCGCAGCGACGGGATCCTCCTCCAATCCAAACGTGAGGGCCAGGTGAAACAGCACCTCAGAGTCGGTCGAGCCCTCGATGTTGCTGAACAGGCTTGGATCGATCGCCAGCATGAGGTCGCGCCGCAGGAGATGAAAGTCATTGATCATGCCGTTGTGCACGAACAGCCAGCGGCCGTGCATGAACGGGTGGCAGTTCGTCTGTTGCACCGCGGTACCGGACGTCGCCCGGACGTGAGCCAGGAAGAGCGGCGACTCGATGTGGCCGGCCAGGTGTCGCAGGTTGGCATCCCCCCAGGCCGGCTCGGTGCTGCGAAACACGCCGGGCCCGTTCCCCACCCCGTACCAGCCAAGCCCGAAGCCGTCGCCGTTGGTCGTCTCCGCGCCCATCCGGGCGTGCAGGCTCTGGTCGATCAGTCCGTGCTGGGTCTTGAACAGCAGCTCGTCGATCAGGACCGGCTGCCCGTACCACGCCATCCATCGGCACATCGCGTCCCCGCTTTCCGCTCGCCGCGCTCAGGCGATCGTAGTCATTTCACCCCATCGAGGGGATGACCGCACCGGACCAGCCGTCACCATCCAGCGCATCCTCGACACCATGGCAGACCGCAGCGCGTCGCACCCGCAGTCCGCCGATCGGACGCGCGTCCGGTCACGATCGCCGGTGCGCGTGGTAACGGCCGACGACTCCGAGCTCATCCGCGATGCCCTGGGCAACGGCTTCTTTGACCCACGGCGGGTTCAGGTCATCGCGACCTGTCGGGACCGCCGCGAACTCGAGGCGGCCATCCCGGTCTGCCGTCCCGACGTCGTCCTGACGGACATTCGGATGCCGCCGACCGGCACCGACGAGGGGATTCACGTGGCCATCTCGCTGCGGGAGACCCGTCCCGAGGTGGGGGTGGTGGTCCTCAGCCAGTACGCCGAGCCGGCCTATGCGCTGGCCCTGCTGCGCCGGGGTGCCGCCGGGCGCGGCTATCTCCTCAAGGAGACGATCCGTAGCCGCGAGCAGCTGACGGCCGCGATCGAGACCGTGGCCGCCGGCGGCTCGGTGGTCGACCCGCACGTGGCCGAGCTCCTGATCGAAGCCCGCCGCCGCGCCGCTGACTCGATGGTGGCGAAACTGACTCCGCGGGAGCGACAACTGCTCGGTCTGATCGCCCAAGGCCAGAGCAACGCCGCGATCGCCGAGTCGCTCGTGCTCAGCAAGCGAGCGGTCGAGAAACACGTGAACTCGATCTTCGCCAAGCTCAAGCTGCCCGAGGTCGAGCAGGTCAGCCGCAGGGTCACGGCCGCGCTGATGTTCCTGGCCGAAGACGGGGGCTAGCCCTGCTCCATTGGCGTGTGCACAGGCTGGTCCTCCGCTCCGCGCACGGCGAAAATGACCCGGAGCGGATCTTGCGATCCGCTCGGATCGACGATCGGTGAGGAGCGCACGAGCGACGATGGCGCAACCCGGCTGGCCACCCCTCGACGCGGACCACGCGAACCGCGACGTTGCGGTCCTCACCGTGGACGACCAGGCGTGCTTCAGGGACGTACTCCGAGACATGATCGAGGCCACGGCCGGCTTCGTACTTGTCGGAGAGGCCTGCTCCGGCGAGGAGGCGCTGTCGGCGGTGGAGCGGCTCGCACCGGAGCTCGTGCTCATGGACGTCCGGATGCCCGGCATGGACGGCGTGGCCGCCACGCGGGCCATCATCACCCGTTGCCCGCGAACGGTGGTGGTGCTCATCTCCGCCGAGGACCCCGAGCTGGCGCCCGGCATCGAGGCGCTGAGCGAGGCGGTCGCGCGGGTGCGCAAGCAGCACCTGCGTCCGCAGGTGCTGCGCGATCTGTGGGCGCAGGCCAACCGCAACTGACCGCGGCCCTAGGACCCGTCCCAGCCCACCGCCTCGATGTCGTAGCCGATGGCCAGTGCGAGCCGGGGGGCGGCAGACACCACGCGGGCGAAGCCGACCGCCTCGGCGACCGTGAGCAGCACGCCGACGATCTCCTCGTCGTCGGCGCCGGCCCCCCAGGCCGACTCGACCGCCCAGCGCAGCGACGTGGTGGACGCGTCGGCGGCCAGCAGGGCGGCCAACCGGACGAGCGTGCGCATCCGCGGATCCAAGGCGCCGCGGGCATCGGGTCCCCCGCCATCCGGGCTCCCCGGGCCGCCGGCGAGCACCGATCGCAGCGACCGCTCGTCGTTCACCGTCAGTCGGCGAAGAAGCTCCTCCAGCTCGTCTGCCATGCCGCGCCTCGCTTCCCGGTCTCGATGCCGCCGAGCCTAGGCGCTTCACCACCGCTTCACATCGTCCAGAACGGATGACGGGGCTGGCCCTGATACTCATTCTCCACTGTGAGCGCCGCCACCCCATCGACCGCCGACACCGGCCGTACCGCCTGGGCGCGGAATCTCGCGTCGCCGGTCCGCGATTTCCTCAGCGCCGAGACGGGCAGCGCGGTCGTCGTGCTGATCGCGGCCATCTTCGCGCTGCTGTGGGCGAACTCGCCCTGGTCGCATTCCTACGACTCCCTGTGGACTACCGAGCTGGCGATCCGACTCGGCCACCACGCGATCGCGACCGATCTGCGTCATTGGGTCAACCAGGGCCTGATGACTTTCTTTTTCCTGGTCGTCGGACTGGAGGCCAAGCGGGAGTTCGATCTCGGCGAGTTGCGCGAGCGTCGCCGACTGGCCATTCCCGTGTTGGCCGCGATCGGTGGCATGACGGTGCCGGTGGCGATCTACCTGGCGTTCAACGCCGGCGGCCCGGGCGCCCACGGGTGGGGCACGGCGATGTCGACCGATACGGCGTTTGCCCTCGGCGCGCTCGCGCTGCTGACCCCCCGCTCGGCCACCCGCATGCGGGTCTTCCTGCTCACCCTGGCCGTCGTCGACGACCTGCTGGCCCTGATCGTGATCGCCACCGTGTACACGACCCACGTCTCGATGGTCGCGCTGGCCGTGGCGATCGGCCTGTTCGTGGTGTTGCTGGCACTCCGCTACGCGCCGACGTGGCGACGGCCGCTGTCGGCCCTGCTCGGCGTCGGCATCTGGATCGCCCTGTTCAAGTCGGGGATCGACCCGGTGATCGCCGGCCTGGCGGTCGGACTGGCCACGAGCGCCTACCCACCGCCGCGCGAGAGCCTCGAGCGGGCGACCGCGCTGACCCGCTCGTTCCGCGAGCAGCCCACCCCTGAACTGGCCCGATCCGCCCAGCAGAGCGTGGTGTCGGCCATCTCACCCAACGAGCGGCTGCAGTACGAGTTGCATCCGTGGACGAGCTACGTGATCGTGCCGCTGTTCGCGCTCGCCAACGCCGGCGTCCACATCACCGGTCCGCTGCTCAGCGACGCCGTCAGCTCGCCGATCACGCTGGGGATCCTCGTCGGCTACGTGGTGGGCAAGCCGATCGGCATCGCCGGCGCCTCCTGGCTGGGATCACGACCGGCCTGGCACGGGCAGCGTCCGCCGGTGAGTGGACCACTGCTGGTCGCGGGCGGAGCGGTGGCCGGCATCGGCTTCACCGTCTCGCTGCTCATCGCCAGCCTGGCGTTCACCGGTCGCCAGCTCGATGAGGCCAAGCTGGGCGCGCTGGCCTCGGTGGTGTTCGCGCCGGCGGTCGCGTGGGTGGTGATCCGGCTGGTGCGCCGCCTGCCGGCCGCGGTGCGGGCCCGCCAGATCGCCGGCACGGTTGAGGACCTGCTCGACCTGTCGGTCGACGTGGACCCCGAACGCGATCACATCCGCGGGCCCCAGGACGCTCCGGTCACCTTCGTCGAGTACGGCGACTTCGAGTGCCCGTACTGCGGACGGGCCGAGAACAGCATCCGCGGCCTGCTTGTCTCGTTTGACGACGACCTGCGCTACGTGTGGCGCCATCTGCCGCTCAGCGACGTGCACCCGAGCGCGCAGGCGGCCGCCGAGGCCTCCGAGGCCGCTGGGGCGCAGGGCCACTTCTGGGAGATGCATGACCTGCTGCTCGCCCATCAGGGCGAGCTCGGACCACAGGAGCTGGTCGATTACGCACGGGGCCTGAACCTCGATACCGAACGGTTCGCCGAGGACCTGCGGACGCGTCGGTATTCGTCGCGGGTGAGCGAGGACGTGGCCAGCGCCGACGAGAGTGGCGTCTCGGGCACGCCGACCTTCTTCATCAACGGGCGTCGTCACTACGGCGCCTATGACCTCGACGCGCTCACCACGGCGGTCAAGGCGGCGCGGACGCGGGCCCGGCTGCCGGTCACGGCCTGACCGCCACGCCGCTCTCGCCGGGCGGCGGATCGTCGCCGTCCTCGTCGGGCAGCGAGCCAAGCTCGCGGCGCAGGAGCAGGAAGCCGAGGAGCCGCAGCATCCGCTTGGTCACGTGTGAGCGTGCCTCGTGGAGGAGGCGACGCGTCCGGCGCAGATGCTCCGCCTGGGCGGCGGTACCGGCGGGAGAGCCCTCTGGAATGACCGCCGGGGTCAGGCTGAGGACCTTACCCGTGGCCCCCGGTTAGCAACGTTCAATCCCGCTTGTACGACGATCGGCGTCCAAGATGGTACGATACACATCGTACTAGCGAACTACTAGGGAGCGACCCGTTATGCCTCAGACTGTGACCCCTCCCCCCGCTCCGACGCAGGGCACCCAGATCCGCGGCGGCCAGTGGACCGACGCTCGGGTGAGCGCCGTGGTCGAGGCGGCCTACATCCTGCAGGCGGTGGGCCGATGACCGCCACGGTCGCGCGGCTGCTGCCGGACCGGGCGCGAGAGCGCTCGTCCGTGCTGCTCGTCCTCATCTGCCTCGCGCAGTTCATGGTCATTCTCGACGTTTCGATCGTCAACGTGGCGCTGCCGTCGATTCGGGTTGGCCTTGGCTTCAGCGTCACCGGATTGCAATGGGTGGTGAACGCCTACACGCTGACGTTCGCCGGCTTCCTGTTGCTCGGCGGACGCGCCGCGGACCTGCTCGGCCGTAGGCGCGTGTTCATGGCCGGCATCGCCCTGTTCGTCGCCTCCTCGTTGGCCTGTGCGCTGGCCAGCTCGCGCGGGCTGCTCATCACCGCGCGCACGCTTCAGGGCCTGGGCGGCGCGATCGTCGCTCCCGCCAGTCTGGCCATCATCACCACGTCGTTCGCCGAGGGCCGCGAGCGTAACCGCGCCCTGGGCGTGTGGGGCGCCATCGGCGGCATCGGCGGCGCGACCGGCGTGCTGCTCGGCGGACTGCTCACCCAGACCCTGGGCTGGCCCTCGATCTTCTTCATCAACGTGCCGGTCGGCCTCGCCGTCCTGCTGCTCGCTCCGGTGATCGTGCCCGAGGGTCGGCGCGCCGTGGCCGAGCGTCACTTCGACGCCCTTGGTGCACTGCTGGTCACCGGCGGTCTCATGCTGATCGTCTACGGCATTGTGGGCACCGACACGCACGGCTGGGGCTCCGCCGGGGTGCTCGGCCCGATCTTCGCCGGCGTGCTCCTGCTGCTCGGCTTCCTGGCCGTCGAGGGTCGCTTCGCCGTCGCCCCGCTCATGCCACTGCAGATGTTCCGCCTGCGGGCGCTCCGCGCGGCCAACCTCATCGTGTTCCTGCTCGGCTCAGCGCTGTTCGCCATGTGGTTCATCCTCTCGCTGTACCTGCAGCAGGTACTGCACCTGGATGCGCTGCAGACCGGTTTGGCCTTCCTGCCCATGACCCTTGGCATCGTGCTCGGCTCCTCGCAGGCTCCGCGTCTGGTCGCCCGCCTCGGCGTTCGTCGGGTGATCACCGGGGGAATGCTCGCCTCGGCCACGGGGCTCGCCCTGCTCACCGGCGTCCAACCGGGCGCCAGCTACTACGCGCACGTGCTCCCTGGTGGCCTGTTGGCCGCCGCCGGCATGGGCCTCGCCCTCGTCCCGTCGACCATCGTCGCCGTCCAGGGCGTCCCGCCCCACCAGAGTGGCCTGGCGTCGGGACTGATCAACACCTCGCGTCTGATGGGCGGCGCCCTGGGACTGGCCGTGCTGAGCACGATCGCCGCATCCCGTACGCACGCCCAGCTGTTGAGCGGCGTCGGCGCCGAGGCCGCGACCAGTGACGGCTACAAGCTCGCGTTTGCCGTCGGGGCGGTGTTCTGCCTGCTCGGCGCCGGCCTGGCCGCCACCCTGC
>Ga0302314_10019329_pt1 | contig 11322 bp, 15 predicted proteins | sample III_Palsa_N2_3_FD_200533 | JGI IMG/M metagenome (GOLD analysis project Ga0302314, IMG submission 200533) | Peat permafrost microbial communities from Stordalen Mire near Abisko, Sweden - III_Palsa_N2_3 | ecosystem: Environmental > Terrestrial > Soil > Palsa > Peat permafrost | place: Sweden... | reverse complement strand
CAAACGTCATTGGGACAGCCAGCAAAGCCAACCAGCGATACGTCGAAGAACTCGGAGCGATCCCGACCACATACGGCGAGGGCATGGTCGAGCGCGTCCGCGCCCTGGCCCCCGACGGGGTCGACGCGGCGCTCGACATCGCCGGCTCCGGTGTTATCCCTGAGCTGATCGAGTTGACCGGGGATGCGTCAAAGGTAGTGTCCATCGCCGATTTCACGGCCGGTGATCACGGGGCTCAGGTGTCGAGCGGCGGAGGCGACCGCAGGGCCGCGCTGGCCGAAGCCGCACGCCTTTTCGAAGCCGGCAAGCTGCGCATCCCCGTTGCCAGGACCTTCACGCTCAAAGACGCGCCAGCGGCACACGCGGCCAGCCAAGCCGGCCACGTCGCCGGGCGCACGGTCATCGTCATCGACTGACGTCCCGGCCGGTACTAGCGCAGGCGCCAGGTTGCGCCGGTCAGCAACATCCATGCAAGAGGAGAGAGTCATGGCACCAATCACCACGATCGTTCACTTCGAGGTTCCCGCCGACAACGTAGACCGGTTCTTTGCCTTCTGGCAGGACAGCGTCAAGGACAAGGTGAACAAGCAGCCGGGCCTCATCGACGGGATCTTCTACCGCGGCATAGATCCGGACGGGCCTTTCCAGTTCATCAACGTTGCTCGCTGGGATAGCGCAGAAGAGCTGGCGGCCGGCCTTCGAGCCGCTGGCGAGGAGCTGCACCGAGAGGGGGTGGAGATGGGCAAAGTCTTCCAGGATCTAGGCGTGAAGGTCTCACAGAACAACTACGTCGAGGCAGTGCGATACACCGCTAACTCAGATCCCACATAGGCGGGATGACAGCCTGGGCCTTTCCCGCCTGGAACTCGCCGGCGCGAGCGGCGTCGGTGTCGTCCGACGGCTTCCAGGCACAGCCCCTGACCCATTAAGTACCGGCCGCCAGCGGGTTGTTACCCGGTACGGCGTTCCTGACTATCGCGTCGCGCCTTGCCGAGGGTTTCGGCGAGCTCGCCGAAACCCTCCATTGCTAGTGGTTAGCGCTGCTAGCACCAACACGCCTTCGATGGGAGTTCGACATGGATACGAACGGACGGCACCTCGCCGAGACCTACCTCGCGATGCTGAATACGCATGAGCCGGATCTGGTGGACCGGTTCGTGTCCGAGGACTACCGCAACCACAACGCCTTCGTCGGCGACGGCCGTGAGGCGAACCGCCAGTTCTGGGCCGCGTTCTTCGCCGGCTTGCCCGATCTGAGCGCCACCGTGGAGGACTTGGTGATGTCCGGTGACCGCGTGGTGGGCCGCTTCGTCTACCGCGGCACCCATACCGGCGAGCTCATGGGCATCCCCGCGAGCGGTAAGCCGGTGGAGATGCGCTCCATCGACATCTGGCGCGTCGAGGACGGCATGTTCGCCGAGCACTGGGATGAACTGAACCTGCTGGAGATGTTCACGCAGATGGGCGCACTGCCGCCCCTGGGCGGCGGCCCTGCGGGAAGTGCGTGATGCACCTCGCCGCCCATATCGCCGCCCTCATCGCGGTGCTGAGCACCGGGGTGGGCTACGGCACGGACGCGTTCTGCGCGCTCGTCCAGCGGCCCGCCCTCGCCCGCGTCGACGACGCCACGCTCACCGCGGTCATGGGCAACGTGCATCGCTTCGGCGACCGGCGCATGCCCGTCCCCGGGATCCTCGGCATCATCGCCTGCGCCGCAGCCTGCGTCCTCGCCGCACTGGCCGGACGGCCCGTCGCATCAGCCACCGCGGGAGCAGCGCTGGCACTGCTGGTCGTGTGGGTGCTCCTCTACCTGCGCGTCAGCGCGCCGATCAACCGCGCACTTACCGCCGCCGCCGACAAACACCGGACACCGGCCAACGCGCGCGCACTGCAACACGACTGGGACCGCATCATCACGCCCCGGGCTGTCCTGCAGGGCCTGGCAATCGCCGCGCTGTGCGTGAGCCTCATCAACTGACCGGCCTCCCGATTCCCCGCTGCTGAACCCGTACAACCCAACCGAGAGGTTCATCTTGATATGTACCAACTCAGGATTTATGCCCTGCGGACGGCGGAAGCACCTGGTAGTGGTCCAGCCCGGCCTCGCCCTTGGCCGCGGCGAAGCAGGGCGTCCCGGGCTGCATCCCGCCGTTGTAGTACTGGCAGTCGGCGTCATCCATGACTTCTATGTCCGGAGAGGACCCGGCAATGACGAACGTACTTGGCAGAGCATCGGCGGGCTTCGAGAGAGGCTTCAACGATCAGCAGACCGAGCTCGCGATCGACTCCCTCGAGGTCAAGGGCGCCATACCCGGCTGGCTGTCGGGAACGCTGGTCAGGAATGGACCCGCCCGGTTCCGCCTCGACGACAAGACCTTGAACCACTGGTTTGACGGCTTGGCGATGCTGCACAAGTTCGACATCGCTGACGGCCGGGTCAGCTACGCCAACCGCTTTCTCGATACCCCCGCTCGGCGGGCGGACGCGGACGGCAAGATGGCGTATTCAGAGTTCGCCACCGATCCTTGCCGTTCTCTGTTCAAGCGCTTCACCCAGGTGTTCACCGGCCCAAGATTCGGCGCCAACGCCAATGTGACCATCGGCCGGATCGCCGAGCAGTTCGTGGCGCAGACCGAATATCCCATGCCCGTCGCCTTCGACCCGCAGACCCTGGACACGATTGGCGTCGTCAGCTTCGACGACCGGCTCAAAGGCGCGGTGACGACCGCCCATCCGCACCACGACCCGGATGAGCGGGCAGCGTACAACTATCTTCTCAACTTCGGGGCCACGTCCGCCTACGGCGTCTACCGGTTGCCCGACGGCACCAGGACGCGCGAGCTGCTCGGCCGAGCCACCACGAAACGGCCGTCGTACATGCACAGCTTCGCCCTCAGCGAGCGGTACGTCATCCTGATGGAGTTCCCGCTGGTGGTCAACCCGCTCCGGCTGCTGGCAAGCGGCAAGCCGTTCATCGCCAACTACCGGTGGGAACCCGAGCGCGGCACCCGCTTCACCCTGGTCAATCGCCGCACCGGCGAAGTCAACCATGCCCGCACCGACCAGGCCTGGTTCGGCTTCCACCACGTCAACGCCATCGACCGCGGCGGGGAAGACGGTGTGGTAGATCTCGACATCACCGTCTACCCGACAGCAGAGGTCGTACAGCACTTCTACCTGACCTCCCTCCTTGACAGACCCAACCGCAACGTCTACCCGTCCAGTGAACTGCGCCGGTTCACCATCAACGCGGCGACCGGCACGGTCACCTCCCGAACGCTCGTCGATCACCCGGCCGAGCTGCCACGCATCAACTACGCCAAGTTCAACACCAAGCCATACCGGTACGTCTACGCCAACGGCATCGCCGCACAAGGCGAGTCCGTGTTTCTCGACACGATCATCAAGGCAGACGTCACATCCGGCGAAGTCAAGCAATGGCGCTATGACAACCACTTCCCAGGCGAACCCGTGTTCGTCCCCCGACCGGACGCGAGTACCGAGGACGACGGCGTGTTGCTAACCGTGGTACTCGACGCTAGCCAGAACACCTCATACCTGCTGCTGCTCGACGCAGACGACCTCTCCGAGATCGCCCGCGCACAGGTGCCCCAGCACATCCCGTTCGGCTTCCACGGCACCTACACCCGCCGATAGCCTTACATGCCAACTGTTCTCGTGACACACGGGACTTCCCCGCCCGTCCGGCTGCTCGTCGCCAAGGCCAACGCAGTGAGACTTTGTCCCGGTGGTTCACGTCCGTCGCTGAGTCGCTGCCTGCCCTGCGCGCACTGGTCGGCGCCGAGGAGGACGTCTGGGTTGCTCTCGCCGCAGCCCCTGAGATTTCCTCCCGAGGGCGCGTGTGACGTCGTGACCCGGACTCGCGGGCGCGAGCCCGTCCTCATTCGTTCAGCTGACACCGAAAAGGACCTCACATGACGTCGTCGAACCCCGATCGCCCGGGTCGCCCGCTGGCCGTCATCACCGGCGGTTCGAGCGGAATCGGTGCCGCTTTCGCCCGACGAGTCGCGGCCGACCACGACGTCGTCCTCGTCGCACGTCGTCCCGACCGCCTCGCGAGCGTTCGCGACGAGCTCGCCCGTGACCACCCCGACGGCCGGTTCGACACGGTCACTGCCGATCTGTCCACCTCCGACGGAACGGGCGCCGTCGTCGAACGGCTCGCGTGCGGCGGTGTCGATTTGTTGGTCAACAATGCAGGTGCGGGTTACCACGGACGTTTCGTCGATGAGCCGAGCGATCGCATCGCCGAGGAAGTCGCGCTGGATTGCGTTGCGGTCGCTCTGTTGACCCGGGCGGCCCTTCCGAGCATGGTGGCCGCCGGGCACGGGGCCGTCGTCAACATCTCCTCGACCGCCGCGTTCCAGCCGGTGGCGACGATGGCCGTGTACGGTGCCGCCAAGGCATTCGTGCTCTCACTCAGCGAAGCGTTGCATGTCGAGACACGCGGCACGGGGGTAACGATCCTTGCCGTGTGCCCCGGTGGTACCGACACCGGATTCTTCGACGCCGCTGGTGCGCAGTTCATGACCAGGCGCCGTTCGACTCCGGATGAGGTGGTGGACGCCACGCTGGCCGCACTCCGGCGCGGCAGGGCAGTGGAGGTGCCGGGCGTTTTGAACAAGGTGTCGTCGCTGGGCTACAGGTTCCTACCGCGAAGTGTGATCGCCCGCGGATCCGAATGGAGTGTGAGAGCCCGATGAGGAATGTGCCTTCCGCCGGGCACTTCGACCGCCAACCGGATGTCAAATGATCCGACGGAGGAGGACCCCGGCCGGCATCAATAAGCCCGGATCCACGTGCTGCTGATCTTTGATGGTCGTTTCTGAGTCCACTCACGGGGGTCCGTGATCTGGTGTCAGGCCAGCGCGGGGAGTGGCGATAGCCAGCGTTTCCCGGCGAGCGCGCCGGAAGCGCGGGAGGTCCCTGTGACAGTCGTGCAGTTCCCAACCCCGCCCGCCGGCGCTGCCCCGACGATCGCCGAAGGCGCGACCGTCGCGGCCGCCGTCGACCGCTACCTCGACTCCATCCAGGCCAGATGACCCGCGACAGCTACGCCGAAACCCTCGCCCGTCTCACCACCCTCGCCGGTGACCGGCCCGCCGCCATGCTGATGCCCGAGGACTACGCCGCGGTGATGGCACGGTGGGATGGTGCGGTCGCACCTCAGGGCCGGTGTTCCTCGCCGGGCCCTGGCCGTTAGCGGCCACAGCGGGCGCGCGAATAATCGAGGTGACCGGTCTTGTCCTGTCTCGTCGGCGCCGGTCACGCTGAAGCTGGCCCGTCCAATGGTTTGTCCCGCCCGGTGCGGCGCGCCTGCCGGGCCAGATTCAGTGAGACGCAGTCGGGCGCCCGTCTCACCGAACCTGGTCTCTGTCCAGCTCAGCGGGCCAGCTTCGGGCCACTTTCGGTGAGACGGGACATGGGTGTTCTGTCTTAGTGAAGTCAACCTGTCCCAATATGGTCAGGTGTCTCACTAATCTGGTCCCGCGATCTTGCGTGTTGTCCGTTCTCGTTCGAGCTGCCGGAATCCCAGGGATCTCGGCGTCGATCCGGCAGATTCTCGAACCACATGACAGTTTCGGGCCGGTTTGCCACGTTTAGGCCGGATTTTGTCTCATCAGGGTTGGCGGTTCGCACTGGATCAGCGACGTTGCCGTGTGGCGCGGATGGTCGGGGCCGCAACCATGGATGCTCACTTCGGGTTCGAGTCATGGATCGAGCGCGATGTAGCAATGATGCTCGACTTCGATGCCGAGGTCACCGCCTTCTCGTCCCAGCCGTTCTGGCTGATATGGGAGTAGGACGGCGGGAAGCGCCGTCACACCCCGACTACTTCGCCAGGCTCGCCGATGGTACTGGGGACACATGCAGCTTGGTAGCCAGCAGGACGTCCTGCCCGGCCGCGGCGGAACCGGTCAGCGCCGCCGCAAACGGCTCAGCCATACGCGACCACTCCTCAGCGCGTCAGGCGATGGCCAGCTTCGCCGCTGGGTGCTGATCAGTGTAACGGCTCGCTGACAGCCGCCCGCGGCTGCGCGGCGGCAGGCTATCGGCCTTCCAAGCACCACCGGCCCGTCCGGCGTGCGGCCCGCAGACCGGCATGGACCCGGCTGTCGACGACCGCCCCGAGTTTCCGATGCCCCGGCCTTTCCGAAAGCAGGCCGGTACTAGACCGGCTGCCGCCGCTGCCGGGCCCGGGCAGGCCGGCCAGATGACACCTTCGTGCCAGCCGGCCAGCGCCAAAGATTCCACCCGGCAATGGCACCTTCGGGTGACGCCCTGGCCCGGCGACCGTTCATAGCGTGCTCGGGTGAAGCAAACGCGAGAACCGGCCGGACTCGCCCTGGCCGTGGCGGTCGTAACGGACACCCTCATCGGCACCTCCCCGGCCGACCAGTGGCGTCACCTCCCGCGCCACTGGGCCCGCACTGCGGCAAGTCCAGCAGACTCACGAGGTGATCTTGATGACAGCTAGCCAGCCCATCCGTCGCCAGGCCGCGTCCGTGTGGCGCACCGCCCGCCGCGCCGCAGGGGCACTACGGGCCGCCCACGACGAGCAGGTCCTCGCGTGGGAGCTGTTCTTGAGTGCCAACCGCGTCCCCGTCGACCGTGCCGGGCCGCTGGCCTGGACCCCCTCCCTGGACGGGCCCCGGTTGACCGGCAGTCACCTGCACATCCCAGACGACACCAGCAACGAGGGCGGGCCATGACCGGCACCCCGCGACCGCGGCCGTCCGCAGCCGCAGAGGCGACGGCCGCCCAGGCCGGCCGCTGGCCAGAGCCGGAGTGAGCGCCTCCGGAGGGCATGCCCATTACGAGATCCGCGTCGACGGCGTCCTGGACAGGCAGTGGACCGCCTGGTTCGACGGCCTCCAGGTCAGCGACGACGGCGAGCAGACAGTCATCTCCGGCCTGCTTGCCGACCAGCCCGCGCTGCACGGAGTACTGGCCAAGATCCGCGACATCAGGCTCTGCCTGATGTCGGTGCGCCGGGCTCGACCCCGGTGAACCGGGAAGCGGGGCAGCGCAGTGAGACGCGAACACGATCCAGGAACTGAAGGCCTGGCCAGGTCCATTTACCGCACCCTACGAGTGCCCAACAGTAGGAGGTCGCGACGGCACTGACAGATCCGTTGCCCGTCGGCGACGACGACACCGACCAGCCCCAGACCGCCGCACAGGGCGCGGCGCGCCTGACGTGCCTGCCGCCTGTCGTCGGCTTTTGCGATCATTTCGTTGATGTGGTCGGCAGTGAGCTGTTGCAGGATCAGCGGGTGCATGGTGTCCCCCTGGGCGTGCTGCGTGGGCGGCCGCGTGGCCGCTTCCGGGGGGTGATCGCGCCGCGGGTGAAGATCTCGCCGCCCCAGACGCCGTGCGGCTCGTGGCGTTCGAGCGCGCCGGCCAGGCAGGAGCCGCGTATCGGGCAGGGCGCGCAGTGCGCCTTGGCCAGCTCTAGGTCGTCCGGCAGGTCGGAGAACCATAGCTGCGGGCTCTGTCGCTGGCAGGGCAGCGGTCCGCCGGTTGCCTGCGCCTGCCGGGTCAGTAGGGCCAGGGAGTTGCCGGGCATGACACGTCACCGGCTTCCGGGGATCAGCGTGGGCTGGGCGCGCCGGTCCGGCTGCGCATGGCGGGCGCGGGAGCGGCTAGTGCGGCGGGCGACCTGATGGGCGTGCACGATGTCGGGGTCTCGCGGGTCGGCTGGCAGCGGCGATTGCTGTTCGCTGGCCGGCCCGGGGCGGCGCCTAGCCCGGCGGATCTGCCTCATCTGCGGCCTCCTTTCCGGTCGGGACGTGCAGGTGGCGCTGATGATGTCTGTGCCGAGGCGGGTCTCATGGCGGGCTCGCCTGCCCGCCTTGGTCTGGGTCCAGCCGGCGCACCGAGATCAGGCACATCCCGAGGTCGCGTACCTTGATCAGCACTCCGTGCAGCGCTGGCTGATCGGGCAGCGGCCCGGAGATGACGGTCTGGCTGCCCTCGGTGGTGACCTGGAGGCCCTCGAACCAGGCTGTCCAGCGCTGGTCGAGGACTCCCTCGACGCGGATCTCGTAGCGCGCTGGCGATTGCGAGCCGCTCACGCTCGCCCCCCGCCCGATGGCCGGACATTCTCCTGTGTCGCCGGCGGCCTGCTCGTGGCGTTGGCGGTGCGGTTCTTGAACTGGCAGAGGTTCAGAGCTGCCATCTGTTCCGTCCTGTGGATGTGGGTCTGTGACCTGCACGCTATGAAGGCCGGGCTGGCGGGGCGTCACCCGAAAGTGCCTCTTGGGGGTGGAATCTTCCGCAGCGTCATGGGGCACGGAAGTGCCGTCCGGCTGCGTGCTTCTTTGCGGTTACGCGAAATGCCGGAGGAAGGTGAGAGATGGCCGGTGGCCGGTGGATGTGGTGGCCGGGTATGGGTCCTGCTGGCGGCGACACGGAGGATAGCTGGAGGCCCAGAGCGTCCAGGTTTCTGATGGCTGAGCCGCCCTCAGCGGCCGCACACGCGGCGGCCCAGGTCAGCCAGCCGAGCCGGTCTTATGATGGGTTCACCTGTCGGTGAAGGCTGGCTGTCGCTGGTTGTGCTGAGGGAGTGGTCCGCCGATGGCTGAGCCCGCTGCGGCAGCTGCTGCTGGGGTTGCCGATTCCGGGCCGGATGCCCTGCTGGCGACCAAGCTGCACGTACCGCGCCCGCGGCCGGGGTTCGTGCCCCGCCCGCGGCTGGTGGAGGCGCTCGGCGAAGGGCTGGCGGGGCGGCTGATCCTGGTGTGCGCCCCGGCCGGGTCCGGCAAGACGACCCTGCTGGCCGGCTGGGCCCTGTCTGGCAACCGCCCGGTGGCCTGGCTGTCGCTGGACGCGGCCGATAACGACCCGGTGCGGTTGTGGCGGCACGTGGTTGCCGCGCTGGACCAGGCGCGCCCAGGGATCGGGGAGAGAGTCGGCCCGCTGCTGGGCCTGTCGGCACCGGCATCCTTCGAGGGGCTGGTGACAGCGCTGATCAACGAGCTGGCCGCCCAGCGCGGTGACGGTGAGGTGCTGCTGGTCCTCGACGACTACCACCTGATCGACGCCCAGCCGGTGCACGTCTCGCTTGGGTTCCTACTCGAGCACCTGCCGCCGGGACTGCACCTGGTGCTGGCCAGCCGGGCCGACCCGCCGCTGCCGCTGGCGCGGCTGCGGGCCGGCGGCCAGCTGGCCGAGCTGCGCGCCAGCGACCTGCGGTTCACCGCGGCTGAGGCGGCGGCGCTGCTACATGAATCGGCTGCTGCTGACCTGCCCGCCGCGGCGGTGGCGGCGCTGGCGGCCCGCACCGAAGGCTGGGTGGCCGGCCTGCAGCTGGCTGCCCTTTCATTGGGGGGGCAGGCGGATCCCGCCGGGTTCGTGGCGGCCTTCAGTGGCAGCCACCGCTATGTCCTGGACTACCTGGCCGAGGAGGTGCTGGACCGCCAGCAAGAGGAGCTGCGCACCTTCCTGCTGGAAACCTCGCTGCTGGAACGCCTGTCCGGCGGGCTGTGTGATGCGGTCACCGGCCGCACCGATAGTCAGGCGATGCTGGAGCGGGTGGAACAGGCCGGCCTGTTCCTGGTGCCGCTGGATGAGGTGCGCGGCTGGTGGCGCTACCACCATCTGTTCGCCGACCTGCTCCGCGCCCGCCTGCAGCAGCAACGGCCCGGCCGGGTTGCGGGCCTTCACCGGGCCGCGGCCGCATGGTCAGAGAAGCATGGCCTCGCCGACGACGCGGTGCGCCACGCCCTGGCCGCCGGGGACGCCGCCTGGGCGGCGCGGCTGGTCGAGCGGCACGCCGACGCGTTTCTCCTGCGCAGCGAAGGCGCGACCCTGCAGCGGTGGCTTGCGGCGCTGCCCGCCGGGCTGGCCGGCTCCCGGCCGCGGCTGCTGCTGGCCCAGGCGCGCCTGGCTCTCCTCAGCAACCGCGTGGAGGCGGCCGAGGTCGCGCTGGATGCCGCCGAGCGCGCGCTGACAGGCGCTGCGGGCGTGGCCGATGAGCCGTTCGAGCCGTCAGCTGGCCGGGCCGCGAGCCTGTTCGCGAACATCCCCGCGGCGATCGCGCACGAACGCGCCATCCTGGCCGTGCTCCGCGGCGACGCCGAGCACGCGATCGTGTTCGCCTCGCAGGCCCTGGCCGACCTCGGCGAGGGCGAGTGGATGCTGGCATCCCACACCAACGGGTACCTGGGCCTGGCCGAGTGGCTGCGCGGCCGACTCGCCGAGGCCGAGCGCGCGCTGTCGTCGAGCATCGGTCAGTGGCGGGCGGCTGGCCAGCCCACCGTGACCGCCTGGGGCAGCTATCGCCTCGGCCAGGTGCAGCGGGCCCAAGGCCGGCTGGACGCGGCGCTTAGCATCTACCAGCAGGCGCTGGACATCACCGCGCCGGTCGGCCTGCCAGCCCTGCCCGCCGCGGGCATCGGGTACGTCGGCCTGGCGGAGGTGGCCTACCAGCGGAACGAGCTTGAGGCCGCCCTGCGGCACGTGACCGAGGGCATCGCGCTGTGCCGCCAGTTCCACTACACCCCGCCGCTGGCCACCGGCCTGGCCACGCTAGCGTGGATCCGGCACGCCCAGGGCGACGCGGTCGGCGCCCGGGAGGCGATGGAAGAGGCCGGGCAGGCCGCGCCGGGCCAGGGCGTGGCCGGCCTGCTCAACCCGGTCCCGGCGCAGCGGGCCCGGCTGCAGCTGGCCCAGGGGGACGTCGCCGCGGCAGCCCGCTGGGCACAGCAGCGCGGCCTCGGCCCGGACGACGAACCCGGCTACCCGCAGGAGCCGGAGTACCTGGTCCTGGTCCGGGTGCTGCTCGCCCAGGATCACCCCGGCGCGGCGCTCGCGCTGCTGGAGCGGCTGCACGCGGCGGCCGTCAGCCAAGACCGGGAGGGCAGCGTCATCGAGATCCAGGCGCTGCAGGCGCTCGCGTTGGCGGCCGCCGGCGAGGAGACCGCCGCGGTGGATGCCCTGGCCGGGGCGCTCACCCTGGCCTGCCCGCAGGGTTATGTTCGGGTGTTCGCCGACGAGGGCCCGCCGATGGCCGCGCTGCTGGGCCGGCTGGTCGCGGCCCAGCGCACAGAGCAGGCCGCGGCCAGCGGCGTCGAACTCGGCTGCCTGGCCCGGGTGCTGCGGGCGTTCGGCGGCAAGGATGCCATGGAGGGCTCTAGGCGAGGCGCCGCCGCGGCGGTGCCGGGCCTGGTGGAGCAGCTGACCGCCCGCGAGCTGGAGGTGCTGGCGCTGCTGGCCGCGGGCACCCCGAACCCGCGCATCGCCGAGCAGCTGGTGGTCAGCCTCGACACGGTGAAGAAGCACGTCAGCCACCTGCTG
>Ga0302314_10019328_pt1 | contig 11322 bp, 9 predicted proteins | sample III_Palsa_N2_3_FD_200533 | JGI IMG/M metagenome (GOLD analysis project Ga0302314, IMG submission 200533) | Peat permafrost microbial communities from Stordalen Mire near Abisko, Sweden - III_Palsa_N2_3 | ecosystem: Environmental > Terrestrial > Soil > Palsa > Peat permafrost | place: Sweden... | reverse complement strand
ACGGGACCATGATGACACTTTTCAATCCCTTGAAACGCCTTAAGGGTTCAACGCGTCGTAGATTCAATTCGTAGCCAAGCCTCCACGGATGGCGCCCTCGACCTTGGCTGTTGATACTGGCGCGCCGCCAATGTTCGACGCCTACGCGCGGCAATACCCGCCGCCACCGCCGAATATCCTCGAGTTTTTCATCGGTCGGCGGCTTTGCGGGGCGGCGTCGAGCTTCAGTCCGCAGACTGACAACCCCTATTTGACCAGGCCATCGATAGCCCGGAGCGCGCCGTCCCATGGCAGGCCGCCGGCGTCCTTGATCTGACGGTAGGGCTTGGCCGGATCGTAGAGCGGCGCTTCCGGCACGATATACTTGATCTCCAGCCGGCCGATCGCGCTCAGCACGCCGACCTGCGCGAGATAGGCCTGATAGCGGGCGGTGATGGCGGCGATGCGCGTGTCGCGCAGGGTCTGTTCGGCGATCAGGACCTCGAGCGTCGAGCGCAGGCCCGCACGGTACTCCTGCCGCTGGCCATCGAGGGTGGCCTGGGCGGCGACGACTTCCTGATCGCGGGTCTCGGCGTCGCTCTTGTTCGCCAGCATCTGGCTCCAGGCCTGGGCGACCGACTCGACCGCGTTGCGCCGGGCGACCTCGATGCCGATCCGGTCGCGGTTCTCCTCCGCCTTGGCCTGGCGGATCTGCGAAGCGTTCTGGCCGCCGGTGAAGATCGGCTGGTTGATCACCGCCTCGCCTTCGATGGTCCGCTCGTAATTGCGGGCGTAGGCGGGCACCAGCGTACCGTCCGATCCGAACACCGCCTGCAGGGTGATGGTCGGCCGGTCGGCGGCCTTCGCCTCGTCGACCCGCGCCTTCGAGGCCAGCGCGGTCTGGCGCGCCTGGTTCAGCGAAGGGTTGCTCTGCTCCACCAGGTCGAACGCCTCGTCCACGGTCTTGGGCAGGCCGGGCAGCGCCGCTTCTGGCGCCAGGGTTCCGGGCAGGTGGCCGACGACAGCGGCGTACTCGGCCCGGTCCGCGTCGAGCTGCCCCCGGGTCGCGGCGATGGAGGCGCGGGTGTCGAGCAGCTGGGCCTCCGCCTGCGAGACGTCGGTGCGGGTCACGTCGCCGACCTTTTGCCGGGCGCGGATTTCTTCGAGCTGATGCTGGAGAAAGTCGAGGTCGTCGTTCTGGACCGCGAGCGTCAGCTCGTCGCGCCGCACGTCCTCATAAGCCTGGACCACGGCGCCGAGGGTCTGGGCCTCCGAGGTCCGCAGGCCTTCGCGGCCGGCGTAGACAGTGGCTTCGGCGGCGCGCACGGCCGCGGCGGTCCGGCCACCGGTGTAGATCGGCTGGGTGAAGGTCACCGATCCGGTCCCGGTATTGCCGACCGGCGGGGTGAGGAAACTCTGAGAGTTGTAGGTGCGGTTGTAGACGCCCGACAGGGTCACGCCGATGCTGGGCCGCAGGCCGACCTTGGCCTGGGGCACCTGCTCGTCGACCGACCGCTGTTCAGCCCGCTGCTGGTTGAGGGAAGGGTTGTTGGCGTAGGCTTCGAGGAAGGCGTCGCGCAGGTTTTCGGCCGCGGCGGGAACGGCCGCAACCGCAGTGAAGGCGGCGGCGAGCGTCGCCGCGCCATGCCGTAGGAAGAACGCCATGCCTGGTCCCGGTACTATGGTTAACGGCAGAGATGAGCTGGAATCATTGACGCGCCGCTAACGGGTCGCAGGTTCGCTGCTGCGCGGCAGGACGACGCGTGAAGCTAAGGCTTCCTGGTCCAGCGCGGGCCGCCGCCGGCGGCCGGGGTGGTGACGGTCTGGGTTCCAAAGCCGCCGATCAGGGGCCGGGCCTTGGCGATCGCCGCCTGCACCGCCGGCAGCTTCAGCGAATTGTCATGGCTGGCCTTGGAGTCCCACACCTCGGTGATCCAGATCAGATCGGGATTGGCGGCGTCGGCGGCGATCACATAGCTATAGCAGCCGGGCATGTCGCCCGAGCCCTCGGCGATGGCGGCGATCAGGACCGCGCGCTGGCCGGGCTTGGCCGTCATCGAACCGATCAGGCCATAGAGGGGCTTGTCCGAATCCTGCGCCCGGGCCGTTCCTGCCATCGACAGGCTCGCGGCCAGGAGCCCCAGCCCGGCGGCGAATAGTCCGCGTCTGTTCGCGCCCGTCATCATCCCCCGACCCTACCCGATCCGAGATCAGCTGTCGCGGCACACCACCTGCGCCACGCTGAGGTCGCGGCGAAGCGTGTCGGCGACGCGGCCGTAGTTGTCCACCGTCACCAGCTCGCCCGGCGTGGCGGCGGTCGCCGCCAGGTGGGCCCGGGCCAGGGCCTGGAGGATGGCCTCGGGCGGGGTGGTGTAGATGCGACCGCGCCGCGGGGCTTCGGCCAGGGTCACGCCGACCACCTGGCCGCGCGCATCCAGCGCCGGCGCGCCCGACAGACCGGCGAGATCGCCGTGCAGCCCATCGGTACGGCCAGCCTCGGCCCAGGCCAGCACCGGCTCCGCCCGGCCGACGGCCAGGTGACCGGGCGCGCTGCGGCGCAGCACCAGGGTCTGACGGCCGATCAGCCGGCTGGTCGCCTCCCCGGCCCGGCCCTGCGGGAAGCCGGGGTGGAAGGTGCGTTCGCCGATGTGCAGACCGAGGTCGTGGCTGAGCGGCAGGGCGGGCGCGCCGCCCTTGGTGACCAGGACGGCGATGTCGGACGGCGGTCCGCCGTCGGGGGCCAGTCCGCCCGGCGCCACCTCGGCTTCGGCGGCGAGATCCGGCGTCTGCATCAGGGCGATCTTCCGGCAGCCGGCGATCACATGCCGGGCCGTGAGCCAGACGCCGCCGTCAGCCACTGAGAACGCCGTGCCGGCGGTGGGCTGAAGCGGTCCCTGGGGCGCCTTGACCACCACCGAGGGATCGAAGGCTGAGGCCGGGGCCAGGAGCGCGCCCTCTTCGGCCGAGGGCGGCGGCGGCGGCGCCTCGGGCGCATCGGCGTTCTCGCGCCGGCCGAGGGCGGCCAGCACCAGGGCGGCGACGATGACGGCGTAGATCAACCAGTCGGGAAGGCGGGGGAAATGCACCGACCCCGCCCGAGGCGCTAACCCGCCACGGCGGCGGCGAGGATCAGGGCGGCGCCGAGCTTGGCGGCGGCGAGCAGGGCCGCGGCGGCCGCCTCGCCCTCCTGGATGCGCTGGGGCAGGCCGGTGAGCAGGAGGTCGATCAGCCGGAACACGCCGAGCTGGACCACGATCACCGCGACGCCCCAGACGATGATCTCGAGCGTGGAGGGCGACGCCGCCAGGGCCGCCGCCAGCGGAATGGCGAGGCCGAGCAGCATGCCGCCGAAGGAGATGGCCGCCGCCTGGTTACCCTCGCGGATCTGCTGCACCTCCTTGTGCGGGCTCAGCACACCGTAGAGGACCACACCGAGGATCAACAGGATAAGGGTCAGCCCCGCGTGCAGCAGGGTGAGGGGAAAGCCGCTGGCGAACGCCTGAAGCTCGGGCGTCACTCGGCCGCTTCCAGCTTGCGCCTGACCGAGGCCCTGACTTTTTCGCTCTCCGACTTGAGCTGGCCGCAGGCGGCCAGGATGTCGCGTCCGCGCGGCGTGCGGATCGGCGAGGCGTAGCCGGCCCGGTTGAGGATGGCCGCGAAGCTTTCGATCGTGGACCAGGACGAGCATTCGTAGGGCGAGCCCGGCCAGGGATTGAACGGGATCAGGTTGATCTTGGCCGGCACACCCTTGAGCAGCTGGACCAGGGCGCGGGCCTCGGCCGGGCTGTCGTTGATCCCCTTCAGCATCACATACTCGAAGGTGACCCTGCGGGCGTTGGACAGCCCGGGGTAAGCCCGGATCCCGGCCATCAGCTCGGCGATCGGATACTTCCGGTTCAGCGGCACCAGTTCGTCGCGGAGCGCGTCGTTGGTGGCGTGCAGCGAGATGGCCAGCATGGCCTGGGTGGTCTCGCCCAGCGCCGTGAGCTCGGGAACCACGCCCGAGGTCGAGACGGTGATCCGCCGGCGCGAGATGGCGATGCCTTCGTTGTCGGAGATCACCTCGATCGCCCGCGCCACGTTCGGCAGATTATACAGCGGCTCGCCCATGCCCATGAAGACGACGTTGGACAGCCGCCGATCCTCGCCGAGAGGACCGTTCCATTCCTCGAGGTCGTCCTTGGCCACCTGCACCTGGGCGATGATCTCGGCCGCGGTGAGGTTGCGGACCAGGGGCTGGGTGCCGGTGTGGCAGAAGGTGCAGTTCAGCGTGCAGCCGACCTGGGAGGAGACGCACAGGGCGCCCGCCCGGCCGACATCGGGGATGTAGACGGTCTCGATCTCGATGCCCGGCGCGGTGCGGATCAGCCATTTGCGCGTGCCGTCCTTGGATACCTGCCGTTCGACCACCTCGGGCCGGGCGATGGTGAACCGCTCGGCGAGCCGGACCTGCAGGTCTTTGGAGACATTGGTCATGCCGGCGAAATCGGTGACGCCGGCGAGGTGGATCCAGCGCCACAGCTGGCCCGTGCGCATGCGGGCCTTGTCTGGTTCGACCACGCCAGACTCGACCAGGGCCGCCGCCAGTTCGGCGCGCGTCATGCCCCCAAGATTCTGGCCGCCCAGGTTCGGGACCGGGGTGGGCGCGGCGGCGCGGGAGCGGGAAAGATCGAGCGTCAGGCTCGTCATGCGGAGAAGAGAATCCAAAGCAACTGGCCAAAAGCAACTGGAGGGGATGCTTATCAGATAAGCCCGCGTCGGCCAAAATCAGCGGCAGTCTCTTTGGAGCCCATCGCCGCAGACTCTGATTGACTCTCAGCCTTATCGGAACAAAAGATGAACAAATGCCTAGCCCCTCACCCCTGCCGGAGGCGTGCTCCGTCCTGTCGCGGCGGTTCGACGCGGCCGCGTTCGCCCCCGTGGCGGGGCTGGAGGAGGTATGCGTCGGCGACGCTGCCGGCATGGCGGCCGGACTGGGCTTCCTCGCCGCCCGGGTCAGGTCCGAGCCGCGCCTGGTCGCCTTCGTCGCCCCGCGGTTCTGGTTCACCGAGCGTGGCCGGCCCTACGCCTACGGATTGAAGGCGCTCGGGATCGCGGCCGAGCGGCTGCTGGTGGTCACGCCGCGCACCGAGACGGAGGCCCTGTGGGCGATGGAGGAGGTGCTGCGTTCGGGGGCGGCCTCCCTGGCCGTGGGGGCGGTAGAGACCGCCAGCCTGGTCGCGACCCGCCGGCTCGACCTGATCGCCCGGGGCGCGAACGCCGCCGCCGCCCTGGTCCGCGCCACCCCGCAGACCGGTCTCTCGGCCGCCCGGCGGCGCTGGCGGCTGGGCCCCGCGCCCTCCGCCCCGCACCCTTTCGACCTCAGGGCTTCGGGCGCACCGCGCTGGCGCGCCGTCCTGGAGCGCAGCCGCGACGGCGCCCATGGAGAGGCCCTCCTGGAGTACGACGATGAAACGTTTCGCCTCCATCTGGTTGATGGACTGGCCGATCACGGCCTGGCGGGCGGCGCGTCCGTCGCCGCCTGACGCGGCCCCGGACCCAGCCGTCCACAAACCCTTCGCCCTGGTGGAGCGCACCACCCACGGGCTGATCCTGCACGCCCTGAACCCGGCCGCCCACGCGCTCGGGCTGAAGCTGCACCAGTCGCACGCCGACGCCTGCGCCATCGTCCCCGAGCTGGCCTCCGCGCCGGCCGACCCCGTGGAAGACGCCAAGGCCCTGCGCCGCCTCGCCGGCTGGATGGAGCGCTATTCGCCCTTCGTCAGCCTGGACCCGAGCCCGGGCGGGCTTGAGGGCCTGTTCCTGGACCTCACCGGCGGCCAGCACCTGTTCGGCGGCGAAGCGGCCATGGCCCGGGCCATGCTGGCCAGCCTGGAGCGGCTGGACGTCCCGGCCCGCATCGCCGTCGCCGACACGCCGGGCGCGGCCTGGGCCCTGGCCCGCCATGGCGACGCAACCCTGACCCTGGCGCCCGAGGGCGAGGCCAAAACCGCCCTGGCCGCCCTGCCGGTGGCGGCCCTGCGGCTGGACGCCTCGGCGATCCAGCTTCTGAACCGGTTCGGCCTGCGCCGGATCGGCGCGCTGGCCACCCTGCCCCGCGCGGCCTTGGCCCGACGGTTCCAGGACGCCCAGGCGCTGAACGTGCTGCAGCGGCTGGACCAGGCGCTGGGGACGCTGCCGGAACCCCTGACCCCGGTGACCGCGCCCACCGTCTATCGCGTCCAGCGCGTGTTCGCCGAGCCGATGACCAACCTCGAGGCCGTGGCGATCGAGGCCGCCGCCCTGACCGAGCGGTTGGCCCTGGCCCTGGAGCGCGACGGCGTGGGCGCCCGGCGGCTACACCTGACCGGTTTCCGGGTCGATGGACGGACCACCGGCCTCGACGTGCGCCTGGCCGCCGCCTCGCGCCGCGCGGCGCACCTGCTGCGCCTGTTCAGGGACAAGGGATTCGAGCACCTGGACCTCGGCTTCGGCATCGACGCCCTGGCGTTGACCGCGTCCGTGACCGAGCCGCTGCATGCCCGCCAGACCAGCACCCTGGCCGACGCGGATCAGGCGAACGCCGCCGCACGCGACGCCCTGGTCGATCGGCTGTCGGCGCGCCTTGGCGACGGCGCGGTGCTGGCCGCGCATCTGGCCGAAAGCTGGCTGCCGGAGACGGCCGAGACGCTCGGCCCCTACGCCTCCCGCTCCGAGACGCCGCCCGATCCCGCCGTCGGGACCCGGCCGATCCTGCTGTTCGATCCACCCGAACCGATCGAGGCGGTGGCAGAACTGCCCGATAGCGCCCCGGCGCGCTTTACCTGGCGACGGGTGGCGCGGCGGGTGCTGCGCTCTTCCGGGCCCGAACGGCTGGCCCCGGAATGGTGGAAGGCCGCCGGTGGCTGCAAGCCGAAGCGCACGCGCGACTACTACCGGGTCGAGGACGACCAGGGCGGCCGCTACTGGGTGTTCCGCGAGGGCCTGTACGATGGCGGCGACGTCGATCCGCCGCCGAGCTGGTGGATGCAGGGCCTGTTCGCATGAGCAGCCTCGCTTATGTGGAGCTCGACGTCCGCTCCAACTTCAGCTTCCTCGAAGGCGGCTCGAAGGCCGAGGAGCTGATCGTCCAGGCTTATGCCCTGGGGCTGACGGGGTTCGGCCTCTGCGATCGCAACACCCTGGCCGGCGTGGTCCGCGCGCATCGGGCGCTGCGCAGGCTGAAGGAGGACGACGACGAAGAGACGGTCGCGCTGCGACAGGCGCACGGCGAGGTGCGGCTGCGCTATTTCGTGGGCTCGCGACTGGTGTTCCGGGACGGGAACGAACTCCTGGTCTATCCGCGCGACCGGGCGGCCTATGGCCGACTCTGCCGGATGCTGTCTCTGGGCAAAAGCCGGATCGACGCCGGCGGCTCGGCGCCGGGCAAGGACGATCCCGACCGGATCGAGAAGGGCGACTGCCGGCTGGACTTCGCCGACGCCGCCACGCTGGGCGAGGGCCTGATCGCCCTGGCCCCGGCGCCCGAGCGGATCGACGACGTCTTCGAACGACGGCTCCTGACCTGGCGCGAGGCCTGGCCCGACCAATTCTACCTCGCCGCCGCCCCGCGCCGGCGCGGCGACGACCGGGCGCGGCTGAACCGGCTGGCCGGGATCGCCGCGCGCACCGGCGCGCCGATGGTCGCCACCAATGCGGTCCTCTACCACCACCCCGACCGGCGTCCCCTGCAGGACGTGCTGACCTGCATCCGCGAGAAGACCACCATCGACGAGGCGGGCTTCCGGTTGGAGGCCAACGCCGAACGCCATTTGAAGCCGGCGGTGGAGATGGCCCGCCTGTTCCGCGGCCATGAGGCGGCGCTGGCGCGCACGGTGGAGATCGCCGACCAGCTGAGCTTCCGCCTGACCGATCTGAGCTACCAGTATCCCCACGAGCCGGTCCCACCGGGCTGGACCGCCAACCGGCGGCTGGCGCAGCTGGCCTTCCGGGGCGCCCGGGCCAGGTTTCCGGACGGCGTCTCCGCCTCGGTGGTCGAGACGCTGAAGAAGGAGCTGCGTCTGATCCGCAAGGTGGACTACCCGCACTACTTCCTGACCGTCCATGATGTCGTCCAGGAAGCGCGGCGGCTGGGCATCCTGTGCCAGGGGCGCGGGTCGGCCGCCAACTCGGTGGTCTGCTTCTGTCTCGGCGTCACCGGCGTCGACCCCACCTCGCAGGACCTGCTGTTCGAACGATTCCTGTCGGAAGAGCGCAAGGAGCCGCCCGACATCGACGTCGACTTCGAGCACGAGCGACGCGAAGAAGTGATGCAGTACATGTACACGCGCTATGGCCGCCATCGCGCGGCCATCTGCGCCACGGTGATCCACTATCGCCCGCGCTCGGCGATCCGCGACGTGGGCAAGGCGCTCGGCCTGACCGAGGACGTGACCGCGGCGCTGGCCAACACCGTCTGGGGCTAGTTCGGGTCGAAGATCGAAGACGATCACGTGGATGGAACCGGCGTCCGGCGCGAGGACGCCCGGATGCGGATGGCGCTGGACCTGACCCACGCGCTGATCGGTTTCCCGCGCCACCTTTCGCAGCATGTGGGCGGCTTCATCCTGACCCAGGGGCCGCTGGTGGAGACCGTACCGGTGGGCAATGCGGCGATGGCGGAGCGCACCTTCATCGAATGGGACAAGGACGACATCGACGAGCTGAAGATCATGAAGGTCGACGTGCTGGCGCTCGGCATGCTGACCTGCATCCGCAAGGCCTTCGACCTGATTCAGCAGCACTATGGCTTCAGGCCCGACCTCGCCATGTCGCCGACCGATCCCAAGGTCTACGACATGCTGTGCAAGGCGGATTCGCTGGGCGTGTTCCAGGTCGAGAGCCGGGCGCAGATGTCCATGCTGCCGCGCCTGCTGCCACGGGTGTTCTACGACCTGGTGGTCGAGGTGGCGATCGTGCGTCCCGGACCGATCCAGGGCGGCATGGTGCACCCCTATCTCAGGAAGCGCCGGGAACGGCGCGAAGCGGCGGCGGCCGGACAGCCGTTCAAGGTCCATTTCCCCAGCCCATCTCCAGAAGAAGGGCCCTCCGACGAACTGGAGCCGGTGCTTGAAAAGACCCTGGGCGTGCCCCTGTTCCAGGAGCAGGCCATGCGCATCGCCATGGTCGCCGCCAAATTCTCGGGCGACGAAGCCAACAAGCTGCGCCGCGCCATGGCCACCTTCCGCAACATGGGCACTATCGGCACGTTCGAAAAGAAGATGGTCGGCGGCATGATCGCGCGCGGCTATCCGCCGGAGTTCGCCAACGGCTGTTTCAACCAGATCAAAGGCTTCGGCGAATATGGCTTCCCCGAAAGCCATGCGGCGGCATTCGCCCACCTGGTCTACGTCTCCTCGTGGATCAAATGCTTCTACCCCGAGGTGTTCTGCGCGGCCCTGCTGAACAGCCAGCCGATGGGGTTCTACTCGCCGGCGCAGATCGTCCGCGACGCCCGCGCCCACGGTACAGAGGTGCGCCATCCGGACGTGAACATCAGCGACCAGTACTGCACCCTTGAGCCCCGCCCCGGCGAAGAGACGTGTGCTGTCCGCCTGGGCTTCGACCGCATCGACGGCTTCCGCGAGGAATGGAGTCTGGCGATCATGGAGGCCCGCGTCGCGGGCGGCCCCTTCACCGGCATGGACGACCTGCGCACGCGCGCCCAACTGCCGGCGGCGGCGCTCGACAGCCTGGCGGCGGCGGACGCGTTCGCCGCCTTCGATCTCACCCGCCGACCTGCGTTATGGGCGGCCAAGGGCCTGCCGCGTACCGGGCGGGCGATGGCGCCCGCGCCCCTGTTCGCTTACGCCGGCCTGGACGAAGGCGACGGAGCCGAGGGCGCCGACCGGTTGCCGGTGCTGCAGCCGTCCGAGGAGGTGGTGGCCGATTACGAGACCATCCGCCTGTCGCTGAAGGGGCATCCGGTGAAATTCCTGCGCGACCGGCTGACGCGGATGGGCGCGATCCGGGCGGTGGAGCTCGAACGGGTAAAGGAGCACCGGCGCGCCGCCATAGGCGGCGTGGTCCTGGTGCGTCAGCGGCCGGGCACCGCCAAGGGGGTGGTGTTCCTGACCATCGAGGACGAGACCGGGGTCGCCAACATCGTGGTCTGGCCCAAGGTGTTCGAACGCTACCGCTCGGTGGTGATGGGCGCGCGCCTGGTGCTGATCCGCGGCCGGGTGGAACGGGCCGAAGACGCCCCGGACGGCGGGGTGATCCACCTGATCGCCGACCATATCGAGGACCGCACCCCAGACCTCGACCTGTTGTCCGAGGCCAGCCTGCCCCTGCCGTATCTGCCCAGCGACGGAGCCCGGAACGCCTCGCCCAACCGCGGCGAGCCGCGCGACCTGCCCGCGCCCACCCCGCGCCACCGTCATCCCCGTAACGTACGCGTGATCCCCAGATCGCGGGACTTCCACTAGATTGCTCCACGGCAAAGCCTGCCCGGAGCCTTCATGCGAAGCCTGCCCTTCAACGTCGCCTTCTGGGCGATCTCGATCTTCTTCACCTTATGGGCGGCGGTGTCGGCGCTGCGGCCCGGCCGCGGCGCGGTGCGGCGGGTGATCCGGCGCTATGTCCGCGCCATGATCTGGGCCATGCGCGTCCTCGCCGGCATCAAGCTCGAGGTCCGCGGTCGCGAACGCCTGCCCGAAGGCTCGTTCATCCTGGCCCCGAAACACTCCTCATACGGCGACGGCTTCTGCGCCTACTCCCAATTCGACGACCTGGCCTTCGTCACCGGCGACCATCTGGAGCGCTTCCCCCTGTTCAAGACGGTGCTTAAGAAGCTAGGCGCGATCGTGGTCGACAACTGCGGCGGCCCGGAAGCGCGCAAGGCGCTGAGCCGCAGCGCTGGGGAAGCCCACGCCGAGGGGCGGCGGATCCTGATCTATCCGGAAGGGCATCTGGCGCCGGTGGGGGTGCATTTCCGCTATCGCACCGGCGTCTACTACATGGCGCGCGACTTCGGCATGCCGGTGGTTCCGGCCGCCTCCAACCTCGCCCTGTTCTGGTCGCAGGAGGCCTGGACCAAGACGCCCGGGACAGCGGTGCTGGAGTTCCTGGACCCGATCCCGCCCGGCCTCGACAAGGACGAGTTCATGGCCCGGCTCGAAGCGGCAGTGGAGACCCGCACCGCCGAGCTGGTGGCCGAAGCCCGCGGCGGCCCGGTGATCCCGTCGGTGCTCGGCGAACCGGATGATGAGCGGAAGCGCACGGAAGCCGCCACGCCGGCGACGGCCTGAGCCCGCCTGTCAGGCCGCCGCCTTCTCACGCCAGACGTCGGCGATGATGTCGAAGCCGTGCTTGCGGGCGGCGTGG
>Ga0302314_10019326_pt1 | contig 11323 bp, 9 predicted proteins | sample III_Palsa_N2_3_FD_200533 | JGI IMG/M metagenome (GOLD analysis project Ga0302314, IMG submission 200533) | Peat permafrost microbial communities from Stordalen Mire near Abisko, Sweden - III_Palsa_N2_3 | ecosystem: Environmental > Terrestrial > Soil > Palsa > Peat permafrost | place: Sweden... | reverse complement strand
CTGTCCCGAAGTGCAATAGCCGCACTGAAAGCCGTCATGTTCGATGAAGGCGGCCTGCAAGGGGTGCAGCGTGTCACCATCGGCCAATCCTTCGATCGTTGTGATCGACTGCCCATCGTGCATCACCGCGAGCGACAGGCAGGCGTTGATCCGGCGCCCGTCCAACAGCACCGTGCACGCGCCGCACTGGCCGTGATCGCAGCCCTTCTTCGATCCGGTAAGGGCGAGGTGCTCGCGCAGCGCATCAAGCAATGTCGTGCGCGGATCAAGGTTCAGATCGTGGCTCTGGCCGTTGACTTGAAGTTGGACGGGCACGGTTGCCATCGGCGCTTCGGCCGCGTCGGCGATCTGCGGAACGCCGACGGCGAACAGCGCGGCGGAGGCGACGCCGGTCTCCAGCGCTTCGCGCCTGGTCAATTCAAGTTTGGGAAGATCGTCCATCAATACATCTCACTGTGGCGTCGCCTGGCGGCGGGCGCCGGTTTCCTGTTCAAGCCCACTGCGCGTGGGGAAGGCTCACGCCGCGGGTCAGGCCGCCGATGACGCGGCCTGGTCCGAGGAGACCAGCGGCCGGGACGGACCGTATCCAGCCTCGCTGCGGTCGATCTCCTTCGCGATGGCCTCCATATCCGGGGCCGAGAGCGACAGCGTGGCGGCGTCGATCCAGCCGTCGACCTGGCGGGCGCTACGCGCCCCGACGATGGCGGCCGTGACGCCGGGCCAGGCCAGGGTCCAGGCCACCGCGACCGCGGCGACCGTCGTGTCGTGACGCAGCGCCACCTCGCGCATCGCTTCGGCGACGGCCAGGTTGCGGCGCAGGGCCGCTCCGGTGAACTCCTTGTTGCGAGAGCGCCAGTCGTTGGCCGGCAGGGCGGCGGCCCGCTCGACGGTGAACGAACCGCTCAGCAGGCCGGCCTGCATCGGGCTGTAGACGATGACGCCAGTGTCGTGAGCGTCGCACCAGGGCAGCTCAGCGGCGCCGATCTCCCGTTTGATGGCCGAGAACGGGGGCTGCAGCGTATCGACATGGCCGAGGATTTCCGCCGCCGACAGCTGCGCGACATTGTGGTTGGACAGGCCGACGGCGCCGACCTTGCCCTCCCGCTTAAGGTCGAGCAGGGTTTGCCAGTAGGCTTCGATCGGCGTCCCATCCTCGGCCGGCCAATGCATCTGATAGAGGTCGATGCGCTCAAGCTTCAGTCGGCGCAGGGAGCCCTCGATCTCCTCGCGGATGCCTGCCGGTGCGCCGACCTGCTTCGGCCCGGCGTTGCGGTCGGTCGGATTGGGGATCAGGCCGCACTTGGTGAAGACGTAGGGGCGCTCGCTCGGCGGAATCTCCGCCAGGGCCGCCGCGACCACTTCTTCTGAGTGTCCCACGCCATAGATGGCGGCGGTGTCGATCCAGTTCACGCCGCGCGCGACCGCGTGACGAATGGCGGCGATGGAGTCCTGGTCGTCCTGGCTGCCCCAGCCGACCGCCCAGTCGCCGCCGACGGCCCAGGAGCCAAAGCCGACCCGCGTGACGAGCATGTCGGTCCGCCCAAGGCGCCGGACCGGCAGCGAATTATCGTTCGTCATCACGCATCTCCTGATGTGCCGCCTGGATTGGATTGGGGTTCTGAGGACCGGCGTCTGACGCCCGGTCCCGCCCTGCGACAAGGTAAGTGGTGACGCGCGGTTCAGGTCGCCAATGCAGATTGTGAAATTGGACATGTCATTTCTGAATGAGCAGGCGGGCGGAATTCGCGGCGGCTTAACGACGACCAGCCTTTCCGGAGGAGAGCGATAGGGCGTTCCGAATCAAAATTGTCCCCGCTGCGTGACGCCGCCGTGACAGGGACGGCTAATGGGTCCAGCCTTGCCTGCACATCATAACGAGCGGTCAGGGCGACCGCCCGCGCCGCCGGGGACCTTCATGCCGCCCGACTTCATCTTCATGCTGACGCATTCCGATCGGACGGTGGCCGACGCCGAACAGCGGCTCGACGAGGTGCTGGAGGAAGGGATCGGTCACATCGGGTTCAAGGATGTCGGCCTGCCGATCCCGGCGCGGCGCCGCCTGTCCCGGGCCATCCGCGCAGCCGGCGCAAGGGTTTATCTGGAGGTGGTCAGCCTGGACGCCGCCAGCGAGGCGGCCTCGGCCCGCGCGGCCGTGGAACTGGAGATCGACGTCCTGATGGGCGGCGTGCGGCCAAGGGTCGTGGTCCCGATCATCGCCGGGACAAGGGTCCGCTACTATCCGTTTCCTGGAGCCATCGTCGGCCATCCAAGCGTCCTTCGCGGAACCATCGACAGCATCGCGGGCGACGCGCGGGCCTTGACACAGCAGGAGGGCGTCCACGGGCTGGACCTTCTGGCCTACCGCTTCGACGGCGATGCGCCCGCGCTGATCCGGCGCGTCCGCGAGGCCGCCGGAGGCAAGCCCGTCGTGGTGGCAGGCTCACTGGACTGTGTGGAACGGATCGACGCGGTTGTCGCGGCTGGCGCGGCGGGGTTCACCATCGGTACGGCCATCTTCGAGGACACCTTTCCCGTTGAGCCCGGCCTGCGTAGCCAACTGGCTTTCGTCCGCGACTCGCTGGATCGAATGTGCGGTCTGAACGGTCCTGGAGCGCGTTAGGCGAAAGTGTCAGCGGTTTCGCCGCTAGAACGCGCTCTGAATACTTGAATTAGAGCCGCTTCTGGCCAGCCATGATCGCCTCGAACAGCGCCGGGTCGACCGGGACGTAGGCGTCCGCTTCCCGATCGTAAAGGAAGAGCGGGTCCGTCATCTTGCCTGGGTCAAATCCCTCTGCGACCAGTTCCTGTTTTTTTTGTTTGAACGTCTCGGTCGCGGCCAGATCATCGACGATGCGCAGGAATAGCGGTCGGGCGTAGCTCGGCAGCCGCTCAGCCAGGTGAACCCTCAGGCCCTCCGGCTCGAAGCCCTCTTCGACCATCAGCGCAGCCATGCCCGCGCGGCCATCGGTGTTCGGAATCGCGACGCCGTAGACATTGGCGGCCTGAACGCCCGGATAGGCGCAGATCGCTTCGGCGACTTCGGTGGTGGCGACGTTCTCGCCCTTCCAGCGGAAGGTGTCGCCGACGCGGTCGACAAAATAGTAGAAGCCTTTCGCATCCATCCGCATCAGATCGCCGGTGCGCAGCCAGGCGTCGCCAGGGACGAATACATCGCGTAGGACCTTCTTCTCGCTGTCGGAGGGATTGGTGTAGCCCTCGAACCGCGCGGCCAGGTTTTGAGGGTCGGCGCTGATCTTGCCGATCGCCTCGCCGACCTCGTCGCGCGCGCAGGCGATGCAGTGGCCGGCCTCGGTCCGCGCGGGGGCCCCCGCGGCGGGATCGAACCGGACGATGGCGGCGGGAAAACGGTGCGCCAGGAACGGCGGAATGCGGCCGATCGCGCCCGGACGACCCTCGGCGTTGTAGAGCGAAAAATTGCCCTCGGTCGCCGCGTAGAATTCAAGGATCCGTGGGATATGGAACCGCTCCTGGAATCCCATCCAGACATCGCCGCGCAAGCCGTTGCCGCACACCAGGCGCAGACGGTGAGCGGTCTCCTCGGGATCCGGGGGCGCATTCAACAGATAGCGGCACAGTTCGCCGATATACTGCACCGTGGTGCAGTTCCAGCGAACGATGTCGCCCCAGAAGCGGCTTGTGGAAAAGCGATCGGCCAACACGACCGATCCGCCGGCGACGAGCAACGAGCCGGTCGCGACCACGCCGCCCACGCTGTGATACATCGGCAGGCAGTTATAGAGCCGGTCATCGCGGCCCGCGCCGGTCATGCCGGCGAACCAATGGCTCCACATCATCACCCGGTGGTGGCTGACATGGGCGGCCTTGGGCAGGCCCGTGGTGCCGGAGGTGTAGATCAGCAGGGCCCGGTCGGAGAGGGTGACGCTCGGGCGCTCGTCCGCCGATAGCGGATCGCCCGACAGGCGATCGACGGCCAGATCGATGCGGGGGTCCAAGGTCTCGGCGTCGCCGTGCACCCAGATCGTGGGGGGCTCATCCAACCCGTTCATGGCGTCTGCCAGCGCGCCGGTCATGCCGGCCGCAACGATGAGGCGACGAGGCCGGGCCACCGCGATGGCATGCCGCAGAGCCGCGCCAGTCAGATGCGTGTTCACCAGAGCGGTCACCACCCCGACGCTGCCCAGGCCCAGCCAGATCGCCATGTATTCCGGCCGGTTGGGCATGATCAGCGCGACCACTTCGCCAGGCTTCAGTCCCTGCTCCAACGCCCATCGGGCGTAGCGCCGAGCGCGCTGGGCCAATTGGCGATAACTGAAGGTCTCCTCGTCGGACAGCAGGGCAGGCGCGTCGCCGAACTGTTCGGCCAGTTCGTCGATGACAACCGCCAGGGTCCGTGAAGGCGACCGATCGATCTTCGCCGTCATCTCCAGCGCCCGCATCCAGGCCTTGGAGGCTGACTCGGCGGCGGGCCGGGTTTCCGGGTCGGTGACGTGGCTGTTCATCGTCGTCCCAAGATGCGCCCCGCGTCCGCGGGTGCGGACGTTCGTGCAAGCGTCGAGCCATTCGGCAGCGCCCGCGCCGCATGGTGTGCTTCCTGCTCAGCTCTGTCCATCCGTTCGGCCATGACCCAAATCGGGATGGGGCGCGGCTATCGATCTGGAGGCTGGCTCATGCGCCGCGAGACCATCGTTCCTCACGCCGGCCGCGCCAGGTGACTCCCGCGAGGCGGTTGATGGCGTTCGAACGGCCGGAACTCATTCGTCCCGGCATCGCCATCGAAAATATTAGTGTTAATATCGGCGATATCGATCAGGCTCCGGCCGCCGCTCATCCGGTCCCGGGTCTGGCGCGAGGGGTGGGCTGACCATGGGCAGGATGCATCCGTCTGCGGCGGGTATGCGGGCGCCGATCGTGATCGGGGTGCTCAACAACATGCCCGACGCGGCGCTGCACGCGACCGAGCGGCAATTCACCCGCCTGCTGGAGGCCGCCGCGGGGCAGCACGAGGTTCGCCTGCGCTTCTTTTCGCTGCCGGAGGTTTCGCGCGGCGAATACACCCGCCTCTATATGCGCACGCTCTATGGCGAGCTCGACGAGATGTTCGAGGCGGGCCTTGACGGCTTGATCGTCACCGGCGCCGAGCCGCGCACGGCCGAGATCGCGGACGAGCCCTATTGGGATAGCCTGATCCAGGTGATCGACTGGGCGCAGGCCAACGTCACAGCGTCCTACTGGTCGTGTCTGGCGGCGCATGCGGCCGTGCAACACCTTGACGGCGTGCGTCGCGTTCCGTTGGCGGCCAAGTGCAGTGGTGTGTTCGAGGCTGAAGCGGCCGTCGACGACCCCTTGCTGGCTCATCTGCCGACGCCCATCCGCACACCGCATTCCAGGTTGAACGGCCTGGATGAGCAGGCGCTGGCCGATCATGGCTACACCGTACTGACCCGTTCGGCCGAGGCCGGCGTCGACATGTTCGCGCGACGCGGGCGCAGTCTTATGCTGTTCGGTCAGGGGCATCCCGAATACGACGCCGACACCCTGCTTAGGGAATATTGCCGCGACGCCGGCCGGTTCCTCCGCGGCAAGCGCGCCGTGCAACCGTCGACGCCAGCCCACTATCTGAGCGTTCGTACACAGCGGGCTTTCGATGCAGTGGCGCGACGCGCTCCGGACCCGTCGCTCATCGAGCGTTACAACGCCATAGCCGCATCGGCGACGCCAAGACAGGCTTGGCGAGGCGCCGCGGCCGTGCTTTTCCGCAACTGGCTGCACCACATCACCTCGCACAAGGCGGCTGTCGCGCGGGCCGCCCGCAAGGCCGATAGTCGGGCGGTGCTGGGCGCCAGGGTCTAACCCATCGCGGGGACGTTCCGACCACGGAACGGCCGTCTGCTTTCGGGCTCGGCGTGCGTCGCCAACATGGCTTGACACCGAATGGTTGGAAGGTCATCACCCGCCCGTGATCGCGGCGCGACCTGGTCGTCCGCGGCGCTCAACGGAAACTCAAGACCCCATGCCAAGCGACAGTCCAAGTCCACTTAGCGCGCCGCCGAGGGCGTCCGTCCGGGTCTGATCCGATCAGCTCGTTCGTGACGGCCAAGGCGGCGGATCACGAGGCGAGCGATGGTTTTCCTCTCACCAGACCGGTCCGGCGCCGCGCTGCTGATGCGGTTTGCACGCCGGCGGTATGCGCCCAACCGGGCCGACATCGTCGCCTTGCTGCTGATCGCGGCCGGCGCGGTGTTGATCGTCCACGGCGCCGACCAGATGGGCCGGACTCTGCCCCAGCTGCAGGCCGCGCCGATCGTGCTCGATCTGGCGCGCCTGCCTGGCTACGCGTTGCTCACCACGCTGCGCATGTTCGCGGCGATCATCGCCTCGCTGCTGTTCACCTTCGTGGTCGCGACCCTGGCGGCCAAGAGCAAGAAGGCCGAGATCATCATCATTCCGGCGCTGGACATCCTGCAGTCCGTGCCGGTCCTGGGTTTCCTCACCTTCACCCTGACCTTCTTCATGGGTCTGTTACCGGGACGCGAATGGGGGGTCGAACTGGCCTCCATCTTCATGATCTTCACCTCCCAGGCATGGAACATGGCCTTCAGTTTCTACCAGTCGCTGCGCACCCTGCCGGAGGATCTGGTGGAGGTCAGCCAGCAGTTTCACCTTTCGCCCTGGCAGAGGTTCACGCGCCTCGAGCTGCCCTTCGCGATCCCCTCGCTGGTCTGGAACACCATGATGTCCATGTCCGGCGGCTGGTTCTTCGTCGTCGCCTCGGAGGCGCTCACGGTGGGCAGGACCACCTTCATGCTGCCCGGCGTCGGATCGTGGTTGGCGGTGGCGATCGAGCGCCAGGACCTGCGTTCCATCGGCTGGGCCGTGCTGGCCATGGGCGTAGTGATCGTTCTCTACGACCAGTTGCTGTTTCGTCCGATCGTCGCCTGGGCCGATAAGTTCCGTTTCGAACAGACCGCCTCCCAGGAGGAGCCGCGGTCGTGGTTCTTCGACGTGCTGCGACGGGCCCGGCTCCTGGCCCGGCTGACCCGGCCCATCGGACACGCGCTGCGCTCGGCGCCGCCTCTGCCGGTGGTTCGCCTGCCCGCGCCGCCGCCTCTTGATCCGCGGGTCAGCAGGGGCCTGGATTGGATGTGGGTCGGTGTGGTGGTCCTGGCGCTGGCCTGGGCGGTGATCACGGTCTGGCGCTATGTCGCGGTCTCCATCAGCCTTAGCGAGGCCGAGATGGCCTTTGGCTTCGGCCTGCTGACCCTATTTCGCGTCCTGGTGCTGATCGCCCTGGCCAGTCTGGTCTGGGTGCCGATCGGCGTCTGGATCGGCCTTCGGCCCGCCTGGGCCGAGCGGATCCAGCCGATCGCCCAGTTCCTGGCCGCCTTCCCGGCCAACGTGCTGTTCCCCTTCGCCGTGATGCTGATCGTGGCCTGGCGGCTGAACCCCGATGTCTGGCTCTCTCCGCTGATGATCCTGGGGACCCAGTGGTACATCCTGTTCAACGTCATCGCCGGCGCCTCGGCCCTGCCCAACGACCTGAAGGAGGTCGCCAGCATCTTCCATCTGCGCTCGTGGCAGTGGTGGCGCGACGTGGTGCTGCCGGGGATCTTCCCCTATTACATCACCGGCGCCCTGACCGCGTCGGGCGGGTCATGGAACGCCAGCATCGTGGCCGAGGTGGTCACCTGGGGGCACACGACGCTGCACGCGACCGGCCTGGGCTCCTTCATCGCCGACGCCACCGCCCGGGGCGACTATCCGCGCGTAGCCCTGGGCATTTCCGTGATGTCCTTCTTCGTCATCACCCTCAACCGCTCGCTCTGGCGTCCGCTCTACGGCTACGCCAACCGTCGTCTCCGCATGGCCTAAGGGAGAGCCGTCATGACCCTCGCCGTCGAACGTCCCGCCGATATCGCGCTCGTCGAGGTCCGAGGGGTCCAGCACGTCTACGGCAAGGGGGGCGGCTCGGGCCTGCTGGTCCTCGACAATGTCGATCTGACGCTGCGGCCCAACGAGATCGTCGGCCTTTTGGGCCGTTCGGGCTCGGGCAAGTCGACTCTGCTCCGCTCCATCGCCGGCCTCCTGAAGCCCACCGCCGGCACGGTGTCGGTCAAGGACATGCCCGGCGACGACACCGCCCATGGCGTCTCGATGGTGTTCCAGAGCTTCGCCCTGTTCCCGTGGCTGACCGTGCTGGGCAATGTGGAACTGGGGCTCGAGGCCCAGGGGGTGCATCCGGAGGAGAGACGCAAGCGTTCGCTGGCCGCCATCGACCTTATCGGCCTCGACGGGTTCGAGAACGCCTATCCCAAGGAACTGTCCGGGGGCATGCGCCAGCGCGTCGGCCTGGCCCGCGCCCTGGTCGTCCAGCCCTCGGTGCTGTTGATGGACGAGCCATTTTCGGCGCTTGACGTGCTGACCGCCGAGACCCTGCGCACCGACCTGCTGGATCTCTGGTGCGAAGGCCGGATGCCGATCCGTTCCATCCTGATCGTCACCCACAATATCGAGGAGGCGGTCTTGATGTGCGACCGCATCCTGGTCTTTTCGTCCAACCCCGGCCGGGTGATCGCCGAGATCAAGGTCGACCTGCCGCAGCCCCGCAAGCGGCTGGACCCGGCCTTCCGCGCCCTGGTCGATGACATCTACGCTCGCATGACGGCACGGACCACGCCGCAGGCAGGCAACCGCGACGGCCTGTTCCCTGGCACCGGCATCGGCATGGCGCTGGCCCACATCTCGACCAACACCCTGGCCGGCATGATGGAAGCTTTGGCCGGGGCCCCCAACAACGGCAAGGCCGAGCTGCCCGCCCTGGCCAGCGAACTCCAGTTGGAGGCCGACGAACTGCTGCCCATCGCCGAGACCCTGCAGCTGATGCGTTTCGCCGAGATCGAGGGCCGGATGATCCGCCTGACGGCCGCGGGCAAGCGCTATGTCAACGCCGAGGTCGACGAGCGCAAGCAGCTGTTCGCCCAGAACCTGCTGGCCTATGTCCCCCTGGCCAGCCACATCCGCCGGGTGCTGGACGACCGCGCCTCGCACCAGGCGCCCGCGCGACGCTTTCGCGACGAGCTGGAGGACTTCATGTCCGAGGACTACGCCGAGGAGACGGTCAGCGCTGTGGTCGACTGGGGCCGCTATGCGGAAATCTTCGCCTTCCACGAGGACATGGACCAGTTCAGCCTGGACGACCCCGCCTAGAGCCTTTTAGCTTCAGATGGCTTCATCTGAAGCGTTGAAAAAGGCTCTAAACTTTTGACTCTAGAGCGTGACGGCCGCTTTAACCGGCGTCCACTTAAAGCTGACACGCTCTAGTTTATGTTGGCCGGCAGCGGATTGCTGGAAGCAACGCTCTCCTGGCCACAGAGGGCGCCGCGCCGGTTGCGGGCGATGCGGAAGATCCAGGTGGCCACCGAGGTCTGGCGGCGGTCGAAGCTGGCCGCCTTGCGCCAGACCGCCACCATCACCTCCAGGGCCTGTTCCTCGGCCTGGCCCGCGTCGAGGCCGACACGCAGCAGGTAGCCCTTCACCCGCGGGCCGTAATGGGCGAACAGGTGCGCAAAGGCGATGCGATCGGCCTGGGCGGCGATCCGCTCCACCAGGTCGGCGAAGGGGTCCGCGTCGTCAACCGCGACCGTATGGACTTGGACTTCCGGCAGTTTGTCGCCCCCGACATGCTATGCGGCTCCAAGGACGGAGACGCCGACAGTCGACATAGCCCAGCCGTTACGGCCGCGCTTGGGCTGGGCGGAAGCCGGACTAGGCCTGGGCGGCCCTGCCAGCGTGGCAATCCCTCCGCCTAACACGGCAGCCGGACCACCGCCCGCAGTCCGCCCAGCGGGCTGCGGTCGAGGGTGACTTCGCCGCCCAGGCCGCGGATCACGTCACGGGCGATGGCCAGGCCCAGGCCGACGCCCTTTTCGTTCTGGTTGCGCGCCTCGTCCAGCCGGCTGAAAGGCTTGAACGCGTCCTCGTAGCGGTCCGGCGCGATGCCGGGGCCGTCGTCGTCGACCACGATCTCGATCCCGCCGCCGGCGCGCGTCCGGGCCGAGACCGCGACGGTCTGGCCATGCGCCGCCGCGTTCATGATCAGGTTGGACAGGGCGCGCTTGAAGGCGTTGGGCCGCGCCCGCGCCACCAGCCCTGGATCCGCATCGATGGTCAGAGCAACGCCGCTCCGCGTCGCCGCCTCGCCGACGGCCTCGATCAGACGGCGCAGGACCACCGTCTGCACGCTCTCGCCGCCCTCGCCGCGCGCGAAGGCCAGGTATTCGTCGATCATGTGCTCCATCTCGGCCAGGTCGCGCTTGATCGCATCCAGACGGGGCGACGGTTCGGACATGGCCGCCTCCAGCTTCAGCCGCGTCAACGGCGTGCGCAGGTCGTGGCTGACCGAGGCCAGCAGCGCCGTGCGCTGATCGATATGCCGCTGGATACGCTCCTTCATGGCGATGAAGGCGTAGGCCGCCTTGCGCACTTCGCTGGCCCCGTGGGGCTTGAAGCGCGGGACTTCGCCGCCCCGGCCAAAGGCGTCGGCGGCCTCCGCCAGCCGCTCGATGGCGCGAACCTGGTTGCGGGTGAACAGGAAGGCGATCAGGGTCGAGACCAGGGTGAAGAAGACCAGCCAGACCAGGAACTGATGCTCCCGGTCGGCGAAGGCGCGGCTGCGCGCGGTAACGACCCGCAGGACGCCTTGCGGCAGCCGCACGCGGATCTCGACATGGCTCGGCGGGCTGTCGAGCCAGAACGGCCGGCCCAGCTTCTGTGTCAGCGACTGGCGCAGCGGCTGGTCGATCGGCGCGAACAGGGCGAACGACTGGTCCGGCGGGGGCGAATAGGGCGGCAGTGCGGTCCGGTCGGACAGGGATATCGTCAGGCCCAGGGCACGCTTGGCCCGGTTCGCCAGCCGGACGAACCGCGCGGGCGACGGGTCGCTCTCATAGCTTTCGGCCAGCCATGCGATGTCGCCGGCCAGGGCGTCGGACAGGCGGGCGGTTTCGGTCTGCCAGTGATTGTCGATGAAGACCCATCCGACCCCGATCTGCATCACCGCCACCGGCAGCACGAAGATCAGCAACGAACGGCCCATCAGCGAGGTCGGCAGCCACCGCTTCAGCACCCGCGGCCAGAACAGGCGCGACACCGCCGGCGGGAACAGATGCCGGCTCCCAACGCGAGGAGAGGCCGTATCCGGAGAGGGGTGCGACGCCATCAGTCGGGCGCCAGCATGTAGCCCACGCCGCGCACCGTCTGCAGATAGCGCGGCGCCTTGGGGTCTGGCTCGATCTTGCGGCGCAGGCGGGTGACATGCACGTCCACCGCCCGTCCACTGGGATCG
>Ga0302314_10019325_pt1 | contig 11323 bp, 9 predicted proteins | sample III_Palsa_N2_3_FD_200533 | JGI IMG/M metagenome (GOLD analysis project Ga0302314, IMG submission 200533) | Peat permafrost microbial communities from Stordalen Mire near Abisko, Sweden - III_Palsa_N2_3 | ecosystem: Environmental > Terrestrial > Soil > Palsa > Peat permafrost | place: Sweden... | reverse complement strand
GCGGTGACTTTCGGTTGTTTCAACAACCTCGCCAAGATCACCGACGGCGCGATCAGGGTCTGGAGCGACATCCTCGACCGCCTGCCGCAGTCCCGCATCATACTCAAAACTCATCAATTCAGTGAGCAAAGTTCCCGGACGCTGATCCACGGCAAGTTCGCCGTGTGCGGCATCGACTCGTCACGCGTCGTGCTCGAGGGCCGCAGCCCGCATCGCGAGTTTCTCGGCGCCTATAACAAGATCGACATCGCGCTCGACCCGTTTCCTTATACCGGCGGCCTTGGCACCTGCGAGGCCTTGTGGATGGGCGTTCCCACCGTGACCTTGCCCGGCGACAGCTTCGCCTCGCGCCACTCGCTGAGCCACTTGTGCAATGTCGGGCTTTCCGACTGGGTCGCCGCCGATACCGCGGCCTATATCGCCATCGCCGTCGCCAGAGCTGCGGACCTTCCCGCCCTCGCGACGCTGCGCGGCACGCTGCGGGCGCGCGTGAACGCGAGTCCGCTGTGCGACGCGCCCCGCTTCGGCCGCAACCTGGGCACCGCGCTTCGCCTGGCGTATGTCCGAAGTGAAAATAAATAAAATCAATAGGTTAGGCAAGGGGAAGAATCTTCTTTTTGTGAACAAAAAGAAGCAAAAAAACTTTATTAATTTGATCAATTGCCAATCCTCGCAGGACAAGTACGGAACCAATCGAATAAAAGTTTTTTGCTGCTTTTTTTCAAAAAAGAAGACTCCTTCACTTCACTTCGTCCCTTGGCTGCCGCTGGCTCTTGTCACCGCGCACAGGGAGACTAATTTCGTTTCCTTCCACTGAAGGACGATCCCGATGCCCGCGTATCGCAGTCGCACCAGCACTCACGGCCGGAACATGGCGGGCGCGCGCGCCTTGTGGCGTGCCACCGGCATGGTCGATGGCGACTTCGGCAAGCCGATCGTGGCGATCGCCAACAGTTTCACCCAGTTCGTGCCCGGCCACGTGCATCTCAAGGATCTCGGCCAGCTGGTCGCCGCCGAGGTCTACAAGGCCGGGGGAGTTGCCAAGGAATTCAACACCATCGCGATCGACGACGGCATCGCCATGGGCCACGAGGGCATGCTCTACAGCCTGCCGTCGCGCGACCTGATCGCGGATTCGGTCGAATATATGGTGAACGGCCACTGTGCCGACGCGCTGGTCTGCATCTCCAACTGCGACAAGATCACCCCCGGCATGCTGATGGCGGCCCTTAGGCTCAATATCCCGACCATCTTCGTTTCGGGCGGCCCGATGGAGGCCGGCAAGGTCGGCACCGGAGCCAAGCTGCGCTCTGTGGATCTGATCACTGCGATGGTCGCGGGCGCCGATCCCAACGTCAGCGATGATGATGCAGCCGAAATGGAGCGCTCGGCCTGCCCGACCTGCGGCTCGTGCTCCGGGATGTTCACTGCCAACTCGATGAACTGCCTGACCGAGGCGCTGGGCCTGTCGCTGCCCGGCAACGGCAGTCTGGTCGCCACCCACGCGGCGCGGAGGCAGCTGTTCGTCGAGGCGGGATGGCAGATCGTTGATCTGGCGCGGCGCTATTACGAACAGAACGACACGTCGGTGCTGCCGCGCCAGGTTGCTTCGTTCGCGGCCTTCGAAAACGCGATGACGCTCGACATCGCGATGGGTGGCTCGACCAACACGGTGCTGCATCTGCTGGCGGCAGCGCACGAGGCCGGGCTCGATTTCACCATGGCGGACATCGACCGGCTGTCGCGCCGGGTACCGAACCTGTGCAAGGTCGCGCCATCGGTGGCGGATGTACATATGGAAGACGTGCATCGCGCCGGCGGCGTGATGGCGATCCTGGGCGAACTCGGCCGCGCCGGGCTGCTGCATCTGGACAGTCCGACGGTCCATGCGCCGACGCTCGGCCAGGCGCTGGACCGCTGGGATATCGGCCGCAGCAATTCTGAGAACGCCGTCAGCCTGTATCTTGCAGCGCCGGGCGGCGTGCGCACCACCGAGGCGTTCAGCCAGGAACGGTTCTATCGGGAGCTCGATCTCGACCGCGCCCGCGGCGTGATCCGCGACGTCGAGCACGCTTTCAGCACGGACGGCGGGCTCGCGGTGCTCTACGGCAACCTGGCCGAAGACGGCGCGATCGTGAAGACCGCGGGCGTGGACAAGGACAGTCTGGTGTTCGCCGGTCCGGCACGGATTTTCGAAAGCCAGGACGAGGCGGTGGTGGGGATCCTGGCCGACAAGATCAAGCCCGGCGACGTGGTGGTGATCCGCTATGAGGGTCCCAAGGGTGGCCCCGGGATGCAGGAGATGCTGTATCCGACCAGCTATTTGAAATCCAAGGGGCTGGGGAAGGTCTGCGCGCTGATCACCGACGGCAGGTTTTCCGGCGGCACCGCCGGGCTTTCGATCGGCCACATTTCGCCCGAGGCCGCCGAGGGCGGGTTGATCGGGTTGGTGGAAGAGGGCGACCGGATCGAGATCGACATTCCACGGCGGGTGTTGCGCCTGGCGGTGGCCGAAGAGGTGCTGGCGGCACGGCGAGCGGGGCGGGGTGCTGCGCCGTGGAAGCCGGCGCATCGGGATCGGAAGGTATCGACCGCGCTTAGGGCGTATGCGGCGCTGACGACGAGTGCGGCGCGAGGAGCAGTACGGGATTTGGCCCAGATCGGGGGATAGAAGCGGACCGTAACTGGCGCAGAACGTGGCAGCGTCCGCGCAAGAAAAGGATCAAAGATGCGGAAACTGCATCGGCGGGACGTTCTGGAGAATATCGGGGCGGGCGCACTGGCGTTGCCCTTCCTCGGCGGCGGAGCGGCGGCACAGGCCGCCGAACGGCCCAATATCCTGTTCATTCTCGCCGATGACATGGGTTACGCCGACGTCGGCTGCTATGGGCGCCCCGACATCAAGACTCCGGCGATTGACGGCATCGCCGCTGCGGGAACGCGGTTTCTCCAAGCCTATGCGAATTCGGCGGTGTGTTCGGCCACCCGTACCGCGCTGATCACCGGGCGCTACCAGGACCGGCTGCGTATTGGCTTGGAGGAGCCGCTGGCCGGCAATCCCAACGTCGGTCTGCCGCCCAGCCATCCCACCCTGCCATCGTTACTGAAGAAAGTCGGTTACAGCACGACGCTGATCGGCAAATGGCACCTAGGTGCCGCGCCGAAATTCGGGCCGCTCCTAAGCGGCTATGATCACTTCTACGGTTTTCGCGGCGGCGCGCTGGATTACTTCCGCCATACCGATCCGGCCGGCCATCCGGATTTCTGGGACGATAATGTGCCGATCAGCCGCCACGGCTACCTTACCAATCTGCTGGGCGACCGGGCGGTAGAAACGGTACGCACCGCCGCACGCGGCAGCGCGCCCTTTCTGCTGAGCCTGCATTTCAACGCGCCGCATTGGCCATGGGAAGGACCAGGAGACGAAGCCGAGTCGGCGCGGCTCGACGGTACCAATCTTTGGGACTTCGACGGCGGCAATCAGCGCATCTATGAGGCGATGATCACCGACCTGGATTATCAGGTCGGGCGCGTGCTGCAGGCCCTGGAAGAAACCGGATTGGCGAGCAACACCATCGTCATCTTTACCTCCGACAATGGCGGCGAGCGCTTTGCCGATGTCTGGCCCTTCACCGGGATGAAGACCGAATTGCTGGAAGGCGGGTTGCGCATTCCGGCGATCATCCGCTGGCCCGGCCGGATCCCCGCCGGACGGATTTTCCATCAGGTGGCAATCAGTATGGATTGGCTGCCGACGTTGCTGGCGGCAGCGGGCACCACCCCCGACCCGGCCTACCCGTCTGACGGCGTCGATCTGCTGCCTTTGCTAACGCGCGGCGGACCGGAAATCAGCCGTAGTCTGTTTTGGCGCTATAAGGCGAACGCCCAGCGCGCCGCCCGGGTCGGCGATTACAAATATCTCAAAATCATCGACAACGGCTTTCTGTTCGACGTGGTGGACGATCCGCAAGAGCGCGCCAACCTCAAGCAGCGGCACCGCGACATCTACGAGCGGCTGGTGGCCGATTGGTTTGCCTGGAACGCCGCCATGCTACCGGAAGTTGCCGAGAGCTACACCGACGCCTTCACCGGCCGGGAGCTTGCCAACCACATCGGCGCCCAGCCGGTCGGCATGCAGCCGGACAATCCGGGATCGGTGCCGTCGCCCGACGATTGAGGGCTGATACGACAACTGACAAAGTTTTTTTGCTTTTTTGTTCACAAAAAGAAGAAGACTTCTTTTTTGAAAAAAAGAAGCAAAAAACTTTTGGCAGTTTTTACATCATTGCTCATTCATATTTTTATATTTGAACCAGTTGCCTTCTTTCTTCGCCAAGACAATGCCCTCCGCCGTGGCGTCGTTCGGGGTCGCCGAGCACCATTGTTCGACGAGCTTGCCGTTCTTCACCCGCCAGACGTCGATGAAGGTGCCTTGGTAGATCGGCTCCGGACCGCCCGGCCAAGGATACCAACGAAAGCGAATCGCCACCACGATGTCGCCTTCGGCCACCAGGTAATTGATGTCTTTGCCGTCGGCGTCCTCCGGCGTGTCACCGTAGCCGGTCTTGCCGCCCATCGTTGGTTTATAGACACTGTCGTGGGTGCGGGCGCGATACTGGAAAAAGCCCAGCCACGCCTTCCTGGTGCTGGGTTCGGCGGGATCGTGCTGGATGAAATTATCCGCAAGCGTGTCCGTATCGCCGGCGTAGAAGCGCAGCACCAGCTCCTTGTTCTTCTCCAACTGGTCGGCCGACGCCGGCGGCAGCGGCAGGCCGCCGCTCTCGCCGCAAGGCAGGTTGACATAGGCCAGAAAATCGCCGAGCGTCGCGCATTGGGTCGGGCCGGGATTGGTTAGTACCGCGGCGGGCTTGCGAGGGCCGCGCATTCCGATCCCTGGACCCCCCGGCCCGCCACCGGGAGGCGGTCCCGCCGGAGCTCCGGCCGACGCCCCGGCAGGAGTACCGGGGGCTTGCGCCAAGGCGGCGCCCCCGGCAAAAATAGCAGCTGCGAGAAGGCTCGCGGCGAGTTTGCGTTTCATGTCGTTCCGCTCCCTGGATATGTGGTCTGGCCTGCGCTGGTGGCGAGTCCGAGGCGCGCTATTTACGGACTGAACGGCGGGCGCGTCCAGGTCGAGCGACCGGTTGATCGTGTAACTTTGTGTTCCGATCCGCCGCGGTGAATGGGTCGAGACCGAGGTTTGGGGGAAGACCGTGGCGAGAATCTTTCTGATAGCCGCCCTGGTCCTGCTAGCGACGCCGGCATTCGCGGGTCCTCCCTTCGTCACCGACGACCCCGACGTGGTCGACTACGGCCATTGGGAAATCGACGCTTTCGGCACCGGTACCACGGCAGGCGGCGGCCAATCGGGATTCGGTCCGGCGATCGAGGTCGATAACGGCGTCGCACCCGATCTGATGGTCCACGTGATCGTCCCGGTGGCCTATGCCCAGCCTGCGGGACGAGGCACGCGCTTCGGTCCGGGCGACATCGAACTCGGCACCGAGTATCGTTTCCTCGACACCGACAATCGCTGGAATCTGCCCGAGATGGCGACCTTCCCGCTGCTCGAAGTTCCCGCCGGCGATCCCGCCCGCGGGCTCGGCACCGGCCGTTTGCACGGGTTGGTGCCGATTTGGATGGAGAAGACCTGGGGTAATTGGACCAGCTTCTGGGGCGGCGGCTATTGGATCAATCCCGGCCCGGGCAACCGGAATTATTGGCTCAGCGGCATCGAGCTGCAGAACCAGATCACTTCAAACTTCGCCTTCGGCGGCGAGATTTTTCATCAGACCGCGAATACCATCGCCGGTCGCGCGACCACAGGTTTCAACCTTGGGGGCACCTATGATTTCTCGGATCGCTATCATCTGCTGTTTTCGGCCGGACGAGGATTGCAAAATGCCGAGCTAACCAACCGGTTTTCTTACTATGTGGCGTTCCAGTGGACATACTGATGAAAGATCAGGGGAAGTCGAAGAGTCTTCTTTTTGTTCACAAAAGGAAGATTTCTCTCTTTATCTAACATATTTATTTTATTCGGGAGCGCTGTGCAGGCCCCGTGTCAGCAGCTTGCCAATTCCGGTGCCGAACCAGGCCAGCGTCAGTACCGCGCCGGGGACCAAAATTTGCATCACCCGCGTTTCTTCCAGTTCGGCGGTAAAGAATATCGCCGCAGAATAAAGCGTCATCGCGGTGCCGTACGCGGCGACTTTCGCGCGCTGTTGGTAAAGCCCGGCCAATATCACCAGTAGATGCAGCGCCACCAGGAACACCAGAAATATCGGACCCTTGGCCATCTGCCAGCCGCCGTGCAGGTCGACCCAGAAGAAGACCCGATTCTTGTGGTAGATGATGAAATTCTCGAAATGACGATGCTTCAGATCGGCACCGGCGCGGGCGATCGGACCCATGATGAAGAATTTCTTGCGGACATACTCGATCAGTGCTGTGCCCGCCGCGAACAGGAAAACGCCCCAGGCAAACTCGCCTCCCGCCAGCCTTCGCTCATCATTCAAAACCAGCCGGAATGCCCCCGAGAAACCCAGATAGGCGGCGAGGAACAGGGCCGATTCGCGATTCGCCAGTTGGATCAGGAACAGCCAGATCACCGTCGCATCGAATGCGCCGGTGTCGGGCTTTACCACCGTGGCGCGGAAGAACCAGATCAGCACGCTCATTTCGATCAAATCGAAGGTAAGGCTGAGTTTGGAAAACAGGAACAGCCAGATTAGAATATACCCCGCCAGCAACGCAATTGCCGCGATCGCGCTGCGGGTAATTTCACGGGCGACCCAAAAAAACAGGCTGTTGCTCAACGCGAGAAACAGCGCGGTGAAAATCGGCAGCGACGCGGGCAGCCAGCCTAGCAGATCCACCAGAATAAATGGTCCCAACAGGCGATTTTGCAGCGCCCGCCAATCCGGATGTCCGGTCAGAATCCGCGCCGCGTAGTCGGTCAGCATCGCCAGATGCGGCCCGAATTGGTGCATCCAATAGCAGAACTGGATTAACGTAAGCAGCAGCACCGCCCAATAGGCACGTTCAAATCTCATCGGCAGCCTTCGCCGCCGAGAGCGCCAGGCGATAGCCGATATTGGGCTCCGTCCGCAGCAGCGCGCCGGTATCGTCACCCAATTTCTGCCGCAGGTGCCGGACATAGACCCGCAAATATTGCAAATCGTCGGTGTGCCCTGGCCCCCACACGCTGGTGAGCAACTGCCGATGCGTGATCACCTTGCCGCGATGGCGGGCGAGCAGCGTCAGCAGGTCGTATTCGCGCGGAGTGAGCGTGACCGGCTCGCCGGCGACGCGCACTTCGCGATGTTCGAAATCGATCCACAATGGTCCGAGCGTCACACTGCGTTCCGGCGCCGGCTCGTTTCGGTTGTGTCGCAGTGCCGCGCGAATACGCGCCTGCAGTTCGCCAAGATCGAAGGGCTTTTCTACGTAATCGTCGGCGCCGGCGTCGAGCGCCCTGATCTTGTCCGCGGTGCGTTCGCGCGCCGACAGCACGATCACTGGCGCAGCGCAGAACGCCCGGAGTCGCGGCAGGAAATCGAGCCCATCGCCATCCGGCAGACCGAGGTCGAGCAGCACCAGCGCCGGCGGCCGCATCGCCGCCTCGCGCAGGGCCATGGCGCCGTTGTCGGCGCGCGAGACCGAGTATCCGGCCGCTTCCAGCACCGGCCGCAGGAAGCGGTGGATCTGCGGCTCGTCGTCCACCACCAGGATCAGCGGCCCGTTCACGCGGGGATCGCCACCGGTGCGCGCGGCAGCGCAATTCCGATTACCGTGCCGGGCGCCGCATCGCGCGCGGCGTTGGGCTTCGGCGACACCGCCCAGATCCGGCCGCCCATCGCCTCGGTCAACCCCCGCGCGATCGCAAGCCCAAGCCCGGTCCCCGGAATGGTGCGGTCCTCGCGCTGTGCGCGATAGAAACTGTCGAAAATGTGCGGCAAGTCGGCAGCCGCGATCCCGGCGCCCTCGTCGGTGACCGAAATCACGATCTCGCCTTCGACCAGCCTGCCGTCGACCCGCACCAGACCGTCCGGCGGCCCGTATTTGGCGGCGTTTTCCAGCACGTTCACCAGCACCTGTTCCAGCAGCATGGCGTCGCATAGCGCCGGCGGCAGGTCGTCGTCCAGTTTGACGCCGGCCGGCCCCAGATCGGGCACCCGGTCGAGCGCCGCCTCGATCACCGGCCCGACCGGCACCGCCGCGAGCGCCGGCGCGATCTCGCCGCTCTCGAGCCGGGTCATTTCGGTGATGTTGGCGAGGAACCGCGTCATCCGCACGATGTCGTGGTCGATGCTGTCGAGCAGGTCGTTGCGCGCCGCGTCCTCAAGCTGGCTCCACGCCTGACGCAGCGCCCCGGCGGCGCCACGGATCGCGGTGAGCGGCGTGCGCAGATCGTGCGATAGCGAGTTCAGTAGCGCGGTGCGCAGTTTCTGGGTTTCGCTGTGGGCCTCGCTGCGCGCCGAATCGGTCGCCAGCCGCACCCGCTGCAGCGAAGTGGCGGCATGGTCGGCCAGCACCGCCAGCGCCTGCAGTCGCGGATGTTCCAGCGACTGCGGCGAGCGCACCCCGATCACTCCCAGTTTCTCTTGCATGGTGCCGAGCGGCAGAAACCGCCAGACCGAAGAGGGCAGGGTGGCGGTGCCGTGGCCGGTCATTTCGGCTTTGGAGAAGCACCATTGCGCCGCGGCCCAGCTGCCTTCGTCGAGCGTGTCGATGGCGGTGGGTGCTGCGGCGGCGATATCGAGCATGCCCTGGCGCGGCAGCAGCACCACCGCCTGTCCCGCGATCGCGGCGGCCTGGTCCGCCACCACCTGCATCAGGTCGCCCTCGGTGCCGGGCACGCTCAAGGCGCGGCCGAAGGATTGGATCCGGCGCATATTTTCGATCCGCTCCTGCGCCGCCTGCACCTCGGCGCGCAGCTTTGAGGCCAGCATGCCGGTGGTGGCCGCGATCAGCAGAAACACCAGCAGCGCCACCACGTCGCGAGGACTCGAAACCGCAAACTGGTAACGCGGTTCGATGAACAGAAAATTCCATGACAGGAAGCCGAGAAACGCGGTGAACAGCGCCACCCGCAGACCGTAGCGGCTCGCCGCCACCACCACGATGGCAAGGAACATCATGCCCAGCGCTTCGTGTTCGAGCCAGGGCGAAAACCCGTAGCCGGCGGCGATCACCAGCCCGACCAAGCCGCAAGCCACCAGCCATGGCTGGACTCCCTGTCCAGTAGGAGGCTTTTTCACCGGTGGCTTGGCGGCGATCCCAGCGTGCGGCACCACCAGTACGGTGAATTCGTCGGCTTGGCGAACCAGCTGTTCGGCGAAGCCGCGCCCGAGCAGCTTTCGCCACCACACCGAGCGGGCTCGTCCCAATACGATGTGGGTGATGTTGCGCTCGCGGCCGAACCCCACCGCGGCGGATACGATGTCGCTTCCGGCGCGGATCTCCACCGTCGCCCCGAGTTGCGCCGCCATTTCCAACGCCGGCCGGGCCGCATCGGCCTCGTCCGGCCGTTCGATGTGGAGCGCGATCCAGGGCGAACGCAGCGCGTCCGACAGGCGCTTCGCGTGCCGCACCACCTGTTCGGCGCCGGCGTCGGCGCCCAGCAGCGCCAGCACCCGATGCCCCGCCGGCCACGGCCCGCTGATCGCCTTGCGCCGCATGTAGTCGCGCACGTTGGTATCGACGATCTGTGCCGCCTGGCGCAGCGCCATTTCGCGCAGCGCCGCCAGATTGCCCTCGCGGAAGAACCCTTCCAGCGCGCGCTTGGCGATGTCGGCGCGATAGACGTGGCCCTCCACCACGCGCTTGCGCAGCTCGGCTGGTGGCAGATCGATCAGTTCGATCTCGTCGGCCAACTCCAGCACATGATCCGGCAAGGTCTCGGTGACGCGAATACCGGTAATCCGGGCGACCGAATCATTCAGACTCTCGAGGTGCTGCACGTTCAGCGTCGCCCAGACATTGATGCCGGCGTCGAGGATGTCCTTCACATCTTCCCAGCGTTTGTGATGGCGGCAGAACGGTGCGTTGGTGTGCGCCAGCTCGTCGACCAGCAGCAGTTCGGGCCGGGCGGCGATCGCGCCTTCGAGGTCGAACTCCTCCAGCATCTGCCCCCGGTAGGGCACGACCTTGCGCGGCAGAATCGGCAAATCGCCGATCTGCGCCGCGGTTTCGGCGCGGCCGTGGGTTTCGACCACACCCGCCAGCACATTCACCCCGTCGCGCTTCGCCCGCTGCGCCTGGCTGAGCATCTCCCAGGTTTTGCCGACGCCCGGCGCCGAGCCAAGAAACACCTTCAACCTGCCGCGGCCCTCACGGGCGGCAGCTTCCAAAAGCGCATCGGGGTCGGGACGATCGTCCAAGAATTTGGTTCCGCGGTTCCCGGGTTTGAACAGTCTTTAGTCGAGATCCTCAGGTGGTAGAACCTGACCAGGGATCGATCACGGCGATATCCAAATCGGTAAAATGCCGGATGTTACGCGTCGCGATCGCGGCGTGCCTGGCAAGGGCAATGCCTGCGATCAGCGTGTCGCGGCTATCGACCGCCCGGCCGGCGGCCTCGCGCCGGGCGGCCAGGCGGCCCGCAGCCTCGGCAGCGGCGGTATCCACGGCGGCGATGCGCCCGGCCAGATCCTCGGTGATCAGGGCCTCGAACGCGGCGCCGAGCCGGCTGGTTTCTCTCCCGCCGGCCCGGCGTTGCAGCCCGAACCTGATCTCAAACACGGTAATGGAGGTCGTCCATACGTCGCCAGGCTCGAACCCGTCGAGCCATTGCACCACCGCGGTGTCGGGCGTGTTTCTCATCATCGCCGATAATACGTTGGTATCGAGCAAAATCACAGATCGAACTCGGCGGCCTGGGCCATTTGACCATGAAGTTCGGGAATCTCCCCATCCAGTCCGAGCCCCGCGAAACGGCGCGCGATGCGCGAGCCCAGCGGTGCGGCAGGTAGGGGCGCCATCGCGGCTGCTTGCAGAATCGCGCGCACCTCCGCTTCCAGGCTGCGGTCGTGCCGCGCGGCGCGCTCGCGCAGGCGGCGCTTGATGTCGTCTTCAAGGTTGCGAACCACGAGCTGGGCCATTATCGGCGATCCGGAGGAAATGATATCACGATATCAGATCGCCCGGTCAACTGCAACCGCGCCATTGACGGCTGTTGCTCGGGTCGCGATCATCTCTAGAGGGTGTTATGAACTTTAAGTCTTTGATTAATTTATGATTATGGAAAAGACCAAATGTTCTTTTTTGTGAACAAAAAAGAACCAAAAAAAACTTTGTCACTTGTTTGGGGCACGGTTCGTGC
>Ga0302314_10019323_pt1 | contig 11324 bp, 9 predicted proteins | sample III_Palsa_N2_3_FD_200533 | JGI IMG/M metagenome (GOLD analysis project Ga0302314, IMG submission 200533) | Peat permafrost microbial communities from Stordalen Mire near Abisko, Sweden - III_Palsa_N2_3 | ecosystem: Environmental > Terrestrial > Soil > Palsa > Peat permafrost | place: Sweden... | reverse complement strand
CAAAAAATAGGCTGTAAGTTGTTGATTTTATGGTGGGCGCTGCAGGATTCGAACCTGCGACTTCCACCGTGTGAAGGTGGCACTCTACCGCTGAGTTAAGCGCCCCGAAGATGACCCTTGAGAAGGTCCTCAGGAAGGAAGGACCTGCCCGCGCCGGCAGGCCGTCCCATGGGTTAGAGTAACACCAGCGGGCGTCCCTGGCCAAACCCTTGCGTCTAAGCAGGGTGCGGACGCGGTCCGCGTCGTTTCTTCGCTTGTTTTTCGGAACCCGATGCGCTGGAGTCTGCGATCAGTCCGCCCTGCTTTTCAGGCCCCGCGCGGCGGGGATGCGGCGGTGCGCCCTGCCACCGCTATAGGTCACCCCGGCCTATGCGAGCCCCGCCACAGCGGTTCCGGCTCCGCTTACAGCCTCAGCCCGGCCAGTGATGGTTTTACTCCTGCAGGCGGCCACCGCCTCAGCGCTCAGGCTGGCTCCCCGTCTGGTCCTCCTGGGCCGGTAAACAGCCCCAACCCTAGCCATTCCAACCCGGAAAAGGCCCAGGAAAGCGCGCAGAGGGCGCAACCTTCTGGCGCGGACGGGGTTGGAGAAGATATGGCGACCCTGGTGCTGGACAATTCGGCCATGGGAGCGGACTCGGCGTCACGGCCGGGTTCAAGGCCAGACCCTGATCCGGAACTGAATGTGGCCGCCGGCAGCGCGGCTCTGGACCCGGCCAGCGATGCAGCCGTCATGCTGCGTGTGGCCGCGGGCGACGAAGACGGTTTCAATTATCTGGTGGGCAAGTACCACCGGGCTATGATTCACTTCCTGTTCCGCATGGTCCGCAACCAGGCGGTTGCCGAAGAGCTGGCGCAGGAGGTTTTTCTTCGCGTCTACCGGTCCAGGGAGAGCTACCGGGCGGAGGCCAAGTTCACCACCTGGCTTTACCGCATCGCCACCAACCTGGCGGTGAACCACGCGCGCGACACCAAGCACGAGCGGTCGGCGCAGACGGTTTATCTGGACGCGCCGGATGAGGAATCCGGCACCACGCCGGACGTGGCCGACGACGAGCCGTCGGTGGAGCAGCGGCTCATGCGCGATGAGCGCATGGGGGCCATTCGCAAGCACGTGATGGCGCTGCCCGAGCGGCAGCGGATGGCGGTGTTGATGCACAAGTATCAAGGAATGGATTACCGTCAGATCGGGGATGTGCTGAAGCTGAGCGAGTCGGCTACCAAATCGCTCCTGTTTCGGGCTTACCAGACGCTGCGGGACAAGTTGAAGGAGTTTGTGTAAGGAATCTTCAAGCAGAGAGTTTTGCTGGATAGATTTGGATGGATGAAGGCAAGCCGGGCAACACCGGCAGGGACTTCGGGAGGGTTGAGATGGAGATCATGAAGCGCACTTGCACGGGAAGGGAATCGGAGCTGGCGGACCTGCTGCTCGATCCCGCCTCTGTGCCTGCCAAGGTTCGAGTCCACGTGGAACATTGTGAGCACTGCCAGGGCGAGCTTGCCGGGTTGCAGGCCACCATGGCGCTGATGGACACCTGGGAGAGCCCGGAGCCCAGCCCCTACTTTCTGACCCGGCTTGACGCCCGCATGCGCGAAGAGCGCCAGGCCGCGCCGGAAGGCTGGTGGGCGCGGATGCGTGATCGCTTTGCATACGGACCCACGCTGCACGTTCGTCCGCTGGCGGCCATGGCGTTGACTGCGGTCCTGCTGCTGGGCGGCGGCACCTATCTCGGCGTGTCCGACTGGGACCAGACCACGCAGCCTTCCAAAGAGGCGGCCGTTGTGCACGATCTGCAGACGCTGGATAATAACGCGCAGTTGCTGGACCAGATGGAAGCCGTTTCGACGCCGCCGGACAATGGGGACTAGGGCAATGGGGCCGGGCGATCCTGGGCAGCTATGAGAAGCTCAGCCCGGCTGTTTTTGAAACGTTTTATAACAGGGCAGGGTCGAGACGGTTTTGTAGCAGGGTACGATTTCTCAGATTGCTGAGAAACGCATTGGAGATGGCAAGAAGTGTCAGGGTACGGCTTCAGTCGTGCCGAAAACAGCAATAACTTGATTGGGCTTTAGCCCCTGCGGTAAATCGAACCGAACAATGAACGGAATGCCATGAAGACCGGGGCAAACATATCGGCAGGATTGCGGCGCGCAGCGTTGTTTGCGGCAGCCGTGGCCGTCTGTCTGCCCGCGGCCGTGGGCCAGCGCGGCTTTCAAGCGCGGCCGGCAGCCCCCCGTTACTCGGCTCCGCGCTATTCCGCGCCGGCTCCGCGCACGCAGCCAAGCCGTCCGCAGAACCAGGGCCGCGCCGGGGCTCCGCAGTACCAGGCTCGCCCGCAGGGCAATGGCATGCAGCGTCCCGCTCAGGCTGCTCCGGGGTATGGAGCACCCGGCTACGGAGCTCCGCGTCCCGGCTACGCGGCCCAACCCGGCCGCGCGCCTGGGTATGGCGCGTCGCCGTATGGCGGACAGGCTCGTCCGGCTTATCCCTATGGCGGCAGCGCCCGCCCCGGCTCCGCGCAAGCCGGAGCAGCGCCCCCCGGCCACCTGGGCGACTGGCTCAACCAGCATCGCGGCGTCCCGGTGCAGGATCAGGAGCGCACGCTGCGCAACGACCCCAGCTTCCGCGGCTTGCCTCCAGCCGACCAGCAGCGCCTGGTGCAGCAGCTCCACCAGGTGAACCAGATGCCGGAGCAGCAGCGCGAGCGCCGTCTGGCGCGTGCCGAGCTACTGGAGCGCATGTCCCCACAGGACCGCATGGCGGCCAATCTCTCCGCGCGCCGCTGGAGAACGTTACCCGCCGATCGCCAGGCGGCGATGGGCAACGCCTTCCGCGACCTGAGCGCGGTGCCGCCGGATCAACGCGCGACCGTGCTCAACTCCAGCCGCTACCAGAGCCAGTTCTCGCCCGATGAGCGCGGGATGCTCACCGATGTTCTGCGCGCCGAGCCTTACCAGGCGCCGCACTAGAACTGCTGCCTATTTTGTTGGGTCGCTGACCCGCCCCATGAACAGAATCCCCCCCGAGCGGTTGTCGCGAATCACAAAGACAAATGGGTGATCTGCGCGAAAGATGACGGGCGTCGGCTCGACCCTGCGCGCCATCGCATTGCGCATGATCACGCCCGTGGCCGCCGCTGCTTCGGTTCCTTCTTCATTCACATCGACAAACGCCTTGTGAATCACCGCCGAGATCCACAAGTCCGACTTGCCCGTCATGCCGGAGAAGTCTGCGCCGGCGCGTTCAAAGGCCAGCGGCATGCCCATCGAACCGAGCGTCTGGGCCAGCTCAAACTCGCGCGTCATCTTGAACTTTGGCAGTGTCAGAATCACCTTTCTGCCCGGCTCCATGCCGCTCAGCCACTTGCCGGCGTTGGCTTCGGTCATCTGCGCTTCCAGAGCCGGCAGGCCGCCCACGTCATTGGGGAGGAAAACAATCATCGACAACTCGCCGGATTTATAGGGAATCTCCAGCGCCTGAAACGACCCGCCGTTGAGGTACTTGAACTCGCCCTGGCGATGCATCAGCGGCGCCTTGATCGTCTGCGCCGGGGTCAGGTGGAAGTCTTCCAACTGCGTCGCAGCCTTGTCGAACTGCGCTTCCCAGTTGCCTTTGAAGTAGATGGCATTGGTCAGGACCAGCCGCGTCGCCGGGGTTAGCGCTCCCGGGGGAATCAGGTTTTCGATCTTGCCTTCGGTCTTCTCCACAACCCAGCGGTTGATGGTCCCGCGCGCAGCCTCGGGCGCTGTCTTGAAGTCGACGGGGTTGAAGCCCGCGCCGTAGTCCGTGCTCATCAGCGCCAGGAAGTCCGGCTTGAACGAGAAATCTTTCTCTGCCCAGAGCGCGTCGGCCACGTGCAGTTGATAGGAGTCGTGCGTGCCGTTGAGGTCCTTGAGGAGCGCGCCCATGGCCGGGTGCAGGCGGGCTGGCGGCAGAGTGAAGTCGAGCGTCTTCGCCATCTGCGCGGCTGTATTGCCGCGCGCGCCGGCGTAGGCCATGGCCAGCGCGGTCGAGATGCTTTCCGGCGAAAAAAACAGGTTGCCGCCTCTGGCGCGCAGCTTGCCGTAGAGGTCCATGGCGAAGGCGTTGTTGCCCTGGACAACGGCGGCCTGATCGGGGGTGGGAGATGCGGGGGGCTGTGCCATGATGAAGCGCTCCGGCAGGAACAGAAGAGGAACAAGCAAGAGAAGCTGCTTCACAAGAGTCTCCATCCCCGCAGGCGAAGTCAAAGTTCAACGGATTCGATAGACGAACGCATCTTCCAAATACTTATCACCAAACATCTGACCACCGAGACGCATCCCATACGTGTCAGCCGTAGAACCAAATAGGTGTCGCAATTCTTCGATCATGGGGTTGCTCATTGGACGCAGAAAGACAGTCGGCTGCCTGTTGATCGGGATTTGAGCCTTCTCCAATGCCTCGTTGATTTCCGAATAGCCGGAAAACGGCGACGATTGGTCCAGGCGGTCAGAAGCCAGAACCAGCCTCCAATTTTCATAATCCGGGAGTTTGGCCCAGAGGGCGACATTCGGGGCCTTGCCGTCATCGTCTAGAGCTTTGATGACGCTTTGACCGTTCTCGATATCAAAACTCACCAGCGCTGCTGTACCCATGGAAGCAGTCCTCCTGTTTGATCCTCAATTGCCCCTAACAGCTCTTTCGCTTCTTGAAAGGTCCTGTTCCTTTCGTACCTGCTCTCTTCGGACCAGTTCTTCACAATAATCCGGTTTGCCTTCATTGCCGGATTTGTCCTCGAGGCCTGGTCCAGTTCGTCCTTTAATTTAGCGAGCGCTGTTAGCCGCTCTAGATCGTGAATATAGTAGTCTTTGGACTCCCTCTCCGGAAAATCATGCTCCTGAGTCCGCTTGGCGATGCAAGCCTTCAAAGCACACTCGACCGCATATCCTGCGAGATAGTATGCGCCATCCGGAAATCCGGCGTCGAGCAAAGCCCTGGATTCTCGGAGGCGCAGTACGGCGATTTCCTGAAAATCGCTGCGGTTCTTAGCCATGAATCACGCCTCCTTACGCTCGGCTCAGGTAAGCGCCCTCACTGGTATCCACGCGGATCTTCTCGCCCTCATTGATGAACGACGGCACCTGCACCACCAGGCCGGTTTCGAGCTTGGCCGGCTTGGTCACGCTGGACGCGGTGGCCGACTTCAATCCCGGTTCGGTCTCAATCACTTCCAGCTCCACCGCCGACGGCAGCTCAATGCCCACCGCGTTTCCGTCGTGATAGCTGACCTTGATCTGCAGGTTCGGCGTCAGGTACTCAATCGCGTCGCCCAGCGTGGAGCCCTTGAGGACTGTCTGCTCGTAGTCCACCGGATTCATGAAGTAGTAGTCGTCGCCGTCGGCGTAAAGGAAGTCCATCGAGACCTCGTCCACCACCACCTTCTCAATCGCATCCGCCGAGCGGAAGCGGTGCTCGAACATGGCGCCGGTGCGCAGGTTGCGCAGCTTGGCCTGGATGAAGGCGCGCAGGTTGCCGGGGGTGCGGTGCTCCACCTTGAAGACAAGGTGCAGCTGGTCGTTGTGCTTGATGATCATGCCGGGACGCATCTGTGTGGCGGGAATCGCCATAAAAGTTGAAGCTCCTTGCTCTATGCACGCTGCGAAGATTCGTCTTCAGAGCGTGCTGAATTCTGGCCTTGGCCCATCTTTCATTGTAGCTTAGCGGCGGTTTCCGCACTCCGATTCCGCGCAATGGATTTGTGGGCACCCGCGGCAATCGTCTACCATTGCCCGCGAAACCCCGGCGGAGATTCCTCCGCCCCCTGGAGCTCCATCATGCGTCTGGTCCCGTCAATCCTTCTCGCGGCAACGCTCGCCGGCGGCTGCAATGCCCTGCACGCACAGACCCCGATCGCCGTTCCCGCTTACCAGGCCTACAAGGATGTCAAACTCACACCGGCTCAGCGCGCCTCCGACCTGCTCAGCCGCATGACGCTCGAAGAAAAAGCCACCATGCTCTCCGGCTCCGGCTGGATGGAGTCCGCGCCCATCGAGCGCCTCGGCATTCCGCCCATCAAGATGGCTGACGGACCGATGGGCGTCCGCTCCTGGGCAGGCAGCTCCGCTGTCACCAATGCCAAGGGCTCGTCCCAGGTGCTGGCCACCAGCTTTCCTTCGGGCGAGGTGATGGCCTCCACGTGGGATACGGCGCTGGTGGAGCGCGAGGGCCACGCCATCGGCCAGGAGGTCAAGGCGCTGGGGCGCGACATGATCCTGGGCCCCACCGTCAACATCAACCGCGTCCCGCTGTGGGGCCGCAACTTCGAGGGCTACGGCGAAGACCCGTATCTCTCCGGCCAACTCGGCGTCGCCTATATCCGCGGAGTGCAGGCAGAAGGTGTAATCCCCTCCGTCAAGCACTTCGCCGCCAACAACGAGGAGTTCGAGCGCCACCGCATCGACGAAGCCATCAGCGACCGCGCCCTGCACGAGATCTATCTGCCCGCCTTCAAGGCCGCCGTGCAGCAGGCGCATGTGTGGACCGTCATGTCCTGCTACAACCTGGTCAACGGCAAGCATTGCGCGGAGAGCGCGCCGCTCCTCACTGACGTGCTGAAGAAGGAGTTCGGCTTTCAGGGCTTGGTCATCTCCGACTGGGGCAGCACTTATTCGACCGCGCCCACCGTGAACGCCGGCATGGACCTGGAGATGCCTGGCGGCGACGCCATGAAGCGCTGGTTCTCAACCGGCCAGCCGCAGGCCGCGGGCAACGGCGCAGGTTGGCTGACTGAGGACAAGGTGCTGGCTGCGGTGAAGGCCGGCGAGATCGGCCAGGCCGCGATGGACGACAATGTCAGCCGCATTCTGCGCGTGCTGTTTGAGAGCGGGCTCTTCGATCATCAGCATCCCGGCGGCGGTGAAGTCGATACGCCGGAGCAGAAGGCCGTCGCGCTACAGGGCGCGACCGAAGGCATCGTACTTCTCAAAAACGCTGGCTCATTGCTGCCGCTGAACGCAACCAAGATTCACTCCATCGCCGTAATCGGTCCCAATGCCGCAACGGCGCGCACCGGCGGCGGAGGCAGCTCGCTAGTCAAGCCGAAGTACGCCATCGCGCCACTGGACGGAATAAAAGAAAAAACCGGTAGCGCCATCACCGTAAACTACGCCCTCGGCGTCAGCATGCAGGGCGAAGACCAGAAGCTCGACACGCCGGAAGCCCGCGCCGGCCTGCTCGCCGAAGCAGTGAAAGCGGCCGCCCAGTCCGACGTGGCCATCGTCGTCGTCGGCCGCTATTCCAAGATCGAGTCCGAAAGTTTCGACCTCAAGACCATGGACCTGCCCGACGGCCAGGACGCGCTCATCGCCGCCGTCGAAAAGGCCAACCCGCACACCATCGTCGTCCTCAACACCGGCGACCCGGTAACGATGACCAAGTGGCTGGAGACAACGCCGGCGCTGGTCGACATGGGATACGGCGGCCAGGAAGCCGGCCATGCGCTTGCGTCGATCCTCTTCGGCGATGCGAACCCATCCGGCAAGCTGCCCGTCAGCCTGCCCAAGCGCTTTGAAGACTCGCCCGCCTACGGCCACTATCCCGGCGAAAACCTCCACGTCGACTACGCCGAAGGCATCTATGTCGGCTACCGCTACTACGACACCGGCAAGATCAATACCGGGAATGTCGAGCCGGCGTTTCCCTTTGGCTTCGGTCTCAGCTACACCACCTTCGCGTACAGCGGCCTGAAGGTGCTCCCTCTGAACGAGGCCACGGCGACGGATCACACGCCGTCGATAGAAGTTGTGTGCAAGATTCGTAACACGGGCTCGCGCGCCGGCGCCGAAGTCGCGCAGCTCTACATTCACGATGGCCACGCAAAGATCGACCGGCCGGCGCATGAGTTGAAGGCATTTGAGCGTGTGGAGTTGAAGCCCGGCGAGGAGAAGCTGGTCCACTTCAAACTCGACCGCTCCGCGTTTTCTTACTGGAGCTCGGAGAAGCACGATTGGGTAGCCGACCCCGGCGCCTTCGAGATCCAGGTAGGCTCATCCTCGCGCGACATCAAGCTGCGTTCCGTGATGAATTTGAAGAACTGAGTCAGCCACTAATCTACAGATGAATCTGAAGGCCGTTTTCGCAACAAGGCACGACTCTACCGGTTGCAGAAAGACTCTTCGGGAGAGGCAAGAAGTGTCAGGGCACGAGTTCAGTCGTGCCGAAAAATGGCCGATAGAAGTCGTGGGCTTTAGCCCCCGGGGGAAGTGTTTGCTGCGGCTCGCAGCCCGGCAGGGGCTAAAGCCCGGGTGATTTTTCGCTTGCTTTCGGCACGACTGAAGTCATGCCCTGATACACAGCCGCAAGTTGAGATTGTCGGCTTCCCGCCCATTTCACGATGAAACTGTGAAAAGGACGGGGCACGGATGGTCCGCAGACTACGCAAGAATCAGCTGAACTTCGCCTCCGGCAGACTCACCGGCTTGGCCTCCAGCATGGCCTCGATCTTCACCAGGTCATCCACCACCGCGGCCGACACGGGCGCATCCACCTGGACCACAGCCAGGGCTTTGACGGGTTTAGCGCCTGCTCGTTCGCGGCCCAGCGCGAAGTTGGCGATGTTCACGCCGTGCTCGCCGAGGATCGACCCGATGCGGCCGATCACGCCCGGCACGTCGAGATTCCGGCAGACCAGCAGATTCCCTTCAAGCGGCGTCTCAATGTCGATGCCGTCGAACTCCAGCAGGCGCGGCTGCTCCTCGTGGATCACGGTGGCCGTCGCGTGGCTCGAGCCTGCCGCTGTGTGCAGCGCGATCTGCAGCACGGACGCCGACCCGCCGCGATGGCTCTCGGTCTTCTCCTCATGGATGCGGATGCCGCGCTCCTGCGCCACGGACGCGGCGTTGATGCGGTTCACATTCTCCGACCCCTGCAGCAGGCCTTCGATGGCTGCGTTGCGCACCAACTCGGTCTTGGCCTCGGCCAGGGTGCCGCCGTAGGTGAGATGAATGGCCTCAATGCCGCCCTTTCCGGTTTGCGCGAGAAACGAACCCAACCTGCCGGCGAGATCGATGTAGGGCGCCAGCACGACGTACTCTTCGTGGCTCAGCGAGGGCAGGTTCACCGCGTTCTGCACCACGCCGAGCTTCAGATACTCGCGCACCTGGCGCGCGATCTGAATGCCGACCGCCTCCTGCGCCTCACCCGTTGACCCGGCGATGTGCGGCGTCAGAATCACATTGTCCAGCTCGAAGTACGGCGAGTCCTTCAGCGGCTCCACGGTGAAGACATCGAGCGCCGCGCCGGCCACGTGGCCGCTCTTGAGCGCAGCCACCAAGGCCGCATCTTCAATCAGCTCGCCGCGCGCGCAGTTGATGATGCGCACGCCCTTCTTCATCGCCGCCAGCGTCTTGGCGTTCACAAAGCCGGTCGTCTGTGGAGTCAGGCCTACGTGCAGCGTGAGATAGTCGGAGCCGGCGATCAGCTCGTCCACCGTCACCAGCTTGATGCCGTTCTCGCGCGCGACCGCAGCCGAAACAAACGGATCGCTGCCGATGATCTCCAGACCGAAGCCCTTGGCGCGCTTGGCCACTTCCAGGCCGATGCGGCCGAGGCCGAGAATGCCCAGCGTCTTGCCGCGCAGTTCCGAGCCCAGCAGGCTCTTCTTCTCCCACTTGCCGGCGTGCATGGTGCTGTTGGCCGCAGGCAGCTTGCGCGCCAGAGCGAGCATCAGGCCAATGGCCAGCTCGGCGACGGCAACGGCGTTCGCGCCGGGCGTGTTCATCACCACGATGCCGCGGCGCGTCGCCGCATCCGCGTCAATGTTATCCACGCCCACGCCGGCGCGGCCTACTACGCGGAGTTTGGGCGCGTGCTCCATCAGCGCGTCGTCCACTTGCACAGCACTGCGCACCACCAGCGCGTCGGCGTCGGCCAACGCGGCGGGCAGGCCGTTCGGTAATTGGTCATGAGTAAGAACTTCCCATCCCGGCTCGGCCGCAAACACGGCCAGCGTTGCCGGCGAAACCTTCTCCGCCAGAACAATCTTCATCGTCTCTCCCTTGCGTGTGTTGTCCTGCGTGTAGGCGTCAAAGCGGATCCCCTGCTGCTCGCACAGCAGGTCGAACATGCGCACCACCGCCGCATGCGGCTTGCCCTCGCCGCGCTCGTAGTTGGTGATGGAGTTGGGATGAACGCCCAGCTTCTCCGCCATCTGGTATTGATAGAGGTCCAGCTGCTTGCGCGCAATCAGCAGCTTCTCTCCGAAAGTTAGTTCTGTCATAAGTGAAAGCTCCTGCCGAGTGGTCAGTGGACAGTGATCAGTGGTCGCTGAACATTGGTGAGTAGCAGCCGCAGCATACTACCAATCCTGGCTATTCGCCCCGTGCCCCGCCCTTGCGATTTTTTCCTGTCGCAAGGGCGGGAGACCTCAAATCTCAATCAACCTCGGCCCAACTGATCCCTGACCCCTGATCACTGACCACTGTTTTTCGATCACTGACCACTGCTCTTCGCAAACACTTCTTGCGCCGCAGCAACCGCTTGCCCATAGACGACCGGCAGGCCCAGCGTGTCTTTCGCGATGTGCTCCATCGCGCCGAGAAACGCGATTGTGTCGAGGAAGTCAAAGAAGCCCAGATGCGCCACGCGGAAGATTTTTCCTTGCATCGAGCCTTGGCCGTTGGCCGTGACCAGGCTGAACTTCGCCTTCAGCGCCTTCACTACTACGCCCGAGTCCATGCCCTCCGGCACCGCGACAGCCGTGGCCGCGCCCGACGGCGAGACCGGCGCAAACAGCTTGAAGCCGAGAGCGACAAGTCCTGCACGCGTGGCCGCCGCATTCACCTGCGCATTGTCGATCAGCGCGATGCGGCCCTTCTCGAGATCGCCACCCGCCTGGCCGGCGATGTAGTCGAGCGACGCGCCAAGACCAGCCACCAATGCCACAGCCGGCGTATAAGCGCTCTCACCCTTCACGGCGTTCTTGCGTTCCTTGCGCAGGTCAAAGTAGTAGCGCGGATTCTTCGAAGCGTCCATCGCCTTCCACGCCTTGGCACTGACACTTAAATACGCAAGGCCGGGAGGGATCATGACAGCCTTCTGCGAGCCGCCGATGAGGATGTCGATGCCCCAGCCGTCGACGTCAAAGGTCTGCGTGCCGAGGCCGGTAATGCCGTCCACGATCAGCAACGTCTCGGTGCCCTTGAGCAACGCCGCCACGCCTTCCACGTCATGGCTTACGGCAGTCGAAGTCTCTGACGCCTGCATGTAGAGCGCCTTGTGCTCGGGCTTGAGCGCAGCCTTCACCTCGGCCAGGTCGAAGGTTTCTCCGTACGGCTTTTCGACCACATCGACCACGCACCCGAAAGCC
>Ga0302314_10019322_pt1 | contig 11324 bp, 11 predicted proteins | sample III_Palsa_N2_3_FD_200533 | JGI IMG/M metagenome (GOLD analysis project Ga0302314, IMG submission 200533) | Peat permafrost microbial communities from Stordalen Mire near Abisko, Sweden - III_Palsa_N2_3 | ecosystem: Environmental > Terrestrial > Soil > Palsa > Peat permafrost | place: Sweden... | reverse complement strand
AGCCGGGGCAGATCACGTTGACGCGGATCTTCGGCGCCAGCGCCCGGGCCAGCGACAGGGTCATGGTGATCAGCGCGCCCTTTGAGGCGGCGTAGGGCACCGAAGAGCCGATGCCGGTCACGCCGGCAATCGACGAGGTGTTGACCACGGCGCCCGGCAGCGGGGCGGCCTCCAGCAGCGAGCGTGCGGCGCGCACCATCTGGAATGCGCCGACGACGTTGACCGAATAGATCCGGGTGAATTCCGCGGCCGAGACGGCGTCCAGGTCGGCGTGGTTGGCGAACATGGTCTGGCCGGCGTTGTTGAACAGCGCGTCGATGCGGCCGAACGGCTGGGCGGCGGCGGCGATACGGATGCAGTCCTCGTCCTTGGCCACGTCACCCTGAACCAGCACCGCCTGGGCGCCGGCGGCTTCGATCAGGCGGCCGGTTTCTTCGGCTTCGGCTTTGTTCGAGGCGTAGTTGACCACGACGGCCGCCGCGCCCCGCGCCGCCATGCCCTCGGCGATGGCGCGGCCGAGCCCGGTCGAGGCGCCCGTCACCACAGCTACGAAGCCTTCCAGTTCCTTCCCAGCCATCGGTCGTCTCCCTGTCGTTGTTTGGCAGCTTGATAGCCGAGCCGCGCGCGGTTTGTCGCCCGCCGCGTGGTGGTCTACATCCCGGCGCCATGGACGACATCCAGGTCACGCAACTCGGCCACGCGGTCGCGGCGCCGAACAGCCCCGACGAGGCGGTGCTCGAGTGCGTTCCGAACACCCAGGGCGGCACGCTCTATCTCGCTCGCTTCACCGCGCCTGAATTCACCTCGCTCTGCCCGGTCACCGGCCAACCCGACTTCGCGCGGCTGGTGATCGACTACGCGCCGGACCAGTGGCTGATCGAGTCGAAGTCGCTGAAGCTCTACCTCGGCTCGTTTCGCAACCACGGCGCCTTCCACGAGGACTGCACGATCGCGATCGGCAAGAAGATCGTGGAGGTCGCGGCGCCGACCTGGCTCCGCATCGGCGGCTACTGGTACCCGCGCGGCGGCATCCCGATCGACGTCTTCTGGCAAACCGGCGCGCCGCCGGAAGGGCTATGGTTGCCGGACCAGGGGGTCGAGGCTTACCGGGGGCGCTGAGCGCCACCGCTCCCGCCCATTTGAAGCTTTCCTCGCTGGTCCGCCGGGGGCATCGGCGCCAAAACGTGCGCTTCAGACATTTGCCCAAACGAGGATTTGCATCATGAAATTCACCCGCATGGGGTCGACCGGGACCCAGGTTTCACGGCTCTGCCTGGGCTGCATGAGCTTTGGCGGCATGGCCGACTGGACGCTGAACGAAGACGCCAGCCTGCCGATCCTGACCAAGGCGGTGGAATCCGGGATCAACTTCTTCGACACCGCTGACATCTATTCGCGCGGCCAGAGTGAGGAGATCCTTGGCCGCGGTCTGAAGACGCTCGGCGTGCGCCGCGACGAGGCGGTGATCGCGACCAAGGTGTTCAACCCGATGGGCCGGGGCCCCAACCGCGGCGGCCTCTCCAAGAAGCACATCGCGCAGTCGATCGACGCCAGCCTGACCCGGCTCGGCCTCGACTATGTCGATCTCTACCAGATCCACCGCTTCGACTTCGAGACCCCGATCGAGGAGACCATCGAGGCGCTGGACGACGTGGTGAAGGCGGGTAAGGCGCTCTACATCGGCGCCAGCTCGATGTTCGCCTACCAGTTCTCGAAGTACCTGCACCGCGCCGACGCCACCGGCCGCACCCGCTTCGCCATGATGCAGAACCACTACAACCTGCTCTACCGCGAGGAAGAGCGGGAGATGAACCCGCTATGCCTGGAGGAAGGCGTCGGCCTGATCCCCTGGAGCCCGCTGGCGGGTGGTGTGCTGGCCGGCAGCCGCGAGGCGGGCACGGTGCGCTCGCAATCGGCGATGGGCCGCGGCCGCTACAATCGGCCCGAGGACCATGCGGTGGTGGACGCGCTGAAGAAGGTCGCGGCCGAGCGCGGCGAGGCGCCGGCGCAGGTGGCGATCGCCTGGATGCTGTCCAAGCCTGCCGTCACCGCCCCGATCATCGGGGTCACCAAGCTCCATCAGATGGATGACCCGCTGAAGGCGGTGGAAAGCCCGCTGAGCGCCGAGGAGATCGCCGCGCTGGAAGCGCCCTACGCCGCCCAGGCGGTGATCGGCGCCCTGACGCCGGCGGATATGGCGGCCCGGGAAATCCGGCCCTCGCAGCCGAAGCGGGAAGCGGCGTAGGTCCCTTCAACCCTCCAACTTCGGTCATCGCCGGGCGTCAGTCCCGGCGAGCCAAGGCCACCGTCCGGTGGGTGGCCGTGCTCAGCACGGCCACGGCAGGTTCCGCGTGCTTGGGCAGCCGGGACTTACGCTCGGCTGTGACCGATAGAGGGGGAGTGAAGCGGGGCGGGCTCAGCCCTTCCACTCTTCCACAACGGCGCCCAAATCCGGCCGCACCCGCTCCAGCGGGACGTCGGCGCTGGTTCCGAGGTGCACATACCCGGCGACCAACTCGCCCTCGCGCAGTCCCAGCAGCTTCACCGCCTCCGCATCGTAGGCGTACCAGTCGGTGATCCAGTTGGCGCCGTAGCCCATCGCTTGGGCGGCGATGATCAGGGTGGTGCAGACCGCGCCGGCGGAGAGGCGCTGCTCCCATTCGGGGATTTCGGCGGGGACCAGGCGCGAGATCACAGCCACGGTCAGCGGCGGGGCTTTCAGCTTGCCGAGCTTGGCGGTCAGCTTGGCGGCGTCGGGGCGGCCGGCGGCGATCGCCTCCAGGCCGGCGATGAAATGCTGCTTGGCCTCGCCCCTCAGCACCACGAACCGCCAGGGCGCCAGCTTGCCGTGGTCGGGCACGCGGGTCGCCAGCCGCAGCAGGGTGGTGAGATCTTCGTCGCCAGGTCCGGGGGCGCGCAACGCCATCGCCGACGCCGAACGGCGCCGGGCGAGGAAGTCGAGCGTGGCCGGCGAGGCCTCGATCGGCGCCGCCTCGCCGAACAGGGGAGGGGCCGGAACAAGGTGGGTCAAGAGCGGCTTTCCGTCATAAGGACTTGATCAATCAGGGCCGAGGTAGAACCGGCGCCGCCGCTTCGCAATGAGCAGGGCTGGCGTTTTAGTTAGAAACTCTGGCTGGCGTATCCTTGACGGGGTCGCCATATCGCCAGCGATAGTGGGAGAGGCGCGCCTTGGGGCGCCCTTGAAGAGGGAGGACGGCGATGGGTCAACGCCTGGAAGTCGTCGAAGCAGCGGTGGCGCCGCCGGTGTGGGCGGCGCTGCGTAATGAAGCCGAGCACATCGCCGCCGGCGAGCCCAGCCTCGCCTCGCTGCTGAATGCGGTGATCCTGCGCCATGGCGATCTTTCCAAGGCGCTGTCGTACCAGCTCGCCCGCAAGCTCAGCGACCAGGAGCTGCGGGCCATGAGCCTGCGCGAAACCTGCGAGGAAGCCTACGCGGCCGACCCCGGTATCGTCGCCGCGGCTGAAGCCGACCTGAAGGCGGTGTTCGAACGCGATCCGGCCTGCAAGGGTTACGTGCAGCCGTTCCTGTTCTTCAAAGGGTTCATCGCCATCCAGACCCACCGCGTCTCGCACTGGCTGTGGGCGCAGGGTCGCGAGCAGATGGCCTTCTACTTGCAGAGCCGCATGTCGGAGCTGTTCCAGGTCGATATCCACCCGGCGGCGGTGATCGGCAAAGGCGCCTTCTTCGACCATGGCACCGGCATCGTGATCGGCGAGACCGCCGTGGTCGGCGACGACGTCTCGATGCTGCACGGCGTTACGCTGGGTGGCACCAGCGCCGATCGCGTCGACCGACACCCCAAAATCGGCCGCGGCGTGCTGCTGGCCGCCGGCGCCAAGGTGATCGGCAACATCACCATCGGCGACTACGCCAAGGTCGCGGCAGGGGCCGTGGTGCTGCAACCGGTGCCGCCGGGCTGCACTGCCGTCGGTGTGCCGGCGCGGCTGGTCAACTGCCCAACCTGCGCCGAGCCGTCCAAGACCATGGACCAGACTCTGCCGGATTCGGCCTACGACTACGTGATCTAAAGCCGCGACAACGCTTGCTCCGGCGGCGAACCTCATTAGGGTCGCGCCCGATCATCATCGGAGCGCCGACCCCGTGGACCAAAGAGATATCGACCGCATTCAGGCGCACCTGAAGCGCACCTTCGGCAACCCGCACATCGCGCTGAAAGCCCGCGAGCGGCAGAAAGACTCCGCCGAGGTGGAGCTGAAGGGCGAATTCATCGGCGTGATCTACCAGGACGAAGACGAAGACGGCTCGTTCCTGTTCGAGATGGCGATCCTGCCGGAGGATCTGGAAGGCTAACGCCGGCGCCCAGCCTTGGCTGATCGGGGCGGCCAGCCGGACGGGTTTCGCACCGACATCAACGGCCTTCGGGCGGTCTCGATCGCGCTGGTCGTCGCCTATCATCTGGCTGGCCAGTTCGCGCCCGGCGGCTTCGTCGGCGTCGATGTGTTCTTCGTCATCTCCGGCTACCTGATGACCGAGATCATCGTCGGCCGGCTGCGGGTCGGCGATTTCGGGCTGTGGGCGTTCTACGGCGCCCGGCTGCGGCGGATCTGGCCGGCGCTGGCGGCGCTGTGCGCGGTGCTGCTGGCGCTCGGCGCGACGCTGATCGACCCGTGGACGTTCGAGCGGATGGCGGGCGATATCCCGGGCGCCCTGGCGTTCGTCTCCAACATCATCTTCGCCGGCCGGCTCGGCTATTTCGCGCCGGACGCCCGCGCCAACTGGCTGCTGCACACCTGGTCGCTGTCGGTGGAGTGGCAGTTCTACCTGCTCTACCCGCTGCTGCTGATGGCGCTGTTCGCCTCGCCGAAAGCGCGGCGGTGGCTGTGGGCCGTGATCGGCGGCCTGGCGCTTGGTTCGTTTGCACTCGCAGTCGTCTTTTCGGCGCGCGGCCAGGGCTGGACCTTCTACCTGCTCCCGACCCGGGCCTGGGAACTGCTGGCCGGCGCGCTCTGCGCCGCGGCTGGTGCGGTGAAGCTGGGCGGCTTTCAGCGGATCGCCTTGCACGTTGTCGGCCTGGTCATGATCGGGCTCGGGGCCTGGATCGCCATCCCCGCGGCGGGTTGGCCCTCGGTCGCGGCGCTGTTGCCGGTGGGCGGCGCGGCGGCGGTGATCGTCAGCGGGGTGAGGCGCACCTACTGGGCCGAGAACCTCGCCGTGATCTGGCTTGGGCGGGCCTCGTACTCGATCTACCTCTGGCATTGGCCGGTCATCGTGGCGCTGCGCTACGCCGCGATCACGCTGACCTGGCCGGTGGCGCTCGGGGCGGTGGCGGCGATGCTGGCGCTGGGCCTGGCGTCGTACTGGCTGATCGAGCGGTGGGCGACGCGGCGGCTCTATGGGCCGGGTTGGCGATGGCGGAGTGTACGGTTCGCCGGCGTCGCGGCGCTCGTTGGGGTCGCGTTTGCGGCCACAGCCACTCACGGCTTCGAACAACTGCGGACGCTCGCCGCCGCGCCGGCTGAACGCGCTGCGCTGGCCGAAGATCGGGCGGCGCACGCGGATTGGAGGTACCCCCGCGTCTGCGGTCACCTGGTCCGGCAAGGCCGGCTGAACCTCTGCGCTATCGGCGACCCGGCGGCGCGGCAGGTGCTGGTGATCGGCGATTCCCACGCCGAGCAGATCGCGCCGCGCTACGCCCATGCCTTCGATGGCCGGCCGGGGCAGGGGATCACCCTCGTCACTGCTGGGGGCTGCCTGCCGATCCCAGGCGTCGGCATCCGCTACCAAGGCGGCGGCTGCGCCCGCTGGAGCGACGCGGCGTTCCGCTTCGCCGAGCACGCCGGCTTTCATCGGGTCGTGATTGTCTCTGCCTGGATGGCCTACTTCGAGCCGATCTCCGGCGCGCCATCGGGTCTCACCTGCCTGGCGACGGCCAGCGATTGCGAGGGCGGCTCGACGTCGCCGGCCGCCTTGCCGAGGATGGAATTCGGGCGCCTGGCCGACGAGATACGCGCTTTGCATGGCCGCGGGATCGAGGTGGTGCTGATGGCGCCGACGCCGCAGGGCGAGGTCGCCGATCCGCAGCAACTCTACCGGCGGCAGTTCGCTGGTGACCTGTCAGCGCCAGTGATCCGTCGCGCCGATTTCGAACGCCGCGCCGCGATCCCGGAAGACGGGCTGGCCGACGTGCATCGGATCACCGGCGCGCCGCTGGTGGGTCCGCTCGATGCGCTGTGTCCGGGCGGTCTGTGCCCGGTGATGGACGGGGGCCGCGATCTCTTCATGGACCAGTGGCACTACCGCGCCTCGGCGATGACCGGCGCGCGGTTCGGCTACCTCGATCCCTGGCTCATGCCGGCCGCGGCGCCGATACGCTTGAAGTAGATCAGCGTGCCGGTCAGCCCGCCGTGCGGTTTCAGCGCGTAGTCGGGAATCTCGCCGACGAGTTCGTAGCCCAGTCGCTCGTAAAGCCCGGCCGCGCCGTCTTCGGCGGCGGTGTCGAGGGTCAGCAGGGTGCGGCCATCGGCGACGGCGATCCGTTCGGCTTCCAGCATCAGTGTCCGGCCGACGCCGAGGCCGCGAGATCGCACCTTGGTCATCAGCTTGGCGATGTCAGCGCGGTGCGGCTGGTTCTGCGGGCTGTCGAGGTCGAGCGTCACCGTGCCGACCAACTCGCCATCAAGGCTGGCGCCCAGCACCACGCGCTTGCCGGAATCGGCGGCGGCAAGCGACTTCGTCCAGAACGCCGCCGCTACGTCGGAAGCCAAGGGGTGCATGAAGCTGACCGACCCGCCGTTCGCCACGACCTCGATCAGGATGTCAGACAACGCCGCGATCGTCGGGGCCGATGACGCAAGCCGGAAGATCTCAAGGCTCATGCTCAATTCCCGTCGCCAACCGCAGGGTCGATAAAGCCCGAGTCCGCTGGCGCGGCGAGGACGATTCCAGCGCCGGCGGCCCCAATACCGTCGGCGCCTCTTGACGGCGCACACAACGGCAAGGCTCCTCCGCCGGTCACTGAGACGAACGCGGACGAGATGACGAAGACGATCGCCCTGCTGGTGCTGCTTGCCGCCGCGGCCTTCGCCGCGCCGGCGCTTGCGGCCGATCCAGACCTCGCCCGCTGGAAGGCCGAGGCCGCCGGCGTCACCATCGTCCGCGACGACTGGGGCATCGCCCACGTCCACGGTCACACCGACGCCGAAGCGGTGTTCGGGATGATCTACGCCCAGGCCGAGGACGACTTCGGCCGGGTTGAACAGAACTACCTGACCTCGCTCGGCCGGGTCAGCGAAGCGGCCGGCGAGAAGACGCTGATGCAGGACCTGCGCGCCCGGCTCTATGTCGATCCGGCCGATCTGCAGGCCCGCTACCGCCAGAGCCCGGCCTGGCTGCGTACGCTGATGGACGCCTGGGCCGACGGCTTGAACTTTTACCTCGCTACCCATCCGGCCGTGCAGCCGAAGGTGATCCGCCATTTCGAGCCCTGGATGGCGCTGAGCTTCTCGGAGGGCAGCATCGGTGGCGACATCGAGCGGATATCGCTCTCCGACCTCGCCAGTTTCTACGACCAGCCGGCCAACGCCCTGGCGGAGCAGGCACGGCTGCTGCAACTGCAGGACCCGACCGGCTCGAACGGCATCGCCATCGCGCCGGCCAACACCCGCGATCACCACGCCCTGCTGCTGATCAATCCCCACACCTCGTTCTATTTCCGCTCGGAACTGCAGATGACCAGCGACGAGGGGCTGGACGCCTACGGCGCGGCGACCTGGGGCCAGTTCTTCCTTTATCAGGGCTTCAACGACCGGCTGGGCTGGATGCATACCTCCAGCCAGTCCAACGCGGTCGACAGCTACCTGGAGACGGTCATCCACAAGGGTGGACGGCTGTTCTACGGCTACGGTGATGCGCTGAAGCCGGTGGCGACGTCCAAGGTCACGGTCAGCTACCGCCAGCCGGACGGGAGCCTCGGGTCGAAGACCTTCACGGTCTACAAGACCCATCACGGCCCGATCGTCGCCAAGGCCGTGGATGGCCGCTGGGTGGCCGAAGCGATGATGTTCAATCCGATCGCGGCGCTGCAGCAGTCATACGCCCTGACCAAAGCCCGCAGCTTCGCCGGCTACATGAAGGTGATGGCGCTGAAGGCCAACACCTCGAACAACACGGTCTACGCCGACGCGGATGGCGACATCGCCTACCTGCATCCGCAGTTCATCCCGCGCCGGGACGACCGGTTCGACTATTCCAAGCCGGTCGACGGCGCCGACCCGGCCACGGACTGGAAGGGCCTGCACGACTTGGCCGACGCGCCGCACCTGCTTAATCCGGCCAACGGCTGGATTCAGAACACCAACGACTGGCCATATTCGGCCGCCGGCGCCTCAAGCCCGAAGGCGGCGGACTATCCGCGCTACATGGACGTCGGCGGCGAGAACATGCGCGGAATCCACGCGACTGAGCTCCTACGGGACAAACACGATTTCACGCTCGAGTGCCTGACGGCGGCGGCTTACGACAGTCGTCTGCCGGGCTTCGATGCGCTGATCCCGCACCTGATCGCCGCCTATGACGTCGAGCCGGCAGCCAGCCCAATGAAGGCTCGGCTAAAGCCGCAGATCGACCTGTTGCGCGGCTGGGACCGGCGCTGGGGCGCGGACTCGGTGGCGACGTCGCTGGCGGTCTATTGGGGCGAGGCGCTGTGGCGCGCGATGGGCAAGACGCCGGCGGGCGGCCAGTTGACGACCTACGACTGGATCGTCAAGCAAGCCAGCCGCGCGCAGGCGCTGCAGGCGCTGGCCGACGCCTCGGACAAGCTCACGGCCGACTTCGGCACGTGGAAGACGCCATGGGGCCAAATCAACCGCTTCCAGCGGCTGAACGACGACATTGTGCAAACCCCATCCGACACGGCGCCCAGCATCCCCGTGCCGTTCACCTCATCGCAGTGGGGCTCGCTCGCTTCGATCGATGGGCCGAGGTTCGCCGGCGTGAAGCGGCGTTATGGTGACCACGGCAACAGCTTCGTCGCGGTGGTGGAGTTCGGTCCCAGAATCCGCGCGCTGGCGGTCACTGCGGGTGGCGAAAGCGGCGATCCAGCCTCGAAACACTTCGCCGACGAGGCCGGGCGCTATGCAACCGGTCATCTGCGCGAGGTCTACTTCTACCCGGACCAGCTGACCGGCCACACCGAGCGCAGCTATCACCCCGGCGGCTGAGCGCTACTTCACCCGCGCAATCGCCAGGCCGTCATGGCCCTTGATCCCGACCTGCTGGATCACGATCGCCTCCAGCCGGTCGTCGGCGGCGATCATGGCGTTGAAGTCGCGCGCCGCGCCGGCCGAGGGGTCGTCGTCGCGGGGCGTGAGGACCGTGCCGGCCCGGATCACATTGTCGGCCAGGATCAGCGATCCGGGCCGCACCAGGCGCATGATGCTCCTGAAATAGTTGGCGTAATTGACCTTGTCGGCGTCGAGGAACACCAGGTCGAACGCATCGACGCCGCGCTCCACCAGCGTCGGCAGGCTATCCAGCGCCGAGCCCACGATCAGCTCGACCTGTTCCAGCAACCGCGCCCTATGCAGGCTCTTGGCGGCGACGCGGGCGTGCGACGGTTCGAGTTCGAGCGTGACCATGAAGCCATCGGCCGGCAGCGCCCGCGCCAGCCAGATCGACGAATAGCCGCCCAGCGTGCCGATTTCGAGGATGCGCCGGGCGCCGACCAGCCTGGCGAGCAGGTAGAGCAGCTTGCCTTGGCCGGCTGAGACCTGGATCGGCGGCAAGCCCTCGGCGCGGGCTTCCTCCAGGGCGTAGGTCAGCACCGGGTCTTCCGGCGCGAACAGGCCGTCGATGTAGCGATCCAGGGTGACGAAAAGCTCTGATTGATCGGACATGCACGCTCCAGCCCGCGACCGTTTCAGAAGGGTCAGGGCAGCATACGAGCCGGCGCCGCCAAGCCAAGCGGCGGCGGAGCGAGCTTAGCGCGGAATGTGCGCCGTCTTCACCAGCACCACCTGGCGGTAGGCCGCGACGACCTCGAAGTGCCGGCGGAACACGCCCAGGAAGCGATCGACCGCCTGTTTCACGCCGGGACCGCCGACGTCGCTGATGTCGTGCCAGTAGTCGTCGAGGATCATCATGCCGCCGACCTTCAGCAAGTTGGCGCAGAAGCACATGTCGATCATCACATCGACCGCGGTGTGGCTGCCATCGACATAGATCATGTCGAAGCTGTCGCCGGCGGCCTGCATCTTCGGCAGTTCGATCGAGGAGAAGCTCTTCAGCGTGGTCATCGACGCGACTCGGGTGCGGGTCATGTTGCGGTGAAAGCGCTGCTCGATGCCGTGATAGGCCTCGACCGGATTGAAGGTCTCGTCGAACCAGGGGTCGATCGCGGTGATGTCGAAGCGGCCCGGAAGCAGCCAGTCGAGAAAGGCGATGTTGCGGCCTTCGTAGGCGCCGATTTCCAGGTAGCGGATCGGGGCGTCGCCGTGGCGCTCGGCGAACGCCTTCAGCACCGGGGCGACGAACGGAATGTTGTTGGAGACGCAGTCGTAGGTGAACTCGAAGCCCTTGGCCTTGGCGTAGGCGGCGAAATCGGCCGCCGTGGCGGCGTTGCGCGGGCGCAGCATGGTGTGCGCCAGGTGCGGTGCGAGGCGCGGGTTGAGACCGGAGAACGAGCGGAGTTTCTCAAACGCCGTGCGCCGGCCGCTGGTGGCGTGCGGTTGAACGTCGCGGACCGGGGCTTCCAAGGTCATCTGATGCTGCCTTCGTTCGAGTTGCGAGGGCGCGCCTGTCCCAGGATGGCGCGCGACAGGAGCAGCAGGTGCAACACCGGCGCCGCCTGCGGCGATGTCGCAAGCTTGCATCATTTGTGCGGGCGAGCGAAAACGAAGCGCTGTTTCAGGGGGCTGTCATGCGTAGGTCGTCGGTTCTGTTGTTGGCGTCGCTCGGTCTGGGCTTGAGCGCTTGCGGGTGGCAGGTGCACGACGCGCCGAAGCCCGAGCCGGTCGCGGCGGCGCGGCCTGCCGGGCCCGGCGCGGTGAAGCTCGCGGCCAATGGCCAGCCGGCCGGGGACCCTAATCAGGTCATTTGCAAGCACGATGACGTCACCGGCTCCCGGCTCGAGGGCGCTAAGGAATGCCACACGCGCGCCGAATGGCTGCAGATCAAGACCGCCGGCTACGACCAGATGCAGATGCAGCGGGCAGGCGGCGCAGGCCCAACTCAGCCGTCCGGCAGGTAGCCACGGCCTCGGGCTCCGTGTCATCTGGGGCGTTGGGTTAGCCTGACACGCGCTGAGTCGCCCTGGAGGGAATAGAGCCATGAAGCGCCGCGCGCA
>Ga0302314_10019320_pt1 | contig 11325 bp, 9 predicted proteins | sample III_Palsa_N2_3_FD_200533 | JGI IMG/M metagenome (GOLD analysis project Ga0302314, IMG submission 200533) | Peat permafrost microbial communities from Stordalen Mire near Abisko, Sweden - III_Palsa_N2_3 | ecosystem: Environmental > Terrestrial > Soil > Palsa > Peat permafrost | place: Sweden... | reverse complement strand
ATCAGGTGGGCGGCCTTGAAGGTGAGCAGCCTGATCATCTCAATGTCGATCCTGGCCTCCGCGATCCAGTCCTGGATATTCGCGTTATCGCTCAGCGGCTTGCCGAAAGCAGCTCGCGACTGCGCCCTCCTGCACATCAGCTCAAGAGCCCGCTCGGCCATGCCAATCGTGCGCATGCAATGGTGGATACGGCCGGGGCCAAGACGTGCCTGGCTGATGGCGAAGCCCTCCCCCTCCCCCTTGAGCACGTCTTTCGATGGAACCCGGACGTTCCGGAACTCGATCTCGGCGTGCCCTTCACGATCGTTGTAGCCGAATACCGGCAGGCCACGGACGACCGTCACTCCGGGAGCGTCGATCGGGACGACCATCATCGATTGCTGCCGGTGGGGTGCTGCGGCCGGATCGGTCTTGCCCATCACGATCATGACCTTGCAGTTGCGGTGCAGCGCATTGGAGGCGAACCACTTACAGCCGTTGAGCAGGTATTCGTCTCCGTCTCGTTCCATCCGGAGTTCGATGTTGGTGGCGTCGGAACTGGCTACCTGCGGCTCGGTCATAGCGAAGGCCGAAGCCATGGAGCCCGCCAGCAGCGGCTTAAGGTACTTTTCCTTGTGCTCATCCGTGCCAAACAGGGTGAGCACCTCCATATTGCCGGTGTCGGGGGCGTTGCAATTGAAGGCCTCGGGCGCAATGGGGCTGCGCCCCATGATCTCCGCGAGCGGTGCGTATTCCAGGTTAGTCAGCCCCGGGCCCCATTCCGGATGCGGGTGGAACAGGTTCCATAGCCCACGTTCGCGGGCCTCGGCCTTGAGTTCCTCCAAAATCGGCGGCTGGAAATGCGGGTCGCCTGACTCGAGCATCTGGACGTCATAGACCTTTTCAGCGGGGTAGACGCGGGATTGCATGAAATCCAGCAGGCTAGCCTGGTACTCCTGGGTGCGGTTTGACATCTCAAAGATCGACACACGAGCTCCCTGCGGGGAGTGCGGGAAACTTCGGTGCGCGCTTTTCGAGATGACTGGCCACACCCTCGAGGACATCAGGAGCGCGGAATGATTCGAGCATCAACTGATCGGCCCGGGCGACAGCCGCATCGTAGGGTCCGGCCGCGTCGCGCCACAATTGCCTCTTGATGGTCGCCATCGACTGCGCGGAGCAATGCGTGGCGAGGTCGTTGGCGTACTCGACGGCCGCATCGGCCACATCCTGCCCGGAGGCCAGGTGGTCGAGCAGGCCGATCCGGAAGGCTTCGTTCGCATCGACCATCCGGCTTGACAAGAGCAGGTCGCAGGCACGGCTAGGACCTATCAGCCGCGGCAGCAGCCATGAGATCCCGTACTCCGCGATCAGCCCACGGCGGGCGAAAGCGGTAGTGAAACGGGTGCCCGGGCCGCCGAACCGGACATCGAAGTAGAGCGCCTCGACCATCCCCAGGCCCGCGGCGACTCCGTTGATCGCGCCGATAATCGGCTTGCGCACACTGAGCGGAAGGTCTCGCGGCCGTGGGCGCAGCACGTCCTCAGGATCCGCCCCGGCGGCGTCCTTGAGGTCACCCAGGTCCGCACCGGAACAAAACCCGCGACCGGCGCCGGTCACCACGATCGCCCACACCTGGGGGTCGTCGTCGGCGGCCGTTAGCAAGTCGAAGTACTGATCCTCCAGATCGCTCGTCCAGGCGTTGAGCTTCGCGGGCCGGTTGAGCGTGAGCAGCAGCACTCGGCCGCGATGCTCAGCGAGCACCAGCGCGTCAGCGGGGCTAGCCATGAGCTTCGCCGCACCGGTTGTGCTGGTAGCGACGCGCGCCCTCGTACCCCTGGCCAGCGATGTAGCCGCCGACGATGACGATCCGATCCTCAAGCTTCATGACTAACTCTCCTTGGCAGGCAACGCATCGACGGGCATTCCCGCGGTGAGACAACGTTCCTGGGTTTACTTACTTATAGTTGAAGTCGAGCTCAACTTCAACTGTTTGCTCCATGTTTGCTCGGATGCCCCGGTACGCTCCGGCAGCACCCGGTATCCGCCGCCTGGCGAGCTCTTGCCCGCCTTAAGGACCAGCCGCGCGGCGGCGGCTGCCGCTTTCAGACCCGCTCGTGGATCGAGTAGGTGTGCAGCTTGGGCTTCTCGCTCGCGCCGAAGCCGAGCAGGTCGAGCATGATGACCCGGTGGCCGGCCTGCACCAGCGCGGGCACAACGGTGCTCCAGTCCACGCGCCGTCCGGGTGCGCAGCCATGCCCAGGACATGGACATGGCTGCTGCCGGTTTCGATCACGAAGAACACGTAGAGACGCCGCAGGGTCACCGCGCAGTCGACGTGGAATCCCGGGGCAGGCGCATAGGGGCGGTAGATCTTTGGACCTTAGCCCTGCGGCTCGGCCTGTTCGATCTGGTCGAATGCCAGCCTCCAGGTGGTGGTTACCCGCTTGCCGTATCCCTCCGGTTCGCCACGCGCCAGCAGGTCAGGGTGCCGCTTCCGAAACTGGTCCAGGTAGTAGGCGATACTGCGGCCGGTCGACACGACGTAGGCGGCGGCTTGCTCCAGTGCTGGCGGAAGTCCGCCGAGTGCCGCCGCGAGTTCTCTGGCCGCTCCGCCCCGGGTCGGCCACCGTGGTTTGTGACGTCAGTCTGCGGCGCGCGCCGGCAGGTCGAGCAGCGCTCGCGCGCTCGCGCCGAGTATCGCCTCGGCCTGGGGCTCGCTTATCAGGCCCTTGTCTGCCGCTTTCCGCACCATTTCCTGTGCCTCGCGGAGCTGACCAGGAACGAATGGGTCGTCGGTGCCGAGCAGCACGTGCTCCGCCCCGAACCGCTCGACCAGCAGGGCGAGGTTGGCGGGATCGAAGACGAGCGCGTCCACCCAGAGCCGGCGGACCGCATCCGGCAAGGCCGCGAATCCCGCCTCGTCGATGTGCCCGGTCAGCAAAGCCCCCATCGCCAGCCTGGGAAACGCGATCGGGAAGGTGCCGCAACCGTGCGCGAGCAGGACTCGCAGCCCGGAATGCCTCGCAAGGACGCCCTCGAACACCAGCGCGGTCGCGGCGATCGCGGTGTCGGTCGGCATGCCGAGGCCGAAGTCGAAGGGCTGGCCAGTGCGCCGGATCGTCCCGCCGCCGCCGTCGATCGGGTGGACGAACACGATGGCCCCGCACGCCGCCGCGGCCGCGAAGAAGGTGTCGAGGCGCGGGTCGGCCAGGTCCATGTCGCCGATCCGCGAGCCGATCTGCACCCCGCGCAGCCCCAGCTGGCCGACGGCCCGTTCCAGCTCGGCGACCGCCCGGCCCGGATCCTGCAGCGGCACGCCGCCCAGGCCCGCCAGCCGCCCGCCTGACGCGGAAACCTCCCGGGCGATGGCGTCGTTGAGCTGCCGCTGGTAGCGTGCGGCCAGGTCCGCGTCGGCCCAGTAGGTCATCGTCACCGGGACCGGCGAGACGAGCTGGGCCGCGATGCCCGCGCCGTCGAGTTCGGCGAACCGGGCCCGCAGATCCCACAGCGACGGGCGGACCACCCGGAACACCCGCGGGCCGCACATGATGCGGCCCTCCCCGGAGCCCGCGTCGCCGGCCTCCAGCGACGGCCAGCGCTCGTCGCCGGTCTCGGCCGCCAGGTCCGGGACCCCGGCCGGGAAGATGTGGGCGTGGACGTCAACGGCCCCCGCCGCGCGGACGGAGGCCGGCGAGGCTGGCTGGCTGAGCTCATCGGTGGACACTCCCAGCACGCTAGCGCGGTGCGCGCCGCGCCGTCACCCGGCGCGTTCCGCGAGCCGGAATCGGGCACGCCGCCTGGCTCAGGGTACGCGCCGGCCCGCCTCAGCGGGGGCCGCCGACCTCCGTCCCCAGGTACTCGCGGGTGATCCGCTCCTCGTCGATCCCGTCCGCCGGCCCGCTCCACGAGACCCGCCCGCGCACCAGGAGCACGACATGATCCGCCATGGCCATCGCCCGGTGCACGTACTGCTCGACCAGCACAAGGGCGATGCCGTGGTCGGCGAGCAGCCGAAGCGCGGCGAAGATCTCGTCGATGACCAGCGGCGCGAGGCCCATGGACACCTCGTCGAGGAGCACGACCCGCGGTCCGGAGACGAACGCGCGCGACAGCGCCAGCATCTGCTGCTGGCCTCCGGATAGCGTTCCCGCAGTCTGCCCGAGGCGCTTGCCGAGCACCGGGAACGTCGCCACCGTCCGTTCCACCGCCTCCTCGGCCGCCTGGCCCCGTACCCAGGGCGGAACCTGCAGCCTGATGTTCTCTCGGACGGTCAGCGACCTGAAGACGCCGCGGCCCTCCGGGATCAGGCACAGCCCGCGCCTGGCTCGCTGGCTGGGGGCGCTCCTGGTCTGGTCGGCGCCGTCGATCGACACGAGGCCGGCTGACGGCGTGATGAGGCCCGCCGCGGTCCGCAGCAGCGTGGTCTTGCCGCCGCCGTTCGGGCCGAGCAGGGCGACGACCGTGCCGGGCGGCACGTCCAGGGACACGTCCCGCAGCACCGTCGCTTTGCCGTAGCCGGCCTCGACCCCGGCCAGCCGCAGCACTGGCTCCTCCTGCGTCGGCGTGGTCATGATTCCACCTGCTCTTCGTCGTTGAGCCCGGCCGCCACCGCCACGTCCTCGGTGCCGAGGTAGGCCGCCTGGACAACCGGCGAGCTCAGCACGTCGTCCGCGGCGCCTGCGTAGATCAGCTTGCCGAAGTCCAGCACGTAGATCTCGTCGCAGACGCTGGCGACCAGTCCGACGTCGTGTTCCACGAGGAGAATGCCGATGCCTTTGTCGGCCACGGCTTGCTGCAGGATCTCGCCGAACCGAGCGGTCTCCAGGCGGTCCAGGCCCGATGACGGCTCGTCGAGCAGCAGTATCCGGTGCGGCCCGGCCAGGCAGCGGGCCAGCTCGACCAGGCGCCGCTGGCCGGTTGACAGGGCTCCGGCCGGCTTGCCGGCCAGCGGGAGCAGCTCGCACCGGCGCAGTGCCTCCTCGGCGGCCGCCTGTGCCCGGCGCCGGTGCCCCCCGGTGCTGACCAGGTGCTGCAGCGGGTTTAGGCCTGCCCGGCCCGCCTCGTAGCCGAGGGCGACGTTCTCCCGCACGGACATCGAGTCGAACAGCTCCATCCGCTGGAAGGTACGGCCGAGGCCGCGCCGCGCCCGGGCCGCGGGGCCGAGCCTCGACAGGTCGCGCCCGTCGAGCGACACCCTGCCTGCGTTCGGCTTGTTCAGCCCGGAACAGGCGTTGAAGACGGTCGTCTTGCCTGCGCCGTTCGGGCCGATCAAGCCGGTGATCCGCCCGGTGCGGACGGTGAAGCTCACGTCGTCCACGGCCACCAGGCCGCCGAACTGGACGCGCAGCCCGGTGGCGGCCAACTCGGCCGGCGCGACCGGCAGCGCGGGAACGGCGGGCGTGGCCGCAGCCGCAGGGACGGGGACGTCCGTCGCGGCGGGGCGCGGTTCTCGCCGGAAGACCGCGTCGACCGCCCCGGTGACCCACGCGGGCAGGGTCCGCGACGATGCCGGGGTCAGCGCGAACATGACCGCGATGACGCCGAAGATGAGCTGAAGGACGGTCGAGGTGGTGGTGCCTTCGAGGTAGCTGGGGATGAGCGCGTACCCGGCCGCGGCCAGGATCGCGAACCAGGGCGCCCCGCCGACGCTGATGGTGATCAGCGTGAAGAACACCAGGGACGTGATCGGCTGGTAGGAGTCGCCGCTGACCTGGCCGATGGAGGCGGCGCCGAGCACGCCCGCGACCGCGGCGAGGAAAGCGGACAGCGCGAACACCAGGACGCGCGTCACGTTGACGGACGTGCCCGAGGTGGCCAAGGCCGTGGCGCTGTCGCCCAGCCCGCGCAGCAGCCGCCCCAGCCGGCTGACGTTGATGCCGAGCACCGCCACCGTCACCATCAGGGTGATGGCGAGCACCAGGTAGTAGTAACCGTTGGGGCTGGACAGGTCCAGCCAGGACAGGGACGGGGTCGGAACCGCGACGCCCAGTCCCAGGTCGCCGAACATGTAGTTCTCGTTATAGAACATGTACTGCAGCAGGATGCCGAAGCCGAAGGTCGTCAGCGCCAGGTACAGGCCGGACAGCCGGATGGCCGGAATCGACAGCAGCGCCCCGATCGGGACGGCGATGAGGCCGGCGACGACGAGCGCGGCCCCCCAGGGCCAGTGGTGGTCGACGGCCAGGTGGGAGAAGCCCGCAACGCCGATCGCCATGAAGCTGACGTGCGCGAGCGAGACCTGCCCGGAGGTCCTCGTGAGCAGTCCGAGCGAGAGCAGCAGCACCGTCGTGGCCAGGAACTCGGTCCAGTCGGTGAGGTGGATCCCGGCGAAGCCCGGCACGAACAACAGGAAGATCAGCAGGGCCACGCCGCCGATGACCTGCAGCGGCCACGGGGCCGTCCAGCCGCCCGACCGCTCGGGGATCGCCTGCACATGATCCTCAAGCCGCCGCCGAGGCGAGACCATCAAGACGACGAACAGCACGAGGAACGGCAGCGCAGACGACAGTCCGCTCAGCACCCCGCTGGTGAAGTACTTGGTGCACAGCGAGGCGGCGATGCCGAGGGCCAGGCCGCCGATGTAGGTGCCCGGCAGGTTGCTGAACCGGCCGATCGCGGCGGCCCCGAACGCGGACACGATCAGGAACGTCAGCGTGGTGGGATCGAGGTTGATGAACGGCCCCAGGAGCACCCCCGAGGCGCAGGCGAAGGTCGATCCGATCATCCAGGCCAGCCGCCGGACCCGCACCGGGCTGGTGCCGGCGATGTCGAGCAGCTCGGGGTTGTCCACCACCGCCCGCATCGCGACGCCGCCGCGGGCCAGCCGGAACCATCCGTACAGCGCGGCCGTGGCGACCACCCCGACGGCGAACACGACGATCTGGCTGGAGGTCACCGACGTGCCGGCGATGTCGTACGCTCCGCCGGGCAGGAACACCGGGATGTTCCTGACGACCGTGGTGCCGTAGATGAGGACCACACCCGCCTGCACCATCAGCAGGATCCCGACAGTGCTGGCGACCTGCGTGTTCAGGGTCGCGTTGGCCAGGGCTCGGGCGAGGATCTCGAGCAGCAGGCCGAGCACCGGCCCGAGCACGAAGACGCAGATAAAGCCGGCCAGCGGCCACGCCATGCCGTGCTGGACGTGCAGCGTGTAGAACAGGTACGCGGCCACGGTGGCCAGCGCGCCCTGCGCGAAGTTGAACACGCCCGAGGTCTTGTACGTCAGGACGAGGCCGACGCCCGCCAGACCGTAGACCGAACCCGTGGTCAGCCCTGCGATGATGAATGGCAAAATCATGGCCTTGCCAGCTCCAGAGGATGTGAGGTCCGGGTCCGCCCGGCCCGGCGGCGTGTCCCCGGTGCCGTCACCGGGGACACGCCTGCCAGCCGCGGGCGCCGTCGTGGCATGCGGGAATCGCCCGCTACATGCTCTTGGCGATGGCCGCCACCACCGCGGTGGGCGCGCACTCGGTCGTCAGCCCGTTCGGGAGGGCGAACTTCTCGCCGATCACCGCCATGGTGAACCAGCAGTTGAACATCGGCGTCTGGCCCTTGGTGAAGGTCAGCGGCTGGGTCAGGCCGCCCAGGGTCTCGCCCTTGAGCGCGTACAGGCCCTGCTTGACGCTGGCCGAGGTGACGGTGCTGCTGCCCGACGCCTTCACGGCCGCCTCGAACAGCTGCCCCGCGACCCACTGGTAATTGGCCTCCGGCCCGTCTTCCTGCCCCAGGTTCGGCGCGTACTTGGCGATGGCGACCTGGTAGGCGTTGGTCGCGGGCGTGGAGGAATCGAACCAGGGCGCATCGATCTCGACGGCGTAGGTGTTGTTCACCGCAGCGCTGCCGTCGAAGGCCTGCGTGATCTGGCTGTCGACCTGCACCAGCCGGGCGGTGACGCCCTGCTGCTCGCAGGCGGTGGCGATCCGCAGCGCGAGCACCCCGGCGTCGAGGATGTCGTAGGTCTTCGCGCCCGAGGACTTGACCTCCTGGCAGACGGCCGTGTAGTCGGGAGCCGTCGCTGAGACCGGCGCCTGGAACGGCACACTCACGCCGTCCGTCTTGGCGATCGCGGTGGTCAGCGTGGCGCCCTCCTTGCAGGCGGCTGCCTCCGCGCAGTACAGCAGGTCAATGGAGCCGCCGAGCTTCTTGGCGGTGGCTACCAGCCCGTACTGCAGCGCAATGATGTTGGTTCCGCTCGCGAAGAAGTCAGGGTTAGTCAGGAACGTCTCGTTGAGCGACAGCCCGCCCACGACCGGCACGCCCGCCTGCTCCACGGTCGGCGCCCAGGCGCTGTCCACGTTGCTGGCGTCGCCCACGATGGCGACCACCTTGTCCTGCTCGACGAGTGTCTTGGCAGCCTGAATTCCGGTCGCCGGGTCACCCGCGTCGTCCTCGACGAACAGCTTGATCTGGTGACCGTTAAGACCACCAGCGGCGTTCACCGTGTCCGCCCAGGCCTGCGCGACCAGGGGCACGCCGCCGGTGGACGAGGCCTGGCTGCCGCTGTAGGAACCGATGATCCCGATGGGGATCGTCGAGCCGCCGCTGGCCGCGGCGCCCGATGTGGCGCCCGTGGACGCGCTCGATGTCGCGCTGCTACTGCCGGCCGAACTGCAGGCCGTGGCCGTCAATAGCGTGACGGCTGCCGCCGCTCCGATGAAATACCTGCTTCTTCGCATGCTGTTTCCTGGTTTCGTCGCCCCGGGCATCGGCCGGGAAAGTGGCTCCTGCCTGGTGACGGCCGCTTATGACCTTCACCAGGGCGGATTGGCTGCCGTAAGGCGTTGCGGGATATCTCCCTAGTGCCCGTATGGGACCAGCGGCGGCATCGGGGAGTCCACGCGGACGTTCCAAGCGATGGAACGTCTCGCCGGCGCCGCCCGCGTGACGGCCTGGCCAGCGGACAAATCCGATGGCCGGGATGGCGGGCGCGATGCGGAGCCGCAATCAACATGACCGTTGACGGCAGGGGCACGTCAGCCTACAGTTCTGTTACCTGAGTGTTTCTCCCCCTGAGCGGAGGTGCCCGTGGCTAGGCTAACGAGCGGATCTGTGCTGGTCCCGCCGTCGGCGATGCGGCCGGTGAACGCCGGGGAGCCGTCCGGTCTTGACACAAGTGTCGGCAAGGCGCTGACCGTACTGGACGCGTTCCGCGGCGAGGGAACGCTGCTCGGCGTGTCCCAGGTCGCCGAGCGGGCCAACCTGCCGAAGAGCACGGCCCACCGGCTGCTCCACCTGCTGGTCGACCACGGTTACATCGAACGCGCCGATGACCGCTACCGGCTGAGCAGGGCCATCTTCGAGCTCGGCAACATGATCTCCGACTGCAGACCGCGCAGCATGCGCACGACCGCGATGCCGTTCATGACCGAGTTGTACGAGTCCACCCACGCCACGGTCCACCTCGCGGTGCTCGAGGACCTGGACGTGCTCTACGTCGAGAAGATCTTCGGTCACCACGGCGTCAGCCTGCCGAGCCGGGTCGGCGGTCGCGTGCCCGCGCTGTGCACCGCGCTCGGCAAGGCGATCCTGGCCTTCTCCGCCGCGGCCAAGGCCGACGCCGCGCTCAACGCCCCCATCCCGCGGCTCACCTCGCGGACCATCGTTAACCAGGCGGTGCTGCGCACCATCTTGGAGCACGCCCGCGAGACCGGCGTCGCCGACGACAATGAGGGATCCACCCTGGGCGCCCGCTGTCTGGCTGCGCCCGTGCTGGCCAAGGACGGAACCGTCCTCGGGGCCGTCTCGCTCAGCTTCCCGACCAGCGAGCGGATCTCGCAGGTGGCGGTGCGGCAGCTGAAGCGGTCGGCGGACCTGATCGGCCAGCGTATCGACGGTCAGGGGACGCGCGCCCTGGCCGCGATCCCGTCATAGCGCCAGGGCGCGATCACGCGCCCCGAGCTCGCCGGTCAGCGCACCGTTGAGGAACAGGTCGGTGAACGCGGTGCCGATCTCCGCCCCGGAAAGCCGCCCGCCCAGGACATGCCAGCGGTGAGTCCAGTTCAGCGCGCCGATGATCGCGAACTTCATCATCTGCGTGTCGACGCTGGCCCGGAACTCGCCTGACTGCACGCCATCGTCGATGACCCGCTGGACGGCCGCCTCGTACCGGTGCCCCAGGTCCTGCAGTTCCTTGCCGACGCTGGTGCCGTCGCCGGGCACCTTGCGCATGTCCTCCTGGATGTACACGTACATGTAGGGGTAGTGCCGCTCGTAGGCGTCCAGCGTCTTGACGAAGACGTCCCGCAGACGCTCGGTGGCGCTCTGGCCAGACGCCGCGACGTTCTCGGCCAGGAGGACGACCTCCTCGACCGCCTGCTGGATCAGGTCGATGAAGATCTCGTGCTTGCCGGCGTAGTAGTAGTAAATAGAGGCGCGGTCCCCGCCGAACCGCTCGGCGATGTCATTGACGCTCGCCGCCTGGAAGCCCTTTTCCTTGAACACGTCGGCCGCGGCCGCCAACAGCCGCTGACGGCGCTCGCTGTAGCCGGGGGTCGCCTCTCGCCGGGCATTCGTACGGCGTCGCCCGATCGAGCTCACCATGACCCGCCCATCTGGCCCTGCCCAGCTCCCCTCGAAGGGACAGTGCCTACTGGAGGAAGCATAGACGTGCACACCCATCTATTGTAGCGTCTCACGGTCCTGTCGCCCCGGCGCGAGGCGCCAGCGAAAGCAGGCTAGACCGACGGGCCGCCATCAGTCAACAGATATGTTGACGACCGGTGAGCGTCGTCGTACGCTGCTGGCAATGTTCGATGTACTGGATCCCGATCGCGTGGTCATCAGGAACCTGCTCGAGGGCGCGGCGCGCCGGGCGCCGGACGAGCCATGCGCGGTCTTCGAGGACGGCACCTCGTGGACCAGGCGGCAGGCCCTGCACGCCGCCTACGCCGCCGCGGACTCGCTGCGCGCCAGCGGGGTGACGCAGGGGTCGGTCGTGGCCGCGGCCCTGCCCAACGGCGAGGCCTACCTGCGCACGTGGTGGGGCGCGGCCATGCTCGGCGCGCCGGTGGTGCCGGTCAACATCGCTCATCGCGGTCCGCTGCTCACCCGGCTGCTGGCGACGGCCAGGCCGGCGACGGTCGTGGCGGCGCCCGAGTTCGTCCCCCGGCTGCGCGACAGCCTCGCCGAGGCCGGCCGGTCACCGCGTGTCCTCGGCCCGGCCGACGTCGCGGGCTACTGCGCCCACGCTCCCGCGCTCGACCGGCCGATCCAGCCATGGGACCCGGTCAGCCTCGCCCTCACCTCGGGCTCGACCGGGCCGTCGAAGCTCGTCCGCGTCAGCTACGCGCACAGCGCGAACAGCGGGCAGGTTAACTTCTCGCTGTTCGGCATCGGCGCGGC
>Ga0302314_10019318_pt1 | contig 11326 bp, 9 predicted proteins | sample III_Palsa_N2_3_FD_200533 | JGI IMG/M metagenome (GOLD analysis project Ga0302314, IMG submission 200533) | Peat permafrost microbial communities from Stordalen Mire near Abisko, Sweden - III_Palsa_N2_3 | ecosystem: Environmental > Terrestrial > Soil > Palsa > Peat permafrost | place: Sweden... | reverse complement strand
CATCCCGAGCGCGACCGGAGACGCCAAGCTGCTGTCCGAGATCGCGGCGGGCGACCCGCCGGACGTGTTCACCGAGTGGAACCCGGTGCTCGGCGAGTACGCCGCGGACGGCACGATCCAGTCGATGGCCCCGTACCTGACCGGCAGCTACTCCGGCCTGGAGAAGTGGCTGTACCCGATCGCCCTGGACGGCGGCGAGTACAACGGCGCACTGTACGGGCTGCCGATGAGCATGAACTCCTGGGCCCTTTACTACAACAAGTCCATGCTCAAGGCGGCCGGCATCTCCGCGCCGCCCACCACGCTGGCCGAGCTCTACACGGACCAGGCCAAGGAGTGGAAGATCTCCGGCAACAAGCTGGAGCAGATCGGCTTCTACCCGAGCTACGACCAGGGCATGGAGTACTTCGACAGCTTCTTCGGCGCGGTGAACTGCTTCGACTCCACCGGCAAGTACGCCCTGGCCAGCTGCCCGGGCGCGGAGGCGGAGGCCAAGTTCCTGGCCTCCTACGACAGCTACCCGTACTCACTCGTCTCGGCCGAGGAGACCGCGTACGGCGCGGTCGAGGGCGGCGACGACGACGCGTTCGTGGCCGGCAAGGAAGGGTTCACCATGGACGGGCCCTGGGAAGGCGCGCAGAACATCCCGTTCACGAACCCGGCCATGGTCGGCAACTTCGGCGTCATCCCGTTCCCCGGCACGGTCGGCGGACCGAGCACGTTCGGGCAGGGCAACTACAACATCATCCCGAAGGGTTCGGCCCATCCGCAGCAAGCCTTCGAGTTCATCGCCTGGCTGGCCGGCTACAACAACGAGTCCTTCATGACGTCGCTCTACCCCAAGGGCGGCTGGATGCCGACCTCGCCCGCCGCCGTGACCACGCCCGCCTTCCAGGCGTGGCTCAAGGCTGACCCGTGGCTGGACGTGTACGTCCAGCAGATGTCGAGCCCGCTGTCGGCGACACCCAAGCTCACCGCCACCGAATCCGAGTTCGTCACCGCGGAGAGCACCGCCTCGGAAAACATCGCCGAGAAGTCATCGACCTGGCAACAGGCGCTGACCTATATCGATCAGCAGGCCAACAGCAGCGCAGGCGGCTGACCGCATTAGCAGGAACAACGGATAGACGGATAGAGGTAGGCATGCAGATGACAACCCGGCGGCTGCTCCCGGCGGCCCGCGCGATCCGGTCATCCCGGTGGCGGGCTACCCAGCTCGGACTGCTGTTCATCAGCCCCTGGGCCATCGGGTTCTGCCTGTTCTACCTCTATCCGTTCTTCGCCACGCTGTACTACAGCTTCACGAGGTTCACCGGGATCGGGAACCCGGTCTTTACCGGGCTGGCCAACTACTCCGGCCTGCTGCACGACGCGACATTCCGTACCGCGCTGTTCAACACCTTCTACTACACGGTCATCGAAGTTCCGCTCTCGACCGTGGTGGCGCTCGGCCTGGCCCTGCTGCTCAACATGAACGTGCGCGGCCAGGCGTTCTACCGGACGCTGTTCTACATTCCGTCGATCGTGCCCGTGGTGGCCTCGTCGCTGATCTTCGTCTGGATCTTCCAGCCGTCGTTCGGCATCGTGAACTCGCTGCTGTCCGACGTGCACGTCAACGGCCCGGCCTGGTTCTTCTCCATCACCTGGTCGAAGCCCACCTTCATCCTGCTCGGCCTGTGGGGGCTCGGCCAGCCGATGGTGATCTACCTGGCCGCGCTGCAGGGCGTGCCGAAGGAAATGTACGAGGTGGCCGCGCTGGAAGGCGCCGGGCCATGGCAGCGGCTGCGCAAGGTGACGATCCCGATGATCAGCCCGATCATCCTGTTCAACGTGATCCTGTCGCTGGTGCTGTCCATCCAGTACTTCACCCAGGCGCAGGTGATCGAGGCCCCGCCGGGCAGTCCCGGCAGCTCCACCATGTTCTATGTCACCTACTACTACCAGCAGGCGTTCACGGACCTGCATCTCGGCTACGCGTCCGCGATGGCGTTCCTGCTGTTCATCCTGGTCCTGATCATCACCGTGGTGCTACTGCGAACGTCGAGGCGCTGGGTGTACTACGAGAACGAGCAGAGGTAGCCGGCATGCAGACCGTATCTCCGCAGGCGAGCCCGGCTACCGAGACGCCGTCGCGGCGGCGGACGGCCCCGCGGCCGCTCCGGGCCGTGCGCAAGCTCGGCGCCAGCCTCGGAAAGCACACCGTACTGCTCTTGCTGTCCGCCATGTTCGCGCTGCCGCTGATCTGGATGGTCGGCACCTCCTTCAAGACGGCACCGCAGGCACTCGCGTTCCCCGTCGTCTGGTGGCCGCACCCGTTCGTGTGGTCCAACTACCCGAACCTGTTCGCGGCGCTGCCGTACTTCCGGTTCTTCTGGAACACGTTCCTGTACGCCGCCATCACCATCGTCGGCGTGTGCGTTTCGAGCAGCCTGGTCGCCTACGGCTTCTCCCGGCTCCGCTGGCCGGGCCGGGACGCCGTCTTCTACGTGATGCTGATGACGATGATCCTGCCGTTCGTCTGCACGCTGATCCCGCTGTTCGTGATGTACAAGCGGTTCGGCTGGATCGGCGGCTACCTGCCGCTTGAGGTGCCGACGTTCTTCGGCAGCTCGGTGTTCAGCACGTTCCTGCTGCGCCAGTTCTTCATGACGATTCCCCAGTCGCTGTCGGAAGCCGCGCGCATCGACGGGGCGAGCGAGTTCTGGATTTACCTCCGGGTCATCCTGCCGCTGGCGAAGCCGGCCATGGCGACCGTGATCCTCTTCCAGTTCATCTACTGCTGGAACGACTACCTGGGCCCGCTGGTCTACATCAGCAACCAGAACTCCTATCCGCTGTCGCTCGGCCTGACCCTGATCCTGGGCGACTACTCGACGAACTGGGCGTGGGTGATGGCGGGCGCCACCGCGGCGGCCGCGCCGATCGTGATCTTGTTCTTCTTCACCCAGCGCACGTTCATCCAGGGAATCACCCTGACCGGCACGAAGGGATGACGTCATGATCAGCGGAATCTTCGGAACCAGGCTCATCGCCGCGCTGACCACGCTGTTCAACGTGCTGGCGCTCAACCTGGCGATGATCGTGGCGGCACTGCCGCTGATCACCGCGCCGGTCGCGGTCAGCGCCGCGTCGGCCGCCCTCGACCAGTGGCGGCGGGACGGGGAAGACCGGGTCGTGCGCCAGTTCGTCATCGAGTTCCGGGCCCGCTGGTCGGTGCGCACGACGCTCGGCGCCGGGGTCCCGCTGGCCGCCGCCGTGCTCGGGGCGGCCGAGATCCGTCACTTCGCGCACGAGGCCGGCCCGGCCGGCCGGGTCGGGCTCGTGCTCGGCGGCTGCGCGGTGCTCGTCACCCTGGCCGCCCTCGGGTACGTGTTCCAGCTCGCCGCCGACGATCCCGGCCTGTCTCCCGTGGACCTGTGGTCGGTGTCGGCCCGCCTCGCGGTCAGGAACCTGCTTGTCGCCGGGCCGCTGGCGGCGGCCCCGGTGGCCGGCGTGGTGATCCTCGCCGCGCGCGATCCCGCTGTGCTCCTCCTCGGGCTGCCGCTGTTCCTGCTGCACGCCCTGAAGCTGATCGCCCGGCCCGGCCTGCGGCGGGCGGGCGCGCCGGCCTGAGGGGGCGCTGGTCGCCGCGGGCCAGCCGCGGCGCGCTACGGTGCAACGGTGAGGATGAGCCTGACCGCCGAACTCTGGCACGACATCACCGGCATCTACCAGGCCATCCTGGAGCACCCGTTCGTGACCGGGCTGACCGATGGCACCCTGCCCGCGGACGCGTTCGCCTTCTACGTCGTCCAGGACGCGCTCTACCTGCGCGATTACGCCAAGACGCTGGCCGTGGTGGCGGCCAAGGCCCCCGATACCGCGGGCACCGAGATGTTCGCCCGGCACGCCGCCGAGATCATCACCGTGGAACGGGCACTGCACGACTCGCTGCTGGCCGACCTCGGCCTCGACGCCGCCGCGGCCGCCGCGGCCGAGCCCGCCCCCACGACGCTCGCCTACACCAGCTACCTGCTCGCCACGGCGCTGGCCGGCTCCTACGCCGAGGGAGTCGGCGTGGTGCTGCCCTGCTACTGGATCTACTACGAGGTGGGCAAGGAGCTGCTCCGCCGCGGCTCATCCAACGCCCAGTACCAGAAGTGGATCGACACCTACGCCGATGACCAGTACGGCGACGTGGTCCGCTCGGTCCTCGACGTCGCGGACGGCCTCGGGCCCACCATCGGCCCGGCCGAGCGGGCCCTGATGCACCGGCACTTCCGGGTGACCAGCCAGTACGAGTGGATGTTCTGGGACGCCGGCTACCGCCAGGAGCAGTGGCCCGGGCCGACCGCACGGCCGGGCGCGTTATGCTTGCGCGGTGGCCGACGACGTGAGTCTCATCATTCAACTGCCAGCCGGCGGCGCGGTCGACCGGCAGCTCGCGGAGGATCCGCCGCCGAGCATTGCCAGCGGCCGTACGGTGCTCGAACGGGTCCCCGGCGACGCCGACGGCAGGATCGAGCCGCCCGAGTCCGGCGAGGTGCTGCTGTCTTTCCTGTCGCCCGAGTCCCTGCGCCGCGAGGCCGAGCAGGTCGGGCAGGAAATCCGCCGGGCTGAGACCAGCGCGACGCCCGTGGTGGTGATCGAGGTGGCAGAGGAGCTGCGCGAGGACGAGCTCGCGGTACTCCTGCAGGCGGCCGAAGAGGCCGGGCGCACTGTCATCCTGTGCATTCTGGGCAGCACCTGAGGGGACTCCCCTACTGAATCTACGGATTGGTGCATGGTTCCGGGATGCGGATTAGGCGGCCCGGCACCCCAGGGTGATGCCAATTGCGCCGACCGCGCCGCCGGCGGCGCATACCGCGATGCTGGCCGAAGGCGGCAGCACCTCGGCCACCGCGCCCGCTATCAACACGCCCAGGCCCTGTGCGGTTTGCAGGCCCGCGGAGACAACGCCCGTCACGCGGGCGCGGAGCGCATCCGGGACCGCCCGTGTCAGCGTGACTTGCGCCAGCACCAGATAACTGGAGAGCGCGCCGCTAGCGGCCCACAGGGCAACGGTAACCGGGATGGAAGGGACCATCGCCGTGGCCACCAGCGGCAGCCCGGTGACGATGGCCAGCGGCGTCATCAGCCGCGGCCGGAGTGCTGGCGGCATGCGGGCCACCAGCAGGCCGCCGAGGACCGCCCCGGGCAGGTCGGCGGCCATCAGCACGCCGACGACCGTGGCGCCGGCGCCTAGCTGGCGGGCATACGGCGCGGCTAGGGCCGTGGGCGCGAGATAGAAGCCGAACAGCCAGATCAGCCCGGCTAGCCGGGCCAGCCTGCGATCCGCCACGATCAGGCCGATGCCCGCCAGTGCGAAACGGCGGCTGCCGCGTGCCTCGGGCCATCCGGCTGGCGGCCGGTTCGGGCCGATGCCGTAGCGGATGAGGCCGGCCGAGGCCAGGTAGGTGACCGCATCGATGCCGAGGGCCACGTGCGGGCCGCCGAGCAGCGCGACGAGGACGCCGCCAAGTGTGAAACCGACCAGCTGGGAAACGTAGTCGGCGGTACTCACGATGGTCATGCCGACCGGGAAGCGGTCATCCGCGAGGATGGCGGGGAGGGTGGCCGTGCGAGCAGCCGAGAACAGCGGCTGCAGGCAGGTCATCGCCACCAGCAGCACGATGACCAGGGCGAGCGGCGTTTCCGGAATCGCCATCAGCGCCACCAGCGCTGCCCGCACCAGATCGGCGGCGACCATGACCGTCCGCCGCGGGTAACGGTCGGCGAGCCCGGCCAGCAAGGGAGCGCTGAGCAGCGGCGGCAGGTATGTCAGGGCGTAGACCAGCGTCGTGAGCACCGCGGACGAGGTGTCGCCGTAGACCAGCAGGGCCAGGGCAACCCGGGCGAGCTGATCCCCCATCCGGGACTGGGACTGCGCGAGCAGGAGCGCCCGGAACTGCGCGATGCCGAGCACATCGCGAAAACTGGCCCGCTCGTGCGGCGTTGACCGGGTCATAGCGGCCTCTGTGTCCGTGGATTTCCTGACGTCCGTCGATCGTGGGTGATGACATGCTCCGCCCGGCTGGGTGCTGACTCGGGGCGGGCCGCCGGCTGGCGGCCCGCCGCCCAGCCTCAGTACTTCTTAGTCACGGTCGCCGCGCATAGAGCTCACCTCCTTCCGGGCACGAGCGAGCGGCAGGAGCCAGGTCCGGTCACCGCGCATTTGCTCATCTCCGTCCGACGTGGGCACAGGCATCAGGTACCTGGCCAAGCACACCATTTCGCGATGCCAAGCCGCTCCCGCAGCACTGCCGTCGCGCTGTCAGCGCAGACTGTTACGCCTGCCGCCGCAATTGCCGGCCGCCGTCGCGCTTTAGCCTGGGCTTCTCCTGGAATAACTGCGGCCGGGCTGTTCCTCGGAAATGCCTCACCCCCCCGCGTTCATCCCCGGCCCGCCCCGCGCAGCCGGCAGCGCCATGACACCGGCTTGACAGCGGAGCCTGATCTGCTTAGCAGACAGAGACGCCGCTGCTGACGTCATTAGCAGCGTCGCCGCGCGACGCGAGGGGGTGATGAGATGCACCGGGACCGGGACTTCTGAGGCATCCAGATGACTGGTAATAGTGGTCAATCAGCGGGGTCCGGTGGGTGACGACTCCGCTGATTGATTTGCCCAAGTTTGGGCTTATGCCCGCCGCTTCCGCGGCCTTGCGACGGGGCGGAGCCCGCACTCAGCCGAGGAAGGACCGCAGCGTGAATCCCACTAGACGGGCCCGCGTGCTCTCGAACGCCGTCACGCGGCGCGCCCCGATCGTGGCACGGGTCTCAGGCGGAGCGGGGCGCGGGCTTGATGTTGTGATTGAGATGGAAGACGTTCTCCGGGTCGTAGGCGTCCTTCACGGCCGTCAGCCGGGCGAGCTTCTCCGCCGAGTAGGCGTGGAGCATGCTGTCAGCCCCCTCGTCGCTGAGGAAGTTGACGTAAGCTCCGCTGGCGTAAGGACTGAGCGCGGCCGCGCTGCGGCGAGCGGCGGCTACCCGGTCCTGATCCTCAGCCGCGTCGCTCCAGCTCGTGCCGGCGCCATACTCCACGAGAGCGTCCCGGTGGCTAAACGGGCTGTCCTCGTCCGGTACGTCCGCTATGGCACCGCCGTAAGCCACCAGGCCCACGTTCGGCAGGAGCTCACCGCGCTCATTCTCAGCTTCCCGCGGCCCGGCTCCCCGCGCCAGGAACGCCTCGAGGGCCTCGTCGGGCAGCTCCTTGAGGTAATGCCCCTTGGAGTAGCGGCGCAGCGCATGCTGCTGGACAGAGTCGGACCTTCGCTGCAGCTCAAGGTAGGGCAGCTCTTGCACACGCTCGCCCGCTGGCCGCCCGAGCGCCCGCATCGCTTGCAGCAGGCGCCGTCCCGGTGCGAGGTCGCCCACCCAGGCGAATCCGAGGGTCGCCATCCCATCGCGGCCGACGTCGGCGGTCAAGGTGGCCTGACGTGGAGCCGACGAGAGCAGGTCGCGCCAGCCGCTCAGCGCGCGGAGCGCCCGCCGGGCCGGGAACGAGAACTCGGCCGCCATCGCCTGGGTGCCAACCGGGTGCAGCCGGAACTGGAACTCGGTGACCACCCCGAAGTTGCCGCCGCCGCCGCGCAGGCCCCAGAACAGGTCGGGGTGCTCGGCCGGGCTCGCGCGGACGATGTCCCCGGCGGCCGTGACCACCTGGTACGAGATGACGTTGTCGCAGGCCAGGCCACACTGCCGGGCGAGCCAGCCCATCCCGCCACCAAGCGTCAGGCCCCCGACGCCAGTGTGCGAGACGTTGCCCGCCGTCGTGGCCAGGCCGTAGCGCTGCGACGCGGCATCCAGGGCGCCGAGCAGCGCGCCGCCCTGCACCCAGGCCCGCCGCTGCACCGGGTCGACCCGGACCGCGCCCATCAGGCTCAGGTCGATCATCAGGCCACCGTCTGGCACGGCGAACCCAAGTGCGTTGTGCCCGCCGCACCGCACGCCGATCTCCAGGTCAAGCTCCCGCGCCGCGCGTACCGCCAGTACCACGTCGCGGGTACTGGCGCAGCGGATGATCATCTTCGGATGCCGGTCCACCAACGCGTTCCACACGGCGCGCGCAGCATGGTACCCGTGGTCACCCGGGAGCAGCAGCTGCCCGTCCAGCCGCTCGCGTATCCCGCCGATCTCGCTCTGGGTTGCCGAAACGGTCATAAGGTGCCTCCCGATCATCTGCGGTGCGGCACGCGCCGCACGCTCACTAGAGCCTGGCCGTTGGGAAGCCCGCCCGGCCAGATGCCGATGTGGTCAGCTGACGGGGACATTTCGCGATCGGTGACCGATGATGAACATCATCGCTGGCTCCCAGAGGAGACCACGTGATCCGGGTACTGATCGCAGAGGACATGCACATGATCCGTGGCGCGCTGGTGGCGCTGCTGTCCCTCGAAGAGGACATGCAGGTCATCGCCGAACTAGAGCGTGGTGACGAGATCGTGGAGACCGCGCTGCGGACGAAGCCGGATGTCGCGGTCCTCGACATCGAACTTCCGGGCCTCGACGGGCTGACCGCGGCGAGCCAGCTCCGCGACGCGGTCCCGCAGTGCCAGATCCTCGTCCTGACCGGGCTCAGTCAGCCCGGCCACCTGCTCCGGGCGCTGCAAGCGCACGTCCGCGGGTTCATCACCAAGGACGCGCCCGCAGAGACACTGGCCGACGGCGTCCGCCGCGTCGCACGGGGCGAGCGGGTGATCGACCCGGAGCTGATCGGGGCCGCCCTGGACACCGGTGCCAGCCCGCTGACCGCGCGCGAGGCCGACGTGCTCCGTGCCGCGGAAAGCGGCATCTCGACCGACCAGATCGCCGCGGAGCTGTCATTGTCGCGCGCGACCGTGCGCAACTACCTGTCCAACGCGATCAGCAAGGTCGGCGCCCGGAACCGCATTGACGCCATCCGCATCTCTCGAAACGCTGGCTGGCTCTAGACGGCAGCGGCATGACAGCGGTCCGGCAGCAGCCTGACAGCGAGGCCTGCTGTGCTGGAGCTCCAGCGGTGCCGTCGCACGGGAGGATCGCCTGCCGGGCAGCGTGCCTGGGCCCCGTGCGCTGGGCGCGTCAACCCGGAGGAACGCCGTGAGCCCTGACATCCTTACGATCGCGTTCGACCACGCGGACGGCGAGGGCCAGCGGCACGTCCGTGCGGCGTGCCGCTGGCCGCTGCCGCGACCAGGCTGGTCAGCTCGCCGGGACGCTGTCAGCCTCCGCGCCCGCGGGGCGGTAGGTCAGCAGGAGGACGTCGGGACCGACCTTGCGCGAGTCGACCAGTTCCAGGACGGTGCCAGCGGCGCCGTCCTTGAACAGCCGCTTCCCGGTGCCCAAGACGATCGGGTGGACCATCAGCCGGTACTCGTCCACCAGGCCGTGCTCGCGCAGCGTGTCGACCAGGGTGGCGCTGGCCGTCACCAGGATGTCACCGTCATACTGCTTCTTCAGCCGGGCCACCGCGGCGGGCACGTCGGCGGAGATGATCGTGGTGTTGGTCCACGTCGCCTCGCTCAGCGTCGTCGACACCACCACCTTCGGCATCGAGTTCATCCGCTGGCCGAACTCCCCGGTCTGCTCCTCCATCGATGGCCACGCCGCCGCGAACCCCTCATAGGTCACCCGGCCCAGCAGCTGCACATCAGCGGCCTGCAGCTCCTCCCACTTGAGCTGCTGACCGTCGGGGGTCGGGAAGCGGAAGCCCCAGCCGCCGTGCGGAGTCCCCTCCGCGCCCCCTGGGTCCTCGATGATCCCGTCCAGCGAGATGAACTCAGTAACGACGAGCTTTCCCATCGCGATCTCCTTCCGCGCGTCCCGGGGCTGCCCCGGGACGGGCCTGCTGTCTCACGTTCACCTCAAGACTGGCCGCCGAGGTGGCCGGGCCGCCAGATGCCGATGTCGTCAGCCGGCGCGGACATTTCGCGATCACCGGACGGTGATGAACGTCATCAGCGACCGGCGATGACGGGCCCTGTCTCCGTCCGGGTAAGTGGGTGAGACCAGGTGGAGCCTGCTGTCTCACCTAGTCCTTGGTGGTCGCGGGCCGTCCGCCTCCGTGCGCCGGGCGCCCTGCGGCAACACGAGGTACCAGAGCGGTCTTCCCGACTCATCGGAGCGATCGCGGTAGGCGTCGCGGTCACCTTCCCCGCGCTCGACGTCCTCTACAACATCACCTGGGGAGGCGGCTTCCGGCCGGGGCTGTGGGCCGCCGGGGCCGTGGCGGCCTATCTCCCGCTGCACGTCCGCCACGTGTGGTTCGCTGCCCGTTCCGCGCGGCCGCGCGGCGGCGCCTGGACCCTGGCGGTGATGGCCGTCATCATCGTCGGCGTGCTGCCACTGGTCGGCAGTACCTGGGTACTCGAGTTCTCCTCGCTCGCCGCCTCGGCCCTCATCGTGGCCCGGCCGCCGTGGTCCTGGCTGATCGGGGGCGGCCTCGTAGCCGCGACGATACCGGTGGCGCTGGCGCTGGGGGATCCGTACGGGCAAGCATCATGGTTTGCCTCCGCCGTGGTCTGCCGGGGCGCGACTCTGTTCGTGCTCGTCTGGCTGGCCGCCGCCATCCAGCGGCTGCACGCGGCCAGGCTGGCGCTGGCGGATCAGGCCGTCACGCGGGAGCGGCTGCGCATCGACGGCGAGCTGCGCCGGACGCTGGGCAGCGCGCTGGAGTCGATCGTCGCCCGCGGTCAGCGCGCCGCGGTAAACGGAGCGGATCCGCGGACGACGCGGGCCGAGTTGCTGGCCGTGGTAGCCGACTCGCGTGCCACCCTAGCCAGAGCCCGCCGGCTGGTCCGCCGCTACCAGCAGGTCTCACTGCGGACGGAGCTCGACACGGCGGCGGCTTTGCTGGCCGCGGCCGGGATCAGCACGCGGCTGGTGCTTCCGCCCGGCGGCCTCCCGGCCGCTGGCGAGCTGCCCGATACGACCGAGGAGGCGCTGCGCGCGGCACTGCGCGCGGGACTGGTGCGCTTGCTCCGCGCCGACGCCCGTCCGCCGGCCTGCGTGATCACGGTCACCCGGGCCGACGACGGGGCCAGGCTCGAAGTGCGCCCGGAAGGACGCAGCCCGGACGCGATCGAGGTGGCGGCATGATCACCGGGCCGGCCAGCAGGCCCGGTCACCAGCCGTGGCAGGCACGGCGGGCACGGGACCTCCTGGTCGCCCTGAACGTGCCGTTCATAGCGATCGCCCCGTTCGAGACGATCGTCGGCGTCGACCATTCAAGGGCCTGGAACCCGCTCATCGTGGTGCCCCTCGGCCTCGCGCTCGGGGCGCTGCAGCTACGGCACAGCCTGGCGGCGGCTCGGGGCCAGCGGCCCGACGG
>Ga0302314_10019317_pt1 | contig 11326 bp, 11 predicted proteins | sample III_Palsa_N2_3_FD_200533 | JGI IMG/M metagenome (GOLD analysis project Ga0302314, IMG submission 200533) | Peat permafrost microbial communities from Stordalen Mire near Abisko, Sweden - III_Palsa_N2_3 | ecosystem: Environmental > Terrestrial > Soil > Palsa > Peat permafrost | place: Sweden... | reverse complement strand
AAGCCGACGAACAGGGCCTCCTGCATCACCGTCCGCTCGCCCATCATCGACTCAACTCCAGCCGCAACGACCAGAGTGAATCAGCGCCCCCCAACCCTGGCAACGCCGGGGTTTTTCAACACAATCGACCTAAAGCTGATGTTGGCGCACCGAACTGACTGCGCTCGTTCCCCTCAGCGCTTCCTGAGGAGGGGCGGGAATCCGGGCGAGTGAGGGCTAGGCGCTCTGCCGAAGCGCAGCCACCTGGTCCCAGGTCAGCACTCGGCCGGGATAGGCGACGGTTTCGAAGGGCCAGCGCGATCCGATCCATTCCCGGAGGCTCTCGTAAAGTCGAGCGTCCAGCGCCTCGGCGTGGCTGGTTCGGACCCAGCAGTGGACCTCGGCGTCATGGCCGTGCAGCGTGGTCGGCTCGATATAGAGGCACCCCAGGCACACAGCCTCGTCTAGGCTCATAACCGTGTACGCGAACGACCGGCGCTGCTGGAATTCCTTATGGTGCCATCCGAGGTCGATCAGGTCCTGCTCGAACGTCAGGCCCCTGGGCCAACGCCCCGTTGGACTGAACACCTTTTGGAGACGTTCGACGCTGGTCATGACGGCCTCGTAGTCCTTCACAACGTCCGAAATCGCCAGCATGCGCACCCGGAAGTCCGCGGTCTCGAAGCCTGCGGGAACCTCGAAATCCTTGGGTACAAAGAGGGTCATCGGGTCTCCGGAGATGGCTTGCGGCATACGCGGCGGTCGTCGGCCCGTAGTCCGCTTTGCGGTTGCACGCCAGCAGCGGCATCCGACCCTTGCAGACGGTGGACGGAGCAATCCGGGCGCCGCGCTCAGGGCCGCCAGGCGTAGCGGACCTCCGGTTCCCCGTGCTCGTTCCCCTGCCCGTCGGTGAGCTCCATGAGTTCCCAGCCGCGCCCCTCATAGAACCTCCGCGCCCGCGTGTTCTTCTCGTAAGTCCAAAGCTGCCGCGCGCGTCCGTCGGCGATGGCGGGTTCAAGGAGCGTTGCCCCATGGCCCCGGCCCTGGTGGTCCGGATGCACCATCAGATGGCTTGGCCACCCGTCGTTGAAGGCGATGTAGCCCACCACTTCGCCGTCGGCCTCGGCCAGCCATACTTCGTTCTCGCCAATGAGCCGCTCACGCACAAATTGCAGGTCCTCTCCCGCACTGCCCAGCGGCGGCAGAAAGGACGTCGGCCGATGGATCGCGGCCACGATCTGCGCGTCCTCCGGCGCTGCCAGGCGAAGGCTCACGAGCCGACTGGTTGGGGCGCTCGATCTGGGGGCGCTAGGGTTCGAGGGCGTGGTTCCGGAGGCGACGGGCCGCCCCGGCTACCATCCGGGCCTGCTGCTGAAGATCTACGTCTATGGCTACATCGACCAGGTGGCGTCGAGCCGGCGGCTGGAGGCGCAGCGCAACGTCGAGCTGATGTGGCTGACGGGGCGGCTGTCGCCTGACTTCAAGACCATCGCCGACTTTCGCAAGGACAACGGCCCGGCGATCCGGGCGACCTGCCGGCGGTTCGTCGACCTGTGCCGCCGGCTGGAGCTGTTCACCCATGCGCTGGCGGCGATCGACGGCTCGAAGTTCAAGGCGGTGAACGCCCGCGACAAGAACTACACCCGGGCCAAGAAGCGGATGGATCAGGTGGAGGCCAGCATCGCCCGCTACATGGCGGCGATGGAGACGGCCGACCGTCAAGAGGGCGAGCCGGCGCAGGCCAAGTCGGGCCGGCTGAAGGACAAGATCGCCCAGCTTCGCGAGCAAATGGCGGCGATCCGGGCGCTGGCGCCGGTGGTGGAGGCCGCGCCGGACCAGCAGCTCTCGCTGACCGACCCGGACGCGCGGTCGATGGCGACGAGCGGCAACGGCACGGGCGTCGTGGGCTACAACGTCCAGACGGCCGTCGACGCGCCAGGCATCACCTGATCGTGGCGCACGAGGTCACCAATGTCGGCAACGACCGGGCCCAGCTCGCGAGGATGGCCGGCGCCGCCAAGGCTGCGATGGGCGTGGATACCCTCGAGGTGCTGGCAGACCGCGCTACGTCAGCGGCCAGGAGGTGCTGGCCTGCGAGCCGCTGGGCGTCGCGCCCCTCGTGCCCAAGCCGCCCCGTCGAGCCCTGCGAAAGCCCTCAGATCAGGTTCTCACACAGTCTGGACCCTTGGCGGACTGTCGCCGATCGAGCCGACCGATGGGTGGTGCAATGCGCAGATTTCAGGGTAGAGTGACCGTCTGCGGGTCGCACGGCCGCCCACGTGGGGAATTCTACGGCGGGCCGGCCTCGATCAGCAGTCGGGGAGGGGTGGCGATGCGCGGGCCGAGCGTCAAGGAGCGTTCGAGATCTTCTGGCATTGCGAACTCCGTCGGCGCGTTCGCCCTCGCTTTCCTCATCGTTGCTTGTCAGCCAGCGGACACGAGCTGGGTCAAGCCGGCGTCGGTAGCGGCGCATCAAGCGGCCGATCAGTTCACCGCCTTGGCGAAGGGTTCAGACGCGACCGGTCAACCGCCGCGCCAGACTGACGCTACCGTCGCTCCCCTCCTCGACGCCGTCTTCAATACCGCCGTTCTGACCGGCAAACCTACTCCGCCGATGGCCGATCTTGACGTAATGAACGACTGGATGCTGTCGATCGTCAGGGTGGGTCAGGTCTATCTATTCGCCGGCACTGGGACCAACGACCCAGCCAAGGCGACCACGCCAGCGGTCGAGGCCAAGGCCGAGTCCAATGTCGTGACCTACGCGCCCGAGGTGGGTCGTTATGTTGACGCCGAGCTCACGGCGATGAACACCGTGGACTCCATAGTCTCCGCCGACCTCGCTGCAGATCAGGGCAAGGCGAACGACCCGACGTCGGCTGACGGGCTCGCCAAGGTCCGCGCCGGCACGACGACAGCCGTCGACAGCATACTCGGAACGATGACCATCAACGGGTTGACCGACAACTGGCGACGCGCGCGAATGCCGGCGATCTTGGCCATCGCGCCTGAAGCCGCCAAGTTGCTGCCGGCCGACGATAGAGCCAAACTCAACAATACTGCGCTCGCTGTAGCCGCTGCAATGGACGATGCCGGGCTGAAGAGCCAGCTCACCACGTTCGCCAGCTCAATCGCGGCGCCGCATTAGCCGAAAGGGCAGTGGCAGAGTAAACGTCACCGAGGCATTGTCAGAGTAACTGAGTATAGCCGATTTTCGGCGTCAAAACGCGCCCATCGGGTTGCCGATTCTCCAGCAAAAACAGTGACGTCGCTCTTGGCCCGACGGCCCGAAACGCCAGTATAGATTTTACTGTGACAATGCCCGGCGGCCCAAGCGTAGGGCGGAGCGCCCCAACACCGTCGCGGGCTTGGAAGAAAACGCGCGCAACCGGCAAGACTTCGCGCGCCACGGCGGCGACCAAGACCCGCCCCTGAGTAGTGGCCCTTAGGCACGCAGCCCCCCGCGCCCAGACCTCAGCGCCTCAATGACACGCTCTTTGCTTTCGATCTCGTGCTTGATCTGCCGGATGCGCTTGGCGGTGATGTCGTTCTTGAGGCCCCTAAAGGGCGCCGAGAAAATGCGTGTCGTCCTCGCTTCGTACGGCGCCATCTCCCGGCGAAGATCGGATTGATCTCCCCTAAGATCGGAGATGAGGTCTAGGAGCTGTTCGTCGGTAATCATCTGGCTAGGTCGCGGACGGCTCCTTAGCCGCGCCATCTTCCTTTTCGGCTTGTTCCCTGAGATCGGCGGCCAACTTCAAGAACTGGTCACGGTCGGGACCCGCCGCCATCTCGCGGCTTAGGCGCTCCGCTTGGGCGGCGCGGTCCCAGAGAGGGCGCTGATCCATTTATCGCACCGTAGCACAGCGGGCACCTCAGGCTCTGTCCAATCGGCGACACATGCTGCCACGTGGCTTTGTCATCTGGCTAAAATACGTTGCCGGCTAGCGGCGGCTAGGTCAGCGGCGGCGATGACCCAGCCGGCGAACCCGTTCCGCTACTTCGACTCCTCGCCCGAGGTGATCCGCCTGGTGGTGAGATGAACGTCAAGTTCCCACTAGGCTCCGCAAGGTCGAAGCGACGGATCGACGTCAGCTCCAAGACCACCCGCTGCTAAGGGGTCCTGAGAAAGAGCCCGACCGCCAACGCCGCACCGAGGATAACGACGCCGAAACTGAGCGCCCGCTCGTTCACCCATCTGAGCGCCCATGGCAGGCAACTCGAGCGTAGAAGGCGCATCGCCGTCCCTCGCACCACGCTGAATGACGCGCACCAGAGACAACGGTGGGCGATTCGGCGCACAACAAGTGGACGAGTGGCGAATGGTGCCTGCGCCTGATGTAACGGCGATAGTTCTTGTTATGTTCCATAGGTGGCTATCGTCGAGCCCGGTCTGACCAGCTAGTCGTGCCTGAAACCGGACGGTCTCAAGGTCTGCTCTGAGTCCAGGAGCCGGCATCCGCGCGTAATTGGCATTCCTAGAAGTTCGCATTCTTCCTCGGCGTCGTGTCTCGCCGCTGGGACGTTCGCCGTACGCGTATCGCGCCGAAACCCTACAGCAGCTTCTCCGCCCGGATCGGCAGGTCGCGGATGCGTTTGCCGGTCGCGTGGAAGACGGCGTTCGCAACGGCGGCGTTCATACCAACGATCCCCACCTCGCCAATGCCTTTGATGCCGAGCGGGTTCACTCGATCGTCGTCCTCGGGTACGACCACGATCTGGATGTCGGGGACGTCCGCGTTCACCGGCACGAGGTAGTCGGCGAGATTGTCGTTCATGTAGCGCGCAGTCTGCGTGTCGATCTGAGTAGCTTCGAAGAGCGCGGCCGAGAGTCCCCATATCGCACCGCCCATGAACTGACTATGGGCGGTCATGGGATTGACGATCGTCCCGGCCGAGAACGCGCTGACGACCCTTGGCGTCCGGATCTCGCGGGTGCGATCATGAACCCTCACCTCGACGAAGTGGGCGCCGAAAGCGAAGGCGGTGACGTCCTTGCGGGAAGAGCCGCCCACCATACCGCTCTTGCCCTCGTAAAGCCCAGCCATGGCGTCCGGTTTGGAACCTGCGGGGGCGTTCTCCGCGTGTACTTCGAGCACGCCGTTGGTGACGCGAGCGAGCGCACTCGCGAAAGGCTCCGACGCCCCGGTCGCTCCAACTAGGGCGCCGTCGGAGAGCTTGAGCGTCGCCGGGTCTGCGCCATGGAACGGGCTGCTACGGTCCTGTGTCGCGGCGGTCGATATGCGGCTCCGCACCTCTTCAGCGGCCTTGTAAACGACGTGGGCCGTAGTAGCGGCGTTGTTGGAGCCGCCGGCCACTGTCACGGGCGGCAGGTCGCTATCGCCCAGCATGACCGTCACGTTTTCTACCTTCAGACCTAGCGAATGCGCCGCGGTGAGCGCCACAACCGTATAGGCGCCAGTCCCGATCTCGTGCGCAGCCAGTTGTACCGTCGCCTTCCCTGCAGGCGTTACGGACAGCCGAGCCGCCGCCGGGCCGATATTGGAAGGGTAAGCGGACGTCGCGCAGCCCCAGCCGATCAGCCAATCGCCTTCGCGCATCGAGCCTGGCTTGGGATTGCGACGGCTCCAACCAAACTTGGCAGCCGCCTGGTCGAAACAGGCCATCAGAGAGCGACTTGAGAACATGTAGCCGCTGACCGGATCGACTTGAGTGTCGTTCTGTCGGCGCAGTTCGATCGGGTCCATACCCAGCGCGTAAGCCAGCTCATCCATGCCACTCTCCAGGGCGAACATGTACGGCGTCTCGGGCGGCGCGCGCATGAAACCGGGCGTGTTACGGTCGGCATGGACCACGTGAACGTCGGTGGCGATGTTGGGGCAGGCATACATTCGGGCCGTGCTCTCGACGCCCGCGACGTTATAGCCAGACGGCCGTGAGGTGACCTCCCAGCCTTCGTGGATCAGGGCGGTCAGCTTGCCATCATGATCGGCTCCGAGCGCCAACCGCTGGCGCGTCTCGGCCCGATAGGTCGCGATCGTGAAACCTTGGTCGCGCGTGGCGACCAGCTTCACGGGGCGCCCAAGCCGCTTGGCGGCTATGGCAATCCATGCCGTACGGGAGGTCGGGCCGCCCCTAGAACCGAAGGCGCCGCCGACGAATCGAGAGACGGTTCGAACCATCGCGGGATCGATACCGAGTTGCTTGGCGACCGCCGTTTTCAAGCCCCACATAGATTGCGACGGCTCATAAATCGTGAGCCGTGGCCCGTCCCAGACGCAAGTAGTGGTGAACAGTTCAATCGGATTGTGGTGCTGGGTTGGGGTCGAATAGTGAGCGTCGATCTTCACCGGAGCTGCGGCGAACGCGGCGACCGCGTCGCCCTTTTTGGGGTCGGATTTCTCAGGCGTTGTCTTGTGCGGTTCGACCACAACGCCGGGGCTGTCAAAGGTGGCGCTGGGCGGTTCGGTCACATAGTCGGCCTCGACCTTGTTAGCCGCCTCCCGTGCCGCCTCAAAGGTTTCGGCGACGACCACGGCGATGATCTGGCCGTCGTGCCAGATCTGATTGCTTTCGAGCGTGGTGGTGGTCGGCCCGCCGTCCATCTGCAGCGCGGGCTGCGCCTGGGCGCCTACGTTGTCGTGAGTGAGGATATCGACCACCCCGGGGACGGCTTGTGCCTTCTCGAGCCGGAGCGCTGCGACCCGTCCCTTGGCGATCGTGCTGGTGACCAGAAAGGCGAAGGCTGGGTTGGCGACCGGCTCGTCGGAGGCGTACCGCGCCGCGCCGGTGACCTTGGCCACGCCATCAATGCGCGGAGTCGGCTTCCCAAACAGGTCGGCAGCGTCTGGGGACATTAGGCGCCCCCCGCATTGACCGTGCGGTCGCGCGCCTCAAGCAGAGCTCGCACCAGGGTGCGCCGCCCAAGTTCAGGTTTGAAGTCATTGCCGCCGTGGGTGACGGCGCCCGCGAAGGCGGCCTCAGCCGCGGCCTGGGCGGCAGCTTCGTTCAGCGGTTTGCCGATTAGCGACCCCTCAGCCTCGGGCGAGCGCCACGGCCGATAGGCGACCCCGCCCAAGCCGACCCGCACCTGACGCACAACGCCGTCTTCGAGGTCGAGCCCGACTGCCGCCGACGCGAGAGCGAACTCATACGAAGCGCGATCACGGACCTTCAGGTAGAGCGAACGCCGGGTCCACGCGCCCGCCGGCACCTTGAAGCCGATGATGATGTCGCCGCTCTGAAGGTTATTCTCAAGATGAGGTTTGCCGTCCGCCGGTCGATGCAAGGCGCTGAACGGCATCCTCCGGGCCCCAGCGGCGCCGACGATCTCCAGCTCGGTGTCGAAGGCGGACAGCACCACGGCAAGATCGCCCGGATATTGGGAGACACAGCTCTGGTCGACCCCCAGCACAGCATGGTTGCGGTTGAAGCCCTCGATCGCCGCGCAGCCAGAGCCGGGGTTGCGCTTGTTGCAGGCCGTCCAACTGGGGTCGCGGAAATACGGACACCGGGTCCGCTGCAGGACATTGCCGCCAAGGCTGGCCATGTTGCGGATCTGCGGGCTAGCGGCCAGCTCTAGGCTTTGGGCTACGGCCGGATAGTCGCGGCGCACGTCTGGATGGGCTGCGACCTCCGCCATGCTGGCCATCGCGCCAAGGTGCAGGCCATCGACGCTCACAGCGATGCCGCCGTGGGCGCCCTTGAGCTCGACGAGGTCAACGAGGCGTTTGGGACGAAGCACGTCCAGTTTCATCAGATCTACCAAAGTCGTGCCGCCGAAGAGGAACTGCGCCACCGCGTCGGTCTGGCCTTGGCCGGTCTCACGGCCGAGTAGAGCAGCTTGGGCCAGATCGGCCGCGCGCTCGTACGAGAATGGCCGCATCAGGCAGGTCTCATGTGGTCGCGCGCCTGCTTGATAGCTTCGACGATCTTCGGATAGGCGCCGCAGCGGCAGAGGTTGCCGCTCATGTATTCTCGGATGTCGCCATCGCTCGCGGCGTGACCCTCCCCGACACATGCCACCGCTGAAAGAATCTGGCCCGGCGTACAGTAGCCGCACTGAAAGGCATCGTTGTCGATGAAGGCCTGCTGCATCGGATGCAACGGCCCGCCGGCCTCGGCTAGCCCTTCGATCGTTGTGATCCGACGGCCCTGCGCGGCGACCGCCAGGGTGAGGCAGCCCAGCGCTCGATGGCCATCGACCAGCACCGTGCACGCCCCGCACTGGCCCTGGTCGCAGCCTTTCTTCGACCCAGTCAGGTCGAGATGATCGCGCAGGGCATCGAGGAGGCAGGTGCGCACGTCGAGGATAGCGTCGCGATCCTTCCCGTTGATGTTGAGCCGCATTGGGACCGCGCCGCTGACCGCGGTTTCGGCGGCGCCTTGAGCCACACTGACGGCGGAGGACGCGGCAAAGGTTGCGGCGGCGCCGATCAGTCCGCGCCGGCTGGGGCCGGTCAGCTGTGCGGTACGGTCCATCACGTCTCCTCTGATCGCGGTAAAGCGGCGAGGAAGAGCGGCGGTTCCCAGGGGCTGCTCGGTTTGAACCGGTCGATAGAGCGGGCATTGCCGTCCCGCTTCGAAATTTGCGCAGTCCGTCTGCCGGCAAGTTGGCGAAGACGGCCCATGGCGCAGAACAGCGGAGACTGACCACGGGCCGAGCTTTCAACCCATACGGGACGGCAACCATCCCTAACCTGGGGGGTTGAGGTGGTATGCAGATTTCATCGGCGACACCTTCTGGCGATACGCCGAGAGACGCGTCGCGGCTTCCCGCCGGCTCTCCGGTCGGATCGGTCCAGAGCGACACTGAACAGGAAGCACAAACGACACCCCGATCGGTCGTGCTCATCGTCGAGGACGAGCTGCTGATCGCGATGTCGATCAAGAATGCGCTCGGGGATGCCGGATTTCCGGTCCTGGGTCCGGCGGTGACTTACGAGGGCGCGATGAGCTTTGCTGGCGAACGACGCCCCGACATCGCCCTGGTGAACATAGATCTTCGATCGGAGAGGGACGGCGGCGTCGTGGCGCTGCATCTCATGGAGCAATTCGCGACGCCGTCGATCTACATCAGCGGTGCGGCCTGGCGCGTGGCGGCTAATCAGGATTGCGCCTGGGGGTCGGTGGCGAAGCCCTATGACGTCGAGACGATTGTCGAGACCGTACGGGTTGTCGCGCGCCTGTTATCCGGCCGCGAACCCGGCAGCCTCCCTGACGGCTTGACGCTGTTCCAGTCCGCCGTCGTCCAACCCCAGAGCGGCGCTGCGGGCGTCGGGCTGGAAGGGCCGCATGGCGAAGATGACGTGCTCGTTTAGGCAACGGTCACCAGTGCATGGAAGCCATGCCTCACGGATGGACGACGGAGACCGAGGTCCCGGGATTCGAGTTGGCGACGACGACCCGAGCGCGCAGCTGGCTGGCGAGCGTCTCGACGATATTGGTTCCCAGACCCGGTTTGGCGCTGTGACGGCTCCCTGACATCCCAACTCCGTCATCGCCGACGCGGAGGGTCCAGTGAGGGCCTTCGGAGCGGTAGTCGACGATGATCCTGCCCGTGCGCCGGTCCGGGAAAGCGTGCTTGAGCGCGTTGATCACCAACTCGGTGACGATCAGTCCCAGGCTCACCGAGATGTCGGCGGTGGTGATGGTCGCGTCCACGCTTACCTCCAGCGACAGCTGATCGTGGTCGCTGATCATCGACGCCTCGAGGTTGCGGCAGAGGTCGGTGAAATAGGCGCGCAACTCGACGTCACCTGATGTGCCGGCCGTCAGCTGTCGCTGCACCAGCGCTACCGACATCACCCGACCATGTGCGTCCAGCAGGTGAGCCCGCGTTTCGTCAGACCGCACGTTGCGCGCGCTGAGCCGCAGCACGCTGGCGACGATCTGAAGGCTGTTGGCGACGCGATGCTGGATCTCCTGCAGCAGGGTGTCCTTCTTCCGCAGGAGGCTGTCGTTGTCACGCAGCCGGTCGTCCTGCGCCAGCAACAGGTCGTCCTTGAGCTTCGCGGCGATGCGGGCGTCGGTGACATCGGATATCGTCAAGAGAAGCCGTACGACTCCCTCCTCGGCGTAATTGAGCTGTCTGGCGTTGAGCACGAGACGGCGCGTGAGCCGTCCTTCGCGGTTGAGATCCATTTCGCCGGCGCCGGCATTGGCCTGCCCGGACGCCGCGGCCGTGAGCAGCGCGCGCAGCTGTGGCACGTCCCACTCGCACGCCCCGAGCGCAAAAAGCTGTCGACCCGCAACGGCGGCTGGATCAATCTGGAATGCGCAGCCGAACGACGCGCTCGCCGCGATGATGTTCAGATCGCCGTCGAGCAACAGAAGTGGCGCGTGGGAGGACGCCACCATCGCGGACGCCAGGCTGTGTGCGACCTCGGGATGTAGCGGCGCCTGGGCAGCCATCGCGTGCCCTTCCCGGAACCGGAGGCTTGCGGAGCGAAAGCCATACCCGGCGTCGATGTCGGCAGGGTCACGTCGGCCGATATCCAGGCCGGGGGGCTCGTCGCGCAGCAACCGTAGCACGGATCGGGCAGCCGCGCTTGTTTTTCGGTACCAGCTGCCTTCGATCGGTCGGCGCTTGCCCGTGTTTCCTCACCCCAATCCGGGTCTTTCACTGCGCCCTGGGCGTTAGAATGAGATGTCGACGCCGACTGGCCCCTCATCTCGTTCCCTGGCCTCAGGCCTGAACCCGTTCCTGCACTTAAGGCGGGCTGAGCTAAGCCTTGGCGAAATGTTGGACCGCATTGAGAGAGACGACGGTCCAGGTCCGGTTCTCTTCGTCCTGACATTGCCGATCCTGCTGCCACTCCCGCCGGGCGTCTCCATGGTGTTGGCGCTCCCGCTTCTCCTGGTGGCGCCGCAGATCGCCATCGGCCGCCGACAGGTTTGGCTTCCGCAGGTGCTTTTGCGCCGCACAATCAAGCGCCCGCCTCTCGTCAAGCTGCTCAAACGCGTGCTGCCTCGGCTTGAGCGCGTCGAAAAGGTCGTGCGACCACGACTGCGCTTTCTCACCGGTAGAGTCGGCGCTTGCATGGTCGGTGTCGCCTGCACGATTATCGCCCTGGTGTTGGTGCTTCCCATTCCTTTCGCCAACCTTGTGCCGGCGCTGGCGTTGGGAGCGTTTTCGATGGGTTTGGCGAGAAAGGACGGCCTGTTCGTGCTGGCTGGCTATGGGCTCATCGCCGTCGCTGGCGGCGTAATCGCCTTGGGGGTTCACGGCTTTGCTTTCGGGTTGAGTTACCTTCGGCAACTAGCATTACAGTTGCACTCTAATCTTGATGTGAGCCCGTCGAGCTGCAGCTTGATGGGCTCTTCGCCATAGAGACCAGGCAATGATCTCGGCGGGCTCGATCTGCTGCTGAGCCAGCCGGTTGGC
>Ga0302314_10019316_pt1 | contig 11327 bp, 9 predicted proteins | sample III_Palsa_N2_3_FD_200533 | JGI IMG/M metagenome (GOLD analysis project Ga0302314, IMG submission 200533) | Peat permafrost microbial communities from Stordalen Mire near Abisko, Sweden - III_Palsa_N2_3 | ecosystem: Environmental > Terrestrial > Soil > Palsa > Peat permafrost | place: Sweden... | reverse complement strand
GTGGCGGACCGTGGGCTGGGGCGCGATAATCGCTGCCGGACTGGAGGCCTGGTGGAGATTCGCATCCTTGGCGGAGTTGAGCTGCTCGACGCTGATGGTCAGGTGGCACTGGCGGCGATGCCGAGACGGTTGCTGGCAGCGCTGTTAGCCCGTGGGAGCGAGACCGCGTCGAGCGATGTTCTGATCGAGGCGCTTTGGGGCGGCCGGGGTCCCCCATCGGCCGTGAAGCTGCTGCAGGTGTACGTCTCGCAGCTTCGCAAGGCACTGCCCGCCCCGGCGCGGATCCACACGCGGGCGGCGGGGTACGCGCTCGAGCTGGCGGAGGGCTCCCTCGACGCGACCCGGTTCGAGCGGATGCTCGATGACGCCAGAGCGGTAATGCGCGATCCCAATCCCGCGCTCGCTGCCTCGCTGCTTCACCGCGCGCTCGCGCTCTGGCGAGGACCGGCGTACGGCGAGTTCGCCTACGACGAGTTCGCCCGCGCGGAAGCGGAACGGCTCGAAGAGCTACGGCTCGCCGCCACCGAGGAACAGGCCGAGGCGCGGCTCGCCCTCGGTCAGCACAGCGACCTTCTCCCCGAGCTGCAAGCCCTGGCCGCCGCCCAGCCGCTGCGTGAGCGGCGGGCAGCTCAGATGATGCTCGCGCTGTACCGCTGCGGACGACAGACCGAGGCGCTCGAGCGGTTCTCGGCGTTCCGCATGCGGATGCTCGATGAACTGGGGCTCGAGCCTGGCCACGAGCTACGCGACCTCCAACGAGCCATCCTCGAGCAGGACCCAACCCTGACCATAGCCTCCGCCGCGCCCATTGCGGCGGCGGTGTTGCCGGCATCGCCGAACGCGCTACTGGGCCGACATCGCGAGGTCGCAGAGCTCAGCGCCCTGCTCTTGCGCGACGACGTACGACTGCTCGTCCTCACTGGGGCAGGTGGCTCTGGGAAAACGCGGTTGGCGCTCGAGGTCGCCCGGGCCACGGCCGGCTCGTTCGCCAACGGTGCCACGTTCGTAGAGCTGGCACCGTTACAGGATCCTGCTCTCGTGCTCGCGGCGATCGCGCGGGTGCTGAGGATCGAGTCTGCACCGGGCGAGGACGCTCTTGACATAGTCGCGAAGGCCCTTCGTTCACGCGAGCTGTTGCTCGTGCTTGACAACGCCGAGCACCTTCACGCTGCCACACCAACATTCAGCGACCTCCTCGCCCGCCTGCCCCGCCTCACGCTCCTGGTCACCAGCCGCGCCGTCCTACACCTCTCCGGCGAACACGTCTACCCCGTCCAACCGCTGACCCAAGAACCCGCGGCCGCGCTGTTCTGTCAGCGCGCCGAGGACGCTGACGCCCGCTTCGCGCCCAGCACCGCGGATCAGCAGGCGATACGCCGGATTTGCAAACGACTCGACGGGCTGCCGCTCGCGATCGAACTCGCCGCAGCGAGAACGCGAATCCTCACGCCCGGTGAACTGTTGGAGCGCCTCGAATCCCGTCTCCCGCTACTCACCGGCGGCCCTCGCGACCTCCCTGCACGCCAGCAAACGCTGCGCTCAACGCTCGATTGGAGCTTTAACCTGCTCTCCGGGCGGGAGCGACAGCTCGCCACCCGCCTTGGCGTCTTCATCGGCGGCTTCGATCTGCAGGCCGCTGGGAAGGTCTGCGACGCCGACATCGACGGACTCACAGCGCTGGTCGACCAGAGCCTTCTCGGGCGAACCGCCGACGGCCCCTTCTTCTACCTCCAAACAATCCGCGAGTTCGCGTTCGAGCGCCTACAGGAATCCTCGGACGCAGACGAGGTCCATCGCCGGCACTGCGCGTTCTTCCTCGCCGTCGCGCAAGCCGCCGACATCAGCGCCGTCCGTCGCCGCAGCGGCGCCGACCGCCTCGACAGCGCCGCCATTGCACAACACAACCTTCGCGCAGCGCTCGCCTGGACGGTCGAGACTGGCTCCGCCACGCTCGGGCTTGAGCTCGCGACCGCGATGGAACGGTTCTGGGTGACGCGTGACCCGCACGAGGGGATGCGGTGGTTCGAGGCGCTCCTGGCCCGCCCCGAGGCGCAAGCGGTCACGCCAAAGGTCCTGGCCGGCGCCCTGCGAGCGTACGGCGGCACGACCGATATCGCCGGCCACGACGCAGCGGCCCAGCGTCTCTACGAGAAGAGCCTCGCTCTGTTTGATCAGCTCGGAGACGAATCGGGATGTGCGGTGCTTCTGCACCGCCTCGGAATCAGCGCGCTGCGCCGCAGCGACCTCGCGAACGCCAGTGAGCTCGTCCACCGAAGCCACGAGATCCACCGGCAAGCCGGCGACCGATGGGGTCAAGCACAAACGCTCGGAGCGCTCGGTGCGATCGCACGCGACGCCGGGGAGCCCGCACGCGCCGTCGAGCTGATCCAGGCCAGCGCGGGGATGGCGCGCGAAGCCGGTGTGCGCTGGTGGGAGAGCGGCATGCTCGCCGAGCTGGCCAGCCTCGCACTGAACGCCGGATGCATCGGCGAGGCCGAGACGAGAGCCCGCGAATCGCTCATCCTCGCCGACGAGATCGGAGACCGCGCCGGACGCGTGTTCGGGGTCGGGTTACTCGCCCGCGTAGCCGCCGAACGCGGACAACCCGAACGCTCAATGAGCCTTTGGGCCTCCATCCACGACACTGATGCGGTAGCGCCGCTCGGCGGCTGGCGACGCCACCGCCAGACGCATGAGGCACGGATACGCGACGCAATCGGCGACGGAATACCGCTCGTCTCCACCGACCGTCCGCCCCTGACGCTCGACGACGCCGTCGCGCTAGCCCTACAACCACCCGACGCCCCGCGCACCCGAGCGACGAAGCGCGAATAGATCGGGACCTAGACATCGTGCCGCTCGGTTGCGAAGCTGCGCCGCGTGACGCTGCTCGAGGAGCGCTGCCGCGAGACGCTCGAAGGGAGCTGGATCGTTGGTGAGCGTGATGGTGTGCCGTTCGCGTATACGCGTCCGAGCCCGGGGCGCTATCGCTGGCAGTGGTATTGGGACTCCTGTTTCGCGGCGATCGCGTGGCGGCATTTTGACCGGGCGCGCTCTCGGGCCGAGCTCGAGACGTTGCTCGCCGCGGCGCGGCCTGATGGTTTCATCGGTCACACGATCTTCTGGGAGCATCCGGTCAGCGGCCCGCGCAGGCTGTTTTACAACGTGATCCATCACGACGACGTGATGACGGCCACGATTGAGCCGCCGGCGCTGGCGTTCGCGTGGCGGGTAGCGGTCGGTGATCCTGCACTCGAGGCGCGGATCGTCGCCCACCACGCCGCGGTCAGCAACCAGCGTGACCTCGAGGGCGACGGGCTGGTGTGGATCCTGCAACCGGATGAGTCCGGCTTGGATGCCTCGCCGCAGTTTGACCCGATCTGGCGCGACCGGGCGCAGGGGCTGCCCGGCTTCGCCGAGCTGGTGCACCGTAATCGCGAGCGCGGGTTTCGGATCGATGCGGTGCGCGCCGATGGCGACCCGGTCGTCTGCGAGGTGCTGACAAATGTGATCCATGGGCTCTCGCAGTTAGCGCTCGGGTTGCCGTCGATCACGCCGGCGTTGATCGCCCGGTGCTATGACGAACCGAGCGGCTTGTTCCTACCGGCGGTGGAGCCGGAGATCAAGGCGCGGATCCCCGTCACTTGGACGGCGCTGGCCCCACTGGCGCTGCCCGACCTACCGGAGGAGATCGGGCACCGTCTCGTGGGCTACCTGCTGGACGAGCGTCGCTTTTGGACGGCGGTCGCCCCACCGTCGGTTTCGCTCGATGAGTCGTCGTTCTCGCTGCGCGAGCACTTTGACGGTTTGCGGCGCTACTGGCGTGGGCCGACATGGGTCAACAGCGCGTGGCTTCTGTGGCGTGGCTTGGTGCGCCTGGGGTACGAGCCGCAGGCGGCTGCGCTCGCCCGCGGGATCACCGAAACGGTGGCGCGGGAGGGGCTGCGCGAGTTCTACGACCCGCACGACGGTCGCGGCATGGGCGCCGAGAAGTTCGCCTGGACCGCGCTGGCGCTCGAACTGCTCGACCCGAGCAACGCAAGCGTCGGCGTACCCATCCAGCGGGCGTGATCGTGGAGGGCTCGCTGCGGGTGACGCTTGACGGGTCCACGCAGGAGCATCCCGCGCGGCGTGCGCTGAGCGACGTAAAGCGTCATCTGCAGAAGTCAGCCCTCAAGCTGGTTGGGTATCTCGTCGCCGCCTACGTGGTGCTGAAGCTGATTCCGACGCTGAAGCAGGCATTGCACAGCCTGGAGCACGTGTCCTGGGAATGGGTGCTCGGGGCGATCGCTCTCGAGGTGCTGTCAGAGCTCGGCTTTGTCCTCGCCTGGGGCGCGATCGTCGACCCGCAGAAACTGCTCGATCGTGACGGCCGCGGACGGCGAACCGACGACGATGTCGCCTGGGCACAGCTCGCAGGCGGACTCCTGCTCCCCGGTGGGGCGTGGGGAGGCGTGGGAGTCGGAGCGTTGATCCTGCACCGGCTAGGAGTGCCGACCAAGCTGATCGCCGAGCGCGAGTTCAACCTCAGCTTTCTCAATACAGCCGTCGATGCACTGGCGCTGATCATCTTCGGTGTCGGGCTCGCGACCAGCATCTTGGCCGGCGAGTCGCGTCTCCTGCTGACGGTGCTGCCCGCAGCCGTCGCAGCGGCCGGGATGGCGGCCGCCCTACTGATCGCCCGCCGCGCCGGCAACCGTGCCGAACGCCTACAGGCCACGCACCCCAAGATCGCGAGCGCGCTCACCACACTTGCGAACGCCGTCCGCGACACGGAGCGGCTGATCGTCCAACGCGGCAACTGGACGAGCGTGCTCGGGGTGCTGGCCTACCTCGGATTCGACGTGCTCGTCCTATGGACTGCCTTCCTCGCCATCCACGCCCACCCAGTCCCAGGGTTCGCAATCGTGATCATGGCTTACATCATCGGTGCCCTTGGCGGATCGATTCCCCTGCCGGCCAGCATCGGGACGATCGGCGGCATCGCAGGGATGCTGATCCTCTACGGCGTGACCCACAACGCCGCGATCGCCGCTGTCCTGCTCCACCAGGCGATCGGGCTGCTCGTGCCGCTGACCGGCGGCGGGATCGCCTACACGATCCTCCGCCGGCGTGTCAGGCCGATCATCAGTACAGCCGAGAAACACGGTCCGGCCGACCAAGATCGGGCGCGCAATCGCTAGCCTTCGCGAGTCGAGGATCACTGGGGCTACGCACGGCCATGCTCGCTGCTCGGGTGCTTGCGGACGATCGCGGTCAGGTACTCCGCGGGGACGCGGAGGCTGCCGTCGGTGCTCTCGGTCAGCGAGGAATAGAGGTTGATCAGGTCCGTCCGCAGTGCGTCCCATCCCCCGGACTCCTGCAATGCCGCCTTGGCGAAGATGATTGGGCCGAACACCTGCTCCAGGTAGGTGATCCAGGTCTCCGCGGAGTCGTGCTGGAAGACGACGTGGTCGCGCTCGAAGCTCATCGTGACGTCGAGGCCCGAGAAGAGCTCGGTCACGTACCCCTGGTTGCCCCATAGACCGGGCGGGGGCACGAACCCGGACGTTGGTGGCTGACGGGACATCATGAGCCTAATCATCCGGCCAAACGCTCCCTCGATGGTCCACGAGCACACTCCGATCGTTCCGCCCGGGGCGAGCACGCGCGCGAGCTCGCCGGCAGCGCGGCGATGGTCGGGAGCGAACATCACGCCAAACACCGACAGCACTCTCTCGAACGAGTGATCTGCGAACGGGAGGTGCTCGGCATCGCCCTCGATCCAATCGATATCCCATCCACCTACGCGAGCGCGGCTGCGCGCCGCGTCAAAGAGCTCGGGGGTTAGATCGAGCCCCGTGACCCGCCCGCCCGCTGCGGCCGCCGCGATCGCAGCGTTCCCCGTCCCCGTGGCCACGTCCAGCACTCGCATCCCCGCCGTCACGCTGACGCGGGCGACGAGCGCGTCAGCGGCGGGCTGCAGCAGCTCCCCGAACGTCGCATAGTCCCCGAGAGTCCACATCTCCTGTTGTTGGCGCTTCAACGGGTGTAGCTCAGTCACGTTCATGAATCCTCCGTCAGGCTGGCGCGTTGGTGGGGGTCTTGAGTCCGCGGATGCGGTCGATGGCTTGCGGGTCGCCTTCGTAGCTAATTCCGGCGTGTTTGGCGTCGGCTGGTTCGATCATGCCGAGCAGGAGTCCGAGGACGGGCTTGGGGTCTCCGGTCAGCGTCGCGTCGGGGTTCTCAGTCGGCCCGAGCCGGGTGTGGATCGCGCCGTCGCGTGTTTCGATCACGATCGGCCGATCGCCGATTCGAAGCTCGATCGTCACCGATGGATGCTTGGGCTCGTGGTCGGTGAGCATCAACTCGATCGCCCACGCGAGCCAATGGCTGCGGACGGCGTCCTTCGGGTGCTGCTCGGTCATCAGCGGCAGGCCCCAGCGGATCAGGTCCTCGAGGACGGGCCGGAGTTGCTCGCCGCGGGGGGTGAGGTGAAACAGGGTGGTCGCGATTGGCGGCGGTGCGTCCTCTCGGGAGATGACCCCGGCCTGCTCGAGCTCGCGGAGCCGGTCGGCGAGCAGGTTCGTCGCGATTCCGGGCAGCCCGTTGCGCAGGTCGGTGTAGCGACATGCTCCCTGTAGCGCCAGTTCGCGGACGATCAGCAGCGTCCACCGATCGCCGACGACGTCGAGCGACTTCGCCAGAGCGCAGTACTCGTCATAGGACCTCATTGCAGTTAGTCTAGCAGGAAGTAGAGCAATACGTTCTATTACTTGACTTTCTTGTCTGACTAGTTTAGAACTGCGTCAGATCTTGTCCGTCGGCTCTGCTCAGGAGGAAGGCATGCAACGTAAGCCTTTGATTCTCGTCTCGCTGTTGTTGGCGGCGTTTGCGATCAACCTCGACACCACCATCGTCAACGTTGCACTGCCGACGCTGGTGCGCCAGCTGCGCGCGTCGAATTCGCAGCTGGAATGGGTCGTCGACGCGTTCAACCTCGTATTCGCCGCCTCGGTGCTTGCCGCGGGCAGCCTCTCGGACCGGTTTGGGCGCAAGGGGATGCTGCTGGCGGGCCTTGCGGTGTTCGGCGTCGCGAGCGTCGCGGGCGGATTGACGGACAGTCCCGGTCAGCTGATCGTGGCGAGGTCGGTGATGGGTCTCGGCGCCGCGATGGTGTTCCCGGCGACGCTTTCGCTGCTCTCCAACGTGTTCACCGAGCGTTCAGAGCGCGCGCTCGCGATCGGACTCTGGGGCGCGATCACCGGCCTGGCGATCGCGCTCGGCCCGATCGTTGGGGGCTGGCTGCTGCAGGCGTTCGGCTGGACGAGCATCTTCTTCGCGATGGCGCCGATCGCCGCGCTCGCCGCCTTCTTGGTGGCGCGGTTCGTCCCGGAGTCGCGCGATCGGCGCGCGCCGCGGACCGATGGCGTCGGGTTCGCGCTCTCGACGGTGGCGATCGGAGCACTGATCTACACGATCATCGAGGCGCCGAACTACGGTTGGGCCAGCGGACGAACGCTTGCGGGGTTCGGCCTCACGGCGCTGCTCGTCGTGGCATTCGTCGCGTGGGAGCGCTCCTCCGACGCTCCGATGCTCGACCTCAGCCTGTTCGGGAATCCGCGGTTCACCGCCGCGAGCGTGTCCGTCGCGATCTCGTTCTTCGCACTGTCGGGATTCATCTTCCTGATCACGCAGTACTTCCAGTTCCTCAAGGGCTACGGACCGCTCTCAACGGGCATTCGCCTGCTTCCGGTCGCGAGCTGCGTCGCGATCTCCTCGGTACTTGGCACCAAGCTCGCAGTCCGGATCGGCACCAAGCTCGTCGTCGCCTCGGGACTTCTCTCGATGGCCGCGTTCTACCTGTGGGTCACAACCGCATCGGTGAGCACGGGCTACGGAACCATCGCCGCCCAAATGGTTGTTCTCGGAACGGGCATGGGCCTCACCAGCGCGCCCGCGACAGAGGCGATCATGGGTGTCGTGCCGACGGCGAAAGCCGGTGTCGGCTCCGCCGTCAACGACGCCACCCGGCTGTTCGGCGGGACGCTAGGCGTCGCCATTATCGGCAGCGTTTACGCGTCGCTGTATGCGAGCCGGCTCACCGGAGCGCTTCCGGCCGGACTACCGACCGCGGTCACGCGGACCGCGCACACCTCGGTCGGCGCCGCGCTCACCCTCGCCGGCGGCCTGCGACACGCCGGCCACGCGGCGATCGCAGCAGGCCTCCACGAGGCCGCCACGTTGGCCTTCTTCCAGGGCTTCAGCACGGCCAACTACGTCACGGCCAGCGTCGCCGCCGCCGGGGCCGTGATGGCACTGGCGCTCCTTCCCGCGCACCCAATCGCCGAGCCTGTCGACACAGAACCACGGCAAGGCTTCGCATCGCCCGCCACAGCCCCAGCCAGCAGCTGACTGCTACCCCAACTGTCACCACGACGCATCGTCGACGAGCTGACGCCGCTCGTGAGTCGCGTGCCGCGGCTCAGGTAGCTCGTGGATCAGCGCCTCTCGGCCACCAGGCGGACCGCGAAGCCGATCAAGAACAGTCCGCTCAACTGCTCCAGGCGGCGCTGCACTCGGCGTTGGCTCAGCCAGGACGCCAACTGAGACACGAGCCAGATCAGTACGGCAAACCAGGCCGCGGCCTCGACGACGAACAGCGCGCCGAACAGGAGCGAGGTGGTTTCGATGGAGCTGCCACGCGGAATGAAGGCGGGGAAAAACGCGATGAAAAAGACTCCCGTCTTCGGGTTAGCGAGGTTGCTGACGACGCCCATGAGATAGCCGGCGCGGCCGGTGGCGTCTGACCGATCCGACATAGACGTGAGGTCAAAGGCGACACGCCCGCGAGAACGCAGAGACCCGACTCCCAGCCACACCAGGTAGGCGGCCCCCAGGAAGCGCAGGCCGTCGTAGCCGATCCTGCTGGCCGCGAGCAGCGCTGAAAGGCCAAATGCCGCTGCCATGACCCAGATCACCACGCCGGTCAGCGTGCCGGCCGCAGTTCGCAGTCCGACGAACCGGCCATAGCGCAGCGCGTTGCGGATGACCAACACGTTGTCGGGCCCAGGCAAAGCGATCAACAGCGCGCTGGCGGCGGCAAATGTAGTGATAGCGACCAGCACAGGGCGACTGTGCCACACGTTCCCCCGCGCCTCAAGCAGGGGGGGCCCTCGTATTCGTTCGCCTTGCGTACGGCCCCCGGGTGTGGCCCACCGAGCCGGGCAGTAGCTCAGTGATGCATGCTTTGGCCGGTGGACGTCTTCGAGACCTTCGCCGATCGGAATATTGATGATGCTGCGCAGATCTGGGCCGAGGCCACGGCGGCACGTGACGGTGATATCGAGGTGCCGGGTCTGCAGCTATCTCGGCCGGTGATCGAGCAGGTTCTGAATCGCTCTCCGAGATCACGACTGCTGATCGCGCGGTCGAGGGATGGCGTGGCGATGGGGTTCGCCGCGACCGAGCCGCACCTTGGCGACGATGAGTCGGTCGCCCAGCTGCGCTACCTTGGCGTACGTCCCAGCGCCTGGGGTCAGCGCGTTGGAGAAACCCTCCTGCGCGAGCTTGAGGTGGTGCTGCGGGCGTCAGGCTTCACGCGCGCCCTGCTGTCGGTCTACACAGACAACGCGCGGGCGACTGCGCTGTACGTACGGCTGGGCTGGACGCCCTCCGGGCAGCCGCAACCCCATCCCCGAACCGGCAAGCCCGAGCAGCGGTAAGAGCTGCGTCTGGAGTTGAGCTGACTCGTGGCCGTGAAGCCCATCCCTTCGCTGGCGCGGTTGGCCGCGGCGTACGGACGATTGCCTACGTGAGCTGGTGTTCGTGCGCGTAGCGGATCGCTTGAGCGTTACGTGCCCAGCAGGCCGGTAACTCCGATGATCAGCAGCACGGCGCCGGCGCCTCCGGTCACGCCCGCGAGCACTAGCTGCCCGAATCCAAGCAGCCGCGTCCAACCCGACGCCAACCAGCGCTCGGCGTGCTCGCCGGCGAGCCGCCGGATTGCGAGGATGGCGATGAGCGGCGTCACGAACAAGACGTTGTAAGCGACGATCAGAGACACCTCCACTCCGGCGACCGGGTGCGAAGCCAGGACTGCCGAGATCGCGGCGAAGTACATGAACGCGGTTGGCAGCTCGACCGCCATTATCCCCGCGCCGAGCGTGAACGCCGAGGAGCGCGTACCCCCGGGTTGAGGCAGCCGCGCGAGCCGCTCGCTGTGCCGAGAGCGCCACACCCCGAACGCCACCATGAGGACGACCACACCTCCCGCGGATTCGAGCGAGTGCTCGACCGTGCCTCCGATGTGGTGCAGTGCGGAGATCAGCGCTGGCCCCGGGCCAAACACGAGCACGAGCCCGCCGGCCAGGTACGTCGCGAACACCCCGAACGTGAAGCTCACCAGGTGCGCTCTGGGCGTGCTTGCCAGCCAGAGCGCGGGGACCACGGTCGACGGGTTGATCGAGTCAGCGACCGCGATCGAAAAGACGAGCAACGTCAGCGTTGGCATGAACTCACATCCGAAGCCTACGCCCGATTCCTCGGCCGACCCCCTGGGGCGTCCGCTTTGGACCGACCCCACATAGTCGGATCGATTGAGCCGCGTGGGTATAGTTCGGTGATACTGGTGTCTCGTATGGGGCGCTCGTACAAGGGTGGAGGGCAGACGCGTGGAGGTTTGGTCGGGGCGTGGCCGGCGCATATGGCGCCATGCGGGGCGCGGGGTGTGCGCTGCATCTGTGGGGTGGCGTGCGCGTTGGAATGTTGGGGTCGGTGGCGAGAGTCGCACCCAGCGGTGGGTGTGGCTGATGACGATGTGCGTCGGTGCCTTGCTTTTGGGCTTGGTGGTGGCGCCTTCGGATGCGCTGGCTGACTTGAACTGGGGCACTGGCGTCGTGGCGGCGTTGCCAGCGAACGCCGCTGCGAACCCCGTGGGACACGGGCGTTGATGCGGTCGGCAGCTACTCCAGCACCTCGAGCCTCGGGCAGGAGCTGCTCGTGTCAGCGGGTGTTGGCTCTGGGGCTTGCGATACGTCGTGGACGGGCGCCGCGTCGGATGGACTGTATTCGGACGCGGGGAATTGGACTGCGGGCGTCCCGAATGGCAACAACGGCTGTATCACGCTCCCCGGGACCTACACCATTCATCTCCAAGGCGCGCCGCCGGTGGCCAGCAGCCTGACCGTGGGCGGCTCAAGCGGGACCCAGACGCTGTCGCTCGAGAGCACCTGCTCGGGGTCTGCGGCCCTGACCACCAGCTCGAGCATGACGATCGGCTCGCATGGTTCGGTACTGCTGACGAACGCGGACGGCTGCGCGAACGACGCCACCCTGGCGATCCCCTC
>Ga0302314_10019315_pt1 | contig 11327 bp, 10 predicted proteins | sample III_Palsa_N2_3_FD_200533 | JGI IMG/M metagenome (GOLD analysis project Ga0302314, IMG submission 200533) | Peat permafrost microbial communities from Stordalen Mire near Abisko, Sweden - III_Palsa_N2_3 | ecosystem: Environmental > Terrestrial > Soil > Palsa > Peat permafrost | place: Sweden... | reverse complement strand
CGGCGGCCTTTTCGCCAGCTCCGCCGCCATGGCGCAGCCGGACGCCACCATCCACTTCGGCGGCGGCTCGATCGCCTTCATCGGCTCGGTCCAATGGGGCGGCGGCATGCTGCACTACAACGGCCGGAGCGTTCCCTTGAAGGTGAACGGCATCGGCATCGGCGCGATCGGCGCGGACAAGTTCAGCGCCGAGGGTGAGGTGTTCCACCTGCACCACCTGCACGATATCAACGGCACCTATACGGCCATCAACGCCAATGCGACGGCGGGCGCCGGTTCAGGCGAGATCGACATGCAGAACGAGCACGGCGTCGAGATCCACGCCCACTCCACCTCGGCGGGTCTGAACCTGTCGCTGGCGCCCACCGGCGTGCAGATCAACATCAAGTAGTCGGCGCTCTTCGGGTTCGATTTCGATCGGGCTCCGGCGGCGGTTTCCGCGGCCGGGGCCCTTTCGATTCCCAGCAGATGATTGACAGCCGGGCGTTTTCCTCGTGGAAGCTCCGCCCGTACGCCGCATGGCGACTGCCAGAGGAACGCCCGAAAATGCGCACCGGTCTCTATCCCGGCAGCTTCGATCCCGTCCACAACGGCCACCTCGACATCATCGGCCGCGCCGTGAAGCTGGTGGACAAGCTGGTGATCGGGGTCGCCGTCGACACCGGCAAGGTGCCGATGTTCAGCCTCGAAGAGCGGCTGGAGATCATGCGCGAAGAGACCGAGCACCTGAAGAACCAGGCCGAGATCGTCGTGCACGGCTACCAGGGCCTCACCATCAACGCCGCCCGCGAACTGGGCGCCCAGATTCTGGTGCGCGGCCTGCGCGCCTTCTCCGACTTCGAGCACGAATTCCAGCTCACCACCATGAACCAGCAGCTCGACCGCGAGATCGAGACCGTGTTCCTGATGGCCGACCCGCATCATCAGGCGATCGCCTCGCGCCTGGTCAAGGAGATCGTCAGCATGGGCGGCGACATCACCCCGTTCGTCTCGCCGGCGGTGAAGCGGCGCCTGCTGGGCAGGGTCGGCCGCGGTTGACGGCCTTGCCGTCGCCACAAGGTGCAGCTAGCGGGACCATTGGTTTGAACCAGCCCCGTGTGTCGCTCACCTTCATGAAGCCCCATTCCGCCGTCGTCGCCGTGCTCGCCGCGCTGGCGCTCGCCCCAGTCGCACTCGCCCCAGTCGCACTTGCCCCCGTCGCGTTCGCCGCCAAGCCGAAGCCGCCGCCGGTCCCGGCGACCCCGCCGCCGCCCGCGCCGCCCACCGACGCCGACATGCGAACCCCGGATCCGAAAGACCTGCTGGTGATCGAGACCACCAAGGGGCGCATCCTGGTGGAGCTGAACGACGTCTCGGCGCCCGCCGCCGCCGAGCGGATGCGCCAGCTCGCCCGCCAGGGGGTCTACAACGGCCGGCTGTTCTTCCGGGTGATCGACAATTTCATGGACCAGACCGGCGACCCGGTGGACAGCGGCGTCGGGGCCTCGTCGCTGCCGAACCTGCAGCCCGAGTTCACCTTCAAGCGTGGCCCGGCCTCGCCGTTCGTTTTCGTCGACCGCGCCGGCGCGGTGGAAGAGGGCTTCGTCGGCAGCCTGCCGGTCTTCAGCCAGCCGATCGCGCTGGGCATGATGACCGTCGATCACACGGTGGCGGCGTGGGGAACCTTCTGCCCGGGCGTGATCGGGATGGCCCGCAGCGACGATCCGGCCAGCGGCAACAGCCAGTTCTTCTTCATGCGCACCAACGCCAATTCCGCCGACCACGCCAACCACGCCCTCGATAAGATCTACACGGCGGCCGGCCGGGTGATCGCCGGCCAGGACGTGGTCGACGCCATCAAGACCGGCGAGCCGGTGGCCGCGCCGCAGGACAAGATGATCACCGTCAAGGTGGTGGCCGACATGCCGGAGGCCGACCGGCCGAAGGTGCGCATCGTCGACGCGGGCAGCGCTTGGGCGAAAGCCACCATCACCCGCCAACAGGCCGACCTGGCGCCCGATTTCACCGTCTGCAGCGTCAAGCTGCCGGTAGAGGTGAAGTAACGCGTATGAAAAGGCCCGCCGCGGGTTTCCCCGGGCGGGCCAAATCCTAGGCAGATGCGATGCGTCAGAGCGCGCGTCGGCCGACCAGGGCGTGGTAGATCCACAGCACCACCACGGCGCCGACGATGGCGACCAGCATCGAATAGATGTTGAACCCGGTCACGCCAACCGCGCCGAACATGCTGAACAGGAACCCGCCCACCAGGGCGCCGACGACGCCGAGCACGATGTCCATGACGATGCCGGAGCCGGTGTGATTGACGATCTTGCTGGCGATGAACCCGGCGATCAGGCCCAGCACCACCCATGCGATGATACCCATAGCGTTCGAACTCCCAATCCGAAGCCGCGGCTGCGGCTCGCTTCGGGGAGTTAACGCGCGAGGGGCGCGAAGGGGTGCAAACCCGCGCTGCGCGTGGACTTCAGCGGTGCGGACGGGCGCCTATGGTGCGGAGCCGGTCAGCGCCGCGACGAAATCGGCTGCTGGCGGGCCTTCCTCCCATGCCGGCACGCCGGCGGGGATCGTGATCCCATCCATCTTCCGCTTGGTCCAAATGTGGACGACGATCGTCAGTTCGTCGCTGCGGTCCAGCGTTCCGGCGCGGACGACAGCCGTGCCGGGCCGGCGGGTATTGGTATTGTAGACGCGCGTGAAACAGACCGGACAGGCTCGCTGGCGCGAGGTGCGCTCACCCCCCGGAGAGGTAAGCTCGAACAGCGCCGGCTCGCCGGCGACCTCAAGCTGATCCTCCGGCAGGATGAACTGGACGCTGAAGGCGCTCCCGGTCCAGGTTTGGCAGTCGCGGCAATGGCAGGCGTACACGCGCGGAAGGCCCGCGAGCGCCGCGCGGTACCGGACTCGGCCGCAGCGGCAGCCGCCTTCTATCGCATCGCTCATAGTGCAGCGGCCTACATCGGGCTCGTCGGAAAGGCCACCCGGCGCGATGGCGAGTCCGCTTTCCGGAAGGTGAGTTACGTCCGCGTTCGGACCCGAAGCTGACCTAGCCGCCGTTAGCGAGTACGAACTCGGTCTTGCCCTCTGTATATCCCGCCCGCGAGAGGCCCGCCGCCGCGAGTCGCTCCTTGAGCGCCTGATACGCTGCACGCGCACCGACGTCCTTTATAAGCCGGTCGCGGAATCGCAGGCTCCTCCGCCACTGGTCGCCGCCATACTCCACGACGTGGGCGAGGTACTCTCGGGCCTCGGGACGCCCGAAGATGTGGTGCTCTGGAATGCCATGGTTGGTCGCGTAATCGTAGCCGATGCGCTCCATCTGCTCGATCATCTTCAAACCATCGCCGATCGTCGCGACGCCGATCAGCAGGTCGATGATTGGCTTGGCGCGAAGGCCGGGCACGGCGGTGCTGCCGTAATGTTCAATCGCGAGCGCGAGAGGCCCGACGGCACGCCTGATGCGCGCGGCTTCGTCGGCGAAGGCGCGCGCCCAAAGCGGGTTATGGTCGAGGAGCCGGTTCGCACCCGCTTCGAGACCAAGGCCAAGTGAGTGCGTCTCCGCCACCATGGTCTCGGCGTTAGCACACCGGCGACGTGCGGGCAGCCTTCCCGGCCGTCTTGAGGGCGGCGCGTCCGCTTTCTGGCGTAACCTCATTGCGTGCTGTCGACCGAGGCTGTGTAAAAACGCGGACGTCTCGATTTTCCACGCAAGAACTCACCCGAGTGCCAGGTCTTTTTGGCTGCGCCGCGCACATCTCGGTCGCCTCTCGCCGTTCGGCTGGAATGACATTGCGCCGGATTTTGCCGCGTCTGAGTTTTTACACAGCCTGGACCCCTAGCTGACCCTGGCTTCCGCGAGATACCGTGCGGGAAATTGGAGTTGACGCTTGCGAAGAGTCACCAGTTCGCTTGTCGACATGATCGCCGACACTGCGCAGCAGAAGCATGCAGCAGCAATCGCGCGGCGCCACGCTGATACGGCAGCAGAGAAGCCGTCTGATGTGGCGATCCAGTCCCTGGCGGCAGTCGCGGCGAGTTTCAGTACTGACGGCTACGTCTCAAGGGCGAATGGACGGCGTCTGGTTTCGCGAAACGGCGATCTCTCATACGAGATGCATTTCCAGCTCGATCGCAACAATATCTCGGGAAAGCGGGTGGCGGTTTGGCCGAGCGCGATGGTCGGTTCGCTTAAGCTGCGGCAGTGGCGCGCCCAGCACGGAACGGCCTGGGGTAGCCTGCCATCCTATTCCTCGTATTTCGCAGGCGGACACATCGGCAACCTTCGGCAGCCCCCGGGCTGGATGGAGTGGGATTTCGCTGACCCGACGCGTCGCGACATAACGGCAGACGACCTTATCGAGGCGATCCGCGAAATCTTGGTCCCATTCTTTGCATCCTTCAGGGACCCGCGTTCGGTCCTCGACGCGTTCGATCGCGCCGAGATGCTCTCACCCGTCTGGGCAATCGAGTTTGCTCAAGCCCACTTTGGGCGCGACGGGGCCGAGCACGTTGGCAGGCTCGTTTTGGACAAACAACCGCAGTTGCTCGACCGCTTCCTCGCGACCGTGGAGGTGTATCGAGTAGAGGGCCTACCGCGAGCGAGAAACAGCGACAGCGCATGCGATCTGGCGGCCATGGCAGTGTTTCTGGGTCTCAATTTGAGCGTCTCCTAGACGCGGATCGACTTCCGCTACCCCCCCAACTCGGAAGTTCCGAAGGTCCGCTTGTCGGCCCGGCCCGGAAATCGACGACCCTGCCGCCTGCGTCGCCCCCTACGCCGCCTCCAGGCTGAACGTCTGATCGGCCTCGTCGTAGACGAAGAGTTCGGCGAAGCGGCACCAGGCGACCACGGCTTTCAGCGTGTCCTCGGCGTAGTCCTCGCTCATGAAGTCCTCAAGCTCCTCCGAGAACCGCGCGGCGCGGGCGCGGTGGTTGGGGCGCTCATCGAGCACCCGCTTGATCAGCGCCGCCAGCGGCACATAGGCGATCAGGTGCTCGGCGAAGAGCCGCTTGCGGTCCTCCAGGTCGCCGTCGGCGAACCGGCGGCCCGCGGCGGTGAGCTGGATGTCGCCCTGCGCCACTTCGGCGAAGCGCAGCAGCTGCAGCGTCTCCGCGATGGGGAAGAGGTCGTCGATCTCGAAGTTCAGCTCCTCGGCCAGCGCCGGCAGGTCGGCGCGGCCGCCCGGCGAGTCCGCCAGCGTCTCCATCAGGCCGGCCAGTTCGTTGGTCGACACCACCGGCAGCGCCATGCCGACGCCGATGCCCGGAAATCCCTGGCCGCTGCGCTGGTCGGTCTTGTCCCCCGGCGCGCGGGCGGTCATGCGGCCATAGATGTCGTCGACCTGTTGGCGGAAGCGCGGGTCGTCGCGGTTGCGGGGGTGGGGCAGGGTGATCTTGATCTCGGCCATGATCCGCCCGGGGTTGGACGAGAGGATCAGGATGCGGTCGCTCATCAGCACCGCCTCCTCGATATTGTGGGTGACCATCAGCACCGAGCGGATCGGCAGGCGCCCTTCGATCCAGAGATCGATGATGTCGGTCCGCATGGTCTCCGCGGTCAGCACGTCCAGCGCCGAGAACGGCTCGTCCATCAGCAGCAGCTCGGGGTGCACCACCAGGGCGCGGGCGAAGCCGACGCGCTGGCGCATGCCGCCGCTGAGTTCTTTCGGATAGGCGCCCTCGAAGCCGCCGAGGCCGATCAGGTCGATCGCCTCGCTCGCGCGGCGCTCGCGCTCCAGCGCCGCAACCCCGTGCGCCTCCAGTCCCAGCTCGACGTTTTCCTCGACCGTCAGCCAGGGGAAGAGGGCGAAGCTCTGGAACACCATGGCGACGCCGGGATTGGGCCCGTTCAGCGGCGTGCCGCGCCACAGCGCGCGCCCCGAGGTGGGCTTCAGCAGGCCCGCGATAATGCGCAGCAGCGACGACTTTCCCGAGCCCGAGCGGCCGAGCAGGGCGACGATCTCGCCGTCGTCGATGCCGACGTTGACGCCGTCGAGGACGAGTGGACCCTTGCCCTCATGGCCGTAGGACATGCGCGCCTCTTCCACCTGAAGCAGGCGCTGGGCGTCGGGGGCTCTTGGCATGCGGATATCTCCCCTAGTCGAACCGGTATTTGCGCTCGGCCAGCGCATAGAGCGGGCGCCAGACCGTGCGGTTGAGCGCCACCACGAACGCCGACATCACCGCGACGCCCAGGATGACGCGCGGCATGTCGCCGGCCGTCGACGCATCCGCGATATAGGCCCCGAGGCCGGCGGCGCGCAGGTGCTTGTCACCCCACGACACCACCTCGGAGACGATCGCGGCGTTCCACGCCCCGCCGCTGGCGGTCAGCGCGCCGGTGACGAAGTAGGGCAGGATGCCGGGGCCGATCACGGTGCGCCACCAGAGCCACCCCTTCACCCCGAACGACTCGGCGGCCTGCTTCAGGTCGGTGGGAAAGGCGGACGCGCCGGCGATGACGTTGAACAGGATGTACCACTGGGTGCCGAGGATCATCAGTGGACTGAGGAAGATGTCGGGGCTCAAATGACCCCATAGGATGCCGGCGACAACGACGCCGTAAAGCAGGTTCACCGGGAAGGCCGCCAGGAACTGCGCGATCGGCTGCACGCGCTCGGCGATCTTGGGCCTGAGGCCGATCCAGACCCCGATCGGGGTCCATACCAGCGACGCCAGCGCGATCAGCACCACCACCCGCAGGAGGGTGAAGAAGCCCAGGATCACTGCGTGTCCGAGGTCGGTCCAGGTCAGCTCCCGCGAGACGAAGGTGAATATCTGCTGGGCGGCGAACACCACCAGCACCAGCACCAACGCCACCCAGACCACGTCGAAGGTGCGCTGCGCATTGCCCTTCAGTTCCGGCGCGCGGGGAAGGCGCGGGTCGATGCGCAGCGAGGCAAGCGCCCGCAGCGATCCGCCGATCGGCCGTCCCACGCGCGCCATCAGCCGAGTCCGCCGGATCAGGTCCAGCACCCAGGAACGCGGCGGATCCGACGAGGCGGTGAGTTCGATGTGGAACTTCTCCGCCCAGGCGACCAGGGGCCGGAACAGCAGCTGGTCGAAGATCAGGATGGTGATCGCCATGGTGAGGATGGCCCAGCCGATCGCGCCATAGTCCTGCTTGTCGTTGGCCGCGGCGATATAGGCGCCGACGCCGGGCAGGTTGATGTTGGTCGCGCCCACCGTGAAGGCCTCGGAGGCGGTGACGAAGAACCAGCCGCCGGCCATCGACATCATCATGTTCCAGATCAGCGCCGGCGCGCCGTAGGGCGCCTCGAGCCGCCAGAACTTCTGCCAGGGCGTCAGGCCGAAGGCTCTCGCCGCCTCGTCGAGGTCGCGCGGCACCGTCTTCAGCGACTGGTAGAAGCTGAAGGTCATGTTCCAGGCCTGGGCGGTGAACACCGTGAAGATCGAGGCGAACTCGGCCCCCAGCACGCTGCCCGGCGCAAGCGACATCAGCCAGACCAGGGTGATCGACAGGAACGCCAGCACCGGCACCGACTGGAGGATGTCGAGCAGCGGGATCAGCACCATCTCGGCGTGGCGGCTCTTGGCCGCCAGCGCCGCGTAGCCGAAGGTGAACACCAGCGAGGCGACCATCCCCGCGACCATCCGCAAGGAGGTGCGCAGCGCGTACTCCGGCAGTCGCCGGGGATCGAGGCTGATCGGGTGCGCCGCGAGGCTCTTCAGCGGTGCGAAGGTGTCGTGGGCGCCGTGCGTGACAGCGATCAGCACACCCATGATCAGGGCGAAGGCGACGAGGTCCCAGATGTTGAAGGGCGCGCGCAGGGCCGGATGCGCGCGGCGTAGAACTGGCGCAGGCATCATCCCCCCCGGACTGTTCGCGTGCCTCCTATCAAGCCTCGGCGCGACACGCACGTGACAATCGGCGGGGCGGCGCGGGGCGCCCCAAGCGGTGTTGCAAAAGGGCCGTGAGCTACCTGGCCGAGCGCTCCAGCAGCTCGATCAGCTCGCCGGCCTTGCGGCGCTGCTCAGCGGCGTCGCCGCTGACGATCGCCGACTCGATACAGTGATCGAGGTGGCCCTTCAGCAGCTCGCTCTCCACCCGCGCCAGCGCCGCCCGCACCGCGCGCAGCTGGGTCATCACGTCGATGCAGTAGCGGTCGTCCTCGACCATCCGCGCCACGCCGCGCACCTGGCCCTCGATGCGTTTCAGGCGGTTGAGCAGCCTGGGTTTGTCGTCGCGATGCATGGGCAGGACCTCCCGTCGGCCCTTGCATATACCACGCTTGGGTATATCTCGATACCCGCCGGGGGTATGGAGCGCCGAATGGACGATGCGGGTCTGCTGACGGCCTCCAAGGACCCGGTCTGCGGCATGACGGTGAACCCGGCCACGTCGGCGCACCGCGCCGAGGCGCGCGGGCAGGTGTTTCACTTCTGCTGCGCCGGCTGTCGCACCAAGTTCGAGGCCGATCCGGATCGCTATCTCGATCCGCGTCCGCCCGCGCCCGTCACGGCCGAGGCGGCGGGCGCCGTCTACACCTGCCCCATGCACCCCGAGATCCGCCAGGTCGGCCCCGGCGCCTGTCCAATCTGCGGCATGGCGCTGGAACCCGCCGAACCCACGGCCGACGACGGTCCGGATCCCGAGCTCGCCGACATGACCCGCCGCCTGTGGGTCGCCGTGGCCTTCGCCGCGCCCCTGGCGCTGCTGGAGATGGGCGGACACCTCGTCGGCCACGCGATGCTGTTCGCACCCCGCGTCGCGGCCCTGATCGAGGGCCTGCTGGCCGCGCCGGTGGTGCTGTGGGCCGGCTGGCCATTCTTCGAGCGCGGCTGGGCCTCGGTCCGCACCCGCCATCTCAACATGTTCACCCTCATCGCGCTCGGGGTCGGCGTCGCCTTCGCCGAAAGCCTGGTGGCGCTCGCCGCGCCCGACCTGTTCCCCGCCGCCACGCGAAGCGCTGAGGGTCCGCCGATCTATTTCGAGGCCGCCGCCGTCATCGTGACGCTGGCCCTTGTAGGCCAGGTGCTGGAACTTCGCGCCCGCGCCCGCACCGGCGGGGCCATCCGCGCGCTGCTGAAGCTGGCGCCCAAGACCGCGCGGCGTGTCCGCCCCGACGGCGTCGACGACGACGTGAGCCTCGACGCAATCGCGGTCGGCGACCTCTTGCGGGTGCGTCCAGGCGAGGCCGTGCCGGTCGACGGCGAGGTGACCCGGGGCCAGGGCTTAGTGGACGAGTCGCTGCTCACCGGCGAAGCCATGCCGGTCGCTAAGGCGGCGGGCGACAAGGTGGTCGGCGGCGCGGTCAATCGCTCCGGCGGTTTCGTGATGCGCGCCGAACGCGTGGGCGCCGACACCCTGGTCGCCCGCATCGTGCGCATGGTCGCCGAGGCCCAGCGCAGCCGCGCCCCGATCCAGCGCCTCGCCGACCGGGTCTCCGGCTGGTTCGCGCCCGCCGTGATCGTTGCGGCAATCGCAACGGCGGTGATCTGGATGTTGATCGGCCCCGAACCCCGGATCGCCTTCGCCCTCACCACGGCCGTCTCGGTGCTGATCATCGCCTGTCCCTGCGCCCTGGGCCTGGCGACCCCGATGTCGGTGATGGTCGGCGTCGGTCGCGGCGCCTCCGCCGGCGTGCTGGTCAAAAGCGCCGAGGCGCTGGAGCGGCTGGCGTCGGTGGACACGCTGGTGTTCGACAAGACCGGCACATTGACCGCGGGCCGGCCAGCCGTGACCGCGATCGAGATCGTGGGCGCGGTCGCCGAGGACGATCTCCTGCGCCTGGCTGCCAGCGTGGAGCGCGCCAGCGAGCACCCGCTCGGCGACGCCATTGTTCGCGCGGCCGGCGCGCGCGGGTTGCCGCTGGCGGACGCTGACGGCTTTGTTTCGACGGTGGGGCAGGGCGCAGCGGCCCGCGTTGAAGGCCGCACGGTCGCCGTCGGCGGCCCGAGGCTTATGGCGGAGGCGGGCGTCGATGTCGCGCCGCTCTCGGCCCGAGCCGAAGCGCTGCGCGACGGCGGCGCGACAGCGGTGTTCGTGACGATCGACGGCGTGCTCGCCGGCCTGCTCGGGGTCTCGGACCCAATCAAGCCCAGCGCCGCCGCGGCCGTTCGCGCCCTGAAGGCTGACGGCGTGCGCCTGATCATGGTCACCGGCGACGCCGCCGCCACCGCCCACGCCGTGGCCCGCGAACTCCGCCTGGACGCGGTCGAGGCCGAGGCGCTGCCGCAGGACAAGGCCCGCATCGTCCGTGAGCTGAAGGCGAGCGGCCACGTGGTCGCCATGGCCGGCGACGGGGTCAACGATGCGCCGGCGCTCGCCGCCGCCGATGTCGGCATCGCCATGGGCGCGGGCGCCGACGTCGCCATCGAGAGCGCCGGCCTCACCCTGCTCGAAGGCGATCTCGCCCGGCTGGCCAGCGCGCGGCGGCTGTCGCGGGCGGTGATGGCCAATATCCGCCAGAACCTCGGCTTCGCCTTCGCCTACAACCTCGCCGCCGTCCCCCTCGCCGCCGGCGCGCTCTGGCCATCCTTCCACCTGCTGCTGACGCCGCAGATCGGCGCGGCGGCGATGTCGCTCTCGTCGGTCAGCGTGATCGCCAATGCGCTGCGACTGCGGGGGCTGAAGCTCTGATCGGGCGTCTGCGGCGCGGCTTTGCGCCCCCACCGTCTCGTCGCGCTGTCGCGCGCCAATCCACCTCCCCCACTGCGTGGTGGAGGAGCAGGACGTCGCGGCTTCGCTCCCCACCCGTGAAACCGGGGAGGGGGACCGCGGCTGCGAAGCAGACGTGGTGGAGGGGGCGCAAAAGCGGCGAGGCTACGCCTCGACCACCGCGAGCGTTGCTGGCGCCGGCGCGGGGCGAGCGGTCGCCTCGGCGAATGCGGCATGGTAGCGAGCGTTCTCCGTTCCCATCCAGCGGTCCCACCAGGTGAAATAGAGGCCGTAGTTCGAGCCGGCGTCCGCGTGGTGCAGGTCGTGGTGGGTCGTCGTTGTCAGCCAGTCGAACATGGGGCGGCCGTCCGGCTTCGCCGGCATCAGCTCGTAGCCGCAGTGCGCGAGCGTGTTCCGAACCACCTGGTGGACGATGAACAGCGAGACCACCGGCCAGGGCGTCGGGATCACGAACGGCCAGAGCACAACGAAAGACGCCATCACCACCGCCTCCAGCAAGTCGAAGCTGTAGGCGGTGAACGGCGACGGGTTGTGACTGCGATGGTGGCGGCGATGGAACGACCTGAAGAGGCGCGGATGATGCATCGCCCGATGGGACCAGTAGTAGTAGGCGTCGTGGCCGACGATCATCAGCCCCAGGCTCACACAGAACCACACCGGCCCCCAGCCGTACGCCAGGCGCGAAAGC
>Ga0302314_10019314_pt1 | contig 11328 bp, 8 predicted proteins | sample III_Palsa_N2_3_FD_200533 | JGI IMG/M metagenome (GOLD analysis project Ga0302314, IMG submission 200533) | Peat permafrost microbial communities from Stordalen Mire near Abisko, Sweden - III_Palsa_N2_3 | ecosystem: Environmental > Terrestrial > Soil > Palsa > Peat permafrost | place: Sweden... | reverse complement strand
GGCAGGGGCTGCCGCCGGTGATCGTGACGGCGGCGGAGCTCGGCACCGCCATCGAGCGGCTCGCGGCCGGGACCGGGCCGCTCGCGGTGGATGCCGAGCGAGCCTCCGGCTACCGCTACGGGCAGCGGGCCTACCTGGTCCAGCTTCGCCGGGCAGGCGCCGGGACGGTGCTGATCGACCCGGTCGGCTGCCCGGACCTGTCCGGGCTCGACGCAGCCATGGCCGACGTCGAGGCCGTGCTGCACGCCGCCTCCCAGGACCTGCCGTGCCTGGCCGAGATCGGCTACCGGCCACGGCTGCTGTTCGACACCGAGCTGGCGGGGCGGCTGCTCGGCTACCCTCGGGTGGCACTCGGCACCATGCTGGAGGAGGTGCTCGGCTTCCGGCTGGCCAAGGAGCACTCGGCCGCCGACTGGTCGATCCGGCCGCTGCCGACCGAGATGCTCAAGTACGCGGCGCTCGACGTCGAGATACTCATCGAGCTGCGCGACGCGCTCGACGCCCAGCTCGCCGCGGACGGGAAGACCGAGTGGGCCAGGCAGGAGTTCGACGCGGTCGCGACCGCTCCCCCGCCGCCGCCGCGCGCCGACCCGTGGCGGCGCACCTCCGGCATCCACAAGGTGCGGACCAAACGATCCCTCGCGGTCGTCCGCGAACTCTGGCAGGAGCGGGACGAGATCGCCCGCGAGGCCGACCTTTCGCCGCGCCGGATCCTCGCCGACCAGGCGATCATCGAGGCGGCCAGGTCGGAGGCGGGCAAGGTGCCGCCGGCTGGCCGACCGCAGCTTGACCGGATCAGCGGATTCCACGCCCGCAACGCCCGCAAGCACTCGGCCCGTTGGCTGGCGGCCGTGCTGCGCGCCCGCGAGCTCAACGACAGCGAGCTGCCCGAGGTGGCCGGCGCGACCGTGGCGGCCGGCCCACCGCCCGCGCACCGCTGGGCCGAGCGCGACCCGGCCGCAGCGGCTAGGCTCGCCGCCGCTAGGGAGTCGGTCAGCGCGCTCTCGGTCGAGCACCGGGTGCCGGTCGAGAACCTGCTGCCTCCGGACGCGCTGCGCCGGCTCGCCTGGGAACCCCCGGACCCGACGACAACGGAGACGACCGCCGCCGCGCTGACCCGCTTCGGCGCCCGCCGCTGGCAGGCAGAGCTGACGGCCGGCCCACTCGCCGACGCGTTCGCGGCGGCCGCGACCGAGACCGCGTCTACGGAGTAGCCGATGTTCACCTCGCTCGCCGTCGCATTGAGCGGCGGCCCGCAGCCGGTACTGCCGGGGTTCCTGAACTCCCTCGCATCGCCACTGGATCACTACGGCCTGTGGGCGGTCTTCGCGCTCGTGCTGGTCGAGGACTTCGGCATCCCGGTGCCGGGCGAGACCGTGCTCATCGCCGCCGCCGTCTTCGCCGGCAGCGGCCGGATGAACATCTTCGCGGTCGCCGTGGTCGGGTTCCTCGCGGCTGTGTTGGGCGACAACATCGGGTACGCGATCGGCCGGTTCGGCGGGCGAGCGCTGGTGGACCGGTGGGGCCGGTACGTCTTCCTGACACCGGAGCGGCTGGACAAGGCGGAAGCGTTCTTCGACCGGCAGGGTGCGAAGATCATCGTCGTCGCGCGGTTCATCGAGGGGCTCCGGCAGGCCAACGGGATCATCGCCGGCATCGCCGAGATGCACTGGCTCCGCTTCCTCGCCTGCAACGCGCTGGGCGCCGCCCTCTGGGTCGGCACCTGGGTGAGCATCGGCTTCTTCGCCGGCCAGCACCTTACCCCGATCTACAACGCCGTCACCACGTACTCCCTGTACGCGGCGATCGTCGCGGTGGTCGTGATCGCCGTCTGGGTCGCGCTGCGCGTGCGCAAGCGCCACCGCGCGTCGCCGGACGAGACCAGCGGCGGCGACTCCCGCACCGACGCGGCCACGCCCTCGGACAAGGCGTAGCCGCCGAGTCGCGTCAGCGGGCGGCGGCACCGGGCGAAAGGCGCGCTTCTTGCTGTTATCTGGCGCCACGCTGGCGTCGACCTGTCAGGTACGCCATCGACGCTGATAGAACCTGTCAGCTCTAACCAGATCCGGCTTAGCGCTGAAAGTATGACCGGTCATGGGCGGCCAAACTTTCAGCGCTAAGGGTGCTGCCATCCTTGGCGGCGCTGGGGGCGGGGCCAGGGGGCTCAGGGCTCAGGGCTCAGGGCTCAGGGCTCAGTGAGGTCGTAGCGGTCGGCGGAGATCAGCCGGGGAGGCTCCGGACGGGGCGGTTCGCTGTTTTCCTGGAGAGCGGGGGCCGAGGCGACGGGGGCGGCGGGGCCTGGAGATGGCCAGCCGAAGGCGAACCAGCGACGGCGGCGCGGGGACGGCGGGGACGGCGGGGCAGCCGAGGTGGGCGGGGACGGTGGTTCAGCTGAGACGGGTGGTGAGGAGGGCGCGGTCGCCCCGGGCGTGGGGGGCACTGCGGGGGCCGGATCGTGGGCTAGGTTCAGCACCCAGAACCCCGAGGTGGGGAGGGCATCGGCCCAGTCCTTGGGGAGCGCGGCGATGGGCGCAAGCGCGTCGCTGACGAGAGCGCTGCCGGGGGCCGCGTCGGAGCCGGGCGCGACGATGCCCAGGGCGGCCAGGGCGGCGGTCTGGAGGTCGGGCAGGTTCTCCCGGTGGGCGCAGAGGATCACCGGCTCGCCCGCGGTGATCGCCGCGCTGACCAGGGCGGTCATGGAGGCGCGAGAATCCGCCGCGTCCGTGCCCGGTGGCTGGTGGTGAACGTAGAGTGACGGCTCTTCCTGCAGTGGCGCGCCGGCCAGCTCCGCGAACGGGCGGAGGGTCTCCACGCAGCGAACCGCGGGCGAGGTGATCAGCCGGGCGTTGGGGGCGAAGCAGCCGAGCAGCTCGGCCAGGGCCTTGGCGTCAGCGCGGCCGGAGTCGTCGAGCGGGCGGCGGGCGTCGGCGTGCTTCCAGCCCGCCTTGTGCACCGCCTTGGCGTGCCGCAGCAGGATCACCGGGACCGTCTGCGCGGGGAGCCGCGCGAAGTCGGCCAGCACCCCGTGGTCGTGGGGGTAGCTGACGTGCTCGACCGCGTGCGCGGCGTCCACCCATTTGACCTGGTCCACCTCGGCGTTGGGGACCGCCCGGTCGTCGAGCGAGGCCACCCGCGCCGCCCAGTAGTGCACGCGCTTGGGCCGCCCGCCGACCTGGTACCGGACCGAGATGAGGCGGCGGCCGAGGGCCAGCCGGGCGCCGCCCTCTTCGAGCACCTCGCGGACGGCGGTGACCGGGAGCAGCTCCCCTGGCTCGGTCTTGCCCTTGGGCAGCGACCAGTCGTCGTACCGCTTCCGGTGCACCAGCAGGATCTCCGGGTCGCCATCGGGGCCCGGCCGCCAGGCGACCCCGCCGGCCGCCTTGATCAGCTTGGATCCTGGTTTATGGTCAGGCATCGGCGAGGCGCCCTCGGGTCTTGTCCATGATCAGGCTCTCCTGCAGGTCGTAGAGCGGAGCGCCGGCTTCGTCGCGTGCGTGCCTGGTCCAGTTGCCGTCGCCGTCAAGCCACCAGGAGGACGTGCCGTCATCCATGCCCCGCGCGAACAGCCGGCGAAGCTTGGTGCACTGAGCCGGGTCGCTCACCCGGACCAGGGATTCTACCCGGCGGTCGAGGTTGCGGTGCATCACGTCCGCGCTGCCCAGCCAGATCTCGTCGCCCGCCGCCAGGTCCTCGCCCGAGGCCGGGCCCGGTCCTGAGGCGCCGGTGCCGAAGGCGTAGATCCGCGAGTGCTCCAGGAACCGGCCGAGGACGCTGCGCACCCGCACGGTCTCCGACAGGCCGGGCACGCCCGGCCGCAGCCCGCACATGCCGCGCACCCAGACGTCGACCGGCACGCCGGCCTGCGCGGCGCGGTAGAGCGCGTCGATCACCATCTCGTCCCCCTGCGCTTTGCACTTTAACGAGATCCGCGCGGGCTCGCCCGCGCGGGCCCGGTCCGCCTGGCGGTCGATCCGCTGCACGATCCCGGAGCGGAGCGAGTCGGGCGCGACCAGCAGGCGGCGGTAGCCGACCAGCCTGCTGTACCCGGTGAGGTGGTTGAACAGGTCGGTAACGTCCTCCCCGACCGTCGGGTCCGAGGTGAGCAGGCCGAAGTCCTCGTAGAGACGGGCCGTCGTCGGGTGGTAGTTGCCGGTGCCGATGTGGCAGTAGCGCCGCAGCGTGCCGTCGGGCGCCTGGCGGACGATGAGCATGAGCTTGGCGTGCGTCTTCATGCCGACGAAGCCGTAGACCACGTGGCAGCCGGCCTCCTCCAGCTTGCGCGCCCAGGTGATGTTGGCCCGCTCGTCGAACCGGGCCTTGATCTCCACCACCACCACGACCTGCTTGCCCGCCTCGGCCGCGTCGATCAGCGCGTCCACGATCGGGGACTCGCCGCTGGTGCGGTACAGCGTCTGCTTGATCGCCAGCACCCGCGGGTCGGCGGCGGCCTCCTCCACCAGGCGCTGCACGGTCGTGGTGAACGAGTCGTAGGGGTGATGCACGAGCATGTCGCGCTCGTCGAGGGTGTCGAAGATGGAAGTGTCGGTGGGCACCGCCTTGGGATTGGGCACGAACGGCGGGTATTTCAGCTCGCCGATCGGCAGGTCCGCGATCTCGTTGAGACCGCTCAGGTCGAGCGGTCCTGGCACCCGGTAGACGGCGTTCTCGTCGACCGACAGCTCGCGCGCCAGCCGGCTGAGCACGTCCTGCGACATGTCCTGCTCCACCTCGAGCCGGACGGCCGGCTCGAAACGGCGCTTGAGCAGCTCCCGCTCCATCGCCTGGAGCAGGTTCTCGGTGACGTCCTCGTCTACTTCGAGCTCACGGACCCGGGTGATGCGGAAGACGTAGCGCTCGACGATGTCCATCCCGCCGAAGAGCTGGTCCAGGTGGGCCGCGATCACGTCCTCGATCGGCACGTAGCGGTACTGCCCGACGTGGACGAAGCGCGGCAGCGACGGCGGCACCTTGACCCGGGCGAACATGGAAATACCCGCGGTCGGGTCGACCAGGGTGACCGCCAGGTTGAGCGAGAGCCCGGAGATGAAAGGGAAGGGGTGCGCCGGGTCCACCACCAGCGGCGTGAGCACCGGGTAGACGCTCTTCCTGAACAGCTCGGTCAGCTCGGCGCGCTCGTCGCCGGTCAGCTCCTTCCAGCGCAGGATCTCGATCCCGCGGTCGGTGAGGGCGGGCTTGACCTGGTCGGCGAAGGCGGCCGCATGCCTGCTCTCCAGCAGGCCGGCCTGGGTGAGGGTGTTCTGCAGGAGCTGGTCCGCGGTCTTGCCGTCGGTGCCGCCGACGGGGAAGCCGGCGGCCATCCGGCGCATCAGCCCGGCCACCCGGACCATGAAGAACTCGTCCAGGTTGGAGGCGAAGATGGCGAGGAACCGGACGCGTTCAAGCAGCGGGATCTGGCCGTCCTCGGCCAGCTCGAGGACGCGCTGGTTGAACCGGAGCCAGCTCTGCTCCCGGTCGAGGTAGCGGTCAGGGGGCAGGTCAGAGCTCATGTCCTCATTGTCCCCGAGCCGGCCAGCTCCGAAAACGGGTCCGCGGGTGGCGCGCGGTGCGTATGATCACGAGAAGGCAGCCAGTGTTAGTTCGATTCCGTAACTTCGAACCATCTGGCCACGTCATGTAACGGAGTTGCCTATAATTCCTACATGATAAGTAGCCATGATAGCGACGTGCTTGTTCCCCGGCCGGCGGACGCGTCAATCGCGATCGCGGCACCGGGCGCGGGTCAGGGTTTCTGGGCTGGCGGACCGTCGGCGGTGGCCGCTGACGACGGCTTCTACCTCGCTTACCGGCTGCGCCGGCCGATCGGCAGCGGCCGCGGCTACGCGGTGGCGATCGCGCACTCGGCCGACGGCGCGGCCTTCGGCGATCCGATCGCGGTGATCACCAAGGAGGAGATGGACACCGAGTCGCTTGAGCGCCCGGAGTTGGTCCAGCTCCCCGACGGCCGCTGGCGGCTTTACCTGAGTTGCGCCACCACCGGGACCAAGCACTGGCGGGTTGAGGCGACCGACGCCGCCCACCCGGCCGAGTTCGACGTGAGCCAGCGTGAGCTCGTCCTCCCCGGCGACCCGCGCAAGCGGGCGGTCAAGGACCCGGTGATCTGCCATCAGGACGGCCAGTGGCACATGTGGGCGACCATCCACCCGCTGGCCGACCCGGCCGAGACCGACCAGATGACCACCGAGTACGCGACCAGCCCGGACGGGCTCGACTGGACCTGGCAGGGCACCGCGCTTTCTGGCCGGCCGGGCGAGTGGGACTCCCGCGGCACCCGGGTCGCCGCCGTCAGGTTCGACGGGGACGCGGTCACGGCGTACTACGACGGGCGCGCCAGCGCGGCCGAGAACTACGAGGAGCGGACCGGCGTCGCGGTCGGCACCGACCCGGCCGCGCTGCTCGCGGCGTCGCCGCCCGGAGCCGGACCGGTCGCCGCCTCCCCTTGGTCCGGCGGCGGCCTGCGCTACCTCGACCTGGTCGAGCTGCCGGACGGTCGCACCCGGATGTACTACGAGCTGACCCAGCCGGACGGCTCGCACGCGCTGGTGACCGAGCTCCGCTGACGATCGCGGTCCTCGCCTGACGCGCGGCCTGCGCGCGGGGCGGATTGTGGGAGTTGGTGCGACTAAACACCACTGTTACCTAGTAGCATCCCAGCGTCTACCTAGACGCATCCCAGCGTCGGTGAATGATGAACAAGGGACGGGAAATGATCGGTCGGGTTAGCGCGTGGGGTGCTGTCGTCGCCGGAATGATCCTGGCGGCTGGTCTTACCGTGTCGGGCGCGGCGGACGCGAGCGTGGCGACCGCGCCCGTGTGCCCGTCCTGCGGCCACAATCTGATCCTCAACCCGGGCGCTGACCAGGGGAAGGGCACCTCGACCGACTCCGTCGTGGTGGTGCCGCACTGGAAGGGCACGCACGGGTTCACGGCCGCGACCTACGCGTGGGGGAGCTCGGGCGGCGGCGACCTGTCGCCGACCTCGCACGGGCCGAAGAACCGCGGTAAGAACTACTTCTACGGCGGCCCCGACTCCGCGGTGTCCACCGGAACTCAGGTGATCTCCGTGGCGGCGGCCGGCGTCAAGACCGGCAAGGTGCACTACACGCTGGCGGGCTGGCTCGGCGGGTTCAGCGGCCAGGGCGATCACGCCGTGCTCGACGTGACGTTTGAGAACGCCAAGGGCAAGGCGATCGGGAAGACCGTCGGAATCGGGCCGGTCACCGAGGCCCAGCGCGGCGGCGTCAGCGAGCTGCTCTTCCGCTCGCGCACCGGCGTCGTGCCGGCCGGGACCCGGGAGCTGAAGGTCGAGCTGATCATGACGCGCGAGGCGGGCAGCGACGACGACGGCCTGGCGGACAGCCTGTCGCTGGTCTTCACCGACAAGTAGCAGTCCGCCGCGAGCGGTCATTTCACGATGGCGGGGCAGCCACCGTCCGTTCGGGACAATCAAAAACATCATTTCGAACGGACGGTTGGCTCCGTGCTGACAGCGCCGGGCTACGGCTTGACCGGGGGGTCAGCCGCCCCCGGGGGAACATACAACCCGTTCTTGGCCTGGCCCTTGCCGGCCGGGCGGGCGCCGACCTGGCCGCCGGAGCGGTCGCGGGGGGCGAGCCAGTCGCTGAAGTCCTCGCCCACGACGGTCTCGAGCAGCTTGACGTCATCGGTGAAGGCCGGCAGCAGCGCCTGCCGCTGCTCCCAGCCGAGCGGCTGCCGCTCGCGCGCGCCGCGCTGCAGGCGGCGCTCAAGCCGGTGCGTCGCCGCGGTCGCCATCGACCCGGGGAGCAGCCGGCCGGCCGCGTCGCTCGCGCGCATGCCGAGCGAGATGGCGCGGTGGGCGAGCGTGCGCTCCGGGTGCGCGGTGACGTTCTCCCGCGGGATCTCGGCCAGCAGCCCGGTCTCGACGCCGAGGAACGCGCAGATCCGGTCGAGCGTGGCGGCCGGTGAATCGATCAGCAACCGGTACCTGAGCACCAGCGCCTGCTCGGCCGGGAACAGGGTGAACGCGTGCGCGAGCTGCTCGCCGTACCGGCCGAGCCCCTTGTAGTGCCAGAAAGACGCCCAGCCGGCCGCGATCCGCTGCTCCTCCTCGGCGCAGGCGCGGACGAAGTCGCCGACCGGCTCAAGGCCGGCCGACCACAGGTGCGTCCAGTTGGAGTGCGCGCGCTCGACCGGGTCGCGCACGATCACGATGAGCTTCACGTCCGGGATCGTCTGGGCGATCCGCGTCATCGCCGCCGGGTCGTAGAGGTACAGCGGCGTCGACTCGCCGCGGAGCGTCCCGGCCGGGGCGGCGTCGAAGAGCGCCTCGTACCGGTCGCGCTGCCAGATGTGCTCACGGTAGGTGAGCGCATCGCCCGGGCCGCCCTTAGTGGGCGGGGGGCCGTCGGAGAGGAAGAACTTCGGCTCCTTGACGGGCGACAGGTACAGGCCCGGGTGCGGGGAGAGCGCGGCGTGCAGCGCCGTCGTCCCGGCCTTGGGGACCCCGGCCACCAGGAAGTCCGGCAGCGCCATCGTGCCTCCTCCGCCGCGAACGCGCAGCATTTACTACTTTTTTGGTGATATTAATCAGCATCGTAAGTCACGGTCAACTGGACCCGCTCCGCTACCCATCACCGGCTGAGGAAACCACGTCCCCGCTGACCACGCCCGGCCGACCGCGGCCCCGTCGCCCGCTAACCAGGCTGGCCAGGCTCGGCGTCGTGCCGGGCGACCTGGGCGAGCTGAATGAGCTGGAGGAGCGCGTCGCACCAGCGTTCGTCGGCCGGCCGGGCGTCGAACCGGCCGAGGCACTCGTTGGCCGCGTCGAGCACGGCGGTGAAGATGGCGTTGTCGAGCGCGAACTGAGCGTCGTCGACGTCCGGCTGCCCGTCCGCCGCCCCTGGTTCCCCGTGCGGGCCGACCGGGCTGACCTCGCGGGAGGCGCCGACCGGGCCCGCCGGGTCGGCTGCGTCGCTGGTCAGCGCCGCGCGGTGCCGGTCGAGGATGTCCGCCGCGCGCCGCGCCATGGCCAGCCCGAGGATCTCGGCCAGCAGCGTGTGCTGCATCCCGATCCCGGGAGCGCCACCCCAGTCCCGCATGTCAAATCCCCTCCGCCCAATCGCGGTGCCGCGACTTCCGACTCCGCTCTGTTACTACATAATGCCGAGGGGTGATGTCATTCTTCCTGATCGCGCTGCCCAACCGCAAGATCGTAAGCTGAACGTAAGCAAACAGCGTGCTGAACCGGCCGCCGCCGCCCGAACGACGCTGGCGCGGTTCAGTCCCGGTTGGCCGCTTCGGCTCGGGCCGCCGACCACACCGCATCGCGGCTATGGAGCTTCACCCGCTCGCCGCGGCCCAGGGAACGGGCCAGCTCCTCTTCGGCGGCGGAGATGCGGAGCCAGGCCGTGTAGGAGACCGGGTCGATGCCCCGGGCGGCGAGCAGGTCGGCCAGCGCCCAGCTCTCGGCGGTGTCGTCCGGAGCCTCAGGGTCAGCGGGGCCCTGCGGGCCGTCAGGCAGCCGCAGCAGCCCGGGGCGGGGCAGCGGGGTCCCGCCCGGCGCCGGCCCGCCCGCCAGGTCCGCCAGCAGCGCCTGCACGGTCTCGGCGGCGTCGGCCTTGTTGGTCCCGATCACGCCGGTGGGACCGCGCTTGAGCCAGCCGGCCACGTACTCGCCCGGCAGCGGCTCGCCCGTCTCCGACAGCACCCGGCCCGCCGCGTTGGGGACGGTGCAGGACCGGCCGTCGAACGGGACGTCGGGCAGCGGCACCGACTGGTAGCCGACGCTGCGCAGGACCATCTGCACGTCGATGGTCTCGAACTCGCCGGTGCCCTCGAATACCCCGCTCGCCGACAGCCGGGTGCGTTCCAGGCGGAGGCCGCCGACCGTCCCCGCGGGCGATTTCTCGATCGCCACCGGGCGCAGCCAGAAGCGAAGCCGCAGCTGCCGGGGCGCCTCGCCGCCGGCCGCGCCATCCTCAGCCGCGCCGTCCTCAGCCGCGCCGTCCTCAGCCGCGCCGTCCTCAGCCGCGGCGGCCACGGCGGCGGCGTCCCAGCCCGCCATCGCGACCAGGTTGCCGCGGACCCGGCGGTCGGCCGCCGCGAGCTCGCCCGACTCTCCCGACAGGTCGAAGCCGCCGGTCAGCGCGAGCTCCCGCGACGGGACGGTCACCGTGACGCCGGGCAGCTCGCCGAGCTCGCGGAGCTCCTTGGTGGTGAACTTGGCCTGCGCCGGGCCGCGGCGCCCGATCACGTGCACCTCGCGGACCCGCGAGGAGCGCAGCGCGTCCATCACCGGCTCGGGGATGTCGGTCGCGGCCAGCTCGGCCGGGTCGCGGACGAGGATCCGGGCCACGTCGACGGCGACGTTGCCGACCCCGATGACCGCGACCGACTCGGCGTCGAGCGTGAACGTGCCCGCGTCGACGTCGGGATGGCCGCAGTACCAGTTGACGAAGTCGGTCGCCGCGTAGCTGCCTGGCAGGTCCTCCCCGTCGATGCCGAGGCGGCGGTCGCGCATCGCGCCGGTCGCGTACACGACCGCGTCGTAGACCTCGAGCAGCTCCTCGCGGGTGAAGTCGACGCCGAGCTCGACCCCGCCGATGAAACTCACGTCCGGGGACTCCAGGACGCGGCGCAGGTAGTTCGCGACCGACTTGATCGACTTATGGTCGGGGGCGACGCCGTAGCGGACCAGGCCGTACGGGGTCGGCAGCCGGTCGAGCACGTCCACCCGCACCCGGACGGGGACGGGCAGCAGCGCCGCCTGCTTGATCAGGGCCTCGGCAGTGTAAAGTCCGGCCGGACCGGAACCGACCACAGCAACGCGCAGCATAAATGCCAAGTTACTCGGAGAGTCGTCGGGCCGTCGATAAGTCTTCCGTCACAGCGGTGTCGGTCGGCAGCGGGCTGTCAGTCGGCAGCGGGCTGTCAGTCGGCACAGCCTGAGCCGGCGCCGGCTGCGCGGCCGTGGTGCGGCGGGCGACCGCCTCGGTCAGCTGACGCGCCAGGTGCTGCGGGGTGAGCCCGGCCGCCTCCAGGATCGTCTCCCGGCTCCCGTGGTCGAGGAACTCCTGGTCGAGCCCGTAGGTCTTCACCGGGTTGTCCACGTCGGCGTCGCGCAGCAGCCGCGCGACCGCGTCGCCGAACCCGCCCGCCCGGCCGTTGTCCTCGACCACCGCGACCAGCCGGTGCGCGGCGGCGGCGGCGATGACCGCCGGGTCGACCGGCTTGACCCAGCGCGGGTCGACGACGGTCACGCCGATGCCGTGGTCGCTCAGCCGCTTGGCGACCTCGACGCAGGTGACCGCCATCGGGCCGGCCCCGAGC
>Ga0302314_10019313_pt1 | contig 11328 bp, 10 predicted proteins | sample III_Palsa_N2_3_FD_200533 | JGI IMG/M metagenome (GOLD analysis project Ga0302314, IMG submission 200533) | Peat permafrost microbial communities from Stordalen Mire near Abisko, Sweden - III_Palsa_N2_3 | ecosystem: Environmental > Terrestrial > Soil > Palsa > Peat permafrost | place: Sweden... | reverse complement strand
GTCTTGCCCGCCGACCGCAGTCCCGCCGGCGGATTGAGCCAGGCCGTGACGCCGGCATAGACGGTGACGGCGACGCCCGCCAGCGTAATCGCCGCGGCAACCCAGCCGAGCCACCGCGGCGCAAAGCGCCGGCCGTAAACCTCGCTCGCCGCGCGGCGCACCAGCGCCGGAGTGACTTCGCGCCTGTCCAGCGTGTAGGCGCCGAGCAAGGCGCGGTCGCAGCAGACATTGACGATGCGCGGAATGCCGGTGGACAGCCGATACACTTCGGAAAGCGCCGCGGGCGTGAAGATCTCGCCGCCGGCCCCGGCAACCCGCAGCCGGTGACGCACGTATTCCTGCGTTTCCTGTTTGGATAGCGGGCTCAAGTGATAGCGCCCGGTGATGCGCTGGGCAAGCTGGCGCAGATCGACGCGGTCCAAGAGCTCGCGCAGCTCCGGCTGGCCGATGAGAATGATCTGCAATAGTTTCTGCGTGGCGGTCTCTAAGTTGGTGAGCAGGCGGACTTGCTCGAGCACGTCGGCAGACAAGTTCTGCGCCTCGTCGACGATGACGATGACGCGCCGACCGTCGCTGTGGGCGGCGAGCAGCCGGCGGTTGAGGGCGTCGACCATCTCCTTCGCGCTGGTCCGATCCGCCTCGTCGAGGCCGAGACCGAGCTCCTCGCAGATGGTGAGCAGGAACTCGGTCGCGGTCACGCGCGGATTGAGAATCACCGCGACATCCGCGTGCTGCGGGACGCGCGATAGGAGCGTGCGCACGATCGTGGTCTTGCCGGTTCCCACCTCGCCCGTCAGCTGAATGAAGCCCCCTGCTTCGTTGATGCCGTAGAGCAGATGAGCGAGCGCTTCCGCGTGACGCTCGCTCAGGTACAGATAGCGCGGGTCCGGGGTGATCGCGAAGGGCTTTTCGATGAGGCCGAAAAAGCTCGTGTACATGGCGGTGGCGATAATACCAAGCTCAGCCGCGGCGCGGACCGGAGCCGTCGGGAGAGCGCGGCAGCAGGCTCGCGCGGGTGAGCACCTGCGCGCCGAAGCGGTCGCGGATTCCGTCGATTGCGGAGTCGAGCCGCGAGTCCCGCGCAGGGCTCTCGGCAAACAAGTCCGGCTGGCGCACGGCCGAGAGATCGCCCGTGCCGACGCCGAGCAATCGCAATGGGACATCCCGGCGGCCGGCAAGCCAGGTCCGGAACAGCCGCTGCGCGCCCGCGCAGACGGCGGCGGTATCCTGCGTCGGCGGCTCGAGGGCACACTGGCGCGTGTACGTGGTGAAATCGGCGCGCCTGATCTTCACGGTCACGCGTCCGGCGAGCAGGTCCGCCGCGCGCAGGCGCGCGGCCGCCCGGTCGGCGAGCGCCGTCAAGCGCCGCTCGAGCACGGCGGCGTCGCGAATGTCCTTGTCGAAGGTCTCCTCCGCACTGATGGATTTCTCCTCTCGATCGGGCACCACCGGCCGCTCGTCGAGACCGGCGGCGCGTGCCTGCATGGCCTTGCCGAGCTTGCCGAAGGCGCGCCACAATTGCTCATCGCCCGCCCGCGCGACGTCGCCGAAGGTCTTGAGCCCAGACGCCTGGACGGCGGGCAACGACTTGGCGCCGACTCCGAAAAGCCGCTCGATGGCCAAGCTGTCGAGCACCTCGTGCAGATTGTGCGGGCCGATGCAGAACAAGCCGTCGGGCTTGTTCAAATCCGAGGCGATCTTGGCCAGCGACTTATTGGGTGCGATTCCGACCGAGGCCGTAAGTTCAGTCACGGCGCGAATTCGGCGCCGGATCTCGGCGCCTATGACGGCCGGCTCACCGAACAGGCGCTCGCTGCCGGTCACGTCCAGAAACGCCTCGTCGAGCGAGAGCCCTTCGACCAGCGGTGTGAACTCGTGGAATATCGCAAACACCTGTGCGGAGGCCTCCTTATAGCGCGCCATGCGCGGCGTCACGCAGATTGCGTGCGGGCAAAGCCTCCGCGCCACGCTCATCGGCATGGCCGAGCGCACGCCGAAGCGGCGCACGGCGTAGCTCGCCGCGGCGACGACACCGCGACCGGCCGTGCCGCCGACGATCAACGGCTTGCCTTTAAGCTCCGGACGATCCCGCTCCTCGACCGACGCGTAGAACGCGTCCATGTCTACGTGCAGAATCGTCCGCACTTGAGACCCTACTGCACGGTGACGGTGATTTTCTTCGAGTGCAGCGGCGGATCGAAGGACATGTGCTGATAGTCGGCGAATACCAGCTCGAGCGTGTGCTTGCCCGGCGGCAACGTGAGAGTGGTCTCCGTTTGACCCTTGCCGAAGTGCAGCACCTTGTCGGTCGCCGGCAACGGAGCGCTCAGGTTGAGGTCGCCCAAGTCCGTATCCACCAGCAAATGATGATGCCCCGAGTTCTCCGTCTGGGTGCCGGCGGGCGCGATCGTCATGCCCTTCAGGCCGAACTTCACCACCACCGGGTTCTGCACGGTCGCGCCGTTCTTCGGCGCGATGAAATACACCTTCGCGCCGGGTGGCGCGCTGGCGCGCGGCTGCGCGACGGCAGCCACCGCGAGCGCGGAAAATGCGACAGCCAGGATAAAGCGATTCATGGATAGTCCCTCCGTTGCGATCAGATCAGATCCTTGACGCCGTCGCGCTCCTCGCTCAGCTCACGGTGGGTGAGCTGCATCTTCTCACGACTGAACGCGTCGATTTTAAGTCCCTGCACGATTGCGTACCTGCCGCCCTTGCAAGTGACGGGATAGGAATAAATCACGCCCTCCGGAATATCGTAGCTGCCGTCCGACGGCACGGCCATGCTTACCCAGTCCGCGTCGCGGCTGCCCTGCACCCAGTCGTGCATGTGATCGATGGCGGCGGACGCAGCGGATGCGGCCGAGGACGAACCGCGCGCTTTGATGATCGCCGCGCCGCGCTGTTGCACGGTGGGAATGAATGTCTGCTGGAACCAGCTCTCGCCCACCTCCGCGACCGCGGGCTTGCCGTCGACCGTCGCGTGGTTGAGGTCCGGGTACTGCGTGGCCGAGTGATTCCCCCAGATGATGACTCGCTTGATCTTTGCGAGCGCGGCGCCCGTCTTCTCGCTTACTTGCGCGAGCGCGCGATTGTGATCGAGACGCGTCATCGCCGTGAAGCGATCGGGTGAGAGCGAAGGCGCGTTGCGCTGGGCGATCAGCGCGTTGGTGTTCGCCGGATTGCCGACCACCAGGACGCGCACGTCGCGGCTTGCGACCGCATCGAGGGCCTTGCCCTGTGCGGAGAAGATCTTGGCATTCTCGAGCAGCAAATCCTTGCGCTCCATGCCCGGGCCGCGCGGCCGTGCTCCCACCAACATGGCAATCTCGCAGTCCTTGAAGGCGACGCGCGCATCGTCGGTCGCCGTGACTTTGTTGAGCGTGAGAAACGCGCAATCGTTGAGCTCCATCACGACGCCCTGCACGGCGCCGAGCGCCGCCGGAATCTCGAGCAGGTTGAGGTTGATGGGCTGATCGGCGCCGAGCATCTGCCCGGCGGCAATGCGGAAGGCGAGCGCATACCCGATATTTCCGGCGGCGCCGGTGATGGTGACGGTAACTGGCTTTTTCATGGAGGAATCCTCGGCGAACGAACGAGCAAAAGCGACAAATAGTAGCCGAAGACCGGGCCGGCGCCCGCCGTGGGACGAGTTTTTTCAATGGGGGCAGGGGGTTGCGCGCACTCCGGGAGCCGCTCGAGTAATCTCAAGAAGAGCTTGCATGTAGTAGTCATGTACATTACTATATCACCAGGTTAGTGAAACACCCCGGCACAGCCGGTAACTGCAAAGGAGAAAATCATGAACACTCGCATATCCTCGAAGGTCGCCGCCCTCGCCCTCGCGCTGCTGATCAATGGCACCGTCTTTGGAGGGGTAGCCTTTATGTTCAGCGCAGAACGCGCCGTCGCGGCCGGCGTCTCCCTGGCGGCGGCGTAAGCCGCCCCCTCCGGGCGTTCTGCTAGATTAGCGTGCTATCCGGCCCCTTCACCCGGCCTCGACGCTGAGAGCGGCATGGATCCCAACTGGAATGACAATCAGCCCATTTATCGCCAGCTGCGCGATCGAATGGTCGCCCTCATTCTCGAAGGGGCGCTCAAGGAAGGCGATCCGCTGCCTTCGGTGCGCACGGTGGCCGCCGATTACCGGCTCAATCCCCTCACGGTGCTCAAGGGCTATCAGCAGCTGGTGGACGAAGGGCTGGTCGAAAAGCGCCGCGGTCTCGGCATGTATGTCAGCGACGGCGCGCGGCTCTTGCTGCTCAAGGGCGAGCGCGAGCGATTCCTCCAGGAAGAATGGCCGCAGATTCTCGCAGTCATCCATCGGCTCGGATTTTCCGCCGAGGAGCTGTTCGCGCAGACCCCCGCGATCACGCACCCCGCGCCGCGTTCAGATAATAAGGAGTAGCCGATGACGTCGTCCTCGCCCCTCATCGAAGCACGCGGTCTGTCCAAGAGATACGGATCGTTCGTCGCCATCGATCGAGCGGACTTCGTCGTGCAGCCCGGCCGCATCGTCGGCCTCATCGGCCCGAACGGGGCGGGTAAGACCACGGCGCTGCGTGCGGTGCTCGGTCTCACGACTTATGAGGGCGAGCTCAGCGTACTCGGCCGCGAGCCGTTCGCGGAGCGGGCGCTCCTCATGCAGGAGGCGAGCTTCATCGCCGACGTCGCCGTGCTGCCCGCGTGGCTGCGTGTGCAGCAAGCGATCGATTTCGTGGCCGGAGTCCATCCGCGCTTTCGCCGCGAACGCGCCTTGGCGCTGCTCGCCAAGACCGACATCGGCGCAGGCCGGCGCATCGGCGAGCTGTCGAAGGGCATGAAGACCATGGTGCATCTCGCGCTCACCATGGCCATCGACGCTCGCCTGCTCGTTCTCGACGAGCCGACGCTCGGCCTCGACATCATCGCGCGGCGGGGCTTCTACGATGCGCTGGTGAATGACTACATGGACGAGACGCGCACCATCGTGATCACCACCCATCAGGTCGAAGAGGTCGAGAACTTGCTGACCGACGTGCTGTTCATCGACAAGGGTCGCATCGTTCTCGATTGCTCCGTCGAGGACATCGGCGCGCGCTACGCAGCCGTCGAGGTTGCAGACGAGCGTATCGCGGCGGCGCGCCAGGAACGGCCCTTCCACGAGCGCCGCGCGCTGGGCAAGACGCTGCTGTACTTCGAGGGCGTCGATCGGGAGAAGCTCGAAGGCCTCGGCGAAGTCAGTGTGCCGAGCGTCGCCGATCTGTTCGTCGCCAAAGTATCTGCGGAGCGTGCGGCATGAACGACTTCATCTGGTTGGTTCGCCGGGAGTTCTGGGAAAACAAGGCCATCTGGGTGCTGCCGGCCTGTATCGGAGCCCTCATGGTGGTGGCCGGGGCGTTCGGCAAGCTGGAGATCGCCATGCTGCACGCGGGCCAGGAGCAGAGCGAGCTGGCGGGCGTCTTGTTCTTGTTCGCGATCGGCGGCGTGTTCTGGGTGGCGATGGGCATCTATTCCGTGTGGTATCTGCTCGACTGCCTGTACGCCGACCGCAAGGACCGCAGCGTGCTGTTCTTCAAGTCCATGCCGCTCACGGACTCGGCCACGGTGCTCTCCAAGCTGTTCGTCGGCGTCGTCGCGATTCCGCTCGTCTATTTCGTCGCCGCGGACGTCTCCGCCCTGCTGATCGCGTTCGTGGTTTCAGTGCGGGCGCGGCTGGTGTTCGGCAACATTCTCTGGCGCCCCGAGCTGTGGGCGCAACTGCAAGTCCTGTGGCTGTATGTGATCGCCACCGGCATTCTTTGGTATCTGCCCATCGTGGGCTGGCTCATGCTCGTGTCGTCGTGGGCCAAGCGCGCGGTCATTCTGCAAGCGCTGCTGCCTCCGCTCGCGATCATGCTAGCCGAGCTGTTGTTCCTGGGCACTCGCGTGTCCTGCTTCGTGCTCCGCGACCGGCTCCTCGGCGGCGGCTACGCAGCGCTCCGTCATCCGATTCACTGGTCACTCTCGACCGGCGAGATGACGCCGGGCGTGTGGCAGTTGCCCGACCCGGTGGGCTTTCTTTCGAGTACGGACGTCTGGATCGGCGTGCTGGTCGGCGTGGCCTTCATCGCGGGCGCGGTGCAATTGCGCAAGCGCCGCACGGACGCGTAGCGCGCTTTTGCTTCCCCGGCAAGCAGTGCAGAATAGCGCCCCGGGGACGCCAGGAGCGCTGCATGTACAAGACCAAGATCGACCTCTCCGAAAAGACTCGCCGCAACGCCATCGTCATGTTGAATGATCGGTTGAGCGATGCAATCGACTTGCAGAGCCAGGTCAAGCAGGCGCACTGGAACGTCAAGGGCCCGCATTTCATCGCGTTGCACGAGCTGTTCGACAAGATCTCGGACGCGATGCTGGAGCAGATCGACGAGATCGCGGAGCGCGTCACCAGCCTGGGGGGGACCGCCGAGGGGACCGTGGCGGTGGCCGCGAGGCGCAGCAAGCTCAAGAATTATCCGTTGAGCATCACCTCGGGCAGGGACCACCTGCTCTATTTATCGACCCAGCTGTCGGTCTACGGGAAGTCGGTACGCGGCGCGATCGAGGCGACCGCGGAGCTCGGCGACGCGGACACCGCGGACTTGTTCACTCAGCTGTCGCGCGAGATCGACAAGTATCTGTGGTTTCTCGAGGCGCATCTGCAGGACAAGGCCTGAAGAAACCGCGCCGCGAGGACCCGGGGCCGGAGCGCCCCGGCTAGGTCTCGAGCAGGTGCGCGAAGTAGCTGTTGCAAAGCCGGTTGAGCGGGTCGGCGCGCTGGCGCAGCGCTTTGAACAGCTTGACGCGATCGCCGAAGGCCTTGACGACGTGCTCGGGTTTCAAGGCCCGCGACTGGTTGAACGTCGGCACCCCGCCGAGCGCCGACGCGAAATCGTTGAAGTCGATCAGGAACTCGTCCCAGCCGCGGTCTCCCGTAGAGGAGGGCTCGAGCGTGATCATGGGTCCCTGAAAGCTCACGCTGAACAGCGACGAGCGATCCTGATGCAGGCGGCTCGCACCGTTCACGACGTTGCAGCGATAGCCGTGCTGCTTGTGGTAGGCGCGGCAGAAGGCGAAGTACTCGGCGAGCAGCTTCGGAAACCCGGCCTGCGGGAACCCCCACAACGTATAGGTATAGCGAGATCGCCAGGCCTCCTGCGGAAAGTCCCGAATCCATTCGTGCGCGTGCATCACCACGGTGCGCGGGGTGGGGAGCGTCGCACGCAGCGCGCGCTGCACGCCGGAAACGACGGCCCCCGCGACGCCGGGCGCGGCAAGCGCGCTGCCGACGGTCGAGCCGAACGCCGGCAGCACATTGCGCATGACGGACTTCTTGATTTGCCATATCCCGGAGCGACTCGCGGCCGCGCTCTCGTCGCGGGTGCGACTCTCCACCGTGATCTGGTCGTGGAACGGCGAGAGATGCAGGCGCAATGCGGCGGGTGAGGCGACGATCCGTGAGAAACGCGCGGCGAACTCTTTGAGCGTCAGCACCTGGTAATCGATTCTGACGGGAACGAGCGGTTGCACGCGCAGCACCGCCTCGTGCACCACGCCCAAAAGCCCGAAGCTCGAGCTCAGCACGCGCAGCAGGTCCGCGTTGCGCTGGGTCACGGTCATCAGCTTGCCTTGCGGCGTGACCAGCTTCAGCTCCTTCACCAGCGCCGACATCTGCGCGGGGCCTTGCGCCTCAGAGGCCTGCGGAAGCGTGGTCACTGCGACGGCGCCCACCGTCATATGTCCCATCTCGGGAGTGAGCGGCAGCTCTTGACCGCGCTCGGCCAAGCCGCGCACGAGCGCGCCGATGCGTACACCGGCCTGCACGCGGACCTCGTCCTCGCCGAATTCGACGATTTTGCCGAGCTGGTTCAGGTTCACCGTGGTGCCGCCGTCGCCGCCGACGCAGCGTGTCTGCGAATAATCGCCGCCGACGAAACGCACCGGCGTGGGGTAGCTCTTGGTGTTGGCCAGGATGGTCGGGATTTCCTCGGCACGCTTCGCTTGCATGACGAGTCGCGGCCGCCGGTATAGACCGGATGCGGCAGTGTCCGGACCGCGTGAGCGATTCTGTACTTTGACTACCATGTTTGTCCCCGACAATCCTCGAACGATCCGTGGAAACGGTCCTTGAAAGCCGTCGCAGATCAAGGAAAAAACGGACCGGGGATGAGAGGGACGCGCAATGCGCGCCTGGCGCATTGAGAACTGGCGACCCCGCTATCGTCGAGCTTCCGAGGAAGCCCCTTAGACCGGTGGTTTTGCGTCCCCACCTTTCGGCGGGTTTGCCCTTGAACAGCCTCCCTACTATGCGAGAGTGCCGGGGGATAAGTAAAGCTTTTTTATCCCATCAACAGCAATGTCTCGGCGTGCTCGACCGCCTCGGGCGGTCCACACACCACGACCACGTCGCCTTCCTTGAAAACAGTGTCCGCGGACGGGTCCCTGCCCACGATTCCGTCGCGCCGCACCGCGCTCACCGAGACCTGTGAGCCCCGATCGGCGAGTTCCGAGATGCTCTTTCCCACCGCCCAAGCATGCGGCGGCAGTACGACACTGTGAAGCTCTTCACGAAACGCGTGATTGTCATCAAGGAATTCGGCGCCGGCCCTGCGGAAGTACTGGCGCAGCATGACGTAGCGATGGCTGCGGATATCGTTCACCGTGCGGATGACCTGCGGCATCGGCAGTTTGAGCAACAGCAACAGATGCGATAGCAGCATGAGGCTCGCCTCGAAAGTCTCCGGCACCACCTCGGTGGCGCCCGCCGCCTGCAGCTCCTCGAGGCGCAAGTCGTCCTGCGTGCGCACCAGCACGGGAACGTCGCCGCGCAGACTGCGCACCGAGCGCAGGATCCGCAGGGACACGGCGGGGTTCGCAAAGGTGATGACGACGCAGCGCGCGTGCGCGAGTCCGACGTTCTGCAGCACCTCGAGCTGGCCGGCATCGCCGTAGATCACCGGATCGCCCGCCTGCCGCCCCTCGCGCACGCGGTAGGTGTCCAGATCGAGCGCGATGTACTCGAAACCGGTCTGCTCGAGCACGCGTGCGATGTTCTGACCCACTCGGCCGAATCCGCAGATCACCACGTGATCGCGCTCTGCAACTGCGAGCGTGACGCGCGCCTCGCGCATGGCCTCGGTTTGCGGCGGACCCGACTGGCGCAGAGCCAAGCGCGTGATCTGCCGGTTATGGCGAATCACGAAAGGCGAAATGAGCATGCTGAGCGCGGTGGCGGCGAGCAGCGGCTGGACGATGGCGGGATCGGCCAGCTGACGTCGCAGCAGCAGCGTCAGCAGCGCGAAGCCGAACTCCCCACCCTGGCTCACCACCACGCCCGTGCGGAGCGATTTGAACCAGCTGCCGGTCACGGGCTTGGCAGCCACCGCGACCACCGCCGTCTTCAGGATCGCGACGCCCAACACGATCGCGCTCACCAGCAGGAGGTGGTGCAGCAAAAGCGGTACGTCGAGCAGCATCCCGAGCGTGATGAAGAACAAGCCGAGCAGCACCTCGCGATACGAGCGGATGGTCGCCTCGATCTGATGACGAAACTCGGTCTCCGCGAGGCCCATGCCGGCGAGGAAAGCGCCCAAGGCGAGCGACAGTCCTGCGGCCTGGGTCGCCCACGCCGAGGCGAGCACCGCGAGCAGCACGGCGAGCGAGAACAGCTCGCTGGAGCGTACTCCCGCGATGAGGACGAATAGCGGGCGCAGCAGCCAGCGTCCCGTCGCGAGCACGAGCAGGAGCGCCGCCGCCGCGATCGCGATGGCGGCGGCGATGTGCGGCGCCGGCGTGCCGGGGCCGGCTGCCGCGAGCGGCGACAGCAGGCCGAGAAACAACGGAAAGCTCAAGTCCTGGAACAAGCAGATCGCCACCGCGACGCGGCCATGCGTGCGTGTGTTCTCGGATTGCTCGGTGAGCTGGGCGATGATGATGGCGGTCGAGGACATCGCGACGGCGCCCCCCACGACCACCGCGGAGGTCGGCGCGACCCCGAGCAGCGTTGCCGCAGCGAGCGCAACGATCGCCGTGGTCACGAGCACCTGCGAACCTCCGACGCCGAGCACCTCGCCGCGCATGGCGAGCAAACGCGGCAGCGAGAACTCCAGCCCGAGTGTGAACACGAGGAACGCCACGCCGATATCGGCGAGCAGCCGCGTCGTGTCGTTGTCGACGAGCAGCGCGAGCGCGTGCGGGCCGAGCAGCATGCCGACCGCGAGGTACCCGAGGATTGCCGGCAACGCGAGCTTGCGCACGCCGGCCACGACGAACACTGAGGCAGCCAGCAGGATGAGAATCTGCAGCAGCGGATCCGTGTGCATTCTCGTAGCATATAGCGATGGATGCGTTGGCGCTGCAACGGGACGGCGAGGGCTGGCGGATTGATCTGCGCGGCGATTGGTCGCTCGAGGCGCTGCCGCAAATCGCTCTCGGGCTCGATGCGCTGCCCGCCGCCCTAAGCGGAACCCTGGTATGCGATTGGTCGCGGGTCGAGCATCCCGGCATCGCCCCGGTGTGGGCGCTGCTCACGCGTCTCTCCGAGCTCGGCAGCCCGCGGCAGCTCAGCGTCCGGCACGAGGGCAATCCCCCGCACACCGTGCAGCTGTTGGACAAGCTGCAGCACGAGCTTTGCACCGCGCACGGCACGCGCGCGCTGGCGGTGCCCAACCACGAAGGATTCGTCGAGAAGCTCGGCCGATGGACGGTGCTGCAGGGAACCGAAGCCGGACACCTGATCGGTTTTTTCGGACGCATCACCGCCGTTCTCGGGCAGAGCTTCTCGCGTCCCCGGGTGTTGCGGCTGTCATCGATCGCGCGGCATGTGCAGGAGACCGGGGTGAGCGCCATCCCCATCGTCTCGCTCATCGCGTTTCTCATCAGCGTGGTGGTCGCGTACTTGGGGGCCCAGCAGCTCTCCAAGTTCGGCGCCACCATCTTCGTCGTCGACCTGGTCACCATCGCGGTGCTGCGCGAGATGGGCGTGCTGCTCACGGCGATCATCGTCGCGGGGCGCTCCGGCAGCGCGTTCGCCGCGGAAATCGGCGTCATGCAGCTCAACGAGGAGATCGATGCCCTGCGCGCCATGGGCATGAATCCGATCGAGCTCCTGGTCGTTCCGCGCGTGATCGGCCTGTGCATCGCGCTGCCCTGCCTCACGGTCATCGCGGATGCCATGGGACTTGCAGGGGGCGCACTGCTGTCCCTGGTCCAACTGCACATCCCGCCTGCGCAATTCATCATCCGGATGCGCGAGGCGCTCTCATCGACGACGTTCTGGTCGGGAATGGTGAAGGCGCCGGTGTTCGCCCTGCTCATCGGCATGGTCGG
>Ga0302314_10019312_pt1 | contig 11328 bp, 6 predicted proteins | sample III_Palsa_N2_3_FD_200533 | JGI IMG/M metagenome (GOLD analysis project Ga0302314, IMG submission 200533) | Peat permafrost microbial communities from Stordalen Mire near Abisko, Sweden - III_Palsa_N2_3 | ecosystem: Environmental > Terrestrial > Soil > Palsa > Peat permafrost | place: Sweden... | reverse complement strand
GCCGACTCGGCGTCATCCTGCCCGGATGTGTCGCCGCCGCTGCCGCGGCCTGGTTCGGCGCCTCGTCCATCGATTACGAGTACCGGCACGGCACCGCGTTGGCCCTGTTCGCCTCGATTCCCCGGCGCGGCGCGGTACTGGCGGCCAAGGCGCTGGTCGTGGCGGTCCTCGCGACGGCGCTCGAACTGGCGAACGTGGCGTTGGCCTTCGCCGCCGCGGAGCTCGGCTTCGTGGCGGCGGGCGTTTCCCGCCCGTTGCCCGCCGCCGCCGCGCTGGCCACGCCGCCCGAGTTGGCGTCGGCCGCCGCCTGCGGGGTGCTCGCGCTCCTGCTGACCGTGGTCGTGCGGGTCCGTCTGGTGGCCTGGCTCGGCACGCTCGCCCTGGCTGTCGCCGTGACCGCGGCGGCGAGCACGACCGGTCCGTCGGCCCGGGGTTCGGCTGATCCGGTGACCGCACCATTGCGTGAGATGGCCACTCGGCTTCTCGGGATGCTCCAAGTGCCGACCGGCTTGATCCCCGCCCGCCTCCTCGGCCTGGCGGCGCTCTCCGGCCTGCTTCTGCTGCTGGTGGGGGCGGCCCAGTGCGCGGTCGCCCGCCGCCGGGCGCAGTGACGGCGGGCGGCTGGGGACAGCCGGGGAACAGCCGGGGAACAGTCTGGGGACGGTCGGCGGAAAATCCTTCTATTCACTCGGATGAGTGCATTCCGTGACAATCATGAGTAAAGAATGCGCAACGAGCTCAAGCACCCTCCCGGACTAGCCGACCAGATCATCATGAACACCGTCACCACTGCCTCGATGCCTTCACGGATCGTGTCCCCGGCCCGGCCCGCGGCCGCCCAGTCTTCGCCCGTCGAGTCCCACCTGTCCATGGGAACCCCGCTCGCCCCCGCCCAGGAGTCGCGCGCCCTGGCCTTCCCCCGGGCCGCCGCCCAGCGCGGCCGGGGACTGCACGGCCAGCTGGTCCAGCAGCTCGGACAGATGATCGTGGCCGGCGAGCTCGGCGCCGACCGCCCGCTGGTGCCCGAGGAGATCGGCCAGCGGTTCGAGGTCTCCCGCACGGTCGTGCGGGAATCGCTGCGGGTGCTGGAGGCCAAGGGCCTGGTGTCGGCCCGGCCCAACGTGGGCACCCGGATCCGTCCGGTGCACGAGTGGAACCTGCTCGACCCGGACGTGATCGAGTGGCGCGCGCTCGGGCCGCTGCGCACCCAGCAGGCCAGGGAACTGGTGGAGCTGCGCCTGGCCTTCGAGCCGCTGGCCGCCCAGCTGGTGGCCGGCCGCCAGGCCGAGCTGCCCGAGCCTTCCAGGGCCCGGCTGGCCGAGCTGGCCGAGATCCTGGCCGAGGCCTCCTCGGTCGGCGACCTGCCCGGGTACCACCGCGCCGACGCCGAGCTGCACGCGCTCCTGCTGCGCGCCACCGACAACCGGATGCTCGAACACCTCGCCTGCGTGGTCTTCGGGGCCCTGGAGATCACCGGCGTACGGCCCTACGGATGTGCCTTCGGCGCCGAGCACGACCCGCACGCGACCCTCGTCGCCGAGGTGCTCAAGGGCGACGGTCCGGCCGCCGCGGCGTGTGTCAGCCGACTCCTTTACGGCCTCTCGGACGACGCCGGGCACGGCGCCGGCTTGCACGTCCCGGCCCAGCGCGACCGCTGACCGCGCGGCCGCGCCGAAAGGCGCGGCCCTCCGCAACGCAGCCGTCTGCCACGGCCGCGATCCGGCCCGTGGACACCCTCTGGCGCCGAACGGGAAGGCGGGGCAAACTGGTGCCGCAGCCCCGTCTCACACGAATTTATGCGGCGTCACATTGGGGTTACGCGGGGATTTTTAAAGATTATGTCAATTCCCGCCAGGTGACGCCACGGGCGTACTAAGCTCGGTCGCGGTGTGACGCATAGCGTGCGTCATGCTGCGCTCCGTGTACGGGACGTCCGCACGCCGATCACTACCGCCACACCGGTGGGGACGGGAACTTTATTGTGACCCGAAGCGACGAACCCGAGCCGCGACGCAAGAATCCGCTCACCCCGGACCTCGCGGCGGACGTCGCCCTGCCTTTGCTCGCGGCCCTGCAATGGGAGGCCTCGGTGGCCTTCGCCTACTACGACCAGGACGGCCGCTTCGCCCTCGTCAGTCAGGGGCTTGCGGAGCTCAACGGGATCCCGGTGGCGGAGCACATCGGGCGCCGCCCGAGCGAGATCCTGCCGGAGGATATCGCCTCGATGGTGGAGTCCGTGCTCAGACGGGTGCTGGAGGACGGCCAGTCCCGCCGGGGGGAGCCGCGGCAGCGGGCCACGACGGAGGACTGGCCCGATTCGGCGCGCTTCCTCGACTCCTACTGGAGCGCGGTCCGCGACAAGGGCGGGCAGGTCGTCGGCGCCCTCGCGCTCGTGCACGACGTCACCGACCGGCACCGGGTCGCCGACCTGCTCGGCTCGACCCAGTGGCGGATCGCCAAACTGCAGGCCGTGGCCAGGGAACTGGCCGGCGCGCTGACCATCAGCGAGGTGCGCGCCGCGGTGGCCAAGCTCGGCCAGGTCACCGGGGCCGCGCACGTGGACCTGCGGCTGTTCGACTCGACCGGCCGCTCCCCGTGGCCCGGCGGCGGAGGCTACCCGGGCCCGCAGCGCGCCGTGCCGGGGCCGCGCGCCGCCGCCCTGGCCGCCGAAGACGACCGCTGGGCCCGGCGCACCGAGAACTGGCCCGCGCTGCTGACCGCCGCGGTCCTGCACGGCCAGCCCTGCTACCTGCCCGACCGCGCCGCGGTCCGCGAGCGGTTCCCCGAATCGGCCGACTGGCGCCCGTTCCCGGAGAGCGAGCAGGCCTGGGCGGTGCTGCCGCTGATCACCGCGGCCGGCCCGGTCGGCGGGGTCTACCTGGTCTACGAGGGCAGCCGCACCTTCGACCAGGACGACCAGGCCTACCTTCAGGCCCTGGCCGGCCAGTGCACCATGGCGGTGGCCCGGGCCCGGATGCACGAGCGCGAGCACCGGCAGGTCGTCGCCCTCCAGGACGCGCTGCTGCTCAAGCGGCTGCCCGAGGTGGTGGGACTGGACAGCGCCTTCCGCTACATCCCGGGGTCCACCGACACCGAGGTAGGCGGGGACTGGTACGACCTGTTCGAGTTCGGCGACGGCCGGGTCGGCATGGTGGTCGGCGACGTCATCGGCAAGGGAGTCAACGCGGCCGCCGGCATGGGGAGGGTCAGAGCTGCGCTGCGTGCCCTCGCCTTCACATCCCCCTCGCCGCGGGCCGTGCTGACGGGGCTGGACCGGTTGTTCGACGCCACAGAGAATCATGAGTCGCTCACCACGGTGGTCTACGCCGTGCTGGACCTGGCCAAGCGCAAGCTGATCGTCGGGGACGCCGGGCACCTGCCGCTGCTGGTACTGCCTGCCAAGGGCGAGCCGCGGTACGTCGAGGCCGTCGACGACGCCACCCCGCTGGGCCTGAGCGAGCCCCGCTTGGAGCGCTCGCTGTCGCTGAGCCCGGGGGACATCGCGATCGGCTTCTCCGACGGGCTGGTGGAGACCCGGGGCGGGTCGCTGACCCACGGCCTCGAACGCCTGCGGCTGGCCGCCGCCGAGGCCTCCCGGGACAGCCTGGAAATCCTGCTCGACCACCTGATCGACACCATGCTGCGGGGCCGTGAACAAGACGACGACGTGACATTGTTGGCCGTGCGCATCACCGGTTGAAATCCTTTCACCGGGCGCCGCAAAGCGGGCCTGCGGGCCCGGAAGAGGGCCCTGTTGCGAAAGCTCCGCCCGGGGGCTGGTAGAATCCTCGACTAAGTGCGTGACCTGTGTTTGCGGAGCGGTGAACGGCGGCTTATCTACAGTCGCGGCCGGGAATGATCTACACCAGGCACGGCTTTCACGTCCGTCTTCCCGACGGTGTTGTCACTATCGGGAATAGACAGGCGCGCCATCGTGCTGTTATGGGACAGTACATTATGTATTGATGCATGCTTTGAATCATGCCGCGCCGGGGTATCAGTAGTGATCAGCCGATGGCTGGTCGGTACGGTGCCTGAAACGCGGTGCCAAGTCTTTTTCTCGAAGGGTACGTGAGTGTCGGCTCCCACCTCTCACCCCGCAACTGTTGTCTCGATGCCAGCTGATGAAGCCGCGGTAGAGCCTACTTTGGCGCCGGGCGGTTCCCTGTCACACGACAGTCTCGATTCCGGCGACCAGGCTGCGGGTACTCCGGCCGCGGTCACCCCGGTGGCCGCCGCCGTGCGTACCCTGCTGGCGCGCGCGGCAGGGGCCGAGGTTACCAGCGAGGACGTGCGCAGTGCCTGCGAGCAGGCCAAGGTCCCGGTGAACCAGGCGAAGTCGGTGCTGCGCGCCCTGGTGGAGCAGGGAGTGTCGGTCGCCGTGGTCGGGTCCGGGGCCGCCTCGCTCAGCAAGCCCCGCAAGCGCGCGCTCGCGGCCAGTTCCAGCCCCACCACCCGTACCGCGACCACCGCGGTGCGCAAGCCCGCCGAGCCCAAGCCGGCCGGCGCGCCCGCCGAGCCCGCTGCCGCTGCGTCGACTGCCGCTGCCCCCACCGCCACCGAGGCCGCCAAGAAGGCCGCCCCGGCGGCGAAGAAGGCGGCGCCGGCCAAGCCCGCCGCGCCCGCCAAGCCCGCCCCGGCCAAGAAGGCCGCCTCCGGCCCGGTCGCCAAGAAGGGCGCCGAGTCGGCCAAGCCGGCCGGCGACCTCGACGGCGACGAGCCGGTCGACGAGGTCGAGGACCTCGACCCCGAGCTCGACCTCGAACTCGAGGTCCTGGTCGACGAGGTCGAGGAGATCCCGGCCGTGGAGGCCCTGGTCGAGGGCGCCGTGGCCGAGGAGGGTGCGGCCGAGGCCGGCGAGGAGGACGAGGGCTTCGTCCTGTCCGACGACGACGAGGACGACGCCCCGGCGCAGCAGGTCGCCTCGGCCGGCGCCACCGCCGACCCGGTCAAGGACTACCTCAAGCAGATCGGCAAGGTTCCGCTGCTCAACGCGGAGCAGGAGGTCGAGCTGGCCAAGCGGATCGAGGCGGGCCTGTTCGCCGAGGAGAAGCTGAACTCGGGCGAGAAGATGGACCCGCGGTTCCGCAACGAGCTCGAGGTCATCGCGGAGGACGGCCGGCGGGCCAAGAACCACCTGCTGGAGGCCAACCTGCGTCTGGTCGTCTCGCTGGCCAAGCGCTACACCGGCCGCGGCATGCTGTTCCTGGACTTGATCCAGGAGGGCAACCTGGGCCTGATCCGCGCGGTCGAGAAGTTCGACTACACCAAGGGCTACAAGTTCTCCACCTATGCCACCTGGTGGATCCGCCAGGCGATCACCCGCGCCATGGCCGACCAGGCCCGCACCATCCGTATCCCGGTGCACATGGTCGAAGTGATCAACAAGCTGGCCCGGGTGCAGCGCCAGATGCTCCAGGACCTCGGCCGCGAGCCGACCCCGGAGGAACTGGCCAAGGAACTCGACATGACCCCGGAGAAGGTCATCGAGGTGCAGAAGTACGGCCGCGAGCCGATCTCCCTGCACACCCCCCTCGGCGAGGACGGCGACAGCGAGTTCGGCGACCTGATCGAGGACTCGGAGGCCGTGGTCCCCGCCGACGCGGTGTCCTTCACCCTGCTGCAGGAGCAATTGCACTCGGTGCTCGACACGCTCTCGGAGCGCGAGGCCGGCGTGGTCTCGATGCGCTTCGGCCTGACCGACGGCCAGCCCAAGACGCTGGACGAGATCGGCAAGGTCTACGGGGTCACCCGGGAGCGGATCCGGCAGATCGAGTCCAAGACGATGTCGAAGCTGCGCCACCCCTCGCGTTCGCAGGTCCTGCGCGACTACCTCGATTAATCGAGCCGACCGGCAGTGACCCTGTCGCGACTGACAGTAAGCGCAACGAGTAAGGCGAAACCCCGGGCTGTCAGACCCGGGGTTTCGGTTTACTGGTTCTGGCTTGCCGGCCTGCCGGCGTCCTGTGGTGCGGGACGCCTCAGCTGCTCAGCTTCTCGGATTCGTCGTGGATGTCCACGGCCACCACCTTGAGGCCGTCTTCGTACTTTTTGCCGTGGTGTGCGCAGAAGAGCAGTTCGCCTCCTGAGCCGAGCGTGACCCGCACGTAGGCTTGCGCCCCGCAGCGGTCACAGCGGTCAAGCGCGGTGAGTGGCTCGACAGTCGTCGGGAGGGTGGGAGTCAGGACAGCGGTCATGTCGCCCCTTCAGATCACCTCCGCTTGCGCGGAGAACGGCCTTGCCTTGTGTGGCGTTTTGCCTGGGCGGTTCTTCCTGAGTTTCGCCTACCCAGATCAACATCAAACCATCCTTAGGTGTTCCATGCGCCAGTGTTTCCGGGGAAAACATGCGTAGTTCGCTCAGGGCGTACGACGGTTGGGCACAGTTGCCCTGGACCTTATGCGCATAGTAATTGCATTGGCACGTATAGTGATTCAACCGAATGGCTGTTCCCGACACAAGGGTCGGTTCGTTTGCCGCCCGAGGGTTATTCGGCAGAACAAAGCACGGGCGGTTGGCGTAAGTGTCCGCACGGCCCGCTACGCTCTTGAATCGAGCGTCTTCACCAGCCGCGACGTAGAAGGAGCCCAACAACCGTGACCGCCACCGAAACGAGCAACAGCTACAGCGCCCGGCACCTCTTGGTGCTTGAGGGCCTGGAGGCGGTCCGAAAGCGCCCGGGCATGTATATCGGGTCCACCGACAGCCGCGGATTGATGCACTGCGTCTGGGAGATCATCGACAACTCGGTGGACGAGGCGCTGGCCGGACACGGCGCCCAGATCGACGTGATCCTGCACGCCGACGGCTCGGTCGAGGTCCGCGACCAGGGCCGGGGCATCCCGGTGGACATCGAGCCCAAGACGGGCCTGTCCGGCGTCGAGGTCGTGATGACCAAGCTGCACGCGGGCGGCAAGTTCGGCGGCGGCTCCTACGCCGCCTCCGGCGGCCTGCACGGCGTCGGCGCCTCCGTGGTCAACGCGCTCTCCGCCCGGCTGGACGTCGAGGTGGACCGGGACGGCTCCACCTATTCTCTCTCCTTCCGCCGCGGCGTGCCCGGCGTGTTCGACGGCGAGGGCCCGGACGCGCCCTTCACCTCCGGTTCCACCCTGACCAAGAGCCGCCGCTCGGCCAAGAAGGCCGGGGTGACCGGCACCCGCACGCGCTACTGGGCGGACCGGCAGATCTTCCTCAAGGACGCCCAGATCACCCTGGCCGACCTGCACAACCGGGCCCGGCAGACCGCGTTCCTGGTGCCCGGCCTGGCGATCACGGTCAAGGACGCGCGCGGGATCGACGGCGCCCCGGCCGCCACCGAGCTCTTCCACTACTCCGGCGGCATCTCCGAGTTCTGCGACTACCTGGCCAAGGACCGGCCGATAACGGACACGATGCGGTTGACCGGCTCCGGCAACTTCACCGAGACCATCCCGGTGCTCGACGAGGTCGGGCACATGACGTCGACCGACGTCGAGCGGCAGCTGGACGTGGACATCGCGCTGCGCTGGGGCACCGACTATGACACCACCGTCAGGTCCTTCGTCAACATCATCACCACCCCCAAGGGCGGCACCCACGTCACCGGATTCGAGCGCGGCCTGGTCAAGACCGTCAACGAGCAGCTGCGCGCGGCGAAACTGCTGAAGGTCAGCGAGGACCCGGTGATCAAGGACGACATCCTGGAGGGCCTGACCGCCGTGGTCACCGTGCGGCTCTCCGAACCGCAGTTCGAGGGCCAGACCAAGGAGGTGCTCGGCACCCCGGCCGCGGCCCGGATCGTCGCCACGGTCCTGTCCAACGAGCTGCGCGACTTCCTGACCAGCTCCGAGCGCAACCGCAAGCCGCAGGCCAGGGCGGTGCTGGAGAAGATCGCCGCGGCGGCGAAGACCCGGATCGCGGCCCGGATGCACAAGGAGACCCAGCGCCGCAAGAACGCCCTGGAGACCTCCGCGCTGCCGGCCAAGCTGGCCGACTGCCGCTCCGACGACGTGGACAAGACAGAGATCTTCATCGTCGAGGGAGACTCCGCGCTGGGCACCGCGAAACTGGCCCGCTCCTCGGAGTTCCAGGCCCTGCTGCCGATCCGCGGCAAGATCCTCAACGTGCAGAAGTCCTCGATCACGGACATGCTCAAGAACAGCGAGTGCGCGTCCATCATCCAGGTCATCGGCGCCGGCACCGGCCGCTCCTTCGACGTGGACGCGGCCCGCTACGGCCGGATCATCATGATGGCCGACGCCGACGTGGACGGCTCGCACATCCGAACCCTGCTTCTCACGCTCTTCTACCGCTACATGCGCCCCCTGGTCGAGGCCGGCCGCGTCTTCGCCGCCGTCCCGCCGCTGCACCGCATCGAGGTGATCGGCCAGGGCCGGGCCAAGAACGAGTACCTGTACACGTACTCCGACAGCGAACTGCACCGGGTCACCAACGACCTGCGCCGCCGGGGCAAGAAGATCAAGGAGCCGGTGCAGCGGTACAAGGGCCTCGGCGAAATGGACGCGGACCAACTGGCCGAGACCACCATGGACCCGCGCCGCCGAATGCTGCGCCGAATCACCCTGCCCGACGCCGAAGCCGCGGAGAAGATGTTCGACCTCCTCATGGGCTCCGACGTCGCGCCCCGCCGCGACTACATCGTCAACTCGGCCGCACTGATGGACCGGTCCAAGATCGACGCCTGATCCGCGCTGGTGGAGTCCGGGCCTGAACCCGGGCCCGGGCCCGAGCCAGCGTCGGCGCTGCCCTCGTCGGCTCCGCCTGCGTCCTCCCGGACCCCGAAGCGCGAGTGCAGTCGCCGCAGCGGGGCCGGGGCCCACCAGGCGTTGCGGCCCAGCAGCGCCATCGTGGCCGGCACCAGCAGCATCCGGACCACCGTGGCGTCCACCAGGATTGCCACGGTCAGGCCAAGGCCGATCTGGCCCACGACCGCCGCCCCGCCGACCATGAAGCACCCGAAGACCACCGCGATCAGCAGCGCCGCACTTGTCACGATCCGCCCGGAACGCTGCAGCCCAATCGACACCGCCGCATTCGGGTCGCGCGGCCCGGATGGGCCCTGGTCCAGATACTGCTCCCGCACCCGAGCCAGGATGAACACCTCGTAGTCCATAGCCAGCCCGAAGGCGATCGCGCCGACCAGCGGAATCGTGGTTATGTTCAGCGCCCCCACGCCCTGCGCGCCGAGCAGCCCGGCGAAGTGCCCGTCCTGGTAGACCCAGGTGACCACGCCCAGCGCGGCGCCCAGGCTCAACAGGGTGGTCAGGATGGTCTTGACCGGGATCAGCACCGACCCGGTGAAGGCGAACAGCAAAGCGATGATCGCAGCGCCGACCAGCAGCAGCGCCCAAGGCAGCCCCTGCCCGAGCATGCTCTCGAAATCCACCACCTTGGCCGCCTCACCGGTCACCTGCACGTCGAGCGTGCCGCGATCGGCCCGGATCTGCCGGACCACGCCCTGCGCGACGTCGCCGTCATCGGCACCCCGGGGCACCAGGTCCACCAGGACGTCGCCGTTCGACAGCGGGCTACTCGTGGAGCTGAGCACCCCCGGCAGGCCCTCCACGCGCTGCGCGAAGGCGCTGTAGGCCGGTCCCTGCCCCTCGAAGACCGCCTCGATAGGCGAGGTCGAGGCGTTGCCCCAGTGCGCCTCCTGGACTTCGTAAGCCTGCCGCGCCTCGCTACCGGCCGGCAGCGAGCGGGCGTCGCCGTTGGACAGGCTCAGGCTCAGGCTCAGCAGGGGAGCGGCGCAGGCTGCCGGCAGCGCGACCGTGGCGAGCACGACGAGGACCCGGAAGCGCACCGCGAAGCGGCCGAGCCGGGCGAACACCCCGTCGTCCGAGAACTTCCGTCCCGGTTTGATCCGGCCGCCGCATAGCATCAGCAGCGCAGGCAGCAGCGTCAACGCGGCGAGCATGTCCACCGCGACCACTGCGGCCACAGCCAGGCCCATCGACCGCAGAAAGGTGCTGTCGAACACGGTCAGACCGAGCGCGCACATGGTCACGGTCAGGCCGGAGAACAGGACGGTTCGCCCTGCTGTGCGCAAGGTCCGCTCCACCGCCTTGTCCCGATCCCAGGTCTTCGCGCGCTCCTCCCTGAACCTGGTGATGATCAGCAGGCTGTAGTCCACCGCAAGCCCGAGCCCGATCATCGTGGTGATCTGCAGGGCATACGAGGAGATGCTCGTCACCTCGGAGAACCCGAGCAGGATCAACAAGGTGGACGAAATCGCGCCGACCGCCACCGCCAGAGGCAGCGCGGCCGCGACGAATCCACCGAAGACGAAGAACAACCCGATCAACACGATCGGCAGCGAGAGCTCCTCGGCCAGCTGTGCCGATTTCTTGACCGAGTGGTTCATCTGCTGGTTCAGCAGCTGCCCACCGGTGACTTGGACCTGCGCGCCGCTGATCGTGTGCAGGGCGGTGTAAGCGTTGTTCTCCGCAATGCTCTGCGCGTCGTCGCTGAGGTTGTACTGGAACTGCACGTCGATCGCCAGGGCTTGATGATCGGCGGAAACCCCGTGTTGGGTATAGGGATCTGTCACCGAGCTCACGCCCGGAATCGTCCGCACAGTGGCGAGCACATGCTTCACCTGCTGGGCGAAGACCGGGCTGGTCACGGTTCCACTGCTCACGACCGCCGTGATTGTGTCACCGGTCTTGTCGCTGCTGTCGAGGATGTTCCCGGCCCGAGTGGATTCGGTGCCGGCCAGATTGCCGACGTTCCCGCTGAATCGGCTGGTCACCTGCCCGCCCACGGTGAATCCGAGGAAGATCAGGGCCAGCCAGAACAGTGAGGTCAGCACGGGGTGCCGAATCGCCGTCGCCTTGAATATGACGAACACTGTGGGTGCTCCTAGGACTTGGAGTGCTGGATCGTTTGGTGATCTGAAGCATTTCGGTCTGGCCCTGGTCAGGGCATCGCCGCTGGGCGCGATTTCGCCTCCTCCCTCGTGCGGGGGAGGGGCTCCCTCTTGCTGGCGAGGGGGTGTCCCCTAGGTGTTTGGGACGGCGCTTCGTGGAGTGGGGGCGTTGTTCTTTGTTGTGCGGTTTACTACGAACTGCAGGCCTCCGGCGGGCCGGGCTCCGAGGGGAAAGGGCCTGGTCGGGCGTGTTGCGGTAGCAGCGTGGTGGGGTTCGTGGGCGGTCGGTTTCGGCCTCCCTCGTCACCCAGTCGTCCCAAGGGAGCCAGACCGGACGGGGCCTTTGCGTGTTCATCATGTGAGACCAATCAAGTTTGCGGCCTCGTAAGGTCGCACCATCATGTGACGGGTGGCCTCGGCCATATTCTCCCACCCCATGAGCTTTAATAGGCTTATGCTTA
>Ga0302314_10019310_pt1 | contig 11329 bp, 13 predicted proteins | sample III_Palsa_N2_3_FD_200533 | JGI IMG/M metagenome (GOLD analysis project Ga0302314, IMG submission 200533) | Peat permafrost microbial communities from Stordalen Mire near Abisko, Sweden - III_Palsa_N2_3 | ecosystem: Environmental > Terrestrial > Soil > Palsa > Peat permafrost | place: Sweden... | reverse complement strand
GCTCGGCAAGCCGCTGATCCTGTCTACCGGCATGTCCTACGAGCCGGAGATCGAGCGCGCCATCGCCCAGGTGAAGGAACTCGGTGTTCCGTTCGTCATGCTCCATTGCAACAGCGCCTATCCGGCGCCCGAGCACGACATCCAACTGCAATACATCAATCGCCTGCGAGAGCTGCATCCGACCATCGGCTATTCGGGCCATGAGCGCGGCACGGCAATCAGCATCGCCGCGGTGGCGTTGGGTGCCTGCCTCATCGAGCGCCATATCTCGCTCGATCGCCTGATGGAAGGCCCCGATCACGCTGCCAGCCTTGAGCCGGATGAGTTCAAGGCGCTGGTCGACGGCATCCGCCAGGTCGAGAAGGCGCTGCCCTGGGCCGGCCCTGGCCGCCTGCCCAGCCAGGGCGAGCTGCTGAACCGCGAGAACCTTAGCAAGAGCGTGATCGCAGCGCGTTCGATCGCTCTCGGCGAGGTCATCACCGAGGACAGCTTGCGCGTCGCAAGCCCCGGCCAGGGGCTGGCGCCCTATCGCCTGCCCGAACTGATCGGCAAAAGGGCCGGCCGCAACGTCCGGGTCGGCGACTTCCTCTATGTCGAGGACCTGAGCGACCGCGTGATCGAGAAGCGTAAGTTCAGCTTCCCGGTCAAATGGGGCGTGCCGGTCCGCTATCACGACTTCAATGAATATAACGAATGGATCAAGCCGGATCTGTTCGAGTTCCATCTGTCCTATCGCGATCTCTCGCTTTCGCCGGCCAATTATCTCTCGCCGGTCGACTGCACCCGCCTGGTGATCCACGCGCCAGAACTGTTCGAGGATAGCGAGCTGCTCGACCTCGTGTCCGACGATCTGGCCTATCGGCAGCGGTCGATCGACAACCTCAAGCGCTGCGTGGATGCGACCGAGAAGTGCCGGATCTTCTTCCCGAAGGCCGACTCCGCGCTGATCGTGGCCAATGTTGGCGGCTTCTCGATGGACGCGCCGTTCGAGCTAGGCCGCCGGGCCATGCTCTATGATCGCTTCATAGAAAGCGTGGCGCAGATCGATTTCGGATCGACCGAACTAATCCCGCAGAACATGGCGCCGTTTCCCTGGCACTTCGGCGGGCAGCGCCATCAGAACATCTTCATGATGCCGGACGAACTGGCCGAGCAGGCCAATCGGATGAAGATACGCTACTGCCTCGATCTCTCACATCTGCAGATGACCTGCAGCCACTTTAAGCTCAACTTCCAGGTGGCACTCGAGTTGCTGCTGCCCCATTCGGCCCATCTCCATGTCGCCGACGCGCTGGGTGTCAACGGCGAGGGCGTGGTGATGGGAACTGGGGACGTCGTTTGGCCCGCCACCTGGGCCAAGATCGTGCGGTTCCCGTCGGTGAGCTTCATTCCGGAAGTGTGGCAGGGCCATAAGAGCCAAGGTGCCGGTTTCTGGAGCGCGCTGGAGTTCCTTGGTCAGCTGTCCTGAGCCTGGTTGGTAGCCCGGGCGGCGGTTCGCCGCCTCCGGGATCGAACTCGTTGAAGAGAGCCTACCCATGACGCGTGCCGGAGCAAGCCCCCGCCGCCCCGTTTCCTTCCGTGATGTCGCCGATGCGGATTTTGCGCGGCTGATCCAGCACATCCCGACGGGGGCGATGGCCGGAACGACGATCCTGTTGACCGGCGCCACTGGCTTTTTCGGCGCGTGGCTGCTCTCGCTGGTCGACTGGCAGTGGCGCACCCAGGGATCGGGCGCCCGCCTGCTGGCGGTGTCGCGCGATCCGCCGGCGTTCCTGGCGAAGCAGCCGCGATTCCGTGACGCATCCTGGCTCACCTGGGTGCCGGGCGACGTCAGGGACTTCCCGTTTCCGGCCGAGCCGCTCGACTATGTGCTGCATGCCGCGACCGACACATCGGCGGCGGCCGGGCGGGACCCCCGCCGGCTGTTGGAAACGATCGTGGAGGGTACGCGCCGGGTGCTGGATTGTGCCGCCGAGTGCAGGGCTGGCCGGATACTGCTGGTGAGTTCGGGTGCGGTCTACGGCCCGCAGCCGACGGACGTTACCCATGTCGATGAGATGGCCAGGACGGCGCCGTCGCCGCTCGATCTCGGCAGCGCTTATTCCGAAGGTAAGCGGACGATGGAACTCATGGGCGCCATTCATGCCCATGAGACCGGGGCCGCTGTCATGACCGCACGCTGCTTCGCCTTCGTCGGCGCCGGCCTGCCGCTCGACGCTCATTTCGCCGTCGGCAACTTCATCCGTGACGCGCTTTGGGGCGACAGGATCGCCGTCAAAGGCGGAGGTCACGCCATTCGCTCCTATCTTTATGCTGCGGACCTCGCCATCTGGCTATTCCGACTGCTGGTGTCGGGCGAGACCGGCAACGCCTACAACGTCGGCTCGGATGCCAGCGTCACCATCGCCGAATTGGCACGTGCGGTGGCGGGCGTTTTGGCGCCGAGCCTGCCGGTCTCGATCGAAGGCCAGGACAATCCCAACGCGGGACGGAACCAGTATGTGCCGTCGGTGGCGAAGGCCAAGGCGCTAGGGCTCGATGTCTGGACGCCGTTGGATGAGGCGGTGAGGCTGACGGCGTCGGGGGCTTCGCGAGGGGGCGAAAATGACTGAAAACCTGGATGTGGCAAACCTCTTTTCACTGAATGGCAAGGCCGCGATCGTCACCGGTGCGTCACGCGGCATCGGCTTTGCCCTGGCCCAGGGGCTGGCGTTGGCAGGCGCGCAGGTGTTTGCCGTCGCTCGGTCCGTCCAACCCGCGGAGCCGTTCGAGGGCGATGTCCGCTATGTCAGTGGGGACGCGAATGAGGCCGTCGCCGCCATTGCGAGCGAGATCGGCGCCCGCCAGGGGCGGATCGACGTCCTGGTGAACGCCGCCGGCATCACCTTGCCAGCGGCCAGCGACCGGGAGGGCATGCTCGCCAATTTCGACCAGACACTGAAGGTCAATCTGACGACCCCATTTGCCTGCTGCCTAACCGTGCGCCCGCTTATGCCGCGCGGTGGCTCGATCATCAATGTCACGAGCATCGGCAGCGTCATGGGGTTTCCGGGCAATCCCGGCTATGTCGCCGCCAAAGGCGGCTTGCGGATGATGACCAAGGCGCTCGCTGTCGACTATGGCACGTCGGGCATCCGGGTGAACGCACTGGCGCCGGGCTATATCCATACGGACATGACGGCGAAGAGCTATGCCGATCCGGTGCTGAACGCCCAGCGCCGCCGGCACACCTGCCTCGACCGATGGGGGGCAGTGGGCGATCTGGTCGGCACTGCCATCTTCCTTGCGTCGGACGCGTCCGGTTATATAACCGGACAAGATATCTTTGTTGACGGCGGCTGGACTGCCAAGGGATTGACATGATGGATAAAAGGCAACGCGTTGGCTTCATGCAGGGGCGGCTGTCGCCGCCTATAGATGGCAAGATCCAGGCCTTTCCTTGGCCGTTCTGGCAAGCGGAGTTCTCCGCCGCCGGGGCTCTGGGATTGCGTCTGATGGAATGGACAATCGACCAGGACCGCCTGTTCGAAAATCCGATCATGCACGATGCGGGGCGTGCGGAAATCCGCCGCCTGATCCACGAGACAGGTGTCAGCATCCCGTCGCTGACAGGCGACTGCTTCATGCAGGCGCCGTTTTGGAAGGCGAGCGGCCCGGATCGCGCGGAGCTACTCACGACTTTCCAGCGGCTTGTGGTCGCCATCGCCGGCGTCGGGGTGAAATATATCGTGATCCCGCTCGTGGACAACGGCAGCCTGACCAATGCCGACGAAGAAGAGGTGCTGGTGACGGAGCTGCTCGCGTTCGTGCCGCTTCTGACAGCACACGATCAGGTCCTCGCATTCGAATCCGACTTCCCGCCGACACGGCTGGCTCACTTCATCGCCCGACTGCCTGCCGACCGTTTCGGCATCAATTACGATATGGGCAATAGCGCCAGCCTTGGCTGGAAGGCGGAGGAAGAAATTCCCGCGCTGGCATCCCGAATCGTCAATGTCCACGTCAAGGACCGGCTGCTCGGCGGCACAACCGTGCCATTGGGACAGGGGGTGGCAGACCTTCCGAAGGCATTCGAGCTGCTCAGGGCAGCGAACTACCAGGGCAACTACATCCTACAGACTGCCCGGGCCACAGGCGACGACCATGCGGAGGTCCTGGGCCGCTACAACGCCTTTGTCCTAGACCAGATCGGCTAACGCCATGGATCTCGATCTCGCCGGCAAGGTGGTCCTGGTCTCCGGCGGCAGCCGGGGCATTGGCCTTGCGATCGCCCAGGCCTTTGTCCGGGAGGGGGCGTCGATCGCCCTGGCGGCCCGCGGTCGCCAGGGTCTGGAGGCGGCGCAAGCCTCGATCGGCGGCCTCAGTTCCCTACATGAGGTGGATGCCACCGACGCCGCGGCCTGCGCCGCGATGGTGGCGGAAGCCGTAACGGCCTGGGGGCGGATCGATATCCTGGTGACCTGCGCCGGTTCGGGCGCCTCGGTTCCGCCCGGGCGCGAAACTGCCGAGGAATGGCAGCGGGTGGTGGCGCTCAATCTGTTTTCGGCGACCAACGCCATCGCCGCGGCATCGCCGATCCTTGCGCAGGCTGCGCCGGCCAGCATCGTCTGCGTTTCGTCGATCTGCGGCCTGGAAGCCCTGGGTGCGCCGGTGACCTATTCGGCGGCCAAGGCCGCCCTCAATGCGACGGTCAACGGCCTGTCGCGGCCCCTGGCGGCCAGCGGCATCCGAATCAATGCGGTCTCGCCTGGCAACATCTTTTTCGCCGGCGGCACGTGGGACCGCAAGCTCAAAGAAAATCCCGAGGCGGTCCAGGCCATGCTGGATCGTGACGTGCCCATGAAGTGCCTGGGTAAGCCGGAAGCGATCGCCGATGCTGTCACCTTTCTGGCGTCCGCGCGCGCGTCGTTTGTCACCGGGACCAATCTGGTCGTCGATGGCGGACAGATGCGGAGTTGATCGGTTTTCGACGCCCCGGAATCACGATGTGTCACTCATCGGGTTGACGCGCCGGTGGCGGCGGACACGTAAATAGCTTTTAAGCCATCCCAAGTTTATCGAGAGTATCGAGGCCCTCATGACCGGAATTCAATCTTTCGACCTGTCCGGCAAGCGCGCGCTGGTGACGGGTGCTGCTGGACTGCTCGGACGCGAACATGCGGCGGCGCTCGCCGAGATTGGGGCTGAGGTCATTCTGACCGATATCGGTGCCGCACAGCTGGACGCGGCACAATCCGCCCTCGGCGCCAAGTTCGGAGATCGGATCCGGACCGCCGTCATGGACGTGACTTCCGAGGAGTCCGTCCGCGCGGTTGCCGCAGAGGTTGGGGCGATCGACGTGCTGATCAACAACGCCGCGATCGATCCGAAGGTGACGGCCGACAACAAAGGATTGGAACTTAGTCGCCTGGAGCATTTCCCGCTGCAGGAGTGGGATCGGCAGATCGCCGTCGGCCTGTCCGGGGCCTTTTTGTGCTCGCGCATCTTCGGCAGCGGCATGGCGGGGCGCAAAAGCGGTGCCATCGTCAATATCGCATCGGATCTGGCAGTGATCGCGCCCGACCAGCGGCTCTACCGCGTCGACGGCCGTCCGGCGGAATCGCAGCCGGTCAAGCCCGTGACCTATTCGGTGATCAAGACCGCCTTGCTTGGCCTGACCCGGTATCTGGCGGGATATTGGGCGGACCAGGGCGTGCGGGTGAATGCGCTGTCGCCGGGCGGCGTCTATAACAACCATCCGGAAGAATTCGTGATGCGGCTCAGCAATCTGATCCCGATGGGGCGGATGGCGGAACTGTCGGAATACCGCGCGGCCGTGCAGTTCCTGAGTTCGCCGGCTTCGAGTTACCTGACCGGACAAAATCTGGTCATCGACGGCGGGCGCAGCATTCTCTAAAACTCTGCGCGCTTTTGCCGGTGGCGAGCAGCTTTAACGTAGGACGGGTCATGAGCAACAAAGTACGCGGTGCGGATTATATTGCGTCGTTTCTGGTCGAGCGGGGGGTCAAGTCGGTCTTCCTCGTTCCCGGCGGCGGCAACATGTTTCTGGTCGACGCGGTTGGGCAGGCCGAAGGGCTTGAAACTATCCCCAACCATCACGAACAGGCATCGGCGATGGCCGCGGAAGGTTATGCCCGTGTGACCGAAGGTGTTGGCGTCGCCCTCGTGACGTCGGGTCCGGGGGCGACCAACGCCATCACGGGCGTGGGCGAGGCCTGGGCCGAATCGGCGCCGCTGTTGGTCATTTCCGGCCAGGTTAAGCGCGCGGATCTGAAGCTTGACAGCGGTCTGCGCCAGAAGGGCCCCCAAGAAGTCGACATCGTCGAGATGGTGCGGGGGCTGACCAAATACGCCGCGATCATCATGGATCCGGCCGATGTGCGCTATCATCTGGAAAAGGCCTATCATATTGCGACGACCGGCCGGCGCGGGCCGGTCTGGATCGATGTGCCGCTCGATATCCAAGGCGGTCAGGTCGATCTCGACACGATGCGTGGCTTCGATCCGGCAGCGGAGCCGCAACAGGCGCGCCAGCCCGCGCTCGCCGATGCCCTGGGCGGTGTCGCGGACCAGGTCATCGCGATGATTAACAAGGCCGTGCGCCCGCTGTTCGTCATCGGCCATGGCGTTCGCCTCGCCGGTGCCGGCGACCTATGCAAAAAGATGTATGAGAGTTTTGGCATTCCGGTGGCGACCACCTGGAATGCGATGGACCTCATCCCTTCCGATCACCCGCTGAGCGTCGGCAAGCCGGGCGCGGTGGCGCTGCGGGCGTCCAATTTCGCCGTGCAGAACTGCGACCTGATGATCGCGATCGGCATTCGTCTCGACAATTCCGTCACCGCCTTCAATCCTGCGCGCTTCGGCCGTTCGGCGCGCAAGGTGGTGGTCGATGTCGATCCGGTTGAGCTCGACAAGTTCACCCATGAGATCGACATCAAGGTGTTGGCGGACGCCAAGGACTTCATCACGGCCCTAATGGCGAAGCAGCCGGCGCTGAAGAAGCCCGACCTCGCCCCGTGGCTTGAGCGGTGCGATAGCTGGAAGCAGCGTTATGCCCTCAATGAGGGCAAGCCGTTCCCCGAGACCGGCGAGATCAGTCATTATCATGTGGTGAACGCGTTCGCGCGCGAGTTCCCGAACGATCAGCTGATCGTTACAGGCGGTTCGGGCTTGGCGGTCGAGGCGTTCTGGACTGCCTTCACCAACAAGCCTGGCCAGCGCGTATTCACCACCTCCGGCCTTGGCGCCATGGGCTATGGTCTTCCGGCGATGATCGGCGCTTGCGTGGCGAACGGCCGCAAGCCCTGCATCGGCATCGAGAGCGATGGTAGCCTGATGATGAACCTGCAGGAACTGGCGACGCTCAAGGGCCTGAACTTGCCGATCAAGCTCTTCATTCTCAATAACAACGGCTACGCGTCTATCCGGAACACGCAGCGAAATTATTTCAACGGCCGCTATGTCGCGACGGGTCCGGAAGCGCAGCTGTTCATTCCCGACTTCGTTGCGTTGTCAGCCGCGATGGGCCTGCCGTCTATGGAGATCAATGACGCGAGCGAACTGGGCGCAGGCATTCGCAAGGTCCTGGCGTGGGATGGGCCGATCGTCTGCAACATCCATATCCGAGCGAATGAAGCTTTGTGGCCGAAGGCGGCAGCCGTGCCTCAGCCAGACGGGACTCTCATTTCTATGCCCCTGGAAGACATGACGCCGCTGCTTTCTCGCGAGGAACTGCGGGCGCAGATGCTTGTCCCCCTCACGGCGGAATCCGAACGCATAAAAAACTAACTTCGCACATAGAAATGGGAGCGGTGGCTGGAGCAATCCCCGCCGCCGTCGTACCCACGAATAGTGCTAGTTTCGTTCGTCCACCCCCCCCCGTAAGCGTAAGTCGACGCACGCCTTCTCATGGCGCCACAGATCGGGATGCTGGCCGTCCGGCTTTGACGGTGGTTCGATGGATATGGATGTCGCGGTGGCGAAGGAGGATCTCCAGAGTAGTCGTAAGAGTACTCCGGAGCTTCGAGGTGACGTTCTTTCCGGGCCGGAGCGCCGTCGCCGTTGGAGTGACGAGGAGAAGGTGCGGGTGCTGGCGCAGAGTATCGGTATCCGTCCGGCCTGCGCCGTGTTGCGCTGATCTGACCGCCGCCTGATTCTCTCCGTCTTCGGATTCCTTTCGGACGTCCGATAGGAGGGAATGGAGCGGCCGAGGTCGAGGTGATGGCGCGGATCGAGCGCCGGCGTATCTGGAGCGACGCAGACCGAGCAAGGCTATTGGCCGAGGTGAGTGCTCCTGGCGGCAGCGTACCGATCGTGGCACGGCGTCATGGCATCTCGCCGAGCCTGCTCTATGGCTGGCGCGCCGCCCGCAAGGCGAAGACGGGCGGGATGCCTATGGCCGAGCCGATGGAGTTCATGCCGATCGGCGTGTTCGGTCGCGCCGAGGATCAAGGCCCAGCCATGATCGCGGCGCCGGTGGCGGCCATGCCCGAGACGACGAAGTCTGCGCCGTCACGCGTTTCGGCGATGGACGAGCGTCCCGATCTGATCGAGATCGACCTGCCGAATGGTGCACGGGTCCGGGTCGATGCTTTCGTGAACCAGCGGGCGCTGCATCGCGTCCTGGCGGCGATGAAGGACCTGCTTTGATCGGCATGCGGCCGGGCACGAAGGTGTTCCTCGCCTGCAAGCCGATCGACCTCCGTAATGGCTTCGACGGTCTGTCGGCCAAAGTGCAGGCGGTGCTGCGCCAAGACCCATTCAGCGGCAATCTGTTCGTATTTCGCGGGAAGCGCGGCGACTATCTGAAGGCGCTCTATTGGGATGGCTCCGGCATGTGCCCGTTCGCCAAGCGGCTGGAGAAGGGCAAGTTCGTCTGGCCGCCGCTGATCGACGGCGGGCTGATGCTGACCCCGGCGCAACTGGCGTTGCTGATCGAGGGGATCGACTGGCGCCGGACCGTGGCACCCGAACCGACGGCAGCGCCGAGCCTCATCTAGAGCATTCCCAGATTGGCCGGAATCGCTGCGCGGGATTCCCGCGCATCCGGAAGTATGATTGATACCAAGACTCGCTGATCATGACCGATGCGCCCAGTCGCGCAATCCGATGGACGTGATCCTCCACGGCTGATCGATCAGCTTGTTCCAGGCGTAGCAGCAGTGGTCGATGATGTCTTTGTAGGACGTGAAGACGCGGTTTGAGAGCCAGTTGTCACGCATGAACTGCCAGACGTTCTCGACAGGGTTCAACTCGGGCGATTTTGCCGATAGCGGCAGGAGCGTGATGTTGGCCGGCACGGAGAGTTTTCCTGTCATGTGCCAGCCGGCCTGGTCGAGCAACAGAACGGCATGAGCGCCCGGTGCGACGGCGTTCGAGATCTCCATCAGGTGAAGCGCCATGGCCGCCGTCGTGCATCGGGGCAGAACCAGGGCGGCCCCCTTGCCCTTGGCCGGGCAGATGGCGCCGAAGATGTAGGCCGATCGGGTGCGCTGGTCGTGCGGCGCGCTCGGCCGCGTGCCACGGCGCGCCCAGCGGCGGGTGATCTTGTTCTTCTGCCCGATGCGGGCCTCGTCCTGGAACCAGATCTCTATGGGCTTGCCTGGGGCCTCGCACGCCGCGATCTCCGCCAGGACCGTGGCGAAGTTTTTTTGAACGCCGATGCGGCTTCCTTGTCCTGGGCATGATGCCGGGGCCGCGCCGATAGCTTGCGCAAGCCCAGGGCGCGAAGCTCCTTGCTCATTGTCTGCTTGGAGAGCGAGAGCCGGAACTCCTCCCAGACCCACTGGACCAGATCGACGATGCGCCAGCGTACGACGCCATGGATCGCCGGGTTCGGCCCGGCTTCGACGATCTGAAACAGTGCCGCTCGTTGACGCTCATCGAGCAGTGATGGCTTGCCCGGAGCCTTGCCGGTCACAAGGCCCGCCGGGCCGTCGGCGTTGAACCGCACGACCCAATCACGCACCGTTTGCAGCCCGACGCCGCCGATCGCGGCAGCAGCCGAGCGCGGTTCGCCGCCATATATTGCCGCGAGCGCCAACAAGCGTCGAACCTGGCCCGGATCAGCGGCAGATCGGGCAAGCCCGCGAAGCTGTGTCGCGTCAAAATCCGTACGGAGCGGGACCGGTGCTGCCATTGCGAACCTCGCCAGAGTGATCGCTCTGGTGAATCACATCCCAGCCCATTTGGGAATCGCCCGCGTGAGTCTTATTCAGCCGGACTTGGTATGAGATGGCCACCCACGGGTTTGGTGAGAACGTCCTCGAGGTAAGTAGCCGGATTGTAAGCATTCGGCGTAGGCCGCAGTCGGGCTGCTTTTCCCAGCGGACGCCTAACCTTGGCCGGGCTTTTCAGCTTTCGGTTCCATGATGGCCGCGAGCAGTTGGCGGCGTTCTTCGATGATCCAGGGGGCGCCCTTGTGGATTTTAATCAGCTGCTTGAGGGGGACTGTCAGGAATTTCGTGTGTGGCCGGGCATAATGGGAACGAAGGAGACCTCCCATGGCCCGACGCAAAGAGCCTGCGATTCCTGATACGATACTCGGCCAACTGCAACACCATCGCATCCGCACGTTCAAGAAGTCGAACGATCCCGCCTGCGCTGAGAAAGGCGAGGATTCCGTAGGCCTGTACATGAACCCGCCCTGGCGCGCCGTGGTCGTGTCGATCGGCGAGAAGAGCCAGATCCAGGCCCTCGACCGGACCCAACCGGGTTTGCCGCTCAAGCCCGGCAAGGGTGGAACCATGACTCACGATTATAAGCGTAACGGCACCACCACGCTGTTCGCCACCTTCAACATCCTCGAGGGCACCGTGATCGGGCGCTGCATGCCGCGGCACCGCCATCAGGACTTCATCAAATTCCTCAATGCCGTGGAGCGCGCCGTTCCGGCCGGGAAGATCCTCGATGCCATCGCCGACAATTGTACCGCCCACAAGCATCCCAGTGTCCTCACCTGACTCGCCAATCATCCGCGCTGGGTCTTCCACTTCACGCCGACCTCGGCCTCCTGGCTCAACGCTGTCGAAGGCTTCTTCTCGATCATCACCAGACGCCGCATCCGGCGCGGCACGTTCAAGTCCGTTACCGACCTCCAGGACGCCATCAAGCGGTACTTCCGGGAGCACATCAACGCGCCGAAACCCCTCGTCTGGACCAAATCCTCCGACACCATTCTCGCCAAGCTCAGCCGACTGCCTGGACCTTACGAATGAGTCACTGCACCCGCCAAGGTGGCACATCAAGATCGTCTCTGATGATCATAAGAAGAAAATCTCGCGATTTGGATCCTTCTCTAGAATCTGTTGTGCAATCGACGACGAAC
>Ga0302314_10019307_pt1 | contig 11330 bp, 5 predicted proteins | sample III_Palsa_N2_3_FD_200533 | JGI IMG/M metagenome (GOLD analysis project Ga0302314, IMG submission 200533) | Peat permafrost microbial communities from Stordalen Mire near Abisko, Sweden - III_Palsa_N2_3 | ecosystem: Environmental > Terrestrial > Soil > Palsa > Peat permafrost | place: Sweden... | reverse complement strand
CGGCAATGCTCTTGGCGATATTCTCCGGAAACATATGCAGCAAAAAATCATCCCAATGCGTCGGAGGAGGCGCCGCACTCACTAACTCGCTAACTCGCTGACCCGCTAACCCGCTACTCAGCCCCACCCCGGCCTTCGTTATGTTGATCGCCAGCAGCCCAATCCCCAGCGCCAGCGTTGTCGCCACCTCGAAGTACACCAGCGCCTTCACCCCCATGCGCCCGACGCCCTTCAGGTCGCCATGCCCGGCGATGCCCACCACCAGCGTCGCCAATATCAGAGGAGCCACAATCGTCTTAATCAGTCTCAGAAAAATATCCGAGAACACCCTCAGCGACACCGCAAACCCCGGCGCATCGAACCCCAACTCCGCCCCGGTCACCATCGCCACAAAGATCCACGGCGTCAAACTCTTCCGCCGCCATGCAAATCCAGCAAACAGCAACACACCCACCCACCGCACAACCTCTGCCGCCTCATGCAATCCATGCGCAAGCTGCAACCCCGACCCCACCCCCAGCGCCACGACCCCACTCGTCAGCAAAGCCAGCTCCGTCCCCGCCAATCCCTTTGCCGGTCCCTTTGTCATATGCAGCGAAGCATACCAGCCCCACCCCTAAAACCGTCATCTCGACCGAACCCTGAGCTTGCCGAAGCTCAGTTCGCATCACCCCTACTCCGTCATCCTGAGCGCAGTCGAAGGACCTGCCAGCAGGACCGCATCTGCACAACCGCTCGACCCTTTTCGCCACAAATCTCGACCCACCACCCCCAATCCCTGCTACCCTTGCAGCAATTCACGCCATCCTCTTGAATTGAAAAAGGCCCACCATGCCCCGCAAAGCCCTCCAGCGCAGCATCGCCATCGCCCTCCTCCTCGCACCAACACTCCGCGCCCAAACCCCCTCCCCCAACGCCGACATCCTCAAAATGCTCCAGGCCGGCCTCCCCGAATCCACCATCGTCAACAAAATCCACTCCGGCGCCGGCCACTGGGACACCTCCGTCGACGCCCTCATCGCCCTCAAGCAAGCCGGCGCCACCGCCTCCGAGCTCGACGCCCTCACCGCGCCCGCAGCCGCACCCGCCCCGCAATCCGCCGCGCCCGCTCCCGCCCCACCCCCGGTCGATCTCGGCGTCCCCGTCCTCGGCGGCCGCGTCACCAACCACGCCGGCCTCGTCACCTTCAGCATCCCCAGCTCCCACGACCCCGGTGCCCTCGTCCTCAACTTCGAAGTCGTCCTCGATCAGGGCAAGCCCGCCCTCAAACTCCCCACCGAAGCCGTCGACGTCAAAGGCTCCGTATACCGTGGCGGCTGGCAGGTCTCCTACGGCGATCTCCTCTTCACCCACGACCACGTCACCTACTACCCCTACATCGATGCAGGCAGCGGCTACGGCAATGCCTTCCCCCACTGGATACTCACCACCATCCCCGCGCCCGTCCAGTTCGATCCCACCCAGATAGCCCCCTTCTATCCCAAATCCAACGACGTCCCTCTCAGCGAGGACTACGCCTACATCCCCGCCAAGTCTACCTTCGACTACCGCGACTTCTGGCAACCCACCCACCTCCTCCCCAAAGACCCCTGGGGTTTCAAACTCGGCGAAGCCTACGCCAGATCGGCCTCCGCCGCCGACGCGCATAGCTGCCTCGACGCCATCCTCAAGAACTTCGACGCGACCATCACGCAGATCCTCCAGGCCGCCGGTATCAGCGACCCCGACAAGCAGCTCGGTCCCGCCAGCCACGCCTGGCGCCCCACCCCTGAGCAGCTCACCCAGATCGCCGCCCAGCGCAATGCAGAGATCGAGCAGCGCCAGAAAGCATTCGCCACTGTTCGCAAGAATGCTCCTCCATCCGACAGTAGCGGCAGCGGCTTCCTCGCCTTCGCCAACGCCATGCAGGGCGTCGCCAACATGAAGCAGGCCCAGCAGCAAGCTAACATCGCCGCCGCCAACCACGACGTCGCAGGTCAACTCCAGGCCGCCGTCAACTTCGGCAACGCCGAGATCGGTACTATCAACGGCGTCACCAATCCCACCGCCCCGCTCCAGCCTGCAACCTCCGGTGGCACTGCCCTCAGCAGCGCCATCACCGCTCAATCCGCCGCATCCACGGCTGGAAGCTCCTACTCCGGCCCCAACAGTCAGTTCGTCACTAAGCTCCTCAGCTCCGCCAGCTACTCCTGCAACCCCCTCAAATACCCACCCGTCCCCTCCACCTTCGTCTGTGCCGACATCGACGGCGACTTCTACAAGGCCCGCGCCATCGCCGTTGCCATCGAGTGTTACTCCGAAAAGGGCGACACCGCCCAGGCCAACCAGCTCTCCGCCGTCATGTACCAAACCCTCCAGCAAGCCGGCCAATCCTGCTCCCGAGCCACCAACAACCCCCAATGCTCCACCTTCCCCATGCTCTCCTGCTCCCAACTCCCCCGCTGATCCAACCTTGTCAACCCCCCAACCACCCCTCAAAACCACAAAACCCCCGTCAACACTGGCGATTTCTCTCAAAAATACTTTGCACATTCTTAGTTCCAGCTCACTACAATAGAAGTAGAGCTTAAAAACAAACAGCCCGGCCACCCGCCGGCTTCTAACCGTAATCTCAATCTTCAGCCATCGGAAGACTGCCCAAGACCATCTGGAGACTGTCTTGAAGGCTACCTTAGACCGAATCTAAGTCATTTAGAATCGAACCTTTGAATCTTAAAGATCCAGGGGGAGGGGGTGGCCCCACATTCTCGCCAGTACAATCCTCCACAGGAGCCGTGCTCATGACATCCCGGATATCTCGAACCCTCATCGCCGCGACCCTTCTCCTGGCGGCAACCCTCCACGCTCAGAACCCCACATCCCCGGCGGCAGCCGACCCGCTCGCCCAGAAGCCCATGCTCAGCCCGCTCAACGTCCCCACCCTCTCGCCCTCCCAGATCGAGCTCATCAAGCTCGAAGTGCAGTTCCAGGAAGCCGTCGCCAAGGGCGGAGGCAAGGCCTTCGCCTCCTGGTTCGCCGAAGACGGCGTCACTCTCAACGACGGTCAGCCTCCCATCCTCGGTCGCACCGCCATCGCCGCCAACGCCGTCTGGGACCCAAAAACCTACCAGCTCAGCTGGTACGCCGAGGGTGAACAGATGGGTCCCTCCGGCGATACTGGATTTACCTGGGGCCACTACGACGCCCACGCTCAGGACGCCGAAGGCCAGCCGGTTACTCTTTCCGGCCGCTACATTACCTTTTGGAAAAAGGTCGCTGGTGTGTGGAAAGTCGCGCTGGACGCCAGTGCCAAAGACGCCCCACTCAATGGAGACTGTTGTAAACTTCCATCCCCAACGCAATAGTCACCTAAAGTCACCACTCAACTAGGGTACTTTTAGGTGACTGTCGTCCGCCCCTGTGCTGCGAAAGTGGGACATCGCACTGCTGTTAACTCTTCGTATTCTCTAGATGCAGTATGACTGAGAATCCTCCAACCGAAGAGCTGTTCCGCTTGCAGGCTTTCGAGCAATATGAGCTGGCAGACATGCCTCACGACCACGCCCTCGACGACATCGCGCGTCTTGCGGCGCAGCTCTGTAACGCCCCGGTCGCGGCCATTACGCTCATAGAAAAGGACGTTGTCACCTTCCCCGGACGCTTCGGCCTCGACGTCACATCCGCCCCTCGCAACAGTCTTCCCTGCGAGACCACCATCACTGGCGACGGCATCTACCAGATTCCCGACGCCCGCCGAGACCCCGAATACGCTCCCGGCGGAATCCCACTCGGCGACCGCCGCTACCGCTTCTACGCCGGCGCGCCCATCCTCATCGCCAACGGAACCCCCATCGGCTGCATCGTCGTCTTCGATACCGCCGCACGCAAACTTACAACCTCCCAGGTCGAGTCCCTCGAGACCCTCAGCCACACCGTCACCACTCGCCTCGAACTCTCCGTCCGCGTTCGCGAGATGGACCGCTCCACCCGCGCCCAGCGCCGCGTCGAATCCGCCCTCACCGTCGAGCGCAATTTCGTCTCCGCCGTCCTCGACACCGTCGGCGCACTCGTCGTCGTCTTTGACACCGCCGGACGAATCGTCCGCTTCAACCGGGCTTGTGAAATTATCTCCGGCTACAGCTCCGCCGAGCTCGTCGGCAAGTACGCCTGGGAACGCCTCATCCCGGAAAACGACGTCGCCGAATATATCGACAGCTTCGAACGCATCCGCGCCGGCGACTTCCCCACCACCTACGAGAACTTCTGGCTCGCCTCCGACAGCACCTCTCGCCGCATCTCCTGGTCCGCCACAGCGCTCGTCGATTCGCAAGGGCAAGTCGCCTTCATCATCGCCACCGGCATTGATGTCACCGTCCAGCGTGTCGCCGAAACCCAGATCCGCGAATCCGAGTCCCGCTACCGTCAGCTCATCGAAGGCTCCCTCGGCATGGTCTGCACCCATGACCTCGAAGGCAAGATCCTCTCCATCAATGAGTATGGCGCCCACGGCATCGGTCGTACCGTCGACCAGGTCGTCGGCCACTCCCTGCGCGAGTTCATCTTCCCCGATCGTCTGCATCGCGTAAAGCCGTACTTCGAGGACCTGCTCACCACCGGTGAAGCTCAGGGTCTGCTCCACCTTCGTCACCCTGGCGGCGAGGAGAAGGTCTTCGCATATCGCAACCGTCTCGTCGAGCCCGTCGGCCAGCCGCGCTATGTCCTTGCCTTCGGTATCGACATCACCGAGCAGATCCGCGCCGAAGAGCAGCTCCGCGTCCTCATCCGTCAGTCCAACTCCGTGCTTGAGTCCGTCGGCGACGGCATCTTCGGTATCGACCTCGAAGGCCGCATCACCGTCGTCAACCCCGCCGCCGCGCAGATGCTCGGCTATAAGTCGGAAGAGATCCTCGGCCGCAACATGCACGAGCTCATCCACCACTCCTACGCAGACGGAACGCCTTACCCCAAAACCGACTCGCCCATCCAGGCCAGCCTCTCCAACCTCACCACCGTCCGCGTCGCCAACGAGGTCTTCTGGCGCAAGGACGGAACCAGCTTCCCCGTCGAATACGTTGCCCGCCCCCAGATCGAGTCCATCGCCGCAACCGGCACGACCCGCACCATCACACGCGTCAAGGCTGCCGTCACCACGCCCGACGCACAACTCGCCCTGCCGGCAACCACTGACGCCTCGGCAACCGTCACGCACACATCTTCCGGCGCTCATCGCATCGCCATCCCCGATGCGCCTGCGGAAGTTCAACAGCCTCAAGAGCCGCAACCCGTAAGCGCCCCTCAAACCGCCATTGACACCCAGCGCGGCCGCGCCGTCGGTGTCGTCGTCGCCTTCACCGACATCGCCGAGCGCAACGCCCTCGACCGCATGAAGGACGAGTTCATCTCCACCGTCTCCCACGAACTCCGCACGCCTCTAACCTCGCTCCGCGCTGCCCTTGGCCTGGTCTCCGGCGGCGCCCTCAGCGCCCGCCCGGACAAGATGCGGCAGATGATGGACATCGCCATCGGCAACACCGATCGCCTCGTCCGCTTGGTCAACGACATCCTCGACCTCGAGCGCATCGGCTCCGGCAAAGCCGAGCTCCACTCGGTCATGTGCTCCGTCGACGAGATGCTTCACCGCTGCACCTCGCTGCTCCAGAACTCCGCCGCCAAGGCCAACATCCGCTTCACCATCGAAGGCAACGGCGTCAACGTCTGGGCCGACCCCGACCGCATCCTTCAGACCCTCACCAACCTCATCTCCAACGCCATCAAGTTCTCACCGCAGGCTTCCACCATCCCCAGCGAGATCAAGCTCACCGCCAACTACGTCTCCGGCGATGAAGCCATCATCGAAGTCCAGGACCACGGTCGCGGCATACCCGCGGACAAGCTCCAGCAGATCTTCGAACGCTTCAAGCAGGTCGACGCCTCCGACTCCCGCATCATGGGTGGAACCGGCTTGGGCCTCGCAATCTGCCGCAGCATCGTCTCCCAACACGGCGGACACATCTGGGCCACCAGCACGCTAGGCGAAGGCTCAACCTTCCACTTCACCCTCCCTACCAAACCCAGCAGCCACCTCAGCTAACATCCGTCCGGGAATCAGGAGCTAACATCCGTCCGGGAATCAGGATCATTTGCGCCTGGACAGTCGTTTGCAAAGCTCAGTCCTTCCGGTTTAGGACAACTAAACCATTTGTTTGTAGATGTTTCTAATGGTTCTCTTTACGTAGAGACCTGCTCAATCGCTTGAATTGACTGTGGCGTCCGATGCTAGTATCTTGACCTCCGATGGTCGAGGCTCCAACAAGTCGCGGATTAGAGATACATCGAGAGCTTGTGGAGCGGATCCTCGCAACCAGCTACCTCAGTAAATCGGCGCGGCTGACAGAGTTGTTCCAGTACCTGTGCATGAAAGTGCTGGACGAAGACGCGCAGGAGATTCACGAGCTTGAACTGGGGCATAAGGTCTTTGGCCGTCCATCCCGATACGACACGACAGCAGATAATATCGTCCGGGTCCATGCTTCGCTATTGCGTAAGCGCCTCAGCGAGTACTTCCTCAATGAAGGCTGTGAGGAAGAGTTCCAGGTTGAGATTCCGCGCGGCAACTACGCGCCCATCTTCCGAAGGCGGGAAGTAACCCCCTTTGACGCTGAAGTCCTGGAGCTTAATCGCCGGGATGGGATCGCGGAAGGCATTCCGATCTACGACGTCGCAACGATTCCGGCGGCTCCGGCGATGGACGCGCCAGGCACTCCTGACAGCCGACCCAAAACCTGGGCAATTGTGGTGTCGAGTGGACTGGTGGACTGGCTATCGCGTTCGCACTACTATCGGCCGTCCTGTTTTACCGGCTCGAACGTACAAAATCTGTCGCCAGCGCGCCCAATCCAATGACCAGCGGAGTGCTGGGCCAGTTCTGGTCGGGAATCTTCCGCGAAAAGGAAACCGCGGATATTGTGCTCGACGACGCTTCCCTCAGCTTCTATCAGGAGGCTACGGGTCAATCCATAGCCATAGGCGACTACTTCGATCGCACCTACCTGCGTTCCTTGAACATAGGCCCGTACGTTGCCGCGCATGATCCCGATTGGCTGCATCAACTTATCATCAAACGCCAAACCAACTATGCCGACGCATCCATGGTCTGGAAGCTCGCACAAGCCGCTGGGGCTCTGCGCAGCGATGCCCGATTGCAGTATGCGCGTGATCTTTCTTTTCGGCAGGCAAAGTCCGACAATCTGATCCTTCTCGGTAGCCCTGCGTCCGATCCGTGGATTCAACTCTTCGAAAGCAACCTCACCCTGCACTGGAAGTATGACCCGGTCGCCAAGGAATTTTATCCGGTTGATACGACTACGCCGGCGGATGGCGATCGCTTCCACGCACTGGAAAATAGTAAGACTCGCGAAGGCTATGCGACGATCTCATTTCTGCCGAATCTTGGCGGCACGGGAAATGTCCTGATCGTGTCAGGTACTGGAGGGTCGGCAACAGACGCAGTCATGGACTGGCTGCTGGAAGAGCAGTCGATGCAATTGCTGAGGTCGCAACTGCCCAAGACGCAGTCGGCAGCGTTTCCATATTTTGAAGTGTTGTTGAAGATACAGAAGGGCGTTGACCGGCCACGAAATGTGACGATAGCGATCTCGCGCGCGCTCAAGTCTCCTGCCCGAAACACCCCAGGCCGCTAGGACGCGCCTTGCTCCGGAAAGATGACGTCCTTCCTGCCACGTCTTTACGTACACGAGCAAAAATTTACAAAGAAAATCTCAAATCAAATCAATAACATAGCTAGCTCGCGCAGTCCCGGAATCGGGGGTAGCACAGCTTGACTGTGAATTAACTTGTCTGTGGGCTGCGCGCCCGAGAATAGTGGCTCTCGTTGCAGCGCTGACACTTATCCGAGTTCCAAACAGGCAGACTGCACAGTTTGACGCCCCAACGGCTTACATATTGCCGCAGTTGGTGCGCGCTGGAACTGTAACGCTTTCGAGGTCATCTGGAAGGACACACATGCCACGCATATCCATTAGGAACATCTTCGCTACCGTATCGGCTCTCCTGCTTGCCTTGGTCATGCTGGGTGGCTCCTCTTTGGCCCAGGCGCCGACCGCAACTCTCGTGGGAACAGTCACAGACGCTTCCTCTGCCGTCATTCCCGGCGCCACGGTCGTGGTCCGCAACATGGATACGGACCAGCTCCGTACTGTGACAACCGGAGCGCAGGGCAACTATACGATTACCAATCTGGAAGCCGGTCATTATCAGGTGACGACTTCGAAGGCGGGGTTTCAGAAGGTCAGCGAGAACAACCTCGAGCTGCTAGCGGATCAAACTGCTCGTCTGGACGTAACGCTCCAGGTGGGCCATGTCGATGTGTCGGTGAATGTGGCCGCGGACGTAGGTCTTCTTACGACTGAAACCTCTGCCAAGGGCGACGTCATCACCCCCGTGGAGATCGCCGAGATCCCACTGAACGGCCGAGACTTCAACAACCTCGCATTTACGGTGGCCGGTGTGCAGCCCGCAGAACAAAGCGCCAAGGGGGCGCCTTACGTCGCAAACGGCTCGCGCGCGGATTCAAGCGGCGTCTTCATCGACGGCATCAACGATGAGAGCCCTCGCGACGCCGGCTCGCAGATGAGCCCGCCACTCGACTCTGTCCAAGAGTTCAGGATGGAGACCTCAAGCTATACGGCTCAGTATGGCCGGCTCGCCGGTAGCGTCGTCAATATGGTCACCAAGAGCGGAGGCAACAAGTTTCATGGGTCGCTCTTCGATTACCTGCGCAACGATTACCTGGATGCCCCGCCTTTCAACTTCACCCCCATTCCGCTCGCCAAGACCAAGCTTCGCCAGAACCAGTTCGGTGGCGACTTCTCCGGCCCGGTGTGGATACCGCATCTCTATAACGGACATGACAGAACCTTCGTTGCCCTTAGCGTGGAGGCCCTCCGCGAGGTAAAGGGTTCCAATAACCTTGGCATCGTGCCGACGTTGCTGGAGCGCGGCGGAGACTTCAGTCAATCCATCCCGCCACCGATCACCAGCCCCTACCCCACCCCGGGTACGCCATACTACTTTCACAATCCAACGATGAATACCAAGGTGTTGTGCGCGCCACCCGCGCCGCCCGCGATACCGACTCCGGCCCAGGTTGCCGGCTGCCTCTATCCTGCGCCTTATGACAAGATCCCGGCCCTCGATCCTGTAGCTCAAAAGCTGCTCGCCCATTATCCTGTGCCCAATATCACTGGGGTCAATCAGGGCCAGAATAACTATGTCTTCGATACCGATACCGTCAGCAACTGGGACAACGCTCTCATCCGGGTCGATCAGAAGTTGAGCGACAAAGACCAGCTTTCGGGCCGCTTTCTCAGGTACTACGGCCTGTCCTCCAATCCCACTGCCGGCTCCGGGCTGGGCACCTTCGGTTCCCGAACGGCTTTGCATAACACGCTGTTCGGTATCGAAGAGACCAGGGTGTTCACGCCAAACCTTGTGAACAACTTCTCCTATGGCCGCACGCGGACCGTGTCCGATGAAGCCCCCGACGATGGCGGCACCAACTACGCAGCGCAACTTGGAATTCCGGACACCACAACCATCGCCGCCTTGGAAGCTTTCCCCAGCTTCAAGCCTACCGGATACGAAGCTATCGGCGACAACGCATCCGATCCCATCTCATTTATCGTGAATGATTTCGACGGGAGCGATCTCGTCACCTGGACTAAGGGAAGAAGTAACTTCAAGTTCGGCGGCGATATTCTCCACGTTCAACTCTTCCAGCCGACCAACACGGATAAGAACGGCGCTTTTACCTATAACGGCAAGTTTACCGATACGACCACGACCGATGGCCTTGCCGACCTCTTTGCAGGCTATCCGGCAACCAGCATTTTGATGACCGGAGGCAACAACAACCATCTCACCCAGACGAACTATGCAGGCTTCGCGCAGGACGACTATAAGATGACGGACCGCCTGACCCTTAATTTGGGTCTGCGCTATGAGCTGCAAACGTTGCCGTCGGAAGAGAATGGACAGCTCTCGAACTTTGTTCCGTCACTCGGCCAGATCGTCTATACCAATGCGTCGGTCGTTCCGAATATTGCAGCACTGCTCGCGCAGTCGAACCTCACCAACTACTACGTCTCGGCCGCGGCCGCCGGATATCCAGCGGCCCTGATTCATGTGAACCCGTTGAGATTCTCTCCCCGTGTCGGCTTTGCTTTTCGTCCATTCGGTAATGATCGGACCGTCATCCGGGGCGGCTATGGGATCTTCTACACGGGCATCAGGCTGAGCGTCGTCAGAACCAATCTTGCGGGCCAATACCCCTTCTCCGCAACGACCACCTATACGGCTGCCGCTCCGAGCTCGACCGCTGCGGGCTCAAACCTGATCTCATCCACCAATCCATTCCCGCAATCGGGTGGATCGCTCTCCGGCATCCTTACCCCGAACGGCTATGATCCGAATGCGCCCTCGGCAAATCTACAGAGCTACAACCTTACGGTCGAGCGTGACCTGGGCTGGGGCCTCGGTCTCGAAGTCGCTTATGCGGGATCGAAGGGGACCCATCTCGGACAGGAAGAGGACTACAACCAGGAACGGGTAGCCAACACAACCGCCTCTCGGCCATTCCCTCTGTTCTCCGCCATCACCATGCTGTACTTCAATGGAATATCCCACTACAACTCAGGACAGGTGACCCTGCGCAGAAGGTTTCAGCATGGCCTGTTCTTCCGCGCCAACTACACCTATGCCAAGTCGCTGGACTCCCAATCCGGCGCGAACTATGCCGGTGCCGGCGGTTACTCCATGTTCCAGAATGTGCTGAATGCTTCAGCCGAATACGGTCTGTCGGACTTCGACATTCGCCAAAACTTCACGGGGACAGCCGTCTATCGAAACAGCTCGAAATTTTACGTCTTGCGGGATTGGCAGACAAGTGGAAACTTCCTGGCCTACAGTGGACAGCCGTTCACTCCCAAAGTCTCCGGCACCCAGGATCTTGGCGTGGCCACCCGTCCCAACCGCACATGCAATGGGGCCCTATCCAACCGGACGAACTCTGAATGGTTCAACCCAGGCTGCTTTGTCGTTCCTGCCTCGGGCTTCGGCAACTCTGGCCGGAACGTTCTCGAAGGGCCGGGCAGCGTAGTCCTCAACCTGGCCGTTGGAAGGGTCTTTACCATCCCTCGGGAGCTAGGCAGTTTTGAGTTTCGTCTAGAGGGATTTAATGCGTTGAACCATCCAAGCTTTGGTTATCCGAGCGCCACGATTGGCAGTACGACGACCGCAGGTGTTATTTCCTCCACTACCGGCAACCAGCGTCT
>Ga0302314_10019305_pt1 | contig 11330 bp, 9 predicted proteins | sample III_Palsa_N2_3_FD_200533 | JGI IMG/M metagenome (GOLD analysis project Ga0302314, IMG submission 200533) | Peat permafrost microbial communities from Stordalen Mire near Abisko, Sweden - III_Palsa_N2_3 | ecosystem: Environmental > Terrestrial > Soil > Palsa > Peat permafrost | place: Sweden... | reverse complement strand
TGACAGGAACATGGGATCCAAATAAAACGGGCTGGAGAGATGATGGGTCATCACCTCGTGGTGCGAGCGCGAACCGGCCACAATCATTTCCGCCATCATCATGGCGGGATAGGCGACGGCGGCAAACGCGCATCCCAACGTAATTTGGAGGGGAATGGCCGCGAGTAGGGGTCTCCATTGCAGCCGCAGCGAAGCCCAGTACGAAGTCCAGAGGAAGGGCAGCAGCAACACGTGTTGCAGCAGGCGTGCATCCCATGGGGCGAACAGCGGTACCTCGCGCGAGGTCACCCGGCCGATGCCCATGCGCATGCTGTAGGCGTACAGCACATTCGATAAAGCCACATAGAGCCAGAACGCGCCGACCACGGCGAAGAATTGCCGCCGGCTCAAACCGCCGGCGAATTCGGGGCGCGCTGGGTGTTGCTGATCCCTCATGAACGAGGAGCCTAGCGCAAAAGCAGCCGGATTGCGGAGGGTCCCGGTATTTCAGGGACGAATCCGTGCTTGTGGGGGACGACCTCGACGCCGGGCCGCAGACGCCAAAGCGACCCCGGGTGTCTCATAGCGTCGTGGTCAACAACGTTTGGGAGAGTTTCAATGAGCCAGCATATTTCAGCCAAGCAGGTCGCGGCGTCGCGTCCTTCGGTCACCCTGTTAATGATTCTGTGCGGCATCGTCGGTGCCACGGCAGCGAGCGCCGCGACTCCGAACGACGATGTCCCCGCCCTCAAGGTGCGGTACACCACGGAGGCCCTCGATACGGATCATGGCGCCAAAGTGCTGTACATCCGCTTGGTCCATGCTGCGGAGCAAGTCTGCCCCGCAGATTTCAGCGGCAGCCGTTTGGTCAGTTCGACGGTCCAACGCTGCCGCGACCAGGCCGTCGCCCGGGCGGTGCATCAAATCAATAACTCCCGCTTGGCCGCGGTGTATTCCGCAACGACGAAACGCGGATGAGGGTTTTGGTATCGACCGACAGTCGTGGGGCGTGGCGCTTAGCCGAGGCGCTCACCCCCACGACAAATTGCTATTTCTGAGCGGCGTACCGTTTGATGCCGTCGAGGATTTCTGCGTGCGCCACGTCGAGGCCGGCCCAGCCTAAAACCTTGACCCACTTGCCGGGTTCAAGATCTTTGTAATGCTCGAAGAAATGTTGGATTTGCTTGAGCCGAATGTCCGGTACGTCGGTGATGGATTTCCAGTATTCGAACAACGGGCAGATATCATCCGACGGCACTGCCAGTAACTTTGCGTCGCCGCCCGATTCATCGTCCATGCGCAGCACGCCCAGGGGGCGGCAGCGGACCACCACGCCCGGCATGAGCGGGAAAGGGGTGTGAACCAGCACATCCACCGGATCTTCGTCATCGCCCAGGGTCTGCGGGATGTACCCATAATTCGCCGGGTAGTGCATTGCGGTCATCATGAAACGGTCGACAAAAACCGCGCCAGTGGCCTTATCTACCTCGTACTTCACGGGGTCCGAATTGGCGGGAATCTCAATGACAACGTTGATTTCATGGGGCGCTTTGTCGCCGGCGGTGACTTTGCTGATGCTCATCTAAACTGAGGTCCTCGTGACGATGGGTGCGGGGTTCCACTATAACCTCCAGCGGCAATGCCGAGCGATGACAATGCCGTGTCTTAGGACCGATAGTTGACATAACCCGCGACAGCGGGCTCCTACGCTCAATCGATGGCGATGGATCGGGCCCCGCTGTCCGCCGCAAAGGGGGATCCTGAGACCGCGGTCAGGGTGGAGCCGCTGACCGAATACACGGACACGCTGCCTGAGTTGTAGTTGGCGGCGTAGACGAAAGTGCCCGCAGGATCCACCGCCACGGACAGCGGCAAGCTGCCGGCGGCGACGGTCGAGGCAATGGACAGCACGCCGGTGGTGGCCGTCAAGCCGAAGGTGCCCACTGCGTTGGCGCTGGTGACGTTGGCTCCATACAAGTAGCTGCCGGTGGGTGCCACCACCAGCGACTCCGGCGCGGACCCCGTCCCCAGCGGCGAGCCGGTCACCACGGTGAGGGCGCCCGTGGTGGGGTCCAAGGCAAATTCCGAAATGGAATCGGAGGTTTCGTTCGCGACATAGGCGAAGGTGTCGGTGGGATCGATGGCAATGGCCACCGGTCCCGTTCCCGTGCCGAAGGGTGAGCCGGAAATGGTGGTCAATTCGCCGGTGCCCACCCCGATCGAAAACACCGTCACGTCGTTGCTGCCGTAGTTGGTCACGTACAGGAAATTGCCGCTCGGGTCGACGGCCAAGGCGAAGGGGTCGGTACCCACGATATAGGGCGAGCCGGTAACGGCCGTGGCGACTCCGGCACTGATGGTGTAAGCGGACACCGTGCCGTCCGACCAGTTTGCCACGTATAAATACGAGTTCGACGGATCCACGACGACCGCCGCGGGGTTGTTCCCGGTGGGAATGGCCGTGCCCGAGGAGGACAGCTGCCCGGTGTCATAGTCAATGGCGTACACCGAGACGCTGTTCGACGAGTAGTTCGCAACGTATAAGTACGCCTGGTTGGGATCCACCACCATGGAATAGGGGGCCGTGCCGCCGGACGTATACGGCGAGCCGTCGACCGCGCTCAGTACGCCGTTGGTCGAGTCGATGGCGAAGGCCGATATGGCGTTGGCCGTCTGATCCGCGACAAACGCGAAGCGCCCCGCTTGGACGCAGGTGACCACAACGTTGGTAATGGCCGCCGCGTCGATGGTGCCGGAGCCATTGTGCACCGTACATGTTTGTACGGGATCGCTGGGCTCCGTGGCGACGGTGACCGAGTACGCGTCGTTGTTCTTGATGCCATCCGTGAAAGTGAAAGTGCCGTTCCCCGTAATGGTGAGTGAGTCGCCCGAATTGTTCTCGAGAACCAATCCGGAGCCATGCAATCCCGTCACCGTGCCGCCGATCAGGTATTTACCCAAGTTGCAGGTTGTGGCGGTGCAGGCGAAGCCGGCAAGGATCACCAAATATCGCAGTGCTTTCACAGATCACCCCGGTCGTTCGACGTTGAATGTCCCATCAGACCCCTATCATGGCGGATCATTCCGCGGTCATGAGTTAAGAACCGTCAAGGATGAGTAAACAAAACGAAGTATCAGCCGTTACAGGTGTCGTGATGCGACGACAAGCAGATTTTCCTGAACCATTCGACCCATAATGGCTCTACTTATGCGCTTGAATTGCAACGGAGAAGGTTAGCATGCTGCGGCAACCGCGAATCGATTTGAAACACATTTCACTGGCTGTCGTGATGTCGGCGGCGCTGCTTCCGCAGATGGCCAGTGCGGCGTTGGGTGGCCCCGAGACGGGGGTCGCCGCCGACGCGCAGGCGCTCAAAGCCTCTGTAAAATCCACGGACCGGACGACCTATCGGGTGCATAGCATTCAATTGGCGTCGGGAACCGTGCTGCGCGAGTATGCCGTGGCGGGCGGCACGGTGTTCGCGGTGGCCTGGAGCGGCCCGTCTATGCCCAACTTGCGCCAAGCATTGGGACAGTACTTCGATAGCTATGTGAGCGGCGCCAAGGCTCGGCCCGGCTCGCGTCGCCATCTGGAAATCCGCCAAAGCGATTTGGTGGTGGAGTCGGGTGGACACATGCGGGCTTTCACCGGCCGCGCTTACCTGCCGCAGGAACTTCCCTCCGGCGTTTCCCTGGATGAGTTGCACTAATGGCTGTCCTCAAGCGAGTTTTAGGTTGCGGGTTGATTCTGCTGGCCGGCCTCGGCCTCGTGTCCTGCGGCGGCAGTTCGGGCTCGGGCTCCGGTACGACGACGACCACGACGCCCACGACGCCCTCGAATGAACTGGCGGTCACCGTCGACGGGGGGCCCAGCGGCGAGGCGATCAATACGCTGTACACCACGGTCACTCTCTGCGTGCCCGGCACCACCACGTGTCAGACCATCGACAACATTCAAATCGACACCGGCTCGTATGGATTGCGCGTGCTGGCGTCCGTGCTCACCTTGAGCCTCCCTGTCGCGTCGGCGACGGACGGGAATTCCCTCGTGGAATGCACGCAATTCGTCGATGGCTACAGCTGGGGTCCCGTGGCCACCGCCGACCTCGAGGTCGCGGGCGAGAAGGCGAGTTCACTGCCGGTCCAGGTTATCGGCTCTTCGAGCTTTACCACTGTGCCGTCAGACTGCTCGAGCACGGGCACCGCCGAGGACACCGTGGCGACATTCGGCGCCAATGGCATCTTAGGAATAGGCGTGTTCGAACAGGATTGCGGCGAGGGGTGCCAGGACAGCGCCCAAGGCGGCTACTACTATTCCTGCACGTCGACCGTGTGCAATGCCATCGCCGTACCGGTGCAAAGTCAGGTGTTGAACCCGATCCCGCTGTTCACCACGGACAATAATGGCAGCATCATCGAGCTGCCGAGCGTGGCGGCGGGCGGCACTACGACGGCGTCTGGGTCGGTGATTTTCGGCATCGACACGGAATCGAATAATGCGTCGGGCACTCAGACCGTTTTGACCTTGGACGACAGTGGGTACTTCACGACCACGACCACCTTCAATAACGTACCCTTGTTGACCACGAGCTTCATCGATTCGGGCTCCAATGGACTGTTCTTCAATGACAACAACAGCGAGGGCGCGAGCAATATCGCCACTTGCAACACGGCGGATTTCTCCGGCTTTTACTGCCCGGCGAGTGCTGTTGCGCTGAGCGCCACGCTGACCGGCCAGAACGGAGTCAGTACGGCGGTCAGCTTCACCGTGGAAAACGCTCAAACCATCGTCGACGCAAACCCGACGTATACGGCGTTCTCCACTCTGGGTGGTCAGTTTTCCACATCGACCACTACGTTCGACTGGGGCCTGCCGTTTTTCTATGGACGGAATGTCTATAACGCCATCGAGAACCATACGACGACTGCCGGCACGGGACCCTACGTAGCGTTCTGAGCCGCTACCCGGCAGCCGGACGGCAGGATAGACTGCCGTCCGATGACCGGGCCTTCATTACAACTCGACTACGTTTCCTCGGCGGAACTTGCTGCGCAATCCGGAGCCTGGTGGAACCATGTTCTGGGTATCGTGGGATTCGAGAGGCCGCCGCCGATCGACCTGATCGGTGTTCCCGTCACCGCGAGCATGACGCCCTCCCTCGGCGCGGCCGACAATCTCTGTGAAGTGTGGCGCGTGGCCGGCGACAGCGGCCTGACGCTCTCGACCGGTACCCTGCGGCATGGCCGCGTGCAGTTTCGGTATTGCGACGATCTGATGTTCGGATCGGTGACCATCGATGAGCGGGGCTTCGATGGCAACAGCGCGGAGGCGCTGCTCCACGCAACCCGGACCGCGTACCAGGACGTGTTTGCCGCGCTCGAGGAGACGCAGCACCGGCACCTCATTCGCATATGGAATTATTTGCCCGAGATCAACGGCGATGCTGAAGGCGACGAGCGCTATCGCCACTTCAATGCGGCGCGCCAAACGGCGTTTCGGGAATCCGGCCGAAGTACCGTGGGGACGGTGCCGGCAGCCTGTGCCTTGGGCTCTCCGGCGGGCAGTCCCATATCCATTTATTTTCTGGCCTCGCGGCGGCCGCCGACCATGCTCGAAAATCCGCGCCAGATCAGTGCGTACCATTACCCGCCGAAATTCGGCGTGCATAGCCCCGTGTTTTCCCGAGCCTGTGTCTTGAGCGAGTCCGGCGGAACGAATTTCTTCGTGTCGGGTACGGCCAGTATTGTCGGATACGAAACCATTCATCACGGCGACGTGACGGCGCAGACGCGAGAGACGCTGGTCAATATCAATGCGCTCTTGGACGAGGCGAATCGAGTGATGGGATCGGATCATTACTCGATGAACGACTTGAAGTTCAAGGTCTACGTTCGACGTGTCTCGGATCTGGCCGCCATCGAGAGTGCTCTCTCCTCGAGCCTATCCGAGTCGACTTCCATCGTATATCTGCAGGCGGATGTGTGCCGCGAGGACTTATTGGTGGAAATCGAAGCCACCGGAGAGTCGAGGCCGGTTTAATTTCGGGAGAGAAAGCATGCGAGCGGGATTGCGGGAGTTTTTCGTCGGCGCTGGATGCGCCGCGGCCATAGTTGCGAACATGAATGCGGCAGCGGCACCGGCGGCGGCCGACACGTCGTTGACGGACGCCTTGGCGGTATTGCAAGCGCACCGCTTCGTCGACTTGACGCACGCCTTCGGACCGGGGATTCCGCATTGGAAGGGAGCTCCCAACGAACGCGTCAAATTGCTCTACACCGTGGACAAGGACGGCTTCCGCATCAACGAGTACTGCCATATCGGCCAATGGGGCACTCACGTGGATCCCCCCGCGCACTTCCACACCGGCATGCATACCGTCGATCAGATCGCCCTCAAGGATATGCTGATGCCGCTGGTCGTCATCGACGTCCATGAGAAGGTTGCGAAGAACCCGGATTACGTGATGACTCTCGACGACATTTCCGCGTGGGAGGCCAAGCACGGCACCATTCCCAAGGGAGCCTTCGTGGCCATGCGCACCGATTGGTCGAAGCGGTGGCCCGATGATGCGAAACTCGCGAACAAGGACTCGGCCGGTGTGTTCCATTACCCGGGTTGGAGCAAGGAGGTGCTGCAGTTGCTGTATGAGAAGCGCGGCATCACGGCGTCGGGGCACGAAACCACGGACACCGATCCTGGCTCATCGACGACCAAGGACGACTATTCGCTGGAGTCCTACATTCTCGGCCTGAACCACTATCAAATCGAACTGCTGGCGAATCTGGATCAGGTGCCTGAAGCCGGCGGTGTGGTGTGGATTACCTTTCCGAAGGTATTGGACGGCTCGGGATTTCCGGCGCGCGTCGTGGCGGTGGTGCCATGACGGGCGTCCCCATTGAGTACGCCGAGGCATCCCCGGAGGTGCGTGCGGTGTACGACGACATCATGGCGACCCGCAAAACGGACTGGGTGAATAACTATTGGAAGGTGTTGGCGCACCACCCGCCGACATTGCGGCGCATGTGGGCCAACCTCAAGGAAGTCATGGGTCCGGGGGCGCTCGATCCGCTCACCAAGGAACTCATATACATGGCCGTCAGCGTGACCAACGGCTGCAAATACTGCATCGCCTCGCATGGGGCCGCCGCCCGCAGCAAGGGCATGACGCCGGAACAACATGCCGAATTGGTGGCCATCATCGGTCTCGCCAACGAAACCAACCGGCATGTCATTGCGCTCGACGTGCCCATCGACACGCAATTTCTGTAAAGCCCCACTCGCGTCGCGTCACCCGCGCGGTCAGTGATTTGGCACGCTGGTGCCGACGTCGCGGATGGTCGTAAATCCTTGATTTAGCAGAGTTTGCGCATTGTGCGGTCCGTGCAGACGCCGGCGCGGATCGCGATACTTGCGCGAATCCGGGTGATGCGATCAGAAGCAACAATGCCGCGACGAGCTTATTCATGGATCCCCGTGTGTAGTCTTGCCATCGTCAGTGTACCTCCGACCAATGGAGGTCACAGCGCGCACGCGATAGTTCTTGACGGCAACGAAGCCGTGATTTTAGATTGATCGCAAGAAAGGCTTCCTCGCCTCTCAGATAACACAAGGGATACTCATCAAACTTTTCTACGACGCTGCTTGTCCGGCGTCAAAGGACCATCCATGAATTTGCGATCGCCTCGCGTTACCTTTGGCATCAGCGCAATGCTTGCCCTGTGCGGCTCCGCTTTGGCGGGCACCGCGTTTCCGACGAAACACACGGCGGCTGCTCGAGATCTGGGCACACTGGCTGCAGCGGGAGTCACGTCCGACATCACCGTCACGATTCCCTTGAAGCTGCACAACGTGGAGGAAGCGACGACGCTGCTGGAATCCCTCTCCGACAAGAGCAGCGCGAACTATCACCAGTTCCTGAGCACGCAGCAGTTCAAATCCAAGTTCGGGCCGACGGATGACGAGGTCGGCGCGATCACGGCCTACTTCGCGGCGAATGGCTTGGCGGCGGTGCGCGCGAGTACCACCACGCTGCGAGTCACCGGAAAGCCCGCCGCGATGGAACGGGTGTTCCAAGTGAGTCTGCATCAGTACGAAGTGGCCGCCGCAGCGGGCGCCGCAGCGTATCGCTTTCGCGCGCCGACCAGCGCCCCCAAGATTCCCGCGGAAGTCAGCGGGCTCGCAACGGCTGTCATCGGACTCAACACCCGGCCGAAATACGTTCCTCACCTCATGAAGGTTACGGCTTCGGCCTCACCGTTGGCTGGACTGAAGGAGACCGGCAGCAGCACAGGGCTCATCAATCCCTTGGGCTCCTTGACCGTTGCTGATTTCGACAAGTACTACGACGTGTCGCCGTTGGTCGCGAAAAATATTACCGGCGAGGGGCGGACCATGGCCATCGTGACCCTGGCGGGCTTCACCACCAGCGACGTGTTCAAGTATTGGAAATCTTTGAAGTTGAACGTCAGTTCGAGTCGGCTCAAGGTCATCAACGTCGATGGCGGTCCGGGGGCTCCGAGCGATGCCTCGGGTTCGGATGAGACCACGTTGGATGTCGAGCAATCCGGCGGTATCGCGCCCGGCGCGAATATCATCGTGTACCAGGCGCCCAACACCGACCAAGCCTTCCTGGACGCCTTCGTGAGCGCCATCGAGAGCAACAAGGCCGACTCGATTTCCACGAGTTGGGGCGAGTGGGAGTGGTACGACGATCTGGCGAATGGTCCCGTCACCGATCCCTATACGGGAAAAAACGTGAGTGGTTTGAAGGCATTGCATGAGCTGTTGCTGGAGGCCGCCTTGCAGGGGCAAAGCGTGTTTGCCGCCGCAGGCGATGCCGGCGCGTACGATGCCAACGATGGCACGGGCCAGACGCCGCCCGACTACAGTCTGGCGTTGAGTGTCGACAACCCGGCCAGCGATTCCTTTATCACCGCGGCGGGCGGCACGACGTTGGCCGGAAAGCAATCCTACGCGCTGCCCGACGGCGGCACTTGGACCGTCTCCATTCCCCAGGAGCGGGTTTGGAGCTGGGACTACCTCGTTCCTCTATGCACGGACTTGCAGCTTGATCCCATCGCCTGCGGCATATTCCCGGTGGGCGGCGGTGGCGGTGTCAGCTTCGAGTACGCGGTGCCGTTCTACCAACTCGGGGTGGCGGGCGTTCAAACGACTCAGCCCGATCAAGCGTTCATCGACGAAGACACCGTGCCACCAACGACCGTGCTCGACCTACCGGCTCACTATGCCGGCCGCAACGTGCCCGACGTGTCTTTCAACGCCGATCCGGACACGGGATACGTGGTGTTCTACACCTCCGATCAGACCGGTTTCAGCGAGGCCACGTTCTGGGGCGGCACGAGTTTCGTGGCGCCGCAGTTGAACGGGGTAGTGGGCCTCCTCGGCCAGTTCGTGCATGGCCGGGTGGGTCTCTTGAACGTGCCCCTGTATGGGTTGGTGAAGAGCGGCGCCGCTTATAGCGGCAAGGGCGCGCCCCTGAACGTCATCAAGTACGGCAATAACGACTTCTACTATGGTCGGGATGGCTATAGCCCGGCTGTCGGTGTCGGCACGCTGGATGTGGCCAACTTCGCCGAGGCGATTAAAGCGGCTTACTAGGGCTCGCTAGCGAAAGCAGCCGGCAAGCGGGTGGTAAACACCCGCTTGCCGGACTTCGGGCCCGTTGCGGTCTCCGCCAATTTGACTGGCGATCCTGGCCCAACCGGCTTAGACTTTGTGCTCAGGCGGGCGTCGTATAATGGTAATACCCAAGCTTCCCAAGCTTGAGCCGTGGGTTCGATTCCCATCGCCCGCTCCACTCTCTATCCAATGAATTTCACTTGCACTGTCGTGCTCACGTGGCAGGTGTTCGCTGCCATTGGCGGTGGTTGCACACGCAGCGGCGGTACCGATCAGATCACCGACTGCTGACCCGCCGATTTTGATCTCGCAGCGTTAACACAGTCGGCTTGCATGTCATCTGTGCAATCAGCATGTCGCCGCGAATGAATTGCTGTGCAAACTCATCGGACAATCGCGCGTTGGCAACCGCCCCGGTCGCGTTGAGCCTCGAGCGAGCAAAAACCAAACCCTACCCGTGACTGAAAATACCGCGGGCCAGGCGCGCTCGAAAATCATTGCTCATGGTTCATGTATAGAATGTTAAGTCAGCGACATTCGCGGCGTTGAAGATACCGCGGCCCATCGCGATGCCGATAGTGGGGGACGTCACGGTCTTTGCTGCTCAGCGCCGATCGGCGGGTGCGCCGTGCAGTATGATGGGCGTTTGTAGATTGACTTGTTGCTGCGCAGGCGGTGACGATAACCCGCCATTGAATCGGAGTGAACATGGCTGAAGGCTTGATTGGCGGAATCCTCGGCGAGGAGGACGAGAAACCGGAAGTGGAAGAGATCGAAGCTGCTGCAGGCGCCGAAGCGTTTGCGGCGGCCGTGGCGGCCATCGCCACGCGGCAGGATCCCGGCGTGGCCCGCCGCACTGAGGAATTTCTCGCCGAACAGTCCAATCTTCTGAAAATCCAGGCAGCACACCTGAAAGACGAGCATGCGCTGCGGCTCGGGGCGCTGCGCGGTCAGAAAGTCGAGGCACGCCTGCGCCGCATCGGCATCCGGATCCGCCTGGTGTTCCAACTGCTGTTCGCCATCGTGGGAGTGGCGCTCGGGGCCGGCGCGCTGTTGATGCTGCGCGACGCGGTGACCTCACGCAGCGTGGTCATCGACCCCTTCGAGGCGCCACCGGCGCTCGCGGCCGAGGGCTTGAGCGGCAAGATGGTCGCCGCCGGTCTGCTCGATGAGTTGACGCGCATTCAAGCGGCGAACCGCAGCAGTGCGGAACACCGCCAGTTGTCAAACGCCTGGACCAACGACATCGCGATCGAGGTGCCGGAGACCGGCATATCGATCGGCGAACTGGAACGAGTGCTGAAGGCCCGCTTCGGCCACGACCAGCACATCGACGGCGATCTCGTGACCACTCCGGGCGGCGGCCTCGCCCTGACGGTGCGTGGCACCGGCATCCTGCCGAAGACCTTCGCCACCGACTCCCGGGATCTGGAGCACGTCCTCACCGAGGCCGGGGAGTATGTCTACAGCCAGTCGCAACCGGGGTTATGGGCGGCATATCTGGTCGGAAATAAGCGCGAAACCGAGGCCATCCAATTCTGCCAGAAAGCTTATGGCACGATCGATGCCAGCGAGCGCCCGTACCTGCTTAACAATTGGGGAAACGCGATCGTCGCGCCGGGAGGGGAACAATTGGTCCGCAAGGCATTGTTACTGTGGCGAGAGGCCGTGCGATTGCAGCCGGATTTTTGGCTGGGATACAACAACATCC
>Ga0302314_10019301_pt1 | contig 11332 bp, 7 predicted proteins | sample III_Palsa_N2_3_FD_200533 | JGI IMG/M metagenome (GOLD analysis project Ga0302314, IMG submission 200533) | Peat permafrost microbial communities from Stordalen Mire near Abisko, Sweden - III_Palsa_N2_3 | ecosystem: Environmental > Terrestrial > Soil > Palsa > Peat permafrost | place: Sweden... | reverse complement strand
TCAATAACCGCCGCGCGCAGCTCGTGCAGCCGTCCGTGAAAAAAATGATCGACGCCGGGAAGCAGGCGCAATAGCGGTGGTGGATTGAAGCGCGCTGCCCACGCCTGAACCTCCCGGTAGTCGACCTGTTCGTCGGCCTCGCCCTGCACGATCAGCCAGGGACATAGCGGTGGCGCTATGTCCTGCAGCTGCGCGCGCGTAACTGGCGGGGCAACCGCAATGAGGCGCTCGGGCTGCGCGGCTGCCGCTATGCGCAGCACTACCATCGCTCCGAAGGAGAAACCAGCCAGCACCAGCGGCGCATCGGGCCAGCGCGCGCGTCCCCACTGGATCACCGCGAGTGCGTCGGCGCCCTCGCCCCGGCCCTCGTCGTAGACACCCTCGCTGCGACCCACACCGCGATAGTTGAAGCGCAGCGTCGGCAATCCCTGCTCCTGCAACGCGCGCGCCAGCGTGTGCACGACTTTGTTTTGCATCGTGCCGCCGTGCAGCGGATGCGGGTGACAGATCACGCCAAACCCAGTGCGAGGCGCGCGCTGCGGATCTTCGAGCAATGCTTCGATTGCGCCTGCCGGCCCCGCGATGTGCAGTGGTGCAGGGCTCGGCGGAGCCGGACTCAAGGCGATTCGACCAGGCGTACCAGCAGCTTGTTGAGCCGGCGGGCAAATTCTGCGCCGTTGGCAATCTGCCCTTCCTCGGCGAGGCTGGCCTGATCAAACAGCAATAGCGCCAACTCGCCAAACGGCTCGGCCTCCTTCAGGCCATCCATATAGCGCACCAGCGGATGCGCGACATTGAGCTCGAGCACCGGGGCCGTTGCAGGCACCGCTTGCCCATTGGCCGCGAGCATACGACGCATCGCGGCCGAAAGCTCAGCATCACCGCGCACGAGGCAGGCGGGCGAGTCGCGCAATCGCTCGCTCACGCGCACCTCCAGTGCCCGCTCGCCCAGCGCGTCCTTGAATCGTTTGAGCAGCCCCTTGTGCTCGCGGCGCTCCTCGTCGATGCGCTCGCGCTCTGCCGCCTCGCTCAGTCCACCGAGCTCGAGTTCCCCGCGCGCCACGTCTTTGAAGCGCTTGCCTTCGAATTCGCTGACACGTCCCATGACCCACTCGTCAATGCGGTCGCCGAGCAGCAATACCTCGATCTCTTTTTGCCGCAACAGCTCAAGATGCGGGCTCTCGCGCGCTGCCTCGATGCTCTCGCCGACGATGTAGTAGATGCGGGACTGGCCCGCTCGCATACGCGCCACGTATTCGGCGAGGCTCACGCTCTCCTCGTTCGATGGCGAGGCTGTGCTGGCGAAGCGCAAGAGCGGCAGCAGCCGCTCGCGGTTGCCCGGATCCTCGGTCAGTCCCTCCTTGAGCACGCGGCCAAACTCGCGCCAGAACTGCGCATATTTTTCTGGCTCGTCCTTCGCCAGGCGCGCCAGCAGTTCCAGCGCGCGGCGCGTGAGGGCCGCGCGCATGGCCTCGACCTCATGGTCGTGCTGCAACAACTCGCGCGAGACATTCAGCGGCAGATCGTTCGAGTCGATGATCCCCTTGATGAAGCGCAGATACAGCGGCAGGAACTGCTCGGCGTCGTCCATGATGAACACACGCCGCACGTATAACTTCAGGCCACGCGCCGCCTCGCGCTGCCACAGGTCGAACGGCGCGCGCGCCGGCACATACATCAGGCCCGTGTATTCGCGCTTGCCCTCGACGCGATTGTGGCTCCAAGCCAGCGGATCGGCGCCATCGTGCGAGATGTGGCGGTAGAAATCTCGATACTCCTCGTCCGTGACTTCACCGCGCGGCCGCGTCCACAATGCCTGGGCCTGGTTCACGTCCTCGTATTCGAGCGTGGCCGTGGCATCCTTGTGCATGCGCACTGGAAAGGCGATGTGATCGGAATAACGGCGCACCAGCGCGCGCAGCCGGTAGCCTTCGGCGAACTCCTTGGCCTCCTCCTTCAAATGCAGCACCACGCTGGTGCCGCGCTCCTCGCGCGTGACCGTCTGGACCGTGAACTGGCCATCGGCGCTGGACTCCCAGCGCACTGCTTGCTGCGCCGGAGCGTCAGCGCGGCGGCTGAATACTTCCACTCGCTCCGCGACCATGAAGCTGGAATAAAAGCCCACCCCGAACTGCCCGATCAGCGCCGCATCCTTCTGCTGATCACCCGTGAGGCGCTTGAAGAACTCGGCAGTGCCCGACTTGGCGATGGTCCCCAGCTGTGCGATCGCCTCCTCGCGGCTCATGCCGATGCCGTTGTCGCGCACCGTGAGGGTCCTGGCCTTCGGATCAGCATCGATCCAGATCGCGAGCGCGCTGTCCTGACCGAGCAGCGATGGATCCGAGAGCGCAAGGAAACGCAACTTGTCGTTGGCATCCGAGGCATTGGAGATCAGCTCGCGCAGGAAGATTTCCCTGTGGCTGTACAGGGAATGGATCATCAACTGCAATAAATCGCGAACTTCAGCCTGGAAGCTTAATTGTTCGGGCTCGCTCGACATACTGACCACCGCACAGGGCTAGGACACATGCGGCGGTATGGGGGCGGCGCCTCAATGTTTCAAGACAGGCGGCGCAGCAGTTGTCTGCAGGCGCCCAGCAAGTCGTCCACCTCGTCCCAGAGTAGCAGGAGTACTTCCACGATGATTTTCCGTCACATTGAAGGCTGCGCGATCCTAGGCCGCTCGCGCACCTGCTGCCGTGCTGCGCCTCACACGTGAAGGGTTCGCTTGCAGCGCTGATGACTCATGCGTACGCTGCGCATCGAACATAATGTTCTGCAGCCGGGAAATGTAAGTATGCAGCGCATCGTCGTGCTGAACCCAAAGGGTGGTTCTGGCAAGACGACTATCGCCATCAACCTCGCCAGCTATTACGCACAGCGTGGCGAGCGCCTGGTCATGATGGATTTCGATCCGCAGGGCTCCTCGACGCACTGGCTCAGCAAGCGCATGGCCACGCAACCGCGCATCGGTCTGATTGCGGCCTTCGAGCGCGACCCGCGCATGACGCGCAGCTTTCAGCTGCGCATTCCCAATGGCACCGACCGCGTCGTGGTAGACACGCCAGCGGCTTTGCAGGCCAATCAGATCCCGGAGCTCATCCAGGGCGCAGACAAGATCCTCGTGCCGGTGTTGCCATCCGATATCGACATCCACGCGTGCTCGCGCTGCGTACAGAATCTGCTGCTGGTGGCCAAATTGCGGCGCGACGAGAACCGTCTCGCGATCATCGCCAATCGGGTCCGGCGCAATACCCTGATCTATCAATCCCTGATGCGCTTTCTGGCCACGTTCAACATCCCGATCGTGGCGACGCTGCGTGACTCGCAGAACTACGTGCGCTCGGCCGAGACCGGGCTCGGACTGCCCGAGATGAAGCCGCAGCTGGTGGCGCAGGATTGGGCAGACTGGCAGTCGCTGCTCGCGTGGCTGCAGCAGCCCTCGACGATCGGGGCCAAGAATCTCAGCGCCGCTGCATCGATGCAGCAGGCACGATGATTAGGGCTTGCCCTCGCCGTCGACCCAGTCCAGGCGCATCTTGTCCGCCCAGCTCTTGTAGTTCGACCAGGTATAGAGGTTGCGTGTAATGGCCGCGTGACGCGTGCGCGTGCGCTGCATGTGCTCGAGCCAGCGTGCGTAGGCCTCCGCTCCGCTCGGGGCAGCCAGCTTGGCTGCCTGCGCCTCATCGGCGATCTCGGTCTTTGGCAATTTTATTTTGTTCATGATGCTGCAGGACCTGTCGGAGCTGCAGATTAAAGCGCCCGCTCCAGCGCCGACAGGAACTGCATCACAGCGGTCGGTCAGTGTGGAAAACCGAGATCTGCCGCGCGCCAATAATACGAGCGCGGAGCGCTATCTGAAGGCAGCGCCACGCGCCGCGGCGGGTTGGTACGCGGATTATCAGGCCACGAGGCGGTAGCAGGGGCGGTAGATGCTGCCGGGGAGCTTCATGCGGCGCTGGGCGACGAACGCGGTCAACAGCTCGTCGAGCAGCTGCATGATCTGCGGATCGCCGGCGAGCTCGAAGGGCCCCTCGCGCTCGATGGCCGCGATGCCGTTTGCCTTGACGTTGCCAGTGACAATGCCCGAGAACGCGCGGCGCAGGTTCGCGGCCAGACGATACACGGGCTGCTCGCGGTGCAGCGCCAGAGCGCGCATCGAGGCATGCGTGACTTCGAAAGGCACCTGCATGTCGTACGGGACATGCAGCAGCCAGTTGAAGTTATAGGAATCGTTGCAGCGGCGGCGGTACAGACGCACCTGCTCGCAGGCGCTGACGATATGGCGCGCGACGCCGGCGGGGTCATCGATGATGATCTTGATGCGTGTGAGCGCCGCGGCTCCGAGCGTGCCCTCGATAAAGCGCTCGATCTGCTCGAAATAAGCAGCGCTGCTTTCCGGGCCGGTCAACACTACCGGAAAAGGTTGCGAGGCATTCGCGGGATCGAGCAGCAGCCCGAGCAGATACAGGATCTCCTCGGCCGTGCCGGCCCCGCCTGGAAATACCACGATGGCGTGCGCCAGGCGGGCGAAGGCCTCGAGGCGCTTTTCGATATCCGGCATGATCACCAGTTGATTAACGATCGCATTGGGCGGCTCCGCGGCAATGATGCCGGGCTCGGTCACGCCGATGAAGCGACCGCGCACGATGCGCTGTTTGGCATGACCGACACCGGCGCCCTTCATTGGCGCCTTCATCGCCCCGGGCCCGCAGCCCGTGCACACGTCGAGCGCGCGCAGGCCCAGCTCGTAGCCCACGCGCTTGCAATACTCGTATTCGCTCTGGCCGATCGAATGCCCGCCCCAGCACACGATCAGGTTCGGCATGCCCTTGTAATCGAGCACCCGCGCATTGCGCAGTATGTGGAAGACCGCATTGCTGATGGAGGCCGAATCGCCGGTGTCGAGCCGACCGGCGCCGATGATTTCATTTGCCGTATAGATGATGTCGCGCAACACCGCGAACAGATGCTCTTTAATGCCCCGGATCATCTCGCCGTCGACGAAGGCCGAGGCCGGCGCGTGGTTGATCTGCAGTTTGATGCCCCAGGCGTGGCGCACGATCTGCACGTCAAAATCGCGGTAACGGTCGAAGATTTCCTTGGGATTATCGTTATCGCTGCCGGCATTGAGCACAGCCAGCGCACAGTTGCGGAACAGCCGGTACAGGCCAGTCTGGCTCGTGTCGAGCAGCTTATTGATCTCAGCCTGAGACAGGTTCTCGAGGCTACCGCGCGGGCCGACGCGCGCATCGACTGATTCGGCCACCACGACGCTCGCGTCCACAGCCCGCGCTGGCCCAGGACCGGAAGCCGTCGTCAAGGCAGTATTTCGATTGGAATGTTGTCTTGCGTCATCATCCACAGCTCAACCATATCGGAATTGGACATGCCAATGCAGCCATCCGTCCAATCCGAGCCCGAATAGTACTGCGCATTGTGTCGCAGACTATTGGGCCAGCCGTGGACCATGATTGCGCCACCCGGATCGACGTGCTGGCGCCGCGCGCGGCGCAGGTCCTCATCGTTGGGGTAGGACACCTGGATCGAGAGAAAATAATCGCTGCGCGGATTGCGTCGCGTGAGCTGATAGTGCCCTTCAGGGGTGCGAAAATCCCCTGCCCGCTCCTTGGGCCCTTCGGGCATCAGGCCCAGCGCCACGTGGTAGGCGCGCAGCACTTCGCCATGGCGCATCAAATAAAGCCGCCGCTCGGATTTGCGCACGACGATCTGATCAGCGACGGGCATCTGAGCGTTCAGGCTCAAAGGCGCGGCAGCCGGCGCAGATGGCGCGGACTGTGCGCCCAGACTCGCGCCGACGATGCTGTATGCGCTCGCCGCCGGGGCCGGCGTCGAGTCATCGGTCGATCCGATGCCCGGCCAGGCGGCACCCGAGACGCCGATCATTATCGGAAGCATTGCACTAAGGATACGTCGCATCGGCTTGAATTATAGGCATAGCGGCTCACTCGGGCGAGCAGCAATTCACAGACTCGGGACGTCTTCGACCTTCGGTAAGGAAATCTGCGTACCCGGACGCAGATCACTGAAATCAAGATCCGGGTTGTATTGCTGCAGCAACCATATCGGCAATTTCACATTGCGCTGGGTGATGCTCCAGAGCGAATCACCGCGTCTGGCTATGTAGATCTCGTTGCCGGCGATGCGATGCGAGGCGAAGTAGGCTGCCTGCAGCCGCTCATGGTAATCGCGTCGATGCTCCTCAAACTGTGCGCGCGTCGCATGAGAGAACTCAAGCTTGATGCGCCTGCCCATGTTCACCGTGGCATGGCCGCGCAGACTGTTGAGCGCGCGCAGGCGGGCCGCCGGAACGCTGAGCCAGTCGGCATAATGGCCGAGCGTTTCAGCCGCCACCACGACGATGCTGCCGTCGGCTGCGATCGAATAATCGACCGGATCGGCCGAGCCGGTCCCGACCGGATCCGGCACGAGCTCCGGACCCTCAGCCTGGGCCTGAGCAGCGGAGACCGGCTCAGCGCGCTCGCCCGACTGGCTCGCAGCAGCCACGGCTTTCTGCTCTTCGACGCTTTCCACGACAGCAGCCTGCGCCGTTTCCAGGTTCGCCGCGGTCGTGACGGTCTCGGGCTCCGGCACGGCTGCCGCGAGTCGCAGACGCTGCCCGTCGGAGAGGTAATCCGGGTCAGGCAGCGAATTGAGCGCCATCAATGTGTTGGCCGGCACACCGGTGCGCACCGCGATTGACGCGAGTGTGTCGGCCTCCTGGACCAGGTAGTACGGCGAGGCCGCCGGACTGACATTGTCGGCCATAAGAGGGCTCAGCGGCGTGGGCACGATCTCGACCTGGCTCGCGGGACTCGCGGCCGCTGCGGTCAGCGGCGCTGACGGCGCGCTCGCGCTGGGGCGGGCTGGCGCGAGCTGCGCCACGGCAACCGCTCGCGGGCCGCCCAGGCGCTGCGCGAGCGCCTCAGCGGTCCAACTTGCAGCGCTACCGGGCAAACGCAGGATGTACCCGGCCGGTATCGGGCGCTGGCCGCTCCAGACCCCCGGACGCAGCGCCGGATTGAGACTGCGCAGCGTAGTGCGATCGATGCCGATGGCCCTTACCAAGGCCTCGGTATTGGCAGGCGCGGTCAATTTCAATTCGTGAAATTGCGATTCGGGACGGCGCTCGAGCGGACCAAAATATTTTTCCGGCTCCTGCGCAATGCTAAGGGCCGCCAGGAACGAGACATAGAAATTGCGCGAGGCAAACCCGAAGCTCGGACTGTGATATTCGCGAACGATGCGCACGATGTCGTCGGTGCCGAGCTGCTCGCGCGCGCGCCGCACGCCCTCAGCGCCGTGGTTATAGGCGGTGATGGCCAGCGGCCAGCTGCCCAGCAGCCGGTAGTTGTAGCTCAGCAGCTGCGCGGCGGCTTCGGTGGCTCGAAACGGATCAAGGCGCTCATCGACGGCCGCGTCGATGCGCAGAAAGCGGCGGCCCGTCGAGCGCATGAACTGCCAGAGTCCGGCCGCGCCAACCTTGGAATAAGCATCGGGGTCGAAAGAGGACTCGACGTGCGGCAGCGCCGCGATCTGGGCCGGCAAGCCAAGATTAGCCAGCACCTCGGCGATATGGGTCTCCCAGGCGGCCGCGCGCTGCAGGCCAGCCCGAAAACGATCGGATTGGCCGAGCTGAAAGCGCACATCATCCACGGCCTCGGCGAGCCGCGCCGGCGTCGCATCGGCTCCCCATAGATCCCGGATGTGCCGTTCTTCATCGGTTTGCGCAGCTGCGCCAGTGGCCAGATGCCGCAGGATCTCCTGCACTCGGCTGCGCTCGGCGTCGACCCGGTGGGCGCGCTCGCGCGGCGGCGTGTCGGCGTCGAAGTGCAGCGTCTCGTAGATGACTGCGAGCTTATGCTGATCGTGGATGAAGCCTTCGTTGGTCGAGACTTCACTGTAGACGCGAATCCAGAACTGCACGTCGGGCTCGAGCTGCGCCGGCCGCGGCAGCGCCTCGTCGCTGGCAGCTGCGGTACTCACGGGGGCGAACGGCGCGAGGCACAGCAGTGCAAGCGGCAGAAAGCGTTTCATGCCCGCAGGAATAACATGGACACGCACCGCGGGCCGATAGCGATTTCACAGTCCCGGGAACCGGTAGCCGCACCTGGCGCGCAAGGCTGCGCCGCGCTGTGGGCGAGCGGCTGTCAGCCGCACTTCGACTCGCCGCAGTTCAGGCAGGTCATGCAACCGTCGAGCATGACGACCGCGGCCGTGCTGCACTTGCTGCACAGCGCGGCGCCGTCCGGGAAATGTGATTTCGCAAATGCATCCTGCTGTTTGGCTCGCGCCTCGAACTCCGCACGCTTCTCCTCGACCATTTTCTTCTGATGCTCGTCCAGTTCCACCTTGCGCATCAGCCCGATGGTCTGCAAGTGCTTCTCGATCACATAGCCGAGCTCGGCGATGATCGAGGGCATGAATTTGCCGCCGGGCTGCCAGTAGCCACCGCGCGGATCAAATACCGCCTTGAGCTCATCGACCAGGAAGGCGACATCCCCACCCTTGCGAAACACCGCCGAGATGATGCGGGTCAATGCCACGATCCATTGGAAGTGATCGAGGTTCTTCGAATTGATGAAGACCTCGAACGGGCGACGATGCTCGTATTCCGTGCCTTCGTTGAGCACGATGTCGTTGATCGTCACATACATCGCATGATCCGATACCGGCGTCTTGATCTTATAGGTCGAGCCGATCAGCACCTCGGGGCGCTGGATCTCCTCGTGCATGCGGATGACCTTGGCAGTGCGGCCATCCCGGCTATGCGCGAGCTCCTGCTCCGGCGCTGCCGGTTTGGCTGCCGCCGGCTCTTCGGCTTTCAGTACGCGGTACTTGACGATGCGCTTGTCGATACGTGTGCTCATGTTCAAAACTTCCCGTAATAGCCTTCCTTCAAGGCGTCGAACAAATTGGCGGCGCTGTGCATCTCCCCGTCGTACTCGATCTCCTCGTCCCCGCGGCTGCGGATCTCCGTGCCGTCTTCGAGCGTAAAGACATAGGTGGTGTTCTTGAGATCTTCCTCTTTGACCAGCACGCCCTGAAAGGCTTCCGGATTGAAGCGAAAGGTCGTGCAGCCCTTGAGTCCCTGCTCATGCGCATAGCGATAAATGCCTTTGAAATCCTCGTAGGGAAAATTCGTGGGCACATTGGCCGTCTTGGAGATCGAGGAATCGATCCACTTCTGCGCCGCCGCCTGAATGTCGACATGCTGGCGCGGCGTGACTTCGTCGGCCGCGGTGAAATAGGCCGGCAAGGCTTCCGCCTCGCCGGTCGCTCCAGGCATGGCGCGCGGATTCACCAGTTCGCGATAGGCCAGCAGCTCAAAGGAGAACACGTCGATCTTCTCCTTGGTCTTGCGGCCAGAGCGGATCACATTGCGAAAATAGTGGTGCGCGAACGAGGGCTCGATGCCATTGCTGGCATTGTTGGCCAGCGACAGCGAGATCGTGCCGGTCGGGGCGATCGAGCTATGGTGCGTGAAGCGCGCGCCGATCTGCGCGAGCTGCTCGACCAATTGCGGTGCAACGGCCGCGACCCGCTGCATGTAACGGCTGTAGCGGGCATGCAATAGACGCCCCGGAATGCGCGCGCCGGGCTTCCAGCCATCCCGCACCATCTCGGGACGCTTGCGCAGCATCTCCCGCGTGACCGTGAACTCCTCGTTCATGATTGGCGCGGGACCCTTCTCGCGCGCCAATTCCAGCGCCGCTTCCCAGCCGGCCAGCGCCATCTCGCGCGACACATCCTCGGTAAACTGCACCGACTGAGCCGAGCCGTATTTCATGCCGAGCAATGTCGTGGTCGAGCCCAGGCCCAGAAAGCCCATGCCATGCCGGCGCTTGCGCCGGATCTCATCGCGCTGCTGGCTCAGCGGCAGGCCGTTGACCTCCACCACGTTGTCGAGCATGCGCGTGAAGACGCGCACCACCTCGCGGTAAGCATCCCAGTCGAAGCGCGCCTCCTGCGTGAAGGGCTCACGCACGAAGCGCGTGAGATTGACCGAACCCAGCAGGCACGAGCCGTAGGGCGGTAAAGGTTGCTCACCACAGTTACCTGTAACTAACCCATTGAAGATGAGATTGTTCTTATCGCGCTGTGTGGTATCAAACACCGCTGCATATCCAACGTGCTCGATGGACACAATCGGACTGCGAAAGCTATCGGTGCGAGTTCGCGTACGCTGCGCGCGCCATTGCGCGTACTTCTGATTCTTGGCGTCGGTCAGAAATCCAATCTCCTGCATGAACCGGTCGCGTGACTGCGAGCCGATCAGCAATTCGTAGTCGGCCTTGCAAGGGTATGGGCTCTGGCCGCCCCTGCCGTTAGGCAGCAGGCGCTGCGCGGCCGCACGACGCAGCAGGATTCGGCTGAATATGCCGAAATTCGCGAGCAACGCCTGTACATCCCGCAAGAGTGAAGGCGCACTGGATGCCAGTCGAATCGTGCAATGGGCCTCTTTATCCGAACGTTGCACGGTCCCATCGGTCTGAAACAGCGCACGCAGATAGGCCTTCACGCACGCCTCGCTGCCGCGCCAGATCACCTCGGGCACCTGCAGCTTGGTCTGGGCCGTGAAGCCGTAATGCTCGAGCACCCGCGCCAGCAATATCGAGCGGATCATGAGCAGATTGCGCTGTGGCACGGCCACCGCGCTCACGCGGTAGTCGCGCGCGCGCTCGGCGACGCCGGCAATCAATGCATTGACGGTCGCGATCACGGAGGCGGCGTAATCGCGATCCTGGCCCCACAGATTGATGATCGCCGCCTGCTCACCGTTGCCACGATTCGTGAAATGGCCATCCCCGGTCAGCAGGCCCACCAGCGTACCGAGCTCCGGGCTGCCCTCACTGCCGAATTGACCTTTGCCGGACTGAACCAGCAGCTCATCGCCGGGCTGCAGATCCTTGAGCTTGATCTTGCCGCGCGTGGTGTAGAAGTCATGCCACGCCGTGGCTTTGATCTCATAGCCTGCCTTAGTGACGACGCGATAGACATCGGCACAAGGCGAGCTCATGAACGCGGGCACGGCCTTGCGTACGGCAACGCCTGGGCCGAGGTCGAGCGCGCGCTGGTCTACCGTGACCTCCAGATCCGAGCCACTCGCATACAGATCCCCGATTCGCACCATGCCGAACTGCGTTGCCAGGCGCGTATCGGCCGTCACACAGGGGTTGGTTGCGCGGACAGTCTCGCACCACCAGTTATTGTTCATCTCGTTGACACGGTCAATCAGGATGAAGCCGGGCTCGGCGAAATCGTAGGTCGATGACATGATCACGTCCCACATGCGCTGCGCTGGCAGCTG
>Ga0302314_10019299_pt1 | contig 11334 bp, 9 predicted proteins | sample III_Palsa_N2_3_FD_200533 | JGI IMG/M metagenome (GOLD analysis project Ga0302314, IMG submission 200533) | Peat permafrost microbial communities from Stordalen Mire near Abisko, Sweden - III_Palsa_N2_3 | ecosystem: Environmental > Terrestrial > Soil > Palsa > Peat permafrost | place: Sweden... | reverse complement strand
CAAAGCCATGCCCAAACACGCCACCCAAACGGACACCAGGAAACACAGAGAACAGCAGAACCGTAAGCCCCCAGCAGGGCGGAAACACCTAAAGGTGCTGGTGTTGGGGTCATGGGTCCGAAGAGTTAATCGCGCATTACGCCTGACGGTGCCGCCTGCCGTTCACTCGGGTAGGTCGATCCTGCGCTCGCGCCATGCCACGCGTCCTTGGTCTCTCACTATCGTCCGGACCCTGCCCGCGAAGTGCCGTTAGATGGCACCCAACAATCGCGAGCACCACCCTGACGAAGCGCAACGGTGCCGCGCAGAACGGCGCCCCAGCATCGTGACGGTCGAATGTGAGGACCGCGACAGAGTCGGCGATCTGCGTGAATTGCATGTTTCGTACAGTCACCCACTGCTTTCATGAACGATGCCGGATGTAAGTTAGCCCGATGTCCGCTGGCCCTCGGCGGGCGCCCCTCCATAGAAACAGAAACAAAGAACAAATTGTCGGACTAGCCTGCTGCAAACGCGGCGACGACATCGGCGGGCAGCCAGCGCAGGGCTAGGCCGCTGGCGGTGGCGTCACCGAAGCCTGCCGCAGACGCTGCGATGATCGCCGTGCCGCCGGAATCGAAACCGGGGATCTGAGCGGCACCGCGCCTGAGCTCCGCCAGGTCGCGATCGTCGAACGGGCGATCAAGCCACTTGATGGAGCCCGCGTAGAAAAGCGTCCTTGCCACGGGGGCGCGGTCGGCGCCGACCAGGTCGATTTTCGGATCGAAGGCCCGATTCCACCAGCCGCCGACGGCGGTCGCGTCGGGCCAGGGCAGCTCGGCCGCGGCGCGCGATAGTGCCTCGTGGATGACCGGCTCAACGGCGCGGCCTCGCCACGAAGACCAGCGGCGGTTTATCAGCGTCGCCGCGGCTCCGGGACGCCCGCGCTTGCTCAGATCATGGGCGGCGCGGCCGATTGCTAGGTAGAACCGCAGGCTGCTATCGGCGACGCGGTAGAGTGCGGGCCTTCCCGGCGTGGTTGACAGCGGTTCGTCGATGGCAAGAACCCGTTTCTCCACGACCAGCCGGTGCAGCACGGGCGATAGCGTCCCCGATGGGACCGCGCCGGCCCGGCTGCCGGCCTCGGCAGCGATGTTGGCGTGAGTCCGGTTCCCGCCGCCGACCGCCGCGAGCACCCGGCGTGCGGTGTCCGGAGCGGGAAACTCGGCCAGCAGCGCTGCCTCGGGCACTCCGAACAGGGGGGACGCCGGGTCCTCGCACTCTCGCTCGGCGAATTCGAGCGCTGGAGCCGATCGCGGCCACGCTCGGAGGATGCCAGGTAGCCCGCCGGAGAGGAGATAGGCGTCGATCGCATCCGCCGCTTCGAGGCCGAGCGCATCACCGACCTCGGCCGGATTGAGCGGGCCGAGCAACAGGTTGTCAGCTCGCCCGAAGAACGGGCGGTCGTATGCGGTCAATCGTTCCATCATGTGCAGATCGCTGCCAAGCAGCAAGAGGAGCACGGGCCGCCGGGACAGCAGTCGGTCCCACGCGGTTTGCAGCGCGCCGTCGAAGATTTGGTCCTGTTCGGCCAGCCAGGGCAGCTCATCGAGGACGACTACGACGGGAGAGTCAGGAAGCACAGAGGCGAGCACGCGGAGGGCATCTGGCCAGCTGCTTGCCGAGTGGGCGGGGACGAGGTCGCGGTCGCTCGGCAGGTTCGACTCGGCGAGTTCGGTAAGGAACGCGGCGATCGCCTCGACGGGGGATGCGCCCTTGGTGGCCGTGTAGAACAGGTAGGGCACGTCGGCGGTGTCGCAGAACTCCTGCGCGAGCCGCGACTTGCCCACCTGCCTTCTGCCTCGGATGACGAGCGCCGTGCCGTTGCCGCCCGTGGCGACCCGGTGCAAACGCCGGTTCAGTAGAGCGAGCTCAGCCTTCCTGCCAACGAATCCAGTCGCCATGTAATCCCTAGCTATGTAGATCGTATCTATGTAGATTCTTCCTACGTAGATTAATTCTACATAGATTTGGCCTCTAGCGCTGTGCCGAGTTTGCAGGGAGCCGTCGTTTCGCATGGCGGCCCGCGGCCCGCGGCTCGGGCTTGGTGCGCGGCTATTGAGACGTGAGGTCTTACGATGTCGGGTATGAGTGATGACCGGTCGCTGGCGGTGGGCGAGGAGTCGGTTGAGTTGCTGCATCCGCACTGGAAGACGCTGGTGCGGCCGATCGGGCTCGCGTTTATCTTGGTCGCGGTGGCGCTCGCCGGTGAGGTGCTCATCCCCGCGGGCAAGGCTGCGGCGATCGAGCGGCTGGCGCTGGCGGTGGTGGCGATCGCGTTGCTCATGTGTTTTCTGATGTACCCATTGCTGGTGTGGCGCACGACGCGGTATGAGGTGACGACGAAGAGGCTGCGGCTGCGGACCGGGGTCATCGCGCGCGATGGCAGGGACGTTCCGCTGTCACGGATCACCGACGTTTCGTTCCGCAAGACCCTGCTCGACCGAATCCTCGGCTGCGGCACGCTGATCGTCGAGTCGGCGGGCGAGCACGGTGAGACCACGCTGCGCGAGATCCCGCACGTGGAACGGGTGTCGGCCATGATGTTCCAGCTCGTGGAGGACGAGCGGCTGCGCGCCGTGCAGAACTCGCAGGGTGAGGGGCAGGGCGGTCGCCCGGATGCCTGGTGATCTCGGTCAGCGTCGTGTAGCGCATGAGGCACGCGTCCTCTGGTGGCAACTGTTTTGCCGTGGCTTTACGCTTTAGTCATGACCCGTGTGCTGCTCGCCGAGGACGATACCTCTATTTCCGAGCCACTGTCCCGCGCGCTGCGTCGGGAGGGCTACGAGGTTGAGATAACCGAGGACGGGCCCGCCACGCTGGGCCGGGCGCTGTCGGAGGAGGTTGACCTGATCCTGCTCGACATCGGCCTGCCCGAGCTTGACGGCCTTGAGGTATGCCGTCGGGTTCGCGCCGAAGGGCACGGGGTACCCGTGCTCATCCTCACCGCTCGGGCCGATGAGGTGGACACGGTCGTTGGCCTCGACGCCGGGGCGGACGACTACGTGACAAAGCCGTTCCGGCTCGCGGAGCTGCTCGCCCGGGTCCGTGCGCTGCTGCGCCGGGGGACCGCGGAGGTCCCCGGGGTGGTGCGCGGCGTGCGGGTGGACCCGGAGGCCAGGCGTGCCTGGCACGGTGACAACGAGCTCGACCTCACCACCAAGGAATTCGACCTGCTGTGGATTCTGCTGCGCGATGCGGGCAAGGTGGTCACCCGCGAGCAGATCATGCGCGAGGTCTGGGACGCCAAATGGTGGACCTCCACCAAGACGCTCGACATGCACATCTCCTGGCTGCGCCGCAAACTCGGTGACGATGCGCACCATCCGAGGTACATCACGACCGTGCGCGGCGTCGGCTTCCGCTTCGAGCGCGGCGACTGAAATGATCGCCACTTCCGGGGCCACTTCGGGGGGTCCCCGAGGGAGATCCGGGTCTCGCCGCGGTTTTTGTGGCGGGATCCGCCGGGGGGTATGGGGGGCGGGAGCCCCCCATACGGGGGGTCACCGGGGGGTCGTCCCCCGGGGGAGATACTTCCCCCGGGGGAGATACTTGTGAGGCGAAGGCTGTGGCTGTCCGCGGCGGCCGTAGCGGTGGCCGCCTCGCTTGTCGCGGCCGTCCCGCTGCTCATCGTCGTGGCCGCCTCTCGCCCCGACCTGATGCAGCTTGGGGTGCCGCTGCTTGTCGGCTCGATCTGCGCCTCGGTCGCACTCGCCTGGGTCGTGGCGCGGCGGGCGAGCCGGCCGGTCGAGGAACTCGCCGAGTCCGCCGGGCGGCTTGGCACCGGCGACCCGCGCCCGGTCGGTCGCCGGTACGGCATTACCGAGCTTGACCAGGTCGCGGAGGGCTTGGACAGTGCCTCCCGCCGGGTCACCAGGCTGCTGACGGCCGACCGTGAGCTGGCGATCGACGCCTCGCACCAGCTCCGCACGCCGCTAACCGCGCTGTCCATGCGGCTTGAAGAGATGATCGCCTCGGCGGATGACCCAGTGGTGGTCCGCGAAGAAGGCACGGCCGCGCTTGCCCAGGCCGAACGGCTTGCCGATGTGGTGAGTCAGCTGCTGAGCCCGGCCCGCCGGGTGGGCGCCGGATCAGCGGGGCTGATCAGCGTCGACAAGATCGTGCTTCAGCAGATCACGGAGTGGGAGCCGGCCTTCAGGCGGGCCGACAGGAAGATGGTGCTGATCGGAGAGTCCCGGCTGCAGGCCTACGTCACCCCAGGCGGCCTTGCCCAGGTCATCGCGACCCTGCTCGACAACGCCCTCATGCACGGCAGGGGAACGGTGACGATCCGCCGGTCACATTCGGCCAGTTCGGTGGTGATCGAGGTCGAGGATGAGGGTAACGGTGTTCCGGCGGAGCTGGTCTCGCGCATCTTCGAGCGGAGCGTAAGCGGCCGACCGGAAGGGACCGGGCTCGGCCTGGCGCTCGCCAGGACGATGGCCACCGCCGATGGCGGCCGGATCGTGCTTGCCAGGCGAAAGCCGCCGGTGTTCGCGGTGTTCCTACAACGCAACCCGCCCGGCAGTCAAACAAAGGAAACCAGGACCGGCCCCGCCTAACGGACCACCGGGAGCCTACTGCCTGCGGTGACGGCCCCGGGGGCCGACGTCGGCCGGGCCGCTGTCCTGCCCGGTGGCGATCGGGGCGGTGGAGAGTTGCGCGGCGAGGATGGGCGAAGCCACGCTTTCGTTCGGGAGAGTGATCGGGAGTGTGACTTGCTTTTCCATCCACGGCTGGCGCTGCTCGGCGGCCGGTTCCCAGGAACGCTGCTCGGCGGCGGGCTGCCAGTGGGAGTACGTCGGGGACGCACCCGTGGGGGCCTGAGCCGCGGCCAGGTAAGCCGGGTCGAGCTCCCACGGCGGGTAGTCGGGGAAGGGGGCAAGCTCGGGCGGCATTCCCGACGCGAAAGCCGGCTCGGCGGGGGCGGTGAACACCCATTGGCGGTACGCGAAGTACCGGAAAATGGTGGCGAGGCCGGTGCCGAGGACGGAAGCCGCGTTGTACTCAAGTCGGCCGTGCAGGCCCATGACGTACGTGACGACGGCGATCACCGCCTCGGCGATGAGCAGCCCGGCCACGTTGAGCACGATGAACAGCACGGCCTCGCGCCGCAGCGACTGGTTCTCCCGGTTCTTGAACGTCCAGAACCGGGAGCCCAGGTACGTGACGGCGGTCGCGACGGCGGTCGAGATCGCCTTGGCTTCAAGCCCGTTAACGTGATACTTGCCCTGCAGCACAGCCGCGCCACCCAGGTCGATCACGGACCCGATGCCGCCAACCACGCCGAACTTGAGCAGTTCGGGCAGGAGGTGGCGGTATCGGGAGTACAGTCCGGTTTCTGGGAAGGCCATGCGCGACTTGCCCCTTTCGTAGAGCTACGCCTCCTACCGTAGGGGACCATCTTTGCAGCAACGTTAAGGGTTTCCGAATTGTTGCTCTGTGATGTCCGCTACGTTGTGCGACGTACCACTACCCCAAGGTGCAGCGATTACGCCGTGCGCGCCCGCCGGTCTGCGATCAGCCGCCAGCCGAGATAAATCACGGCCGTCAGCACGAACCCAGCCTCGAAGGTCAGGTCTCCCGCAGAACCAACGTGCTTAGGTACGACGCCTAGGTACTCGGTTTGGTTGGCAAAGAGCCAAATTGAGACCGCCGCCCCGACCGCCATGGCGACCGGACCGGCCCAGTTGGAGTACTTCTTGTCGAAAAGCAGGCGCTCGATCTGCTCGGGAGACTGCCCGCGGCGCAGGATCATGTCGCAGAACACCACCGCCAGCCAGGGCGCGATCCAGTAGGCGATGATCAGCAGGAAGTTGTTGTACTTGGTACCGGCGTCATGCAGCCCTGACCAGGCGAGGAAGAATCCGATCACGCCGAACCCGAGGGCCACGATCGCCCGCCTGATGGACAGCGGCATCTTGATGCCGAGCGCGGTGAACGAGATCGCGCCCGAGTAGATGTTCAGCGCGTTGGCGGCAACCGCGCCGATCGCGATCGCGATCAGCGTGAAGTCGGCGACCACCTTGGGCAGCAGCCCGGTGAACGCGCTGGTCGGATTGGTCGCGAAGGCGACATTGACCACCGTCCCCGCCGCCGCCCCGACGGTCTCGAGCAGCACGCAGGACAGGAACAGGCCAAGCGCGGCCCACCAGGCGATGGCGATCTTGCTGGTCTCCGGCTTGAGGTAGCGCGTGTAGTCGGAGGCGTACGGGTTCCAGCCGACCGCATAGCCGAACGTCGCGCCAAACTCGATCAGGAACGCGCCCGGGCTTGTTGATGTCTGCCCTGGGTGCCCGCTGAGGTGCGCCTTGGAGAAGATAACGACGCTGGCGATCAGGAAGATGATCACAAGCACGGGGAACGCATACCGCTCGAACGCGTGGATCAGGTTGTGGCCAAGGAATGCCACCGCGATCTGCACCACGACCACGATCAGCAGGCAGAGCACCTGCGGCAGATGGGTCAGCGTGCTCAGCGCGAGCGTGCCGCTGACGCTGTTCACCGCGAACCAGCCGATGCCCGCGACGACCGCGTTGATACCGGCCGGCAGGATGTTGCCCCAGTATCCGAAGCCCAGGCGGCTAAGCACCATCTGCGGCACGCCGTACTGCGGACCGCGGACGGAGAGGATGCCCTGGGTTAGGCTGCCGAGCCCGGTGCCAAGCACGATCGCGAGCACGGATGGCCAGAAGCCGAGGCCGAAGACCCCGATGCCCAGTGCGCCCACGATGATGGTGGCGAACTCCATGTTCGGCGACGTCCAGGTCCAGAAGAGTTGGAGCGGCTTGCCGTGCCGCTCGCCGAGCGGGATGAATTCCGCTCCGCCGGGCTCAACGGCGATGACCTTCTCGCCGTAGGTCCCCTCTCTTACGTCAACGTCGGTTAGCGTCGTCATTCGTACTCCCTGCTTGCAGGCGTGGCCAGTGTTACTGGCCAAAACTGGCGTGGCTTGCCTGAAAGGCGGTGCCTGGCTGGCTGGCGGGAGTGTCGCGACGCTGCGGCCTCGTATCGCCACGATGGTTGTACCCAGTATTGGGGGTTCCGCGTAGGCTACACCGCGTGTATTCACCGTTGTCACCTGTGGGTTCTGAGGGGGCTGATGGGCCCGTGCGACTGGCGGGACCGGCTGCGCCAATCGAGCGCAAGTCCGTCACCGGCATGCCGGCCGTTGGCATGGTCGGCGGTGGGCAACTCGCCCGGATGACGGCCGCGGCGGCGGTGGGCCTCGGCGCTACGTTCCTGGTGCTCGCCGAGTCGCCGACCGAGAGCGCGGCGCTTGTCGCACGCAATGTGACGATCGGGTCGCACCTTTCTTTGCCGGATATCTCGTCCTTTGCGGCGGACTGTGACGTCATCACGTTCGATCATGAGCACGTGCCCGGGGCGGTACTCGCGGCCTTGGAGTCCGCGGGCGTCCTCGTCAGGCCCGGGTCGGCGGCGCTCAGGTACACCCAGGACAAGCTGGCCATGCGGGAGCGGCTGAGCGCGCTCGGCGTCCCATGTCCCCGGTTCGCGCCGGTCTCCTCGGTCGCCGACGTGGAGCGGTTCGCCGGCGGATCGTGGCCGGTGGTGCTTAAAGCGGTCAGCGGCGGCTATGACGGCAAGGGCGTCTGGGTCTGCGAGTCCGCCGGGGAGGCCGAGGAGGTCATCGCGCATGGCGTCGCGCTGCTCGCCGAAGAGTTCGTGCCGTTCCGCAGGGAGCTAGCGGCGCTCGTTGCCCGGTCCCCGTCCAGGCAGGGGGCCGCTTATCCGGTCGTGCAGTCCGTCCAGGTGGACGGTGTCTGCCGGGAGGTCATCGCGCCCGCCCCCGGGCTGCACCCGGACGTGGCGGTGGAGGCCGAGGCGATGGCGCTGCGGATCGCCGCGGAACTCGGCGTGACCGGGCTGCTCGCCGTGGAACTGTTCGAGACGCGGGCCGGCACCCTGCTCGTTAATGAGCTGGCGATGCGGCCGCACAACAGCGGGCACTGGACGATCGAGGGGGCGCGGACCTCGCAGTTCGAGCAGCACCTGCGCGCGGTCCTCGACCTGCCGCTCGGATCCTGCGCGCCGACCGCACCGCCAGGGGCGTTCACCGTGATGGCGAACCTGCTCGGCGGCACCGATCCCGATGTATTCGACAGGTATATCCACGTGATGGCGGCGGACCCGGCGGTTAAAGTCCACTTTTATGGCAAGGAAGTCCGCGTAGGACGAAAAATCGGGCATGTCACGATTACTGGTGGTCTAGGGGATGATGTCGACGCGCTTCGCGACCGCGCTCGACGCGCCGCGAGCTACCTTCGCTGGGGCACGGAAGACGGCGACTGATCTATGGCCCCGCCTGGCGGTCGCGCTATGACCTGGTTTGGCCGTGTGTTCGCTCTTGAAAATGTGTGATCGTGCTTGTCTGATGATCACCGGCAACTAGCCTGTAACACGATGATTAACGCGGGTCAGTATCTGGAGGCTTCGTGACGGTCGGCGAATCGCTCACCAAGGCGCGCCACCAGGCGGGCCTGTCAGTCGATGAACTCAGCGAGCGGACCAGGATCCGAGGGACGGTCATCCGCAGCATCGAGCGTGATGACTATCAGGCGTGCGGCGGTGACCTCTATGTGCGCGGGTACGTACGCGCGATCGCCGGCGCGGTCGGCATCGACGCACAGTCACTGATCCGCGAGTACGACCAGGGCCATGAGACCGCTGAGGCCACCGAGCTTGCTGAGACCACCGAGATCAGAGCGGTCGGCGCCGACCTCGACGCGACGAGGTTCGACCTGACGGCCTTCCCCGGGGACACGGAGGCGACGAGGTTCGACCTGCCGGCGGTCCGCGACGGGTATCGGCAGGCGGGCGAGGACCTAATGGCCGCCGGCTATGACCTGCCGCCGACAGGGAGCGGCGGGCCCGCGGGACCGACCAGCCCCGTCCAGCGCGGTCGCGCTGCCCGCCCGGGTGCGGCGGGTGCGGCGGGCACCCAGACAAGGAACCGCGGCCGTGGCCTGCTGGCCGTGTTCGCGGCGGTGATCGCGCTCGCCATTATCGCCGCGGTCGGCATCCGCCTGGCCTCCTCGAGCACGAACAGCAGGAACACGGCGTCCACCAGCGTGCCGAAGACGGTGACGTCATCCGCGGCGGCCGCCAAGCCCACCGCAAGCGCCGTCGCACCGAAGAAGTCGGCCACGCCTGCCAAGTCGGCCAAGCCCGCGAAGTCGACGGGCGCGGGGCAAACGTCGAGCCTCCTGCCCGTCACGAGCCTGCCGATCGCGGCGGCCGAGGCGTTCGGCCCCGACGGACTGGCCGATGGTGACAACCCGGAGAACGCTCAGTACGCGATCGCGAGCGACGCACCGCTGCCTTGGTCGACGCAGTGGTACCTCACACCGGAGTTCGGGATGCTGAAGCAAGGGACCGGCCTGCTGCTCGACCTTGGCCGCCGGGTGACGGTCACGAGCGTCCGTCTCGACCTGTCCAGCTACCAGGGCGCGAACCTGGAACTGAAGGTCGGCGACGACACGGATCCGGGGGACTTCAAGGTCGCGGCGACGGCCAGCGACACGGGCGGCGTGGTCCGGCTGACGCTGCAGCACCGGGCGTCCGCCAGGTACCTGCTTGTCTGGTTCACCCTGCTGCCGCCGGACGGCGCGGGCCACTACGCGGAGAGCGTCTCAAGCGTTCTCGTGAACGGCCGACGCTGATGAACGGTGATTCGCCGCTTGTCGGCGTGGTGATGGGCTCGGACTCGGACTGGCCGGTGATGCAGGCGGCGGCCGAGGCAATTGAAGAGTTCGGTGTGGCATACGAGGCCAATGTGGTGTCGGCACACCGGATGCCGCACGAGATGATCGCCTACGGCGAGCAGGCAGCCGAGCGCGGCCTTAAGGTGATCATCGCGGGCGCCGGCGGCGCCGCGCACCTGCCGGGGATGCTCGCCTCGGTGACGCCACTGCCGGTGATCGGCGTGCCGGTGCCGCTCAAGCACCTGGACGGCCTTGACTCGCTGCTGTCGATCGTCCAGATGCCCGCGGGCATCCCCGTCGCGACGGTCGCTGTGGGTGGTGCAAGGAACGCGGGGCTGCTCGCGGTGCGCATTCTCGCCACGGCCGACGCGGCGCTCCGGGCCCAGATGGTCGAGTTCCAGGCCAGCCTTGCCGTGCAGGCTCGGGCCAAGGGCGAGGCGCTTCGCGCCAGGCTCTAGGGCGCAAAATCTTAGAGCGATCATCCAGAACGGACCCGTAACTTCGCCGGGACGTTCTACACATTCCGGTCCGTATTGCGCGTTTTAGTCGAGCATGGGTCTCGGTTTGAGCACGGTGCCGAGGCGGAGGCGTTTGGCCGGGCGGAGGTAGGGCATCCTACTTCCAACGCAAGTAGTCACATGGGTCCGACTGCGCGTGTCCGGTGGGGGAATTGGACGCGCTGCGTGTACAGGGTCAAGGGGGAAGTTGGCATGGCTTTTTCTGTTTCAATGAGCCGTCCGTTCCGTTCGCTGGGTCTCTATAAGTCCAGTGGTAAGCATGCCGCTCCGAAGGGTTCGGTGGCCGCACCGCGCAAGTCGTCGGATGGCACAGAAACCGCGGCCGCGTCGGAGCAGACCTCGGCACACCACCCGGCGCACGCGGCGACGTCTCCGCGTCTGACAAGCCCGGAAGCATCCACGGGTCTTTAAGTTACGGGTCCGTTTCTCATCTCTGGTCTGGTTCCGCTGGGTTTGGTTCTTAAGCGGGCGGGAGTGATTCCGCGGGGCGAGGGCGGAGTTAACATCGGGGCATGAGCACCTTCGCACTATCGGAAGAGCACCAGGCGCTGCGGGAAGCGGTCCGCGCTCTCGCGGATGACAAGATCGCGCCGCGCGCGGCGGAGGTCGACGCGAAGGCGGAGTTTCCCTGGGATGTGTACGAGGCGCTTGTGAAGGCCGACTTCCACGCGGTGCACATTCCAGAGGCCTACGGCGGCGCCGGCGCTGATGCCCTCGCGACGGCGATTGTCATCGAGGAGGTCGCCCGGGCCTGTGCCACGTCGTCGCTGATCCCAGCGGTGAACAAGCTCGGCACGATGCCGCTGCTGCTTGGTGCGTCGGACGAGGTCAAGCAGCGTTACCTGCCGCCGGTGGCACGCGGCGAGGGGATGTTCTCCTATGCGCTGTCGGAGCCGGAGGCGGGGTCGGACGCCGGCGCGATGCGGACCAGGGCGACGCGGACGGACGCGGGGTACGTGCTCAACGGCGTGAAGCGGTGGATCACCAACGCGGGCGTGTCGAAGTATTACACGGTGATGGCGGTGACCGACCCGGCCGCGGGCCCGTACGGT
>Ga0302314_10019298_pt1 | contig 11334 bp, 10 predicted proteins | sample III_Palsa_N2_3_FD_200533 | JGI IMG/M metagenome (GOLD analysis project Ga0302314, IMG submission 200533) | Peat permafrost microbial communities from Stordalen Mire near Abisko, Sweden - III_Palsa_N2_3 | ecosystem: Environmental > Terrestrial > Soil > Palsa > Peat permafrost | place: Sweden... | reverse complement strand
TGGTGCCGAAGAACTCCTTGATGGAGGCGACGACCGGGCGGATGTTGATCAGGGTCTGCGGCGTGATCGCCTCGACGTCCTGGGTCGTCATCCGCTCGCGCACGACGCGCTCCATCCGGGCCAGGCCCGTCCGGACCTGGTTCTGGATCAGCTCGCCGACGGTGCGCAGACGGCGGTTGCCGAAGTGGTCGATGTCGTCGACCTCGACCACCACGTCCGGGGCGCCCTCGACGATCGAGGCCATCTCGGTCTCGCCGGCGTGCAGCTTCACCATGTAGCGGATCGTGGCGACGATGTCGTCCACGGTCAGCACGCTGGAACCGAGGCCCTGGCCGACGCCCAGCTTCTTGTTGATCTTGTATCGGCCGACCTTGGCCAGGTCGTAGCGCTTCGGGTTGAAGTAGAGGTTGTCCAGCAGGTTCTGGGCGGCCTCACGCGTCGGCGGCTCGCCCGGGCGCAGCTTGCGGTAGATGTCGATCAGCGCGTCGTCCTGGGTGGCGGTGTGGTCCTTCTCCAGGGTCAGCCGCATCGACTCGTACTCGCCGAACTCCTCCAGGATCTTGGCGTCGTCCCAGCCGAGGGCCTTGAGCAGCACGGTGACGTTCTGCTTGCGCTTGCGGTCGATGCGCACACCGACGGTGTCGCGCTTGTCGATCTCCAGCTCCAACCAGGCACCACGTGAGGGGATCACCTTCACGTTGTAGATGTCCTTGTCGCTGATCTTGTCGACCGAGCGCTCGAAGTACACGCCGGGCGACCGGACCAGCTGCGAGACCACGACACGCTCGGTGCCGTTGATGACGAAGGTGCCCTTGTTGGTCATCAGCGGGAAGTCGCCCATGAACACGGTCTGGGACTTGATCTCGCCGGTCTCGTTGTTGGTGAACTCGGCCGTGACGAACAGCGGGGCCGCGAAGGTGAAGTCCCGCTCCTTGCACTCGTCGATCGAGTACTTGGCCGGTTCGAAGCGGTGGTCCCGGAAGGTCAGCGACATCGAACCGGAGAAGTCTTCGATCGGGGAGATCTCTTCGAAGATCTCCTCCAGGCCGGAGGTGGTGGGGACGGCCAGGCCTTGGGACTGCTGGGCGGCGACCCGGTCGCGCCAGATCTGGTTTCCGACCAGCCAGTCGAAACTCTCAGTCTGGAGCGCCAACAGGTTGGGCACTCCCAGTGGTTCACGGATCTTCGCGAAGGAGACCCGCCGGGGGGCGGTGCTAGCGGTTTGGTTGACGGCGTTGGGGTGGTTCGTACCGTTCACGGTGCGCGAGGCGACGGTGGCCAAGGTGACGGGGTCCTTCCGAGGGCTCGGACTCACTGCGTGCTGCCGACGGGATAGGGTCCCCAAACCGCGGGAGTCGGGAGAACGGCCCGAAAACGGGCGGTTAACCGCTTCCGCGGGATGCGGGAAAGGTAGAAGGCAGCGCAAACGAGCAGTGTAGCCGAAAGGCCAACCGCTGTCGAGTCCATTCCGACGCTCGCACAGCGCCGCAGGTCAGTGGGGGTGACCTGCGCTGCCTAACGCTTCGTCACCTACCGTTGCTCGATGGAAGAATCTCCACCTGAGAACGGGAGTAAACCTACTCGCCGCCACTGACAAAAACGGTCTCGACTGGTCCCGCGGACGTCCTTAAGCTCGGCCGCAGTTCAAGCAGACGTCCGAAGAATTGCGCTTCCGGCGCGATTCGTCAAGCCTTACCCGCGGGTAATCCCTGTTGAAGTGCACAAAGACCGGGAGAAACCGGCCTGGAGAAGGCCACTGGGCGGTCACCCGTGAGAGTGACCGCCCAGCAAGGTCGGGCCGGTCGGGCCGGCCCGCGCCGTCAGGCCGCGCGAGGCGGCCTTGACGGCGGGTAGTGCAGGTGGAGGGCCGGAAGCCGCCCACCGAAGCGCTCAGCAGGCCCCTGCGGGCCCGCGGGGCCGCTACTTGACGGAGACGGCGGCGCCGACTTCCTTGAGCGCGGCCTCGGCCTTCTCGGCGGCCTCCTTGGTGACCTTCTCGAGCAGCACCTTCGGCGAGGCGTCGACGAGGTCCTTGGCCTCCTTCAGGCCCAGCGAGGTCAGCTCGCGGACGACCTTGATGACCTTGATCTTCTGGTCGCCGGCGCCTTCGAGGATGACGTCGAACTCGTCCTGCTCCTCGGGCACGTCGGCGACGGCGGCGGGGCCGGCCGGGCCGGCGGCGGCGACCGGAGCGGCCGCCTTGACGTCGAAGGTGTCCTCGAACAGCTTCACGAACTCGGAGAGCTCGATCAGGGTCATTTCCTTGAAGGACTCGAGGAGCTCGTCGTTACTCAGCTTCGCCATGATCGGCGTTCCTTTCGGTAGATACTGCGGTCAGGGTGGGGGGCGGACTACTCAGCAGCGTCTGCGACAGGGGCATCCGACACGTCCGACACGGCGGCGGGTGCGTCCTGCTCGGCCTTCGCACGCAGCGCGTCCGCAGTGCGGGCGAACTGGGTGAGCGGAGCCTGGAAGAGCGCCGCGGCGTTAGCCAGCGTCGCCTTCATGGCCCCGGCGGCCTTGGCCAGCAGAACCTCGCGGGATTCGAGGTCCGCGAGCTTGGTGACCTCGGCGGGGGACAGCGGCTTGCCGTCCATCACTCCGCCCTTGATCACCAGCAGCGGGTGCGTCTTGGCGAAATCACGCAGGCCCTTGGCGGCCTCCACCGGGTCGCCGCTGACGAAAGCGATGGCCGAGGGACCGACGAGCAGCTCGTCGAGGCCCTCGATGCCGGCTTGCTTGGCGGCGATCTTGGTGAGCGTGTTCTTCGCCACGGCGTACTGCGTGGTCGCGCCCAGAGTGCGGCGCAGCTCCTTGAGCTGCTTCACGGTGAGCCCGCGATACTCGGTCAGCAGCGCCGCCTGGGAGTCACGGAAACGCACCGTGATCTCTTCGACAGTGGCCTGACGTTCAGCCTTCGACATGGCCCTCCTTCCTGGGACGTTGGGTTTTGACCGTCAACCACTCGTCGCGCACGGAAAGGGCCTGGAAAAGCAGGAAACCCCGGCGCAAGCGCACGGGGCTAAAAGTCGGAAGTCATACCGACGGTCGGCTACCACACACCTGCGCGGGCCGTCCGCTATTGCGGCGCCTTCGGCTGTCCCCGCGCGAGCGTGGGGATGCGACCAGCGGTCTTTGGATTGGTTCCACTGTACGTGACCGCCGGTCGCAGACCAAATCGCAGGTGCGCGGACCAGATCAGCCGGTCGGGAGGCTGAGCGTGCCGACCTCGCTGGCGGGCGGGACCGTGATGGACACCGGAGCGCCCCAGTCGGAGAAGTCCGTGGTGTCCGTGGTGGTGCCCAGGACGGTGGACTTGGCGGCCACCTTCACCTGGACCGGCAGCCCGGACGGGGCGATCCAGAGGTCGATCGTCTCACTGGTCACTCCACCCGCCTGGAACAGCTGCTTCACCTGCTGCACCTGCGCCGGGGTCAGGCCATTGACAGAGCTGATCGCCTCAATCTGCGAATCGTCGATGGTGCCGCTGTAATGCGTGGCCTGCGTGCCGTTCACGGTGTCCGAACCCAGATTCTGCAGGGTTCCGGAGGCGAGCAGCGCCTGCAGTTGCACTCCGCCCGTATTGTTCTTCAGGTTGTCGATCATCGGCGCGAAAGAGGTGCCCAGGCCGCTGGAAAGGCTGGCGGAGGTGAACTCCACCCACGGCTTGCCCCCGGCCATCGCGGACAGTTCCGGGACCTTGAGGTAGAAGTTGCTGCCGTCGTAGACCACTGACGTGGTCCCGGCTGCCGTTCCGCCGGTGGTGACCACGTTCATCGAGAACTCCGTCGGCTGCCCCTGGTAGACGCCGGACAACTGCGAGTCGGTGCCGGCCGTGCCGCCCGTGGTGCTGCCGGTGATCGTGACCGAGTTCTCGGTGGCCATCTTCACCAGCGAGCCCGCGAGCACACTCGCCGAGGTCTCCCCGGTGCCCCCTCCCCCGGTACTGGCGGCGGTGGTACTGCTGACCGCGCCGCCGCTCGCGCTGCTGGTGCCTGTGCTGGCAGCCGGCGTGTTCGCCGACGTGGAACATCCGGCCAATGCGATGAGTGAGGCAGCCGCACCCAAAGCGGCCACCCCGGTCTTCCTGAACATCATGGATCAGTCCTCCCGGTAAGCCTGGTGCGGGCTCTCTGCGCCCACACCACCGCGCCCTAATACCACGTTACGACCGGACCAATCAGGAATCGGTGAGAATACGCGGGCCGGTACAAAGCTGAGATGAAACCACCCCCGGACCGCGTGCGGTCCGGGGGTGAGTGTTCTGATCAGCAGCGGATTCCCGCAGGCGTCAGCTCTTCGGGATGTTGAGGGTGCCGACCTCGCTGGCCGGCGGGTCGGTGATGGACACCGGGGCGCCCCAGTCGGAGAACTGCATGCTCGTGGTGCTGGTACCGGAGGCGGTGACCACCGAGGACTTCATCTGGGTCAGGAGGTTGTTCGAGTCGATCCAGACGTCGATCGTCTCGGAGGTGACGCCGCCGGCCTGCAGGAGCTGCTTGATCTGCGCCACCTGGGCCGCGGAAAGGCCCTGAGTCGGCGCGAGCGACTCCACCTGGGCGCCGGTCAGGGTGCCCGCGTAGTGCGTCGTCGCGACGCCGCCGACGGTGGCCGGGCCCAGGTTCTTCAGGTCGCCCGAGGCCAGCAGCGGCTCCAGCGCGCTGGTCGGCGACTCGTTCTTCACTCCGCTGAGCAGGGACTCGATCGAGCTGCCGGCGCCGCCGAGGCTGTTGAGGTCGATCTCGGCCCACGGCTTTCCGCCGTCCAGCGCCGAGAACTCGGCGTTCTGGATGTAGAAGTTCGTGCCGTCGTAGATCTCGCCTATGGTCAGCGCGCCGGTGGCGCTACCGGAGGTGGTCATGGTCATCGCCACCTTCACCGGCGAGAACTGCTCGGTGCCGGACAGCTGCACGGTGGTGCCCGAGCTCGTGATGGTGCCGGTGACCTTGACCGAATTGTCGTTGGACACCTTGGTGAAAGCGGCCTGCACCGCGGCCAGCGGCGACAGCACGAGACTGCCCGCCACACTGCCTGCCGACTTCGTGGCGGAACAGCCGGCCAGCGCGGTGAGCGAGATGGTCGCCCCCAAGGCGACGATCCCCATCTTCTTGTTCATACTCCCGTATCCCTCCCATATACAACAGCGCGGCTTCTTGCGCCACGAACCAGGGTACGGTCTGGCGCGGATGTGGGGAGTGGGAATAATCGCCGAAGCCAAGTTGAAACGAAACCCGGACCGGCAGCCGCATGGAAACAGCCGCTGTCCCCGGATCTCGTCGATCCGGGGACAGCGGCTGGAGAACTGCTTTTCGCGAACTGCTCTCGCGAACGGCTTTCGGCGCGACTACGCCTCTTCGTCGCTGAGCAGGCCGCGGGTGCGGTTCGGGTCGACCGGGACGCCGGGGCCCATGGTCGTCGCGAAGGTGACCTTCTTCAGGTAGCGGCCCTTGGACGAGGACGGCTTGACCCGCAGCACCTCGTCGAGCGCGGCGGCGTAGTTCTCCACCAGCTGCTCGTCCGAGAAGGAGGTCTTGCCGATGATCAGGTGCAGGTTCGCGTGCCGGTCGGCCCGGAACTCGATCTTTCCGCCCTTGATCTCGGTCACGGCCTTGGCCACGTCCGGGGTCACGGTGCCGACCTTCGGGTTGGGCATCAGGCCGCGCGGGCCGAGCACCCGGCCCAGACGGCCGACCTTGCCCATCAGGTCCGGGGTGGCGACGACGGCGTCGAAGTCCAGGAAACCCTTGGCCACCTGGTCGATCAGCTCGTCGGCGCCCACGTGCTCGGCGCCGGCCGCGCGGGCGGCCTCGGCGCGCTCACCGGTGGCGAAGACCAGGACTCGGGCGGTCTTACCGGTGCCGTGCGGCAGGATGACGGTCGAACGGACCATCTGGTCCGCCTTGCGCGGGTCGATGCCCAGGCGGAAGGCGACCTCGACGGTGGAGTCGAAGTTCTTGGACGAGGTGGTGCGGGCCAGCCGCACCGCATCGAGCGGGCTGTAGAAGGCGTCGCGGTCGACCTGGGCGATCGCGGCGGTATAGGCCTTGCTGCGCTTCATGGAAAAGCTCCTGAGGTGATGTTCGTGGAGTTCGTGGTAGGTCGGGCCGCGCTAGGCCCTGCCACGCGGCCGCGGACGAGTCCGCGTGCCGTCGGTCGTGCCGATTGTGCTTAGGCCTTGGCCTCGACGGTGACGCCCATCGAACGCGCGGTGCCGGCGATGATCTTCACCGCGGCGTCGAGGTCGTTGGCGTTGAGGTCTTCCATCTTGAGCTGGGCGATCTCCTTGACCTGCGCCTGGGTCAGCACGCCGACCTTGTGCGTGTGCGGCGTGGGCGAACCCTTGTCCAGGCCGGCGGCCTTGAGGATCAGCCGGGCGGCCGGCGGGGTCTTGGTGACGAAGGTGAAGGAGCGGTCTTCGTAGACCGAGATCTCCACCGGGATGATCTGCCCGCGCTGGCCCTCGGTCTGCGCGTTGTACTGCTTGCAGAACTCCATGATGTTGACGCCGTGCTGGCCCAGGGCCGGGCCGATGGGCGGGGCCGGGTTTGCCATACCGGCCTTGACCTGCAGCTTGATGATCGCTGCGAGCTTCTTCTTGGGAGGCATGCTCCGAGTCCTTACTGTGGAATATTGCCCGGCGGACCCGGCCTGGCGCGCTTGAAGCACGCCGGACCCGTTCGACGGGCGGGGAAATGTCGCGCCCGGTGCCCCGGTGACGCGGTCCCTCTCTCGCCAGAGAGGCACGCCGCGGTGATTCCCGAGGGCACGCGATGGCACAAAGAACAAGGTTACCCGAACACAGCGGCCCCGACCAAAACGCTGGTCGAGGCCGGCTGACGGTGACACTGCTCGCGGACCGCGGCGAAGCACCGCGGCGGGGCGGTGACGGCTTCAGTTCTTCTGGATCTGCGAGAACGACAGCTCGACCGCGGTCTCCCGGCCGAAGATCTCGACCAGCCCCTTGACCTTCTGCGAGTCGACGTTGATCTCGTTGATCGTGGCCTGGAGGGTGGCGAAGGGGCCGTCCACGATGGTGACCGAGTCCCCCTCCTCGAAGTCCAGGACCTTGACCTCCATGGCGGGCTTCTGCCCCGGGCCGCCCTCGGCGGTCTGCGGCTGCTCCTCCATCAGGATCTTGGCGACCTCGTCCAGGGTCAGCGGGAAGGGCTCATGGGCGTTGCCCACGAAACCGGTCACGCCGGGGGTGTTGCGCACCACGCCCCAGGAGTCCGGGGTCAGCTCCATCCGGACCAGGACGTAGCCGGGGAACTTGTTGCGCCGGACCTTCTTGCGCTGGCCGTTCTTGATCTCCACGGCCTCCTCCATCGGCACCTCGATCTGGAAGATGTACTCCTCCATGTTGAGGGACTGGATCCGGGTCTCGAGGTTCTGCTTGACCCGGTTCTCGTAGCCGGCGTAGGAGTGGACCACGTACCAGTCGCCGGGGGCGCGGCGAAGCGCCTCCTTGAACTCCTCGACCGTCGTCGGCAGTTCCTCGGCGACCTCGGCATCGCTCTCGGGCTCGGCGTCCGCCGCAGGCAACTCTTCGTCAACCTCAGCGGCGGCAACTTGAGCGACGGGAGCGCCTTCGACGTCTTCCTGCTCGTCGAACTCGGCCGATTCGGTCATGTCGGACACTGCTGCCTCTTCCTCGGATCATCTCCGCCAACGCGGAGAACATTGGCCCCCATAACTGGTTACAAGAGCCTACTCCAAGAGCGTACCCGCCCAACGGCCAGGATCTAGCCGAAGACGGCCGAGACAGCCTTGCTGATCCCGTAGTCCATGGTCGCGACGATGGCGATGATGCACACCACGAAGACGATGACGACGCCGGTGTAGGTCGACAGCTCCCCGCGGGTGGGCCACACCACCTTGCGCATCTCGGCCACGATCTGCCGGTAGAAGAGCGCGGGAGAGGTGCGCTTCTTCTTCTTGACGGCGGGCTTCTTCGCCGCCGGGGCACCCTTCTTCCCCGCCGCGGGCTTGCCGCGGGAAGGCCTCTTGCCGTCCTTGCCGGAGTCGTCCTTCTTCCCGGATTTCCGGTCGGCTTTGGTGGCCTTCCGCTCTACCGCGTCCTGCGGTTCGTCCTCCGCGAAGTCCTCGTCAAGGTCCTCAGCGTCGTTGCGCGCCTGGCTCACCGTGCTACCTCACCTGATCTAATCGGTGCTGGAACTCCATGCTCATCCAAAGCGAGCATGCCGCACCGCAAAGAGTACGACGCAAGCCGCGCCAGGGCTACCTCCCAAGGTAAGAAGGTTTTCGCTGGCGCGGCCGTTTGACAGTTTTCACCACCACCCGGTCACCGTGACCAGGCGGTCCTACCCGTGTCTTGCAGCAGGGCCGGAGGGACTTGAACCCCCAACCCCCGGTTTTGGAGACCGGTGCTCTACCAATTGAGCTACGACCCTTTGTCGAGGTCCTGCCTCAAGACATGGGAGAGTCTAGACGGTTGTGGCCCCCCGCGTCGAATGACTTCGCCGGGCGGGGTGATCAGCCTGTGATCCGCCTGGTGAAACCGCGGTGCGCGAGGACCGCGAAGAGTGACACCATGTACGCCATGACCGAGTCTCCCCTGCCCCGAATCTCCCGTCGGATCGGTTCGATCGCCGAGTCCGCCACCCTCGCCGTCGACGCCAAGGCGAAAGCACTCAAGGCCGCCGGACGGCCGGTCATCGGCTTCGGCGCCGGCGAACCGGACTTCCCGACCCCCGGCTACATCGTCGAGGCGGCCATCGGGGCGGCCCGGGACCCGAGGTTCCACCGCTACACCCCGGCCGGCGGCCTGCCCGAGCTCAAGACCGCGATCGCGGCCAAGACCCTGCGCGACTCCGGCGTCTCCTTCGCCGACAACCAGATCCTGGTGACCAACGGCGGCAAGCAGGCGATCTACAACGCCTTCGCCACCCTGCTCGACCCGGGCGACGAGGTCATCGTGCCCTCGCCCTACTGGACCACCTACCCCGAGGCGATCCGGCTGGCCGGCGGGGTCCCGGTGGAGGTCTTCGCCGACGAGACCGCCGGCTACCTGGTGACGGTCGCACAGCTGGAGGCGGCCCGCACCGCGCGGACCAAGGTCCTGCTCTTCGTCTCCCCCTCCAACCCCACCGGCGCGGTCTACTCTCCCGAGCAGACCAAGGCGATCGGCGAATGGGCCGACTCGCACGGCCTGTGGGTGCTCACCGACGAGATCTACGAGCACCTCGTCTACGGCGAGGCCGAGTTCACTTCCATCCTGGCGGCCGTCCCGTCGCTGGCCGACCGCTGCATCGTGGCCAACGGGGTCGCCAAGACCTACGCGATGACCGGTTGGCGGGTGGGCTGGCTGGCCGGCCCGGCCGACGTGATCAAGGCCGCCACCAACCTGCAGTCGCACGCCACGTCCAACGTCTCCAATGTGGCCCAGATCGCCGCGCTGGCGGCGGTTTCCGGCGACCTGTCGGCCGTGGCCGAGATGCACGTCGCCTTCGACCGCCGGCGGAAGACCATCGTCCGGATGCTCAACGAGATCGACGGGGTGTACTGCCCCGAGCCGCTCGGCGCCTTCTACGCCTACCCCTGCGTCAAGGGCCTGCTCGGCCGGGAGATCGCGGGCCGACAGGTGGACACCTCCGCGGAGCTGGCCGCGCTGTTCCTGGACGAGGCCGAGGTCGCCGTGGTCCCGGGCGAGGCCTTCGGCCCCTCGGGCTACCTGCGCCTGTCCTACGCCCTCGGCGACTCCGACTTGGTCGAAGGCATCACCCGGCTGCAGAAGCTGCTCGCCTGAGGCTGCGCAAGCCAGAACAGCCCTTGAGCACACCCTCACGTGAGGGTGTGCTCAAGGGCTGTTTGCGAGCCGTTATCGGCGCGACTTGGCCGGGACCAGCCACATCGCGATGGCCGCGACCAGGACCAGTGCCGCGCCGGTGTAGACCGCCGGGGTCAGGCCGCTGACGAAGTGCTGGCCGGCCGACGCGGTCCGGGTCGGGCCGTAGCCGCCGTTGGCCGTGAAGATCACGCCCATCACCGCGATGCCGAGCACGCCGCCGAGTTCCCGCAGCGAGTTGTTGATCCCCGAGGCGATGCCCTCCTCCTCGCGCTTGACCGCGCCCAGGACCAGGTTGGCGATCGGCGCGAAGAACAGCGCCATCCCGATCCCGCCGAGGACCAGCCCCGGCACGATGTTGCCGTAGTCGGGCGCGGCAGTGCCGTAGTACGCCAGCCATGCCAGCCCGGCCGCCTGGAGGACCAGGCCGGTGCCCGCGATCGAGCGCCCCGGGATCCTGTCCGAGAGCGCTCCGGCGATCGGCGCGACGAACATCGGCACGGCGGTCCAGGGCAGCATCCGGACCCCGGCGTCCAGCGCCGAGTAGCCCCAGACCGTCTGGAACAGCTGGGCCAGGAAGAAGACCGCCCCGAACATCCCGAAGGACATCAGCATCGCCGAGACGTTGAGCAGCGGCATGGCCCGGTTCCGGAACAGTCGCAGTGGCAGCATCGGGTGGTCGGTGCGCCGCTCCCAGAGCACAAAGGCGGTCATCAGGATGCCGCCGGCGACGAACGAGGAGACCACCAGCAGGTTGGTCCAGCCGATGTCCCCGCCCCGGATCAGACCCAGCACCAGACCGAACAGTCCGCCGCTGGCCAGGACCGTGCCCACCAGGTCGAGCTTCTGCGGCAGGCCGCGGCTCTCGGAGAGCCAGAACCAGGCCACCGGCAGCAGGATCACGCCGATCGGCACGTTGATCCAGAAGATCGCCTTCCACGAGAACCAGGTCACCGCGGCGCCGCCGACCAGCGGGCCGACCGCCACGGCCAGTCCGCCCAGCGCGCCCCAGCCGCCGATCGCCACACCGCGTCGCTCGGGCCGGACCGCCGCGGACAGGATGGTCAGGGTCAGCGGCACGATGATGGCGCCGCCGAGGCCCTGCGCGGCCCGCGCCGCGATCAGCACGCCGATGTTCGGGGCCAGCGCGGAGACCGCCGAGGCGGCGGTGAACAGGCTCAGCCCGATCAGGAAGAGCCGGCGGCGGCCGAAGCGGTCGCCGAGCGTGGACCCGGTGAGCAGGAACACGGCGAAGGTGAGCGTGTAGGCGGAGACCGTCCACTGCAGGCCCTGCAGGCCGGTGTGCAGGCTCAGCCGGATGTTCGGCAGCGCGGTGGTCACCACCAGGTTGTCGAGCTGCGCCATGAACATCGCCACGCCGATGACGACGAAGGTGCGGATCGGGTGGCCGACAGTGGCGGCCTCCTCTGCCGATGTTGCCGTTATCGCCGGGTCGGCCGGTGGTTGTGCCGGGCCGCCTGACCTGGCCGGTTGGAAGAGCGCGGTGTCTGACATCGGGGTTCTCCAAG
>Ga0302314_10019297_pt1 | contig 11334 bp, 10 predicted proteins | sample III_Palsa_N2_3_FD_200533 | JGI IMG/M metagenome (GOLD analysis project Ga0302314, IMG submission 200533) | Peat permafrost microbial communities from Stordalen Mire near Abisko, Sweden - III_Palsa_N2_3 | ecosystem: Environmental > Terrestrial > Soil > Palsa > Peat permafrost | place: Sweden... | reverse complement strand
GGTCGATTTGCGTAGCAAATCGGGTGAGGGGGCGAGCGTTACGACAGACCGTAACCCCTCACCCCAACCCTCTCCCAACGGGAGAGGGAGCGCACTTCCGTTGTCGCTACATATCGATCCAATCTCATCACGATATGACTACTTCGCCAATTCCCTCGAGCGCCGCGTCGCTGCGGCGACGGCGCGGGTCAATAGTGGCTGCATTCCGTCTTTTGCCATCAGCACTTCCAGCGCCGCCGCGGTGGTGCCGCCGGGCGAGGTGACGTTCTGGCGCAGCGTGGCCGATGACAGCTCCGAGCGATGCAGCAATTCGCCGGAGCCGGCGACGGTTTCGCGCGCCAGTTTGGTCGCGAGATCGGGCGGCAGGCCGGCCTCGACACCGGCGCGGGCCAGTTCCTCGGCCAGCAGAAAAATATAAGCGGGACCGGAACCGGAAACCGCGGTCACCGCGTCCATCAATCCTTCGTCATCGACCCATTCGACCGATCCGGTGGCGCGCAATAGCGCATCGGCGACCGCGCGCTGCGCGGCGCTGACATTGTTGGCCGCCACCGCGACCGTGATGCCGCGGCCGATCGCGGCTGGCGTATTGGGCATCGCGCGCACCACGCTGCCGCCGCAGACCGCTTCGATCGAGGCGATCGTGGTTCCCGCCATGATCGACACCACCAGCGTGGCCGGTCCGGCAAACGGTTTTATCGCAGGCCCGGCTTCGCGGAACGATTGCGGCTTCAGCGCCACCACCAGGGTCGCGGCGGCGCCGATATCCTTTGGCGGTGGATTGAGGCGGACCCCTTTGGTCAGCAGCGCGCGAAGGTCGTCGGAGGGATGCGGCTCGATCACCGCGACTTTGCCGGCATCGAGGCCCCGCGCCAGCCAGCCCGCCAGCATCGCGCCCCCCATCTTGCCGGCGCCGGCGAGGACGAGGGTGTGTTTGATGCTTTGTAAGTCGCTGCTCGTGTTCAAGATGTCACCGCAAATGACGCTCGTCGTCCCTGCGAACGCAGGGGTCCATAACCACCGACTTTTCTATTGAAGCGCAGTAAGAGCTACAAGCACTTTGCTTGAACTTCGGTGTCACGGAGTATGGGTCCCTGCTTTCGCAGGGACGACGCCAAGCTTGTGGAAAACGCGTGAGAACCTACGCCTCGCCCTCGGTGTCGAACATCGCGGCACTCATGGCTTCCGCCGGGGTCTTGCCGGCCCAGACCACGAACTGGAACGCCGGATAATAGCGCTCGCAGGCGTGGATGGCGCTGACCAGCATGGTTTCGCATTGCGCGGCCGAGGCGGTGAGCCCGCCCGGCAGCACCAGCGCCTGCCGGTACATGATCATGCCGGTGTGGGTCCAGATATCGAAATGCCCGACCCATAATTGTTCGTTGATCGCCGCGATCAGCCGCTGCACTTCGGCGCGGCGCGGGGCGGGAATCTTCATGTCGAAGGCGCAGGCCAGGTGCAGCGCCTCGATCTCGCCCATCCAGGTGAAGGACAGCTGGTAATCGGTCCAGTCGCCCTTGGAGACGATGGTGACCTCGTCGTCGCCGGAGCGCTCGAACGACCAGTTGTTATCGGCGGCGATATCCTCGACGACCGCGAGCGGGTTGTTCCGGGAATCGATGATGCCTTCGAGGAGGGACATGCCGTCTCGACCTTGCCATTAATAAAATCGGATACGAGTGTGATACGCACGAGATCGGCGCGACACGCGCTGAGATGACGCGCCGTTGCCGGCTGCAATCCCCTGGTGGTCCGGAGCCTGCGAGGATCAACTGATGTGATTTGCGGAATCCGCGCAACCGCACCCCGAGTCCGTCCACAGGCAAACTCAAAATCGTCCACAGCTCTTCGCGCGCGTTAACGATTGTGATGAGAACAAACCGGAATCGGATTCGCGCAGGCGTCTTAATCGTTAATTTTCCCGGTTCGAATCCCGAATTGGCGTCTGTTCCCGGGTCTGGCGTCGGTGTCATGGGGCACATGCGGATTCCCGAGGGCAAGCCGCTTGCTGACATGTCGGCGGGTGGGCATAGTTCCCCGATGAGTCAGCCGCCGCAACAACCCGCTCAAGAACCCGTCGAAGCAGCCCCCGGAGCCGTCGAAGCGCCGCCGGAACATCCGCGCTTCGCCAAACCGCAACGGGTCGCCTTCGTGCAGTCGGCCTGGCATCGCGAGGTCGTGGAAGTATGCCGCCTTGCGTTCCTGGCCGAGATCGAGGCGCGCCACATCGCCCGCGCGCAGATCGATGTGTTCGAGGTGCCGGGCGCGTTCGAGATTCCGCTGCATGTGCAACTCTTGGCCAAGACGCGGCGCTACACCGCGATCGTCGCGGCCGGCCTCGTGATCGACGACGAATATATCGCCGAAACCGTGATCAAAGCGCTGATGGATGTGCAGTTGCGAACCGAAGTGCCGGTATTCTCGGCGGTGGTGACGCCGCAGCAGTTCCACGAGACCGCGGCGCATGTCGATTTCTTCCGCAAGCACTTTGCGACCAAGGGCGTCGAAGTCGCGGAAGCCTGCGCCAACACGCTGCTCAGCCTCGAGCGGCTGCGCGGCCAGGTCGCGGCGGGGATCGTGTAGGCCACATAGCGTTTTCGAGCGAAGTGGGTACCGGTTCGCGTGAAGAAAACGCGTCAAACAAAAACAAGCGTTTTCGAGCGAAAGCGCGTCAAAACGATATCGGCCGCGGTTCAGTCGGACCGAGGCGACAATCGCCAATTGTCATTTCCGCCGCCACACCTGTAAAGTCGGCGGCGGGAGGCGGCATGCCCGTGGAGACGGGTGGCCGAAACGATCATGTTCGAAGGACACGATCCCTATCTCGTCGCGCTCTCGGTGGTGATCGCGATCCTGGGAGGTTACACCGGTTTCGGCCTCGCGGCCCGCATCCGCGGGACGCCGGGCGTGAGCCGTCGCGTGCTGCTGGCGGGCGCGGCCGGCTTCCTCGCGGTCGGCATCTGGACCATGCATTTCATCGGCATGCTGGCCGCGCCGATCCCGGCGGATACGGTCTATCTGGTGCTCCCGACCATCATCTCGTTCCTGATCTGCGCGCTGGTGGTCGGTGTTTCCCTGTTTTTCGTCAGCGTCGGTGAGGAGTCGCAGCGGCGCGTGGTCTCCTCGGCGGTGCTGCTGGGGGCCGGCATCGCCAGCATGCATTATGTCGGCATCCACGGCCTCGCCGGCGATTTCGCCATCGAGCACGACACGACGATGATTTTGCTGTCGGTCGCGGTCGCGATCGTCGCCGCCTATGGCGGCCTGCGCGCGTTTCTGGCCCGGCAGGATGGCGTGCGCCTGATCGCAAGCTCGATCGCGTTCGGCGTCGCGGTATCGGGCATGCACTATACCGCGATGGAGGGCATGCATTTCGTCCCGCTGTCGGCGGTGGCGCACCATCATGGCGGCGGGTTGGCGGCGTCGCCGCAAATCCTCTCGGTGGTGGTGGCGGTGCTCTGCTTCGTGATCGCGGCCGGCTTCCTGCTCTCGCTGGTACCGGATCCGCGCCGGCGGGCGGGCCGCGACATCACAGGCGAAACCGGGCTGGTTCCGGCGGAGGTTAGGGCCACGATGGACAGCGTCTTTGCTCCCGAACCGGATCAGGGCGCGGCCACGGGCCAGCGGGTGATTTCGGCCCCGTTGGGTGGCATCGGCCAGCCGCCGCGCGCCGCGCCGGTGGTTCGGCTGCCGGTCGAGGGCGCCGACGGCACGCATTTCATCGATACGGCCGATGTGCGCAGCGTCAGGGCCGATGCTCATTATACCCGGGTCCATGACGGCACCCGCGAGCGGATGTGCCCGTGGTCGATTTCGGAGGCCGAGGCGCAGCTCGATCCCGGCCTGTTCGTCCGGGTGCATCGCAGCCATATCGTGGCGATTCCGCATGTCTCCTTCGTGCGCAAGGAAGGGGATGGCGCGGTGATCGAGCTCGATGGCCCCTCGCCGCACCGTGTCCCCGTGAGCCGCGCCAGGATCGCCGAGCTCAAGGCCCGGCTTGGTCTCGCCCGGCGCCACGCATAGCCCTAACAGCCCGGATTAGGTCGCCAGGACTGACGCATTTCGTGCGTTCTGGTCCGCATCTCGTGCGAATTTCCTTAGTCCGTGACCGCGTGGCCGCGCTCGCCTTGCCTGCGAAAAATTCCGGGAACAGCCTGCTCTCAACGTCCGAGTTCAAAAAGACGCGTGTTCAAAAAGACGCATGTTTGAAAAGATGCTTGGAGGAGGAGACGATGATTCCTGGCCCGTTCAGCTATCACCGGCCCGCGACCGTGGCCGATGCGGTCAAGCTGCTCTCGACATTGGGCGACGAAGCCCGGCCTCTCGCCGGCGGCCACAGTCTGGTCCCGATGATGAAGCTTCGGCTCGCCACCCCCGAACATCTGGTCGATCTGCATGGCATCGACGCCCTCAAAGGCGTCCGCCGCGACGGCGGCAAGATCGTGATCGGCGCGATGACCACCCAGCATGAATTGCTGGCGTCCGACGAAATCGCCAAATCGCTGCCGATCCTGCACGAGACCGCGCTTCTGATCGCCGATCCGCAGGTGCGCTACCGCGGCACCCTCGGCGGCAACGTCGCCAATGGCGATCCCGGCAACGACATGCCGGCGCTGATGCTGACGCTTGGCGCCAGCTACCGGCTCGAAGGGCCGGCGGGCGGGCGCGATATCGCCGCCGCCGAATTCTACCAGGGCGCTTATTTCACCGCGCTCGAGCCCGGCGAAATCCTGACCGCGATTTCCGTTCCGGCGCCGGCCGCCGGTCACGGCTACGCCTATGAGAAGCTGAAGCGCAAGATCGGCGATTACGCCACCGCGGCGGCGGCGGTCGTGCTCACCATGGCCGGCGGCAAGGTCGCCAGTTGCGCGATCGGTCTCACCAATCTGCACGAAACTCCGCTGCTCGCGGTGGATGCCGCCAAGGCCGTGATCGGAACCAGCCTTGACGTGGCGACGCTGAAGAAGGCGGCCGCGGCGGCGGTGGCGATCATGTCGCCGGCCGCCGATGCCCGCGGGCCGGTGGAATACCGCAAGCATGTCGGCGGCATCATGGTGACGCGGGCGCTGACCCGCGCCGCGGCTCGCGCCGGCTGATGTCTGATCAAGCGATCAGACACCGGCCTATTTTTAATTGAGCATGATCTTTTCCGAAAACCGGACTCCACTTTTCGGGATCATGCTCTGAGAGGGGATCAAAAATGGCAAAGACCCAAAAGACTCATGTGACCATGAAGGTGAACGGCGCCGAGGTCGAAGGCCTGGTCGAACCGCGCACGCTGCTGGTGCATTTCATCCGCGAGAACCTGCTGCTCACCGGCACCCATATCGGCTGCGAGACCACCCATTGCGGCGCCTGCACCGTCGACCTCGACGGCATGTCGGTGAAGAGCTGCACGGTTTTCGCGGTCCAGGCGCAGGGTTCCGAGATCACCACGATCGAGGGCGTCGCCAATGCCGACGGCACCCTGTCGGCGTTGCAGGAGGGATTCCGGATGATGCACGGGCTGCAATGCGGCTTCTGCACGCCGGGCATGATCCTGCGCGCGCAGCGGCTGCTGCAGGAAAATCCAAGGCCGTCCGAGGCGGAAATCCGGATGGGCATTTCCGGCAACATCTGCCGCTGCACCGGCTATCAGAACATCGTCAGAGCGATCCAGTACGCCGCCGACAAGATCAATGGCGTCGAATTCAAGGAGGCTGCGGAATGAACGACCTCACTCCCACGCGGGAACAACGCACCGCCGCTCTCGAAGGCATGGGCTGCAAGCGCAAGCGGGTCGAGGACGCCCGCTTCACCCAGGGCAGGGGCAATTATGTCGACGACGTCAAGCTGCCGGGCATGCTGCATGGCGATTTCGTCCGCTCGCCGCACGCCCATGCGCGCGTCAAGTCGATCAACTCGGAAGAGGCGCTGAAGGTGCCCGGCGTATTGGCGGTGATCACCGCCGAAACGCTGAAAACCGTCAACCTCGCCTGGATGCCGACGCTGGCCGGCGACGTGCAGATGGTGCTGGCCGACGGCAAGGTGCTGTTCCAGAATCAGGAAGTCGCCTTCGTGGTCGCCACCGACCGCTATGCCGCCGATGACGGCATCAACAAGGTCGTGGTCGAATACGAGCCGCTCCCGGTCGTGATCGATCCGTTTAAGGCGATGGACAAGGACGCGCCGGTGCTGCGCGAGGATCTCGCCGGCAAGACCTCGGGCGCGCACGGCCCGCGCAAGCACCACAATCATATCTTCGAGTGGACCGTCGGCGACAAGGATCTCACCGACGCCGCGTTCCGCAAGGCGGAGGTCACGATCAAGGAGATGATCTCCTATCACCGCACCCATCCGTGTCCGCTGGAGACCTGCCAGTGCGTGTGCTCGTTCGACAAGATCAAGGGCGAGCTGACGATCTGGGGCACCTTCCAGGCGCCGCATGTGATCCGCACCGTGGTGGCGCTGATCGCCAAGCTCCCCGAGCAGAAGATCCACGTGATCTCGCCCGACGTCGGCGGCGGCTTCGGCAACAAGGTCGGCGCCTATCCCGGCTATATCTGCGCCGCGGTGGCCTCGATCGTCACCGGCAAGCCCGTGAAATGGGTCGAGGACCGTATCGAGAACCTGACCGCGACCTCGTTCGCGCGCGATTATCACATGACCACCGAAATCGCGGCGACCAGGGAGGGCAAGGTCACGGGGCTTCGCGTCCATGTGCTGGCCGACCACGGCGCGTTCGACGCCTGCGCCGATCCGTCGAAATGGCCGGCCGGCTTCTTCAATATCGTGACCGGGTCCTATGATTTCCCGGTCGCGCATCTCAGCGTCGACGGCATCTACACCAACAAGGCGCCGGGCGGTGTCGCCTATCGTTGCTCGTTCCGGGTCACGGAGGCGGCCTATTGCATCGAGCGCGGTATGGATATCCTGGCCCAGAAACTCGGGATGGACCCGGCCGAGTTGCGGCTGAAGAACTTCATCAAGGCGGAGCAGTTCCCGTATCACTCGGCGCTCGGCTGGGAATATGATTCCGGCGATTATCACACCGCGATGCGCAAGATGATGGAAACCGTCGACTATGCCGGCCTGCGCAAACAGCAGGCGGCGCAGCGCGCGGCGTTCAAGCGCGGCGAGACCCGCGAGATCATGGGCCTCGGGGTGTCGTTCTTCACCGAGATCGTGGGCGCCGGGCCGTCGAAGAATTGCGACATCCTGGGGATCGCGATGTTCGATTCCTGCGAGATCCGCCTGCATCCGACCGGCGCCGGCATTGCCCGCGTCGGCACCAAGAGCACCGGCCAGGGTCATGAGACCACCTGGGCGCAGATCATCGCCACCGAGATCGGCATTCCCGCCGACAACATCATGGTCGAGGAAGGCAATACCGATACCGCGCCCTACGGGCTCGGCACCTACGGTTCGCGCTCGACGCCGGTGGCCGGTGCCGCGATCGCGATGGCTGCGCGCAAGATCAAGGCCAAGGCGCAGATGATCGCCGCCTACAAGCTCGAGGTGCATGAAGGCGACCTCGAATGGGATATCGACGGCTTCCGGGTCAAGGGCCTGCCGGAGAAGTCGATGTCGATGAAGGACATCTGCTGGGCGGCCTACAATTCGGTGCCGCCGGGCATGGAGCCGGGCCTCGAGGCGGTGAGCTATTACGATCCGCCCAACATGACCTATCCGTTCGGAGCCTATATCTGCGTCATGACCATCGACGTCGATACCGGGGTCCACACCATCAAGCGCTTCTACGCGCTCGACGATTGCGGCACCCGGATCAACCCGATGATCATCGAGGGCCAGGTCCATGGCGGACTGACCGAAGCCTTTGCGATCGCGATGGGCCAGGAGATCCGTTACGACGACGAAGGCAATGTGGTGACCGGGTCGTTCATGGATTTCTTCATGCCGACCGCGGTCGAGACCCCGCATTGGGAGACCGACTTCACCGTGACGCCGTCGCCGCACCACCCGATCGGCGCCAAGGGCGTCGGCGAAAGCCCGAATGTCGGCGGCGTGCCGGCGTTTTCCAATGCCGTCAACGACGCCTTCTCGTTCCTGGGTTCGACCCATATCCAGATGCCGCACGACTACTGGCGCAATTGGCGGGCAGCGAAGAGTTTGGGAGTGTTTGGGTAGCTTCATCTTCCGTCATTGCGAGCGCAGCGAAGCAATCCATGCCGCCCAGCAAAGAAAGAATGGATTGCTTCGTCGCTTCGCTCCTCGCAATGACGAGCACGAAGCGGCAATGACCAGAACGAAACGGAAAACAATCGGGCAATGAAGGATCGTGAACAGATCGCCCAGGCCCTGGCCACCTGCGGCTACATCGCCGACGGCGAATTGGCGACCGCGATCTCGCTGATGCAGCTGCTCAAGCGACCATTGCTGCTCGAAGGCGAAGCCGGCGTCGGCAAGACCGAGGTCGCAAAAGCGCTGGCCGCGGTGCATGCCACCGAGCTGATCCGTCTGCAATGCTATGAGGGCCTCGATCAATCGGCCGCGCTCTATGAATGGAACTACCAGCGGCAATTGCTGGCGATTCAGGCCCATCGCGGCGAGCAGGCCGACGCCATCGAGGATCAGATTTTCTCGGAGAAATACCTGCTGGAGCGGCCATTGCTGGCCGCGATCCGCCGCGACAAATCGCCGGTGCTGCTGATCGACGAAATCGACCGCGCCGATGACGAGTTCGAGGCGTTCCTGCTCGAACTGCTGTCGGACTTCCAGGTCTCGATCCCCGAACTCGGCACCATTTCCGCCGTCACGATCCCGCATGTGGTGCTGACCTCGAACGGCACCCGCGAATTGTCCGACGCGCTGCGCCGCCGCTGCCTCTATCACTATGTCGACTATCCCGATGTCGACCGCGAGGCCCGCATCATCATGGCGCGGATCGACGGCGCCGGGGCGTCGCTGGCGCTGCAGATCGCGCGCATGGTCGAGAACATCCGCAAGGAAGAATTGCGCAAGGTGCCCGGTGTCGCCGAGACGCTGGACTGGGCCGCGGCGCTGGTCGGGCTCGAGGTGCGCGACCTGCTGGAGGTCCCCGAGACCGTGCACGAGACCCTGATGTGCCTGCTCAAGACCCACGAGGACAGATCGCGCCTGACGCGCGAGGTGACCGGGCGCCTGCTGGGGAAGGTCGCATGAGCTGCTGTGGCCCCACTCCCGGATATCAGGAACTCGACGAGGTCTCCCGGCTGGTCTCGGCCAAACTGGCGGCGTTTCTGCGCACCCTGCGCGACAATGATTTTGCCGTCGGCCTGCATGAAGGCCGCGACGCCGCGTCGCTGATGGCGGCGGGCTATGCCGAAAAACCGGGTTTGTTGCGCTCCGCCTTCAAGCATCTGTTTTCGGCGCGCAAGACCGACTGGGACAGGTTCGACGGGCTGTTCGATGCGTTCTGGCTCGGCAAGCGCGTGCGATCGCGGTCCCTGACCACGGGCGCGGCGAAGGCGGCCAACAGCCCGTCGCTGAAGAGCCTGCAGGACACCCCGCCGCAACCGGCGGCCGGCGAGGCCGCCACCGACCAGGTGCCCTCGGCCGAAGAGGCGCCGGAGCCGCGCGGCGGCGAAGGCCGCAGCGAAGGCGCCTCGCGCGCCGACAATCTGGCGGAAATCGATTTCCGCAAGATGGCGGACCCCGGCCAGATCGAGGAGGCCCATGCGGTGGCGGCGCGGCTCGCCAAAACCATGCGTACCCGGCTGACGCGGCGCGATCTGGCGCGGCGGCGCGGCTACCGGCTCGATTTGCGACGGACGATCCACAGCAACATCAGCCATGGCGGGGTGCCGATCAGCCTCGTCAAACGGCAGCGCCGGCAAAAGCCGCTGCGGCTGATCATGCTGCTCGACGCCTCCGGCTCGATGAGCCTCTATACCGGGGTGTTCCTGCGCTTCATCCACGGCGTGCTCGATGAATTCCGGCAGGCCGAGGCGTTTTTGTTCCACACCCGCCTCGCTTACGTTTCCGACGCGATGAAGGAAAAGGATTCCGCCCGCGCGCTCGATCGCCTCTCGATCATGGCGCAGGGCGCGGGCGGAGGTACAAGGATCGGCGAAAGCCTGCAGACCTTCAACCGCTGGCACGCCGCGCGCGTGATCCATTCGCGCTCCTGCGTGATGATCGTGTCTGATGGCTATGAGACCGGCGACGCCGCGCTGCTCGGCCGCGAGATGGCCGCGCTGGCCAAACGCTGCCGCCGCATCGTCTGGCTCAATCCGATGCTGGCGTGGGAGGGCTATGCGCCCGAGGCCGCCGGCATCAAGGCCGCACTGCCCCACATCGATCTCTATGCGCCCGCCAATACGCTGCAAAGCCTGGCCGAGCTTGAACCCTATCTGGCGAAGCTGTGAGGGAAGGAGTGCCGCCGATGACCAAGCATGTCGAAGTGATGGAGCTGGTGGCCCAACTCAAGGCCGCCGAGGAAGCCTTTGTGCTGGCGACGGTGGTGCGCACGGTGTCGGTGACCGCGGCCAAGGCCGGCGCCAAGGCGATCATCCGGCCGGACGGGACCATTGTCGCGGGCTGGATCGGCGGCGGCTGCGCCCGCGGCGCGGTGCTGAAGGCCGCGCGCGACGCGCTCGCCGATGGCGAGCCGCGCATGGTCTCGGTGCAGCCGAAAAATCTGCTGGCCGAACTCGGCGTCAAGCCCGGCGAGAACCGCGACGGCGTGCGCTTTGCACAGAACATGTGCCCGAGCAAAGGCACCATGGACGTGTTCGTCGAACCGGTGCTGCCGCATCCCTCATTGGTCATTCTCGGGGGCAGCCCGGTGGCGCTGTCGCTGGCCGCGCAGGCGCGCCAGCTCGGCTACCACGTCACGGTGGCCGCGCCGGCTTCCGACCTGACGGCCACGCCCGACGCCGATATGCTGATCGACGGCTTTCAACTCGGGAAGCTCCACGAGGCGCGGCGCTTCGTTGTGGTCTCGACCCAGGGCAAGGGCGACGAAGCGGCGTTGCGGAGCGCGGTGGCGACCGAGGCCGCCTATCACGCCTTTGTCGGCAGCCGCCGCAAGATGGCGGCGCTGCGCGATAAACTCATCATGGAGGGCATCGCCGCCGCGGCGATCGACCGCATCAAGGCTCCGGCCGGTCTCGATCTCGGCGCCATCACGCCGGAGGAAATCGCGATGTCGATCCTGGCTGAGATCACCGTGGAACGGCGTCGCGGCCAGCGCATCTCCCCTCAGGCCGCATCGAAATAAGGAATTCCAACCCATGCAAATGAACGACAGCCAGCGCATCCCCGCGGCACAGGAAAAAGTGTGGGCCGCGCTCAACGATCCCCAGATACTCAAGCAATGCATTCCCGGATGTCAAAATCTCGAAATGTCATCGC
>Ga0302314_10019296_pt1 | contig 11335 bp, 10 predicted proteins | sample III_Palsa_N2_3_FD_200533 | JGI IMG/M metagenome (GOLD analysis project Ga0302314, IMG submission 200533) | Peat permafrost microbial communities from Stordalen Mire near Abisko, Sweden - III_Palsa_N2_3 | ecosystem: Environmental > Terrestrial > Soil > Palsa > Peat permafrost | place: Sweden... | reverse complement strand
TAACACGGAGCATTGTCGTAAACCACGAACTTCGCGTCGATATAGGCCGCGCTTAGGCTGAGACGGGTCAGGCTCGTTGCCAGCCAGTCCACATTGGCCTCGACGCCCTTCGTTTCCGCCTTGCCCACGGATTCGAGCTGGAGCGGCGGCGTGATGGCGCCCGTCACCGAGGAGTAGCTCTGGATTTGGTAGTGCGAATAGATGGTGTCGAAAACGTCGGCGTTCACCGTCAGCCTGCGATCCATGAAGCTACCTTTCGCTCCGATTTCGTAGCTGTTGATCGACTCCTTGCCGACCGGCGCCAGCGGGTCGTTGCTGAACAGCACCGCCGAGGTGTTGTAGGCGGCCGGCGAATAGCCTCGCGAGTAGCTTGCATACGCCATCACGTTATCGGTGAGTTGTTGCTTCAAGGCGATATCGCCGACCACGGTATTGGAGGAGCTGCTGCTGGCGCTGTAATACGGGCCGACGACCTCTGTTGGAAATACCACCGCGTCGACGACTTCGTCGTATTGGTAGCTGATTTCGTCGTGATTGAAGCGCAGGCCCGGAATGAGCGAGGTGCTCGGGGTGATTTTCCAGGTTGCACGACCGTAGAGGTCATAGGTCTTCGTGTCGGAAATCACATGATCATCCAAGTCGGCCGGCAGCAAGGTTCGAACGTACAGTTCATCGACTTTCGTGTCCGACAGGAAGGTGCCTACCAGGAAGCTCACCGGCAAATCCGTGGGAGAGGTGACCTTCAGCTCCTCGCTGCTCTGCGTGACCGTGGTGTTTTGGGATTGAGTGTCGTAGAACGGCGGGGCGTTGCCACCGGTGAGTACGTTCCAGAAATATTCATTCACGGTAAAGAGGTCTTGAACCTGATGCTGGTTTTCGTACTGATAGGCCGTGGTGGACGTCAGCGTGTAGCCGCCGGGAAGTTTGTCCTCGATAATCAACGAGGCATCCTTGTCGCGATGCGAGCCGCCGGCGGTGGTCACCGGGCTGGAGTAGTTCAGGTTTGTCATGCTAGGGGTAATCCCGGGCAAGAGAATCGCCTGGGATAGGGGCGGAGCTCCCAGCAGCGGTGCGCCCGGGGTTATGTAGGTATAGACGAAGTTCATGCCGCGGCCCTCCGTGTTCTCATAATGAGTCATCAGAGAGACGCTCAAGTCGTCGGTCACCTTGAAGAGAAGTTTGCCGCGAAAGCCCGAGACGTCCTGAGTGGTCTTATCGCCGGTTGCCAGATTGGTGATGGGGTACGGGGTCGTCGATTTATATACCGACAGACTGCCGTCCAGGCGATCGAAGATCGGTCCGGAAATGAAGCCTTCCACCCGGTACTCCCCGTCGTCCGTGGCCGTGGTGGTGGCAAAGCCCCCGAACTCGTCGGTGGGTCCCCGGGTGGTGAGATTAATGAGGCCGGACGCCGCGGTGCGCCCGCCCAAGGTCGATTGGGGGCCAAGCAGCACTTCCACGCTCTGTATACCGGCGATGTTATTGGCGTCGAAGGAATCCGAGGGCACGGGCACGCCGTCGATGTTGATGGCGACCCCGGAGGATATGCCCACGGTCTGCTCGTTGGAGACGCTCGAGATGCCCCGAATTCCCGTCGGTACGCGCCCGTTGATGGTGCCGTTCAGTTGTACCGAGGGCACTAGATTGTTCAAATCCGATAAATCGGCCAGATTCGCGTTGGCCAGGGTCTCCGCGGAGACCACCGCCGCAGCGACCGGCACGTCCTGTAATTTTTCAGGTTGCTTCTGCGCGGTAATGACGATTTCTTCGAGTTCCGTACCGTTGTTCACCGCCGCCTGGTTAGGCGCATTTTGGGCCAACGCCATGAGTGGATGCGCTTCGATGGCCACCGTTAACACGGTACTTGCCGCAATCAAATAGCCCTTATGCATAACTCCCCCTTTCATATTATTTTTGCGGGGCTGTCACGTCTGCGTCGCACGCATGCGCCAGCCCTACGTGCCGCTAGACTAAGAGGCAGCGGGTTCGCTTGTACAAGGGATTGTGATGATTGCCGCCATCGGTTACTGCGATGGGTGCGGCGAGCGAAGGTCCAATCGCGGAAAGATTACTTTGCGGTATTTCCAGACAGGCGCTCGCGCGCCAGGCGAAGGTATTTTGCTTCATCCGGCGCATGGCCATTGCGCTGCGCTTCCCACAACGTCTCCGCTAATGCATCCATTAATGCGTGTTCCGCATAGTGCACGTCGCCGCCGTGGCGTTTCTGCAATTGGGCGTGGAGTTCGCGCACGCCGGGCGGTCGATCGATGGAGATTTGTTCGCGAATGGCCATGTGCAGGCCCATGTGCAAAAAGGGATTGTGGGTGGCCTCCCCAGCGGCGGGTTCGAAGGCGCGCGCTCGGTCAAGATCCTGTACCACCGCGTGATACTCCGGGTGCAAGCCGATGACATCGGCAATCATGGCTTCGAGCGGTGTAACGGGCAGTCCAGCGACTTGTTTGCGCCAAGCCTCGGCATAGGCTTGGCGTAACTCGTCTCGGCTATGGGTATCGAACATGCACCCAGTTTACTCGACTACGATGGTTCCGACCATTTGCGGGTGTACGGGACCCATGCGTGAGAAATTATCCACGATCGTCGCGCGCGCTCGCATCCTGAAGCAACGTCACGAGGCCCTGGAGTTCATCCCAGCCGGTGTCGGACACGGCGCAATACTGTAGGTCTTTTACCCGCCAGCACATCATGCGATAGCCGCTGCGAGTGGTGGTTGCCGGCAAGGCGGGATGGTGGTCCGCCCAACTGAAGACGTTAATGGTATGCGCGCCATGTTCATACACCACCACGGCGGAACGTTGGTGGTCGAGGTAGTCCGCGCGTCCGCCGACCAGACGATAGCCCTGCGCTGTGAAATCCACCACCACGGGCGAGACATCGGCGTGCCCAGCGAACCAGGGTTTTACCGTGTGTCTATCGGTGGAAATCACGTCGACCAAATGATCGGGCATGAGCGAGCGCACATGCGCAGCGACGAGGTCGTCCAGCATCCCGTGGTTGAGAACGGGAGCAATCAAAAAGAAGGCGAGTAGGGCCGCCACGACGGTACCGCCCATGCCGCCGAAAGCACCCAGCCAGAACGGACGGGTTCGCCATGCACGAGCTTGCCTTACCGGCCGCCCGGATGAGGTCGCCGCGGGCGAGTCTTCTTCGTCCAGGGCCAGCAATATCCGGGCACGCAGCTCCGGCGGCGCGGCATGGGGCTCGAGGGCGCGTAGGGCGCTGCGGGCGGTGCCCAGGTCTTGCAGCAGCACCTGGCACTCGGCGCAGGTTCCGATATGCCCCTCGAGATCGGCAGCGGACAGCGCATCGATCTCCTGGTCGAAATAGGCTTGAGTTCGCGGCAGTTCGGCGCAGGTCATTTCACGGGCCCTTCGACGGTGGTGAGCCAGCGCGCCTTGAGCGCGGCTCTGGCCCGCGACAGGCGCGACATCACGGTCCCGATGGGCACGTTCGTGATGGCGGCAATGTCGCGATAATCCATGTCCTCAATTTCTCGCAATATCAAGACCTCGCGCTGCTCCTCGGGCAGCTCCGCCAGCACCCGTTCCAACGCGCGTCGCTGATCCCGACTGATCGAGACCGCTTCGGGGCCGGGCGTGCTCGCCACCATGGCATCGCCGTCCGCTTCGTCGTAGTCCTCGGGAAGCGGTACGAAGGCTCGCCGTTGCTGCTGCCGCTGCGCCGTAAAGTGGCAATTCCTGATGATGGTGAGAAGCCACGCCTTGGCATCCGCGCCGCGGAGCCCCTCGAAGCCGCGAAACGCACGAAGCACCGCATCCTGAACGAGATCATCGGCCTCACTGGGCGACGGCGCTAACCAGCGGGCAAAGCGATAGGCCGCGTCCAAGTGGGGCAGCACCTCGGCCTCGAAACGACTGCGTTTGTCATTCATCAGCGAGCGACTCGTCCCGTCACGTGACTTTTTCGCTCACCTTAGGAGGTAAGACTAGGGGAGCTACTACTTTATTCCATTCACTGCCGCGGCCCGCATCAACGGCGCATTTAGTCAAATAAAGGCTTCATGCGGGCATCATGGCCGATGCCGCCGTGCAGATCCAAATTTCGGTCGAGCCAGGCGCGCATCACATCGTCGGCCTTGTCCAGCAGGGGCAGGGTGCTGACGCTTGCCACCCACAGAAAGCCGCTGAGCGCGATGTAGTCCGCGTAGTTGGGCGCCGTGCCCCCCAGGTAGGGGAAGCGCGCGAGATGGGCGCGAAGCGGCGCCAACGCCTCGCGTATGACCGGAACTTGCGACACGCGGTTGGCCGTTATTTGTTCCAGGGTTTTACCTTTGAAGCGCGCCTCGCGGCTCTGCCGAAAATAAGGGCGATCCTCGGGCCTTGCCGAATCATGAATATCCAGCGCATAAATGCCGAAGAGCGGGCGCATGACCGTGGGCGCGAACCACGCGTCGAATAAGCGCACCATCGCGATTTCCGCGGGGTTGGAAAACAAAGCCGGTGTCCCCGGGAACGCGGCATCGAGATGTTCGGCGATATCCCAGCTGTCGGTCAAAGTGACCTCGCCATAGGTCAGCACCGGTACAGTCTTGCACGCGCCGTTGAAGGTTTTGGGGATGTCCACAAAACCGAGCGGCACCAATTCGAACGGCAATCCCTTGTGCGCCAGGGCATAGCGCACGCGCCAAACGAAGGGACTGGAAGAGCGCCCGTTCTCCAGCACCAATTCATAGAGTTTAATGTTTGGGTCGGATTTTATAATCATTGATCGACGCCTTGGGCTTTCGCAAAGGCCGGCCGCTCCGTCACTCGCTTGACGTAGTCGTCGATGACCGCGGATTTGGGAAACATCGGGCTGTTCGCGAACAGCGCGAAGGTGGTGCCGTACAACACATCCGTGGCGGTGAAGTGCTCGCCCAGGAGATATGGGCTCGCCGTTAACCTGCCCATCAGAGTGGCCATGGCTTCATCCATGGGCACCCATCCTGCCGTTCCCTGCGGGACGTTGGCATTCATGAACTTGGACATGACGGCGGGTTCGAAAACACCGGTGTAGTAGGCCAGCCAGGACAGATAGGCGCCACGCTCGCGTTCTCCCACCACGGGACCGAGACGGTTCTTGGGAAACTTGTCGGTCAGGTACAGGGCGATGGCCGGCGACTCGAACACAATCACGCCGTCATCGGAAATCGCGGGCACCTTGCCATGGGGATGGGGGTTGGCGGGGTCCACGGCACCCCCGCTGGGCGTCTTGGTCGTGACATGCCTGAGCTCGTAAGGCGCCTCCAACTCTTCGAGGAGGAAAATGAAGCGGGAGGAGCGAGTTTTACTGCGATGGAACAAGGTAATCATGGGTATTCCTTGGCGCCGTATCGGGAGGGGAATTGTGCCACAGGCACCCGGTGGCAGCGCTCCCGATTACGGTTTGGTCTTTTTCTTGTACTCGCACAGATCCGCGATGATGCACCCGGGGCAATTGGGCACCCGGGCCTTGCACACATAGCGGCCATGCAGAATCAGCCAGTGATGGGCGTCCTGCAAGTACTCGGGCGGAATCACCTTTACTAACTTGTCCTCGACGGCGCGCACGTTCTTGCCGGGCGCGAGTCCGGTGCGATTGGCCACCCGAAAAATATGGGTGTCCACCGCGATGGTGGCTTCGCCGAAGGCGGTGTTGAGCACCACATTGGCGGTTTTCCGGCCCACCCCGGGCAGCGCCTCCAACTCCTCGCGAGTCCTGGGCACCTGACCGCCGTGCTGCGTGACCAGGGCCTCGCAGGTGGCGATGATGTTCTTGGCCTTGCTGTTATATAACCCGATGGTTTGTATGTAGGCCGAGAGTCCCTTGATACCTAACGCGGCCATGGCGGCGGGCGTGCTGGCGGCCTTGAATAAGGCCGGGGTGGCTTTGTTCACGCCCTTGTCGGTGGCTTGCGCCGACAGAATCACCGCGATGAGCAGTTCGAAGGGTGAGCTATAGACCAGTTCCGTACGCGGGGCGGGATTGAATTCCTTCAATCTCGCGAATATTTCGCGGCGCTTCGCGGGGTTCATGAGCCGCTGGTATTTCGCAGCGTGACGGAGGCCTTCTTGGCGTCCAGGGCGCGCATCCGTTCCTGCGCTCGATGGGCGAGGCGGTCGGTGTGGGCGTGGTAGCGAGAGCGGTTGAGGTCGGCGTTATTCTGGGTGCCGGCCGGGGCCGGGCGCATTTCGATGCAGTCGACTGGGCAGGGCGCAATGCAGAGCTCGCAACCTGTGCACACACTGGGTAGCACGGTGTGGAGGAACTTGTTGGCGCCGACGATGGCATCCACGGGGCAGGGGGGCAGACAGCGGGCGCAGCCGATGCACCGCGACTCGTCGATCCAGGCGACGCTGGGGGCTGCCTCAACACCGTTCTCGGGGTTGAGGGGGAGCGTGTCGCGATGGAGCAAGCGGGCAAGGGCCTCGATGGTGGCGCTGCCGCCTGGCGGGCATTGATTGATTTGCGCCTCGCCTTGAGCGACCGCGACGGCGTAGGGGCGACATCCCTCGTAGCCGCAGCGGGTGCACTGGGTCTGCGGCAGCAGGGCATCGATGCGCGCCGTGAGATCGGGCGCGGCGTCGGCGCTCATGATGCGAACGGGCTCATGCGTTGGGGCTCATGCGGCGGGGCCGGGGCGCATCATTTGACGCGCTGGCCGGGGGCGGCGCCGGAGTCGGGCGACAGGACGAAAATATCTTTCCCGCCGGGACCGGCCGCCAGCATCATGCCCTCAGAGACGCCGAAGCGCATTTTGCGGGGTTCCAAGTTGGCCACGACCACGATCAAGCGTCCCACCAGGGTGGCGGGGTCGTAGGCGGCGCGAATGCCGGCGAAGATTTGGCGCTCGCCGAGTTCGCCGACGTCGAGTTTGAGCTTCAAGAGCTTGTCCGCGCCTTCGATGAGATCTGCACTCAGGATTTTAGCGATGCGCAGGTCCACGCGCAGGAAATCGTCGATGGAAATCAGGTTGCCCTCGACCGCGGCGGCCGCGGCTAATTCGGCGGTGTCCGAGGCGCGGGCCTGGGCGGCCGGTGGACGTGCGGGCGGCGCGGCGGTGGGCGCGCCCGCGGCGCCCTTGGCAGCCGGTTTGGCGGCGTTCGCCGGTTTTGCCGGCTTGGCGGCGGCGGGTCCCGTCGCGGGAGCGGCGGTGTCGTCCTTTTCGGTGTCGAATAGAGCGTCGAGCTGCTTGGGGTCGACTCGGGTCATCAAATGTTGGTAGGGATTAATGCGCGTTGGCAGTTCGCCGGCGTCCTTCCACTCGAAGGGTCGGTCCATGCCGAAGAGCTCGGTGGCCACGCGGGCGGCGACTTGCGGCAGCACCGGGGCGATGAGCACGCTGAGCAGCTTGAAGCCTCGTAGCGCCCTCGAGCACACGGCCTGCAGTTCGTCGAGCTTGGTGGGATCTTTGGCGAGCACCCACGGCTTGCCGGCATCGAAGTCTTGGTTGATGGCATCCGCGAGGCCCATGATTTCGCGAATGGCCTTGCCGGTTTCGCGGGCTTCGTAAAGCTCGGCGATCTTTTTCGCGGCGTCTTGCGCTTGGCGCGAGATGGCACTCGTGTCGCCGTCGTGACGCAGTTCTCCGCCGAAGTGCTTGGCGATGAAATTGGCGGCGCGACTGGCGATGTTGACGTACTTGCCGATGAGATCGCTGTTCACCCGCGCAATGAAATCGTCGGGATTGAAGTCGATGTCCTCGACATTGGAGTTGAGCTTGGCGCCGATGTAGTAGCGCAGCCACTCGGGGTTCATGCCAATGTCGAGGTAGCGCAGCGGGCTGATGCCGGTGCCGCGGGACTTCGACATCTTCTCTCCGGATACCGTGATGAAGCCGTGGGCGTAGACATGGTCGGGCACCCGGTACGGCGCGCCCGCGAACTTCAGCATGGCGGGCCAGAACAGGGTGTGAAAGTAAATAATGTCCTTGCCTATGAAATGCACCTGTTCCGTATCGGGGGCTTCGAGGAATTGCTCGAAGGTGCGGGTTTCGCCATTGTCGCGCGCTTTGCCGGTGTTGAAGTAATTTTGCAGGGAGGCGAGATAGCCCACGGGCGCATCCAGCCACACATAGAAAAACTTGCCCGGCGCATCGGGAATGGGAATGCCGAAATACGGGGCGTCGCGGGAAATATCCCAATCGCCCAGCGCATTTTCGCCTTCGCCTGAAATCCACTCGCGAGCCTTGTTGACCACCTGCGGCTGGAGGCGGTCCGGGGTGTTCAACCAGCTGTCCAAGAATGCGACGCACTTTGGGTCCGACAACTTGAAGAAGTAATGGTCGGAGGTCTTCATGACGGGCTTCGCGCCCGACAGGGTGGAATACGGATCGATGAGGTCGGTGGGCGAATTCACGATGCTGCAGGATTCGCAGGCGTCGGCGTATTGGTCCTTGGCGTGGCAGTTGGGGCATTCGCCCTTGATGTACCGGTCCGCCAGGAACATTCCCTTAATAGGGTCGTAGAACTGCTCGATGGGCTTGACGTAAATCAGACCCGCTGCCTTCAGCCGGCGGTAAATGTCCTGAGACAGGGCCACGTTCTCCGGCGAGTCGGTGGAGTACCAGTGATCGAAGCCGATGTGAAAGCCCTTGAGGTACCGCGGCCGGTCGGAGGTGATACGCGCCACCAGTTCCTGCGGCGTCACGCCCTCGGTCTCGGCCTTGAGCATGATGGGCGCGCCGTGCGCGTCATCCGCACCGACGAAGTGCACCACGTGGCCGTGCATACGCTGGAAGCGCACCCAGATGTCGGCCTGGATGTACTCCATGATGTGGCCGATGTGGAAAGGCCCGTTGGCGTAGGGGAGAGCGGTGGTAACGAAGAGTTTGCGGGTCATATCCCCGCAGTTTACCGCGATGGCCGCCGCTTCGTCTCCTTAGGCGCTGCGCGCCACCTTTCAACGGGGTCGAGACGCCGTGTAACGGACGCCGTGTAACGGACGCCGTGTAACGGCGACCCCGAACGACAGGCGCGCTACGCGCGGAAGAGGGCGGGATCCCGCGCAGCGCCCAATCAACCCGCGTTGCGAAACTGTTCGAAACGCGACTTGTTGATGGCCTTTTTAAAGGCTTCCTTGCCCGAAATGACGCGCTGTTCCAGCAGCGTGGTAATGGCCATATCCATGAGGCGCATGCCGGATGCGCCGCCGCTTTGCATGGCGTTTTCCAGCTGATCCATCTTGCCCTGGCGGATCAGGTTGGCCACCGCGGGCGTGTTGATGAGGATTTCCAAGGCGGCGACTCGGCCGGTGCCGTCGGCGGTGGGAATGAGCTGTTGCGACACCACGCCGCGCAGGCTGGTGGACAGCATGGTGCGCACGTGGGGTTGCTTGTCCGCGGGGAAGGCGTTGACCAAGCGGTCGACGGTTGCCGCGGCACCGTTGGTGTGCAGCGTGCCCATGACCAGAATGCCCATTTCGGCGGCGGACACCGCGATGCTCATGGTTTCAAGGTCGCGCAACTCGCCCACCAGAATCACGTCAGGATCTTCGCGCAGCGCCGACATCAGAGCCGAGGAGAACGAGGCGGCATGCACGCCGATCTCACGCTGGCTGATGAGGCATTGCTTGCGGGTGTGCACGAACTCGATGGGATCCTCGATGGTGAGGATATGCCCTTTCTCCCGAGTGTTGATGTCGTCGACCATGGCCGCGAGGGTGGTGGACTTGCCGGAACCCGTCTTGCCCGTGACGAGGATGAGACCGTTGTTCATCTTGCACAGGCTCATCACGGATTCGGGCAGCTTCAACTCCTGGGCAGTACGCGCCTTGGAGGGGATGGTCCGGAATATGCCGCCCATGCCGTTCAACTGGCGCATGACATTCACGCGAAAGCGAGCGATGCCCGGCATGGTGTAGGCAAAGTCGGCGCCGTCCTTGGCCTCGAAACGCTCCAGTGAAATCTTGGGCATGATTTCATAGAGACTGGCCTTGACCATGTCGGCGCTGAGTACGTCGGGACTCAATGGCTTGAGTTCGCCGTACTGGCGTATGCGCGCGGGGCCGCCGGCGAGAAAGTGCAGGTCGGAGCCCTTCTGCTCGAGCACTTGAGTCAAGTAGGCGTCGATGGCGGGCATGGTTACGGCGCCGCCGATTCGACGACGGGAAGGGGCACGTCGGTGACGAAGCGTTGGAAGGCGCGCTTGTCGAGGGCGTACAGATAGGCCTGCTCGGGATCGACTTCCTTGGCGGCAATGGCCGCGAGGAGCGCCTGATCCATGAGCTGCATGCCGTATTCCTTGCCCATTTGCAGCTGGCTCGGGATCTGGTGCGTCTGGTCGGTCATGATGAGCTTGCCGATGGCCTTGGTCATCACCAAGACTTCGCAAACGGCGCGGCGCGCGCGCTGATCGGGGCTTTTCACCAAGATCTGGGAAATCACCGCGATCAGGCTTGCGGCGAGAAAGCTCTTGGTTTGTTCGCGTTCTTCCGTGGGTAGCGCGTCGATGATGCGGTCCAAGGTCTTGGTCGCGCTGGTGGTGTGCAGGGTCCCCAACACCAAGTGACCGGTTTCCGCGGCCGTCATGGCCATGGAAATCGTTTCGGCATCGCGCATTTCACCGACCAGAATCACGTCGGGATCCTCGCGCATGGCGGCGCGTACACCCTCGGCGAAGGAAGGCAGGTGAGTGCCGAGCTCGCGCTGAATGACCTGGCTCGATTTACTGCGGTGAACGAATTCGATGGGGTCTTCGAGGCTGATGATGTTGAGCGAGCGAGTCGCATTCAAGTAATCGATCATGGATGCCAGGGTGGTGGATTTACCTGTACCAGTGGCGCCCGTCACCAGAATCATGCCTTGATGGTAATCGCACAACTTTCGCACCACGGGGGGCAGACCCAGTTGGTCGATGCTGGGCATTGAAGTCGGGATGGAACGGAAGGCGGCGCCGATACCGGTTTCCTTGCGAAAGACGTTGGCGCGGAAGCGGCCACCTTCGGCAGTCACATAGGAGAAATCCAGATCGTGGCCGTCTTTCAGCACTTTGATTTGCGACTGAGTAAGAACCTCGTGGATATACCCCTCGAGTTCGGTGTCGCCCAGATCGCGGAATTTAATAGGGATGAGGTCCCCATGCATGCGCATCATAGGGGGAACGCCGACCGCGAGATGTAGATCCGAGCATCCTTGCGCGACCGCGAGTTTCAGGAAGGCGTCAATTCTTGCCATAACGTCCAAGGCTACCTGTAAGCGATTGGTTTTTCGAGTGCGAGGGGCGGTTGGGGGTGGTAAACGTGAGGTCCGTTCGCTTTGCGGCGGGGGGAAGGTGCGGCTTCTCACGGCACGCGGTGTACTGAAAACGTATATACTTCGTTAGTACTACCGGAGGACGTC